>OIWS01000628.1_pt1 | contig 43313 bp, 44 predicted proteins | sample 1587611 | NCBI WGS metagenome assembly OIWS01 (sample SAMEA3888919, study PRJEB22519) | human gut metagenome | biome: human gut; feature: human-associated habitat; material: faeces | place: Denmark | collected 2010 | reverse complement strand
GCGGCGGAGCGTTGGAGGGTTGTCTATCCCATAGGGATAGCGACCCGACATGGAGCAAAGCCCGCGACGACGCGTACGCACAAAAGGAACGCCCCGCCGGCGAGGCGTACAGGTCGTCACCCTGCGGTGACTCCGCGACGCCGCCAGGCGACCACAAATTCACACAATAAATCCCAGTCTCACTCCCCCAATAAAATCCACTATTTATGCGATCTTCGCCCAGTATTTCCCCATTTTGTAAATCTTCCGTAAATAAAAGTGAATTATTAACCTTTCACATGCAAAAAAGGCTCCATTTTGCCGTAATAGTGAAAGGCCTTTTCCCACCCCAATCAGGAGGTACCACATGCTTCAGAAGCTCCAAAATTTAGCCGCTTTCTCTTCCGCCTGCCAGGCGCTGCGCGCGGGCAAAAGCCCCCTGCTGCTGGATGGCCTCGCCGCCGTCCATAAGGCCCACTTTGCCGCCGCCCTGTGCCGGGTGCTGGGCCGGGGCGCCGTCCTCCTCACCGATGAGGAGGCGGCCGCCACCCGCCTGATGGAGGATATCAACCGCTTTTACGGCGAGGAACGGGCGCTGCTGTACCCCGAACGGGAATTCACCTACCACAGTGTCGAAAGCGTCAGCCGGGAATATGAGCAGCTGCGGCTGGGCGTCCTGCGGCGGCTGCAAAGGGACCCTTCCCTCATCGTGGTGGGGACGGTGGCCGCTGCCCTGCAGCCCACCCTGCTGCCGGAGCAGCTTTCGGCCGCCACGCTGAGCCTGCGGATGGGGCAGGAATACCCACCCCAAAAGCTGCTGGAATTTTTGGTGCAGGCGGGCTACCAGCGGGCCGAGCAGGTAGAGGGCATCGGGCAGTTCGCGGCCCGGGGCGGCATTGTGGATTTTTACCCCCCGCAGTACAGCTGGCCCATCCGGCTGGAATACTGGGGGGATGAGGTGGATTCCATCGCGGCCTTTTCGCTGGAAAGCCAGCGCCGGGAGGACAGCATGAAGCTGGTGGAGATCACCCCCGTGCGGGAGCTGCTGTACCACCCCGCCGAGCTGGCCGCCCAGCTGAAAGAAAAGCTTTCCCGGCTGAGCCCGAAGCAGAAAGCCCTGTGCGAGGAGACCCTACGGCAGGATATGGAGCTGCTGGAGGGCGGTGTGGCCCTGCCGGCCGCCGACCGATATGCCGGGCTGCTGTGCCCGGCGGGCAGCAATCTGCTCTCCTACCGGGGGGAGCGGCTGCTGCTGCTTTCCGAAGGGGTGAACCTGAAGGAGAGCCTGAACCACACCTGCTGGCAGCAAAAGCAGGATGTGACCGCCCTGCTGGAGGAGGGAACTTTGGCCCCGGGCTGCGCTTTTCTGTTCCCGGAGGCGGGGGTGCTGGCGGAGGAGCTGCCCGTCCTCCCCACCGTCATTCTGGATAGCTTTCCCCGCAGCTACCCCGGCCTGCCGCTGGCGGGGCTGTACCATGTTGCGGCCAATGCGCTTTCGGTTTGGGGCGGGGCGCTGGACCCCCTGTGTGAGGACCTGGAAAGCTACCGGCAGCGGGACTGGACCATATGGCTGCTGGCCGGTACCGAACGCGGCGCCCTGGCGCTGACCGAGGACCTGACCCGCCGGGGATTTGCGGCGAGATTTGTAAAATCTCCGGAAAATATTACAAACGGTAAAATATTTGTGCTGCCGGGCGGGCTTTCCTCCGGCTTTGAATACCCCGAGCTGCGCTGGGCTGTCATTACCACAGCCAAGGACGGCAGCACCACCGCCGCTAAAAGCCGCCGCAAGGCCCGCCGCCAGCAGGGCGAGGTGCTGCGGGAGCTGACCGATCTGACCCCCGGCATGGCCGTGGTCCATGTGGCGCACGGCATCGGCATTTTTGAGGGGATCGTAAAGCAGGAAATCGGCGGCGTCACCAAGGATTACATCAAGATCCGGTATGCCGGCACCGATATGCTGTATGTCCCCGTCACCCAGCTGGACCTGGTGACCAAATATGTGGGCGGCAAGGATGAGCAGACCGTTAAGCTGAACCGGCTGGGCGGCAACGAATGGAACCGCACCCGGCAGCGGGTCAAAAAATCGGTGGAGGACATGGCGGCGGAGCTCATCCAGCTGTATGCCAAGCGCAGCACTGTAAAGGGCTTTGCCTTTAGCCCGGACAGCGACTGGCAGACCGAGTTTGAGCAGCGCTTTGAATACGAGGAAACCGACGATCAGCTGCGCTGCATCGAGGAGATCAAGCACGATATGGAGCAGCCCGCCCCCATGGACCGGCTGCTGTGCGGCGATGTGGGCTTTGGCAAAACGGAGGTCGCCCTGCGGGCGGTCTTTAAGTGCGTGCTGGATGGCAAGCAGTGCGCTGTGCTGGTGCCCACTACCATCCTGGCGTGGCAGCACTACCAGACCTTCCTGCGGCGGCTGGAGGGCTACCCCGTCACAGTGGAGCTGCTTTCCCGCTTCCGCACGCCGAAGCAGCAGAAGGAAATTCTGCAAAGACTGGCAGACGGCAAGATCGATGTGGTGGTGGGCACCCACCGCCTGGTACAGGAGGATGTGCGCTTTAGGGATCTCGGCCTCTGCGTCATCGATGAGGAGCAGCGCTTTGGCGTGAAGCAGAAGGAGAAATTCAAGCAGCTGAAGGGCAGCGTGGATATCCTGACCCTTTCCGCCACGCCCATCCCCCGGACGCTGAACATGGCGATGAGCGGCATACGGGATATGTCGGTCATCAACGAGGCGCCGCAGGACCGCCACCCGGTGCAGACCTATGTGCTGGAATATGACGACCATATCATCACCGAGGCGATACGAAAGGAGCTGCGGCGGGGCGGGCAGGTATTTTACCTGCACAACCGCATCGATAACATAGAGCTGACGGCCGCCCACCTGCGGGAGGAGCTGCCGGAGGCGCGCATCGTTACAGCCCACGGCAGAATGAGCGAGGAGGAGCTTTCTGAGATCTGGCAGCGGCTGCTGGAGCGGGAGATCGATATTCTCGTCTGTACCACCATCATCGAGGCGGGGGTCGATGTCCCCAACTGCAACACCCTCATCATAGAGGACGCCGACCGGATGGGGCTTTCGCAGCTGTACCAGCTGCGGGGCCGGGTGGGGCGCAGCGGACGCCGGGCCTATGCCTACTTCACCTTCCGCCGGGGCAAGGCCCTTTCCGAGATCAGTGAAAAGCGGCTGGAGGCCATCCGGGAATTTACCAGCTTCGGCAGCGGCTTCCGCATCGCCATGCGGGATCTGGAGATCCGCGGTGCCGGCAACATTCTGGGCAGCGCCCAGCATGGGCAGATGGAGGCGGTGGGCTACGACCTCTACCTGCGGCTTTTAGGGGACGCCATAAGGGAGCAAAAGGGCGAAAAACCCGTAGAGAACCTGGAGTGCCTGGTGGATATTCAGATCGAGGCGCACATTCCGGAAAAATATATCCCGTCGCTGGCGCAGCGCATTGATATTTACAAGAAGATCGCGGCCATCCGCACCGAGGAGGACTGGAGCGACACCATGGACGAGCTGTGCGACCGCTTCGGCGAGCCGCCGCGCTCGGTGGCGGGGCTGCTGGATGTGGCGCTGATCCGCAGCCGGGCGGCGGCGCTGGGCATCCGGGAGATCGACCAGCGGGTGGGCAGCCTGCTGTTCTACAGTGACCGGATAGACCGCGGCGACCTGCTGGCGCTGACAAAGGCCCTGCCGGGCCGGGTGCTGATGAACGCCGGGGCGAAGCCCTACCTGACGGTGAAGCTGCAAAAGGGGCAGGAGCCGATGGCGGGCATCCGGGAGGTGCTGACGGTGCTGGAGGCCGACCGCCCCGCGGCGGCCGAGGGCTGCCCGCAGTAAAACGGAGGGTCGGCCCGAGGGGAGCCAAGGGGCGGCCGGCCGTGCGGCCCGGCCCCCCGGAGGACCTTCCGGGGGAAATGGGGCCAACCGGGGCGGTGCTGCCGCCCAAAACCGATTGCAGAACCCGAAAATGTGGGATATAATAGGGGCAGAAATTTGTGAAGGGTGCAGGGAGTGCCGGACGCCCGGCCGGCGGGCCGCAGGCCCGCCGAACCGGCCCCCGCAGGGGGCGGCAAAAGGCGGAGCCTTTGCCGGGCGGCCGGAAGGCCCGCGCCCCGGGAAAACCTGCCGAGGAGGGAGACCATGCAGAAACTGACGGCGGCGACCGTATTTGCGGAGCTGCAGGGAAAAGAGATCGCGCTGATAGGGCTGGGGGTAAGCCACCGGCCGGTGGCAAAGCTGCTGGCCCAAAAGGGCATGAAGGTGACCATCTACGATAAGAAGAGCCCGGAGGAGCTGGGCGAAGCAGCAAAAGAGCTGGCCGCCATGGGGGTGGCCTTCGTCACCGGGGCGGACTACCTGCAAAAGCTGCGGGGAGATGTGATCTTCCGCACGCCGGGCATGTATTTTAATCACCCGCGCCTGCGCGAGCTGATGCGTGCGGGCTGCGCCATTACCAGCGAGCTGGAGCTTTTCATGCAGTGCTGCCCCTGCCCCATCATAGGGGTGACGGGCAGCGACGGTAAAACGACGACCACCAGTCTGATCGCTGAGATGCTGCGGCAGAGCGGCAAAACGGTGCATTTAGGCGGCAACATCGGGCGGGCGCTGTTCCCGGAGCTGGAAACGGTAAAGCCGGACGACATGGCGGTGGTAGAGCTTTCCTCGTTCCAGTTGCTTTCGATGCGGCAGAGCCCGGAAATAGCGGTGGTGACCAATGTGACCCCGAACCATCTGGATGTGCACGGGACGATGGAGGAGTACATCGCCGCCAAGAAAAACATTTTCCTGCACCAGGGGGCCTTTACCGCTACGGTGCTGAACGCGGACTGTCCCACGACTGCCGGCTTTGCGGCGGAGGTACGGGGCGACTGCCGGTGGTTCAGCCGGCGGCACCCGGTGGAGCGCGGCGCCTGGCTGGATGAAGCGGGCACCCTGCACTACACTGACGGCAAGGGGGATACCCCCCTCTTCGCGATGAGCGAGATAAAGATACCGGGGCTGCACAATGTGGAAAATATGCTGACGGCCATCGCGGCGGTGTGGGGACTGGTTCCCCCGGAGGTGATCCGCCATGTGGCGAACACCTTCCCCGGGGTGGAGCACCGCATTGAATTTGTGCGGGAGCTAGACGGGGTGCGCTGGTACAATGATTCCATCGCCACCAGCCCCACCCGCACCATAGCCGGACTGGAGAGCTTTGACCAAAAGCTCATCATTATCGCCGGGGGATACGATAAGCACCTGGACTACACCCCACTGGCCGGGCCGGTGCTGCGCCATGTCAAGGCGCTGATCCTGACCGGGGCGACGGCGGATAAGATAGAAAAGGCTGTGACCTCTCATCCCGGCTATGCCGAAAGCGGCCTGGTGCTGCGGCGGGCGGCCACGCTGGAGGAAGCCGTGACAATGGCCCATGAGCTTGCCAAGGCGGGGGATATCGTTTCGCTTTCGCCGGCTTCCGCCAGCTTTGACTGCTACCCGAACTTTGAGGTGCGGGGGCAGTGCTACAAGGCGCTAGTGAATGGGCTGAAGTGAGGCCAAAAGGCGGAAAGAAATTTTGCAAAGAGCGCCGAGAGGCCCGCAGGGCAAACCGTCCGCAGGACGGTTTCGACGGCGGCTGTGCCGCTGTCGGCTCCGGTGCAGCCGGAGCGCCCGGCGGGCCGGTGCCCGGATTTTGCGGGGACCCGAAAAAGCGCTTCCCGGGGCCTGCCGGGGTTATCCCAGGGCGGGGCACAGATTTTAGGCGCTTACGCGGGCAGAAACTCGGTTTGCCGTTTTTGCGGTTCGCTGGGACTGTTCCAGAAAGAGGCCCGGATTTTTAACGCATGGGTAAGCAGAAATTTCGTTTATCCCTTTTGCGGTTTGCTGTAACTGCCCCAGGAGGGGACTCTGATTTTTAACAGATGAATAAGCAGGAGCTTTGCTCATGCCCCGTACAGGGTATGAGTGGGGCGTAAAAAAGGAGGAACACCATGAGTATCACGACCGAAAGAATAGCGGCAGCTGCGAAAAAGCTGTGCGAAGCCCCCGGTCCCAGCGGCCGGGAATGCGCCGCCTATGCCGCCGCCAAGGAGCTGCTCTCCCCGATGGGAGAGGTAAAGCGCACCCCGCTGGGCAGCCTGCTGTGCTGCGTCAATGAGGGCAAGGAGGGCGCGCCCCACCTGCTGCTGGAGGCGCATCTCGACCAGATCGGGTTTATTGTGACGCGGGTGGAGGAAGGCTTTTTGCGCTTTAGCAAAATTGGCGGGATAGACGCCCGCTGGCTGCCTGCCACCCCTGTGGTCATCCACGCGGCGGCGGGCGATTACCCCGGCATTATCACCTCGGTGCCGCCCCACCTGGCGGGGGATGGCAGCGACCATTCCATCAAGATCGAGAATCTGCTGATCGATACCGGGTTTACCGCCGAGACCGCAGCGAAGCTTTTTGCGCCCGGCGATATTGTGACCTTTACGGCGAAGCCCGTGGAGCTGCAAAACAAGCGGCTGGCGGGGCCCGCCTTGGATGACCGCATTGGCTGCGCGGCGGTGATAGCGGCGGCCGAGGAAATAGCGGCCGAAAAGCCGGACTGCAGGGTAACGGTGCTGCTCTCCAGCATGGAGGAGGTGGGCGGCCAGGGCGCCGAGACCGGCGGCTTTACCAGCCAGCCGGACTATGCCATCGCGGTAGATGTGAGCTTTGGGGATGGCTTTGGCTGCGCGCCGGAGAAAACCAGTCCCCTGGGCGGCGGCACCATGCTGGGCTACGCCCCCACCCTGAACCGGGACTTTACCCTGAAGCTGAAAAAGCTGGCCGAGGAAAATAACATCCCGCTGCAACACGAGCCGATGGGCGGCCGCACCGGCACCGACGCTGACGAGCTGGCCACCGCCGGACGGGGCATTAAAATGGCGCTGCTTTCGATCCCGCTGCGGAGCATGCATACCGTGGCCGAGACCATTGACTCTGAGGACGCGGCGAACACTGCCCGGCTGATGGCACTGGCGGCAAAGGAGGGCTTTTAACATGAAATACGAACAGCTGTGGAAAGATATAGAGACCCTGTGCGCCCTGCGCGGCCCCAGCGGCCGGGAAGCTGCCGTCCGGGAGTATCTCATCGAGCAAATAAAAGGCCACGCAGAGTATGAGGTGGACCCGCTGGGCAACCTGCTGGTGCGCAAAAAGGGCAAAAAACCGGCCAAAAAGGTATTGCAGCTTTCCGCCCATATGGACGAAGTGGGCTTTATTATCACCAACATTGATGAAAAGGGCTTCCTTTCCTTTGCGCCGGTAGGCGGCGTACAGCCGGAGGTGACCGGCGGCCGCATGGTGCTGGTGGGCGATGACGCCATCCCCGGGATGGTGGGCTGCAAGCCGGTGCACCTGTGCGATGATAAAGAGCGCAGTGACCCCGGCAAGATCAGCAATATGAAGATCGACATCGGCGCCAAGGACAAGGCCGAGGCCGAAAAGCTGGTTTCCCTGGGGGATATGGTGACCTTTACCGGGCCGGTGGTACACTACGGCGAAGGCCGTGTGGCCGGCCGCGCGCTGGATGACCGGGCCGGCTGCGCCATGCTGCTGGCGATGATTCGGGAGGAGCTGCCCTGCGACTGCTGCTTCTCCTTTACGGTGCAGGAGGAGGTGGGCTGCTTTGGCGGCAAGACCGCAGCCTACACCCTGCGGCCCGACATTGCGATAGCGGTGGAGACCACCACGGCGGGCGACCTAGCCGGGGTGCCGGAGGAGAAAAAGGTGTGCCGCCTGGGCAATGGGCCGGTGGTATCCTTTATGGACCGGGGCACCATATACACCTACGACCTGTATAAAAAGGTGCGGGCGCTGGCGGATGCGCATAACATCCCCAACCAGACCAAGGAAGCGGTGTGCGGCGGCAATGAGAGCCGCAGCTTGATGACCGCCGCGGGCGGCAGCGAGGTGCTGGCGATCTCCATTCCCAGCCGGTACCTGCATTCCCCCGCCTGCGTGGCCGATGAAAAGGACATTGAAAACACGCTGGAGCTGCTGCGGCTGCTGCCGGAGGCGCTGGCGCTGTGATGATAAGGGGTCTGAGCTACGATGACCGCCGGCTGCGGGACCTGCCTGGCGAGCCGCTGCTGGCCACGATGGTGGAATCGGCGGCGCGGTGCTGCGGCATGGGACTCATTTATGAGTTCTGGGGCGTTTACGAGGGACTGCGGGACCGGATCCCGAAGGGGGTCATTCTGCAAAAGGGGCACGCCCTGTGGGCCAGCGCCTTTTGCCCCGAAGCGGCGGCGGAGATCGTGGATTTTCTGCAATGGCGGCAGGAGGGCTGGGTGATGCTGTGCCCGACCCTGGCCGCCCTGTGGCGGAAAAAGACCGGGGAAGCGGGGCTTCCCCTGGCGGTGATGGAGCTGCCGGAGGGGGTGGGGGTTTCTCTGCCGGAGGCGGAGTACCGCACCCATACGGCGACCGCGGCGGCCGGCTGCAACCGGGCGGTGGGGGAGGTTTCTCCTGTCCAATATGAAGCGGCGGTGGTGAACCTGCATCTGGCGGAGCGCCGCCGGGTGGGCCACACCGTAACGCTGGAGCGGGACGGAAAGGCCGTTTCCGCGGCGGCGGTGACCGACTGCGGCACCCGGTACGGGCAGATCAGCTATGTGGCGACGCTGCCCGAATACGAGGGACAGGGCTATGGCCGGGCGGTGGTGTACCACTGCGCCGGGTGGCTGCTGGAAAAGAACCTCATCCCGCTGGTGGCCTGCGAGGCCCACCGGGAGAGCTTCTACGCCGGGCTGGGGTTCCAAAAAATAAGTGAAGTGACGGTTTTTACCGGGTGATCCCCCGAGGCGGCGGGGGAGGTTGGGAGGATGGCAAAGCGGCAGGTGAAGGCAGGCTGATGCCCGTTGGAGCGAAGCGCAGGCGGGCTGATGCCTGTCGAACCGCCGCAAAGCCAGCGCCAAACCTCCTTCGTCGCCGGGGATTTGACAGCGGGGCCCTTTTCGTGGTAAGATAGGGGTTGTTCCCTGCGGGAGTGGCGGAATGGCAGACGCGCTGGTCTTAGGAGCCAGTACCTATGGTGTGTGGGTTCAAGTCCCATCTCCCGCACCAAATAAAAAAGACGCCATGTGGCGTCTTTTTTATTTGGTGCCAAGGGGAGCAGAAAGCCTGTGCAAAGGGTTAGTCTGTGCCCTGATGAAACGCGAAAGACAGCCCTGACGGTTTTCTTTCACACTATCTTTCCCTCCGATGGGGGTAGTTTGTGATGAAACACACTGGGGCGTCTTTTTTAGTTGGTGCCAGGGGGAACGAAAGCCTGTGCTAAAAGCTAGCCTGTGCCCTGATGAAACGCGAAGGGTGAATCCGCTCCGGTTCTCCCCCCCTTGAAAAGCTTATAGCTTATATAGGAAACTCCCCCGGATGTTGGTCGGGGGAGTTTTTTTCGGGTTGGTTCAGCGCTCTTCGCGGAAGTAGGAAAGGCCGAGGCTGGCGGGGGGCTGGTTTTCCCGCTTTTTGCGGATACTGACCGCCACCAGCACAATGATAGTGACGAGGTAAGGGAGCATCTGAATGAGGGGCAGCAGGCGCATGGGAACATTGAGATAATTGAACAGGATATACAGCGCGCCAAACAGATAGCTGCCGAGGATGGCCATGGTGGGCTTCCAGGTGGCAAAGATGACGATGGCGATGGCGAGCCAGCCGCGGTCGCCGAAGCCGTTATTGGACCAGATACCATTGCTGTAATCCATGATGTAGAACAGGCCGCCAAGGCCGGCAATCATGCCGCCGATGCAGGTGGCAAGGTATTTATAACGGGTAACATTGATACCCGCGGCATCGGCAGTGGCGGGGTTTTCGCCCACGGCGCGCAGGTACAAGCCGGCGCGGCTGCGGCTAAGGAACAGGCTGACCGCTACCGCCAAAATGACGGCGAGGTAGACCAGAAAGCCATAGGAGAAGAACAGCTGGCCGATGGGGCCCATGCCGGAGGCAAAGGGCAGGGTAGTTTTATAGGCCTTGGCGATCTTGACGAGGGCGAGGTAAGGCACATCGCTTTTGACGATCTTGATGAGGGATCCGCCGAAGAAATTGCCGACGCCGACGCCGAAGGTGGTAATGGCCAGACCGGTGACATTCTGATTGGCCTTGAGGGTGACGGTGAGGAAGCAATAGAGCAGCGAGGTGAGCAGTGAGCCCGCCAGGCAGCACAGCAGCGGAATGAGGATAGCCGGGACCGGCTGCACCCGGGCGGCACTATTCTGATAGAAGAAGCCGCCGACCACGCCGGAGATGGCGCCGATATACATGATGCCGGGGATGCCGAGGTTCAGGTTGCCGGATTTTTCGGTGAGGATCTCGCCGGTGGCGCCGAACAGCAACGGAGTGCCCTGCAGAATGGCGCGCTGGATAAAGCTGATGATGATTTCCATGGATCAGTTCCCCTCCCCGCTGACGGCGGCCGACGCCGTTTTTTCTTTTTTGTGATGATTGAAATGGACCTGGTAATTGATGAAGAACTCACAGCCGATGATGAAGAACAAGATGATGCCGGTAAGGATCTCGGAAAAATCGCTGTTGAGGCCAAACTTGGAGGTGACTTCATCGGCGCCGCGGGCCAGGAACACCAGCAGCAGCGTGGTAAGGATCATGGTGAAGGGATCGAACTTGGCGAGCCAGGAAACCATGATGGCGGTGAAGCCGCGGCCATCCACGAGGTTGGAATCGATGGAGTGGGAGGAGCCGCCGACCAGCAGCAGACCGGCCAGGCCGCAGATGGCGCCGGAAAGAGCCATGGTGCGGATGATGACCTTTTTAACATCGATGCCGATGTAATGGGCGGTATTTTCGCTTTCGCCCACAACGGCGATCTCATAGCCGTGCTTGCTGTACCGCAGATAGATGTGCATGGCGATGCAGACGATGGCGACGATAAGGATATTGAGCAGATACTTGACGCCGAAAATTTCCGGGAACCAGCCGTGGGTGAGCAGATCGGGGCCGACAACATTGGAGCCGGTCTTATCTGCCACCTTGAGGAAGTATTCCACCAGCTGGATGGCAACATAGTTCATCATAAGGGTGAAGAGGGTCTCATTGGTGTTCCAGTGGGCCTTAAAGAAGGCGGGGATAATGCCCCAGATAACGCCGGAGAGGATGGCGGAAACTGCCATGATGAGGATGAGCAGACCATCGGGCACTTTGCCGCCCAGCACCAGCATGCATACCGCGGTGGAAAGGCAGCCGATGAGCACCTGGCCTTCGGCGCCGGTATTCCAGAAGCGCATGCGGAAGGCCGGGGTGACCGCCAGCGAGATGCACAGCAGAATGGCGATATCATGCAGGGTGACCAGCATACGGCCGGTGCCGAACGCGCCGTGGAGGATGGTGGCGTAGATGGAGAGGGGGTCATCCCCGGTGAGGACACGGGTGACCACGCTGCACACGATGAGCGCCAGCAGGATGGCGATGACCCGGATGAGAATGGCCCGGCCCAGCGGGATCTGATCCCGACGGGTGACATAGAGGAAGGGTTCCCGGGCGGGACGGGCAGTGGCCTGCGGTTTATTCAGCTTTGACATGGCTTTCACCCTCCCTTTCGGCTTTGGTCATCAGGAGGCCGATCTCCTCTTTGGTGGCGGTGCGGCCATCCACGGTGCCGGTGACGCGGCCGCCGCTGAGGACGATGACACGATCGCACAAGGCCAGCAGCACATCGAGGTCTTCGCCGACATAGATGACAGCAACGCCTTTTTCCTTTTGCTGATTGAGCAGATGATAGATAAGATAGGAAGAATTGATATCCAGGCCGCGGACGGGGTATGCGGCCATAAGCACGGTAGGCGCCGAGGCGATCTCGCGGCCGACCAGCACCTTTTGCACATTACCGCCGGAAAGGCGGCGGACGGGGGTGGTGGCATTGGGGGTAACGACACCGAGGTCTTCGATGATGCGCCCGGCCAGCTCCCGCGGGGGCTGACGATCGAGGAAGGCGGAGCGGCCGCGGCGGTAGCTGCGCAGCATCATGTTATCGATGATATCCATATTGCTGACAAGGCCCATGCCCAGGCGATCCTCCGGCACAAAGGAAAGGCGGACGCCCAGCTCGCGAATTTGCAGGGGAGTCTTATCCCGCAGGTTTTCGGTCTCACCGCTCTTGGGGTCTTCGTAGAGAATTTCGCCGCCGGTGACGGGCTGCAAGCCCGCAATGGCTTCCAGCAGCTCCCGCTGGCCGGAGCCGGCGATGCCGGCAATGCCCAGGATCTCGCCTGCGCGGGCGGTAAAGGTGACCCGGTCGAGCAGCTGAACGCCATCCCGGCTGAGGCAGCTGACATCCTTGACCACCAGACGATCCTCCGGATTTTCGGGCATTTTGCGTTCGATATTGAGAACGACCTTTTGGCCGACCATCATCTCGGTGAGCTGGGCCTCGTTGGTTTCGGCGGTATTGACGGTGCCGGCGTTTTTGCCCTTGTGCAGTACGGTGACACGATCCGAAAGGCTGAGCACCTCATTGAGCTTGTGGGTGATGATGACGATGGATTTGCCATCCTCCCGCATGCGGCGCAGCACGGCGAAGAGCTTTTCGGTTTCCTGCGGGGTGAGCACGGCGGTGGGCTCATCGAGAATGAGGATCTCCGCGCCGCGATACAGCACCTTGACGATCTCGACGGTCTGCTTTTCGGAAACAGACATGGCGTAGATCTTCTTTTTGGCGTCGATCTCGAAGCCATAGCGGGCGGAGATCTCCTCAACGCGGCGGGTGGCTTCCTTGAGGCGGTAGGGCTTGCCATCCTCCACACCCAGGACAATATTTTCGGTGGCGGTAAAGACATCGACCAGCTTGAAGTGCTGGTGCACCATACCGATGCCGCAGTGGAAGGCATCCCGCGGGGAGGAGATGGTGACCGGCTGGCCGTTGACATAAATTTCGCCCTCATCGGGGTGGTAGATGCCGGCGATCATGTTCATCAGGGTGGTTTTGCCGCTGCCGTTTTCGCCCAGCACGGCCAAAATCTCGCCCCGGCGGACGGTAAGGCTGACATGATCATTGGCAATGACCTTTTCACCAAAGCGCTTGGTGACATTGTGCAGTTCCAGTGCGTTCACAAAAAGCCTCCTCATCGGTGTGGTGTGTTCCCTTCTTCTGGCAAGGGCAAACCGGGGAGGTCTGCCCTTGCCAGGAAAAGGGCGGGGAGAAAAATCAAAGCACAAGGGGGGCCAAGGCCCCCGCTTGTGTTTTTTGATGGCAGGTTTCAGCCGTCAAGCGGCTCTGCAAAGCTGGTCTTAGCCGCCGAAATTGGTGTTCAGATTGGTCACGCCGTCGATGATGATATCGAAGTAGGGCGCGGAGCGGAAATCGACCGCGTTGGACTCATCGAAGTAGCCATCGTGGATGACATTGGTCTCGCCGGTGTAGTCACCATCGACATCGGCCAGGTACTCGGTGAGGGTCTTGCCATCGACGGTGAAGTTGGCGGTATCGAAGACATGCAGGGTGCCGTCTTCCAGCGCCTTGATGGCCTCATTGATCTTTTCGATGGTGCCCTCGGCGGCAACATCCTGATTGACACCGGAGAGAACAACGGAATTGATGGCGATGGTGCCGCACCAATCGGGGGCAATGGCCTCGCCCTTCACAACGGTTTCGATGATATACTGGAAGTAAGGAGCCCAGTTGATGGCAGAAGAAATGATGAAGGTGGTCTCGCCGGCGGAATAGGTGCTGCCGTTGTAGGAAACATTGGGAACGCCGGCTAACTCGCAGGCAGTGGGAGCGCCGAGGGAATCGGCGTGCTGGCTGATGAGGACGCACTTATCCTTCTCGATGAGGGCGGTGGCGGCCTCCTGCTCCTTGGCCTGATCGTACCAGGAGCCGGTGTAGCGGACCTTCATGGTGGCGGAGGGGCAGACAGAGCGGGCGCCCAGGTAGAAGGAGGTCATGCCGGAGATAACCTCGGCATAGGTGAAGGCGCCGACATAGCCGATGACAGCCTGCTCGGCGGTGATCTTGCCGGCGGCAATCATCTCATTGAGCTTGAGGCCCGCAGCGATGCCGGCCAGGTAGCGGCCCTCATAGATGGAAGCGAAGGCATTGTGGAAGTTTTCGATGTTGGCGATCTTGCCGGAGGTGCCGGTGGCGTGGCAGAACTGGACCTCGGGATATTCCTGGGCGGCCTGCTTCATAAAGGACTCGTGGCCGAAGGAATCGGCGAAGATGACCTTGCAGCCCTTGTTCTTGGCCAGGTCAACAGCGGCATCGTAGCAGGAGCTGTCCTCGCCGATATTGGTGACGATGACGACCTGATCATCGGAGAGGCCGAGGTCCTTCTGCACTTGGCGCAGGGCCTGGATGAAGTTATTATCGTAGGTGGAGTTCTCATCGTGCAGGCAGATCATGCCGATCTTGAAATCAGCGGGGATCTCGACGGAGGGGGTCATAGCGTTGCGGGGCAGGACATCGGCAGACATCCCCTTTACATCGGGGGTAGGGGTGGGGGTTCCGCCGTTATCCTCGCCGCAGGCGGCGAAGGCCAGAACCATCATTGCAGCAAGAAGAAATGCCAGAATCTTTTTCATGTGTGATCTCCTTTGTCATTCATGACTTCTTTTATTTGTTCCGCCCATAGGCGGTCGAACACAAAACTTAATCGGTAAAGGTGACGCCCTCTTCCACGCTCATCGCAGCGATACGGGCCAGGCTTTCCACCCGGATGCCCTGCCGTCGAATGCGGTCGCCGCCATCCTGGAAGGCCTTTTCGATGACGATGCCGGCACCGACGACGGTGCCGCCCGCCTGCTGTACCAAAGAAACAAGGCCCGCCAATGCTTCCCCATGCGCTAAAAAGTCATCAATGAGGAGGACACGCTCACCGCTGTGCAGATACTCCCGGGATACCACGACCTGATTGACATTGCCGTGGGTATAGGAGTGCACCGCGGTGGCGTAAACATCAGCGGGCAGATTGGAAGAGCGGGATTTTTTGGCAAAGACCAGCGGAACGCCGAACTGCTGCGCGACAAGGCAGCCGATGGCGATGCCGGAGGCTTCAATGGTGAGGATTTTATCCACCTTTTCCCCGGAAAAGCGGGTGTGGAATTCCTCCGCCAGTTTGGTGAGCAGCACTACATCGATCTGATGATTGAGAAAGCCATCGACGCGCAGAACATTGCCGGGGGCTACTTTGCCCTCACGGCGGATGTGGTCCTCTAAAAGCTGCATGAGCGATTCCTCCTAAAAAACAAAAATTGCGGGAGATTTTGATGATCTCCCGCAATGCAAAGCACGACAGCGGAACAAAAGGCACCGCCGCCTGTATTCTGCATCGATAGTCCGGCCATTTACGGCGGCCGGGTAGAGACTTCAAAACCATATCATTTGATTTATATCGAGCAAACTGTATTTTGTTTTTTTCCCCGGTAATACCGAGGTGCTGGTTTTATTATACCGTCACAGTTCGCGCTTGTCAATGACTTGATTTTATACGATTTGAACGGCGGAATGGGGTTCTATTTGGTGAATATGTATAAATTCTTGGGGAAAAATGAAACTTGTGGGAAAGACTACTGAGGAAAGACAAAATGGGCGGAAACTGTATGCGTGTTCATAAAATAAGGGAAATTTATTTGCAAACGCGTGAGGATTTGCGCCGCGGAATATACTACAATGACAACGGAGCGAAGGAGAAACGCTCCGGGAAAAACAAGCGACCTTTTGCAGAAAGGGCAAACAAAAAAAGAAAGGAAGAAGCTTAAATTATGAAAAGCAAAAAATTCTTGGTAGTACTGATGGCCGCGATGATGGCACTGGCTATGGTAGCCTGCAACAACAATGAACCGGCCCCGACCCCTGATCCTGAGCCGACCCCCGACCCTGTGCCCACCACCAAAGTGGATTACAGCGGCAGCCTGACTGACTGGATGTACACCCCCGAGACCGAGGATGAGCTGACCAAGCTGCTGGTCTCCATCGATGAAGTGAGCTACGGCAGCGCGGGCGCCAGCCTGCAGCAGGCCAACGCGGCGGTAGCCGTGATGAAGCTGGCAATGGATGAGAGCGGCAAGGCCCAGGAGACCGTAAAGGCTTATCTGGAGGGGATGAACGAGACCCAGAAGGATTACTTCTCCTTCCAGTGGCAGCAGGCCATGAAGACCGCGCTGGCCCTGCTGAACGGTGATGAGGACGCGGCGATCCTGGAGGATGCCGGTGATGCGGACTTTGACCTGAAGGCCGTGGACAGCGCCAAGACCGCAGAGTTTAATGACGCCGTGATCCAGCTGCTGAGCGATGCGGGTGTGACCAACGAATGGAAGAACCACACCGATGTGGAGCCTTTCCTCTACGCCACAGCCATAAAATAAACCGCAGTAGAAGCGCTCCCCGTTTGAAATTTTTCTGGCGGGGAGCACTTCCCTTTTTCTGCCCTCCCGCAAGGGAAAGAAGCCGATAATCTTTTGCTGAGGTGTTGTTTTATTCCGCAAATGTGGTAAAATAAGCATAGTTATGTACGAAGCGAGGTGGCACAAATGCAGCAACACTATAATCACTCCCGCCGGAGGGTGCTAAGGCGCCGCCGTATAATGGTGATCGCCGCAGCAATCTTGCTGGTGGCCGCAGTGGTATTTGCGGTGGTGCATTGGGTCATCCCCGCGCTGAATAAGGAAATAAACCCGCCCGACCCCGGACCGGCCGTAACGCCCGGAGTGGACCCCGTACCCGATTCGGCCGGGACCGGTACCAAGCCGGACGATGATATTATTTATCACCCGACATTTGACCCGGTGGTGCCGGAAAGCCAGCAGGTAAGTGAAAAATGGTTTGATGACGCGGTGATCCTGGGCGACAGCCGCTCGCAGGGGCTGATCTTATACAACAGCCTATCTAACTGCACCTCGCTGGCGGTCAAATCGCTTTCGCTGACCAATTACACCAAAAAGGAAGCAACATTGCCCGAACTGGGTACCGATACCGTCGCCAATCTGATCCCGCAGGTGGGCGGCAAGCGGTTCTACCTGATCTTTGGCATGAATGATATGGGACTTTCGGCGGATACCTTCGGGCAATACTTCAGCCGTCTGGTCGATCTGATCCAAAAGAGCCACCCGGACGCTGATATTTACGCGCAGGCGGTACTGCCGGTGACTGAGCTGAAGGAGCAAAGCGGTGCGGCCAATGGGTTTTCGCTGGCGCACGTGAAGGAGTTCAATGAGCAGCTTCTTAAAATCTGCACCGAAAAGCAGATCTGGTATTTGGATATCCCCGAAACGCTGGTGGATGAAAAAGGCTACCTGCTGGATGACGCCAGTTGGGACGGCGTGCATCTGAACGCCAGCTACTGCCGCACATGGTTGGACTATCTGCTGTGCCATGTGGTACTGCCGGAGGACTACAACGGCGAGTACGATGTACCGACCGGCTACCACCCCGGCGATGTGGTGGTGGACGGCGTGACCGTTTATGATTTTAAGCCATCGAACTGAAAATGCTGACGAGAAGGAGATTACCCATGAAAAAATTTGTAGCTGTACTGCTGGCCGCTGTGCTGTGCCTTTCCTTTGCCGCCTGCGGCGGCGACAAAGCCACCGATAAGACGGTGGATGCGGCCGCCATGTTCCAGGCGCTGCTGACCGATGTGACCTACACCGACAACGCTACCGAGCTGGACAGCAGCATGGCCGGCGTGCTACTGGGCGGCGAGCTGCCTGAGGGCACCGAGGCCTATCTGGCCGCAAATGATTCCGCCTACCTGCGCTGCGCTGTCTTTGCCTGCAAGGATAAGGACGCTGCCGCTGCGGTAAAGAAGCTCATTCAGACCTACATTGATGACAGCATTGACGCCAAGTACAATGTGGATGAAGTGGCGCTGCTGCAGAATGCCAAGATCCACAGCATGGGCAACTATGTAGCGGTGGCTGTGACCAGTGATACCGACAATGTAAACAAGGTCATTGACCAGTACTTTGCCTAAACTGTAAGGTAACTAACTTGCCATCCCTTTGGGGAGGGCAAGCTTTTCCCCCGGCTATGACGCAAAATTCCAAGGGTCGCAGAGACTAATCCTCCGCGACCCTTGCCCGCTTGTAAGGAGTTTCTATGGTATTCAGCAGCCTTACCTTCTTGTTCCTGTTTTTCCCCCTTGTGATGGGGGTGTATTACCTGTGCCCGCGGGCGCTGCGCAACCTATGGCTGCTCCTGACCAGCCTGCTGTTCTATGCCTGGGGCGAACCGGTGTATATCCGGCTGATGGCGGCCTCTATCCTGTTCAACTACCTGTGCGGACTGGGGGTGGCTGCCCTGCAGAAGCGGGAGAAAAAGCGCCTGGCCAAGGGGCTGCTCATCCTCTGCATTGCGGGAAATATCGGGGCGCTGGGGCTCTTTAAGTACGCGGATCTACTGATTGGCACGGTAAACAATATAGCCGGCAGCAAAATTGCGCTGCTGGAGCTGGCGCTGCCCATCGGTATCAGCTTTTACACCTTCCAGGCGCTCAGCTATGTCATTGATGTATACCGAGGCACCGTGGCGGCACAGAAGAATCCCATCACCTTTGGCACCTATATCGCGCTGTTCCCGCAGCTCATCGCGGGGCCCATCGTGCAGTACAAAACGGTGGAGGAACAGCTCTCTCACCGCCGGGAAACAACGGCGCAGTTTGCCGCGGGCATCGGACGGTTCACCATAGGCTTGGGGAAAAAGGTGCTCATCGCGAACCAGGTGGGCGCCCTGTGGGATACCGTGGCGGCGCTGCCGGGGACAAGTCTTTCCGCCGGGACAGCCTGGTTGGGCGCCATCGCCTTTACCTTCCAGATTTACTTTGACTTTTCCGGCTATTCCGATATGGCCATCGGGCTGGGAAAAATGCTGGGCTTTGAGTTCCTGGAAAACTTCGATTACCCTTATCTGAGCCGCAGCATTACCGAATACTGGCGGCGGTGGCATATTTCGCTGGGAACCTGGTTCCGGGAGTATGTGTATATCCCGCTGGGCGGCAACCGGTGCGGCCTGCCCCGACAGATTTTGAATCTCATCATCGTGTGGGGGTTGACCGGCCTGTGGCATGGCGCCAGCTGGAACTTCCTGCTGTGGGGGCTTTACTACGGTGTCATTCTCATCATCGAAAAGGTGTGGCTGCAAAAGCCGCTGCAAAAAGCCCCCGGTGTGGTGCAGCGCCTCTATTCCCTGCTGCTGATTATCCTTGGCTGGGTCATCTTTGCCCTGACCGATTTTGGGGCCATCGGGAACTACTTCGCGGCGCTCTTTGGGGCGCACGGCGGCGCCGATACCCAAACGATGTATCTGCTGACTACCAATATCTCCCTGCTGCTGGTGGCGGCGCTGGCCTGTACCCGCTGGCCGGCCCACGCGGCAAATGACCTGCTGACACGGCTTCCCCGGGCGGCGCAGACGCTGCTTCGGTGCCTGTTCTACGCGGCGGTGCTGCTGATGTGCGTCGCTTTCCTGGTAGGCGACAGCTACAATCCGTTCCTGTATTTCCGGTTCTGAGAGGAGGCGCCTAAAATGAAAAAGCAGAATATTATCATTATCATCGTTTTTGGCGCTCTGATTTTCGGGCTGGGGCTGCTGGGGTGGCTCACCCCGGATCAAGCCTTTTCCGAAAATGAGAACCGCTACCTGCAGGAGCTGCCAAAGCTTTCCGAAGATACCATGGTAAATGGAGATTTTGGCGATGAGGTGGAGGATTATTTAAGCGATCAGTTCTGGCAGCGGGATAGCTGGACCGCCGCCCGCAGCAAAATGAAAATGCTGCTGCGCAACAAGGATATCGGCGGGGTGTACCTGTGTAAGGATGGGTATTACATCGAAAAGGTGACCCAAACCGATGTGGACGAAGCAAGGCTGCAAAAGAACCTGCAAACGGTGAAGGATTTCTTTGCCCGGTGCGAGGAAAAAGGACTGGCGGCAGAAAATCTGACCTTTATGCCGGTGCCGACCCCCGGCTATACCCTGCGGAATAAGCTGCCGCGTTATGCCACCCTCTTTGATGAGGATGCGGTATTTGACGAGATGAAGCTGGTATTTGATGACCAGCTGGTGGACCTGCGAACGGACTTTGCCAAGGCGGCAGAGAGTGAGCAGCTTTATTACCGCACCGATCACCACTGGAAAACGGCAGGCGCTCTGCTGGGCTACCAGTGCTACCGCGCGGCCATGGGGCTTTCGATTCCCGCAGCGGCGGATTACACCGTAGAGCGGTATGAGGGCTTCCGCGGGACGCTGTACAGCAAGGTGCTGGATAAAAACGCGGCGACCGATACCGTAGAGCTGTACCACCGGAAAGGCGATGCCGCCTTGACCGTGACCTACGATAACGCCGATCATGCCAGCTGTTATGATACAGAAAAACTCCAGCAAAAGGATATGTACGAAGTGTTCTTTGGCGGGAACTGGCCCACGGTGACCATTACCGGCGGACCGGAAAATGGCCGCCGCCTGCTGGTGCTGAAGGACAGCTATGCCAATGCCCTGCTGCCCTTTGCCGCAGCGGATTACGAAAAGATCGTGGCGGTGGACCTGCGGTATTATCTTGGCTCCCTGAGTGAGCTGATGGAGCAGGAAGGCATTACCGATGTGCTGGTGCTGTATAGTACCTCCGCCTTTATGAGCGACACCAAGATAGACCGGCTGGCACTGGCAAAATAAAAAATGGGGCTCCTCCGCAGACATGCGGGGGAGCCTTTTGATTTATTGGGGGCCAGTGCGGGGCTCCCGGCGGGGCAAAAAATGCGATCATACATCAATGCAGGAATTGAGGAGAGCCAGCAGGTCGTTTTCCCACTGTTCGTGTCCTTTTGGGGCGGCGCCGCAGCCCTCCGCCCGCAGGCTGGTACCATCGGCGAAGGTGATATATAAAAGCCAGCGCTTGGTACGGGGGGTGCGCAGGCGGCACTCATTGTACCCGGCCCAGGCGGTGATATGGTATCGGTCGCCCAGCTCGCTCAGCTGCTGCCACAGCACGGCCGGAGCCGCTATGCTCTCCAGGTGTTCCGGCATGGTACGGGAATAGGTGAGCCGTACATGGTCCTGCTCTTCGGCCACGCGGTAATGGAACCCCCAATGGTGGCCGTCCCCGCAGCGGTATTCCCACTGGGCAATAGGCGGCAGGGGGACTATCTCCTTTTTGCGGCCAAAAAGTGGCATGCGGCGTCACTTCCCTTCGATGATATTCTGCAGACCGCGGCGCTCCAGCAGGTGAATAAGCCAAACTCCCAGCAGGCAGGGAGGGAGTTGTCCCAGGGCGATCTGCCCGGCAAATGCCCAAAATGCCACATTGATCGACCCGGTGGCAGCATAGCACCATTCCGCGCCGATGGCGACAGCATTGAACAGAATGGGCGGCAGCACCGAAAGCCATGGTATCCCGCCGAAGCGGATCTTCCCCAGCAGGCGGCTGGCAACGGCGGCAAGCAGCGTAGCGGCTGTTCCTACAAAGAGATCGACCATTCCCAAAAAGTTGGCGCCGGTGGCAGCGCCTACACCATTGGTGATGGCGCAGCCCAGGGTAACGCCCCAAACAGCGGCTGGGCTGAGGACAGGCAGCAGCGTCAGTGCCTCCGAGACGCGGCACTGCACCGCGCCGAAGGTGATGGGGGCCAGTACCAGTGAGATAGCGGCATAGGCAGCCGCGATGACCCCGGCGGCAGTGATCTGCCGCAGCGTGCGGTTTTTCATATTCATTTCTCCTTTGGATGCCGTCAGATGCGGCATTAGTTTTGTTTAGCGTCAGGATCTTTCGACTGACGATCCCAAAAGGACTCCGCTATTTTAGCATATCCAGCGCCCGGTTACAAGCTTTGCTTGTATTTTTGCGGGAAAACCGGTATAATGGGAGCAGAATTTTTACAGGGAACGGGTTCCACCCGCCCCGCAGGCGCGCCCAAAGCGCGCCAAACGACGGCCCCCTGTGGGGGCCGTCGGAACGCCCGGCGAAGCCGGGCGGTGGGGCGGGCGGACCGGCGCCCTGCCGCAAGCAAAGAAGGAGGGGAAACCCATGCGTATCTTGGCGGTGGATTACGGCGATGCCCGGACCGGGCTTGCCATCTGCGACCGCGGCGAGCTGCTGGCCAGCCCCATAGGGGTATTTCACAGCGGCGACCGGGAAGCGGTAATAAAGGAAATTACGCGGCAGGTGGCCGAGCAAAAGGCCGATCTGGTCGTGGTGGGCAATCCCCTGAATATGAACGGCACGGCCGGCCCACGCAGCGAACTGTGCCATGCTCTGGCCGATGACCTGGCGGAAAAGCTCCCCTGCCCGGTAAGGATGTGGGATGAGCGCAGCACCACCGTCACTGCCACACAGTACCTGAATATGACTGATGTGCGCGGTAAAAAACGCAAAAATACCATAGATGCGGTGGCCGCCACCATTATTCTGGAAAGCTACCTTGCCTACCGCAAAAACCACCCAGGGGAGGACTGACGCCATGCCGCATAGCGAAAAACTTTTACAGAGGGAAACGCTGGGGAAAAATCGGGTGTTCACCCACGAGCGCTGGCAGGTGCAGCTGGAAAACGGCCAGACTGCCGAGCGTGAGATCATTCGGCACCCCGGTGGGGTCGGCATTGTGGCGGTGGATGAAAACGGCCGGCTGCTGATGGTACGGCAGTACCGCAGCGGCATGGGCTGCGAAGCACTGGAGATCCCAGCCGGAAAGCGCGACCCCGGTGAAACCCCGGAACAATGCGGCCGCCGGGAGCTGGAGGAGGAATGCGGGTTCATCGCGGGGCGGCTGGAGCCGCTGGCGGCCCTGTACCCTACCCCTGCCTACTGCGATGAAAAGATCTGGATCTTTACGGCGAAGGACCTGACCCCCGGCCATACCCATCCCGATGAGGATGAGTTTATCACAGCGGAATGGGTGCCGCTGGCCGAAGCTGAGCGAATGGTGCTGGCAGGGGAGATCGAGGACGCGAAAACGCAAATCGCAATACTGAAATACACGGCGCTGCGCCGGAAAGGAGAAGTCCATGAATAAAAACGAATTCAAAAAGACCGACCTGATTGCCATTGCCGGTATTTTGATGTTTGCCATCGTCTACGCAGTGGATAAGCTGGTGTACGAGATGCCCAAGACCACCTTCATTGTGCTGGTTGCCATTGCGATGGTGCTGCTGATCGTCGGTGCGATCGTCTCCCGCAAAAACCACGGCTGATATTCACCGCAGAACGGCTCCCGGCCGGGGAACGGCGGGGGCTGTTTTTCTGCCCGGACGATTTATTTTTGCGGAGTTCGGAAAAGGCGGTAAATTCGGGCGCAGCCCGAACGACCCTCCGCAAGGTACAGGGAGGAACAAAAATGGCGATAAAATGTGTATGGGAGCATAACGGCACGGACAGTCTGCTGTATGCCGTCGACCTACCGGGTGCCTATGCCCGCGGCGTTGGTCGGGAGGAGGCACTGCAAAAAATGCGGCAGGAGCTGCCCCAATTCCTGCGGTGGATGGGCAGGGAGCTGCCGCCGGAGGAGCTGGCACCGGTGATCATTCAGGAAAAGACAAGTACCCTGCGCATTGCCGATGCCGACAGCGATGTTCTGTTTGAAAGCGAGCGGCTGCCGCTAACCCCCGAAGAATACGCGGCGCAGAAGGCGCTAGCACTGCGCTCCGCTGCCGACTTTCTGGCGCTGTACCGCTCGATCCCCGATCCGGACCAGAGTGCTTTGCCGCCGCGGGAGACTTTTTACGGGGCAGTGCCGCGGACGGCGCGGGAAATGTACGAGCACACCAAAAATGTAAATGCCTATTACTTTCGGGAGATCGGCATTGCGGCAGATAATGAGGGGGATATCCTCTCCTGCCGCGAGCGGGGCTTCCTGCTGCTGGAGCGGCAGCTGGACTACCTCAAAAATGAGGTGTTCCTTGGCAGTTACGAGGAGGAATGGTCACTGCGCAAGGTGCTGCGGCGGTTTATCTGGCACGACCGTATCCATGCCAAGGCGATGGCACGCATGGCGGCAAAGACCTTCGGCGCAGGGCACTTTACCGATCCCTTCAAGTTTGGTATTGGATAGAATTATCGAAACGGACGGAATTCAGCGAAGGCGGTAAATTCGGGCGCAGCCCGAACCCTGCCGAAACCCGGGAATAGACCAAAAATTCTGTCGCACGATTTTTTGCCCAAAGCGATTTTAGTGGGGGAATAGCGATTGACTTTACCGGCAGGAGATGCTATAATCTGCTTGTATTCAAGATCACCACTATGGCCCGCTTGCTGCATGGCATTGTTGTTTTGATCCTGCCGCAGAATGGGCTTTGTTTTTTTGGGTACGAAAAATATTATTTAATGCAGGAGGTACCCAGATGAATAACGGTACTGTCAAATGGTTCAACGCTGAAAAGGGCTATGGCTTCATCTCCAACGATGAGGGCGGCGAGGATGTCTTTGTTCATTTCTCTGCTATCCAGGTAGATGGCTTCAAGACTCTGGCTGAGGGTCAGAAGGTCACCTTCGATACCGAGCCAGATCCCAAGGATACCGGCAAGCTGCGCGCTGTCAATGTTATCCCCCAGTAATTAAACCCTTCCAAAGCTCCCTGCCCATCGGCGGGGAGCTCTTCTTTTGGGGCGGCGCGCCTTGCCGAACGGCGGCCGATACGGTATAATGAGATAAAATGCAACATCCTGCCGAAAGGGGATCCTACCATGAAAACAACATTTTACCTGGTACGCCACGGCCAGCCGGATTGGGACTGGGCGGAGGCCATGCGCTTTTACGGCCCATGCAGCGCCTATATGCCGCTCACTCCATTGGGGGTGGAACAGATAGAGCACACCGCCTGTGATTCGCAGCTGAGGGGCGCGGCGTTTATTCTGGCTTCCCCCTACACCCGCACCATGCAGTCCGCACAGATCCTTTCCCGGCGGCTGGACCTGCCGGTAACTGTGGAGTGGGAGCTGCACGAATGGCTGTATGACCGCGATATGCGTGGCGACCTGCCCACTCCCGGCGAACGCTTTGGCCGGGAGGATATGACCCGCTGCTTCTACCGCTACATGGAGCATGATGAGCTGACCGGCGAGGATAATTGCGAGACCTACGCCGTCATCGCTGAGCGGGTGCTGGGCTGCCTGCGCCGGTATGATGGCCAAGCGGAAAAGATTATCGTTGTGTGCCACGAAGGCGTTATCCGTAGTGTAACCGGCATGAAAGCGGTCAACCTGGGGCAGGTAGTGCCTATTACCCTCGAATAACTCACATTGGCAGGGTTTGCGCAAAGGGACGGCCCGCAGGGCCGGAGATGCTTTGCACCGCCGTAGGGCGGCCGAAGGCCGCCCAGCCCCGGCAAAGCCGGGGCGCCCTGCGGGCCGTTTCCTGCACCCTGCGCCAACCATAGGAGGAGATGCGCCATGAAAGAACGGATCCGACTGCTGTGCCGGACACTGCGGCAGGGCAGCTCCGCTGTGACTGCCATAGTAACCGGCTGCCGCGGGGCCACCCCGCGCTCCCCTGGGGCGCTGCTGGTGCTAACGGCAGAGACTGCCCTGGGCACCGTCGGCGGCGGCCAGGCCGAGCATGATATCATAGGACCGGCCATGGAAATGCTGCGGGGCGGGGCGCCTGTACAGCAGGGCTGGCATCAGTGCCTTTCCGCCCAGGAGTTGCGCCATATGGGGCAGGAATTCGGCGGTGAGGAGGAGATCCTGCTGCTGCGCTGGGAGCCCCGTGACCTTCCGCTGGCCGAAGCCTTGCTCTCCGCCATGGGGCAAAATGCCGATTGCTCCCTGCGTCTTGAATATGATAAAGTCCACTGGCGGGGAACACTTCTCCCCATAGCCGAAGCCCACACAGCCCCCGGATGCTTTACTCTGAAGCTGCAGGAGGGCGGCCGATGCTATGTGTTCGGGGGCGGGCATGTCAGCCAGGCGCTGGTCCCGCTTCTTAGCGGGGTGGATTTTTGCTGCGTGGTGCTGGATGAGCGTCCCGATTACGCCACTCCTGCCCTGTTCCCCACGGCAGAGGCCCGCTGCGGCCCCCTGCCTGCGCTGGCGGCCGCCATTCCCTTTACCACAGGGGATAGCGTCATCATTATGACACGGGGGCACCAGGGCGATTATGAGGTGCTGTGCGAAGCGCTTCGCAGCCCAGTGTGGTACATTGGCATGGTAGGCAGCCACCGCAAAATGGAGGCCACCTTCCGGCGGCTGCGGGAGGACGGCTTTACCGATGCCGACCTTAGCCGCATCGTCACCCCCATCGGCCTGGCCATTGATGCCGAAACTCCCGCTGAGATCGCGGTTAGCATCACAGCCCAGCTCATCCAGCGGCGGGCTGCCCGCCGTAAAGGAGCCGAATAATCGGTCCGGATATTTCCCTATCCTAAATTTGTGCAGAAGGCCGGGTAGGGCGCCCGCAGGGCAAGCCGCCTTACGGCGGTTTCGGCGGCCTTCGGCCGCCGGCTCCGGCTGCGCCGGAGCGCCCTGCGGGCGCCCTACCCCTTATCCCCAACTATCCAAGGAGGAACACACCATGATCAAGATCACCCCCGATTTCCCTTGTATCCACTGTGGTGCCTGCGCCAAAGCCTGCAGCCACGGTGTGATCAAAATGGTGCCGAACGAGGAGGGAAAGCTTATCCCCAGGGTTTCCTTCGCTTCCTGCCGGTACTGCCGCGCCTGCCGCTGGGCCTGCCCCGTCATCCCGCGGGAAGAAGTCTGATCCTCCTATAAAAAATTTTTCCGGAAAATATGTCACACTTTTCCCGGATAGATCGTTTATAAAGGGTGAAGGCCATAAACGACAAACCGGAGGAGGATTACCCGCATGAAGAAAAGAACATGGCTCCTGCTGCTTGCCCTCGCCCTTTTGCTGATGGCGGGCTGCAGCAGCGAAAAAACAATGGACGGCACCATCACCGAATACCTGCGCGGCGATACCGAGGTCAATGCTTTCCTGATGGAACAGGACGGCAAAACCATCGGCGTGCGGCTCACTGGGGAAACCGGCATCTACCCCGCCCTCGTTGATATCACCGATGAAGCCCTGCGGAATGCCGAATACCCCCACATGGAAGTTACCGTTACAGGAGAAAAAGCCGAAGAAAAGCTCACCACTGCGGATGGCACCGAAGTGCCCACCTATACCGCCTCGGTCATTATCATCAATAGCATCCCCTACGGCGAGCCGCTGACCCTTGAGGACGGCACCACGGTACAGGTACGGCTGAACAGAGAGGGCCTGGCCTACTACGCACCGGATGGCATGATGCTGCTTCAGATCCACAATCAGATCCCCGATGATATCTTTGTCGATCGGGTGGATTTTGATGTGTTCCCCAAGGAAGCGCAGCAAAAGGTCATCGACCACTATGAGGAACTGGGCTTCTTCTACGATACCGCGTACCAGGTGGAGCGCGCCTGGGCCGAATACAATGAACTGGGCTGCCCCAAGGATTTCCGTGCCTATGTGGCGCGCCAGTCCACCGCCACCAGCTATTACAATGACCGCGTGATCTTTTACTGCACCAATGTGACCCTTTCCCGCAATACCCGCCGCAACTACGAAAAATACTACAATGCCGTCTATGACCGCAAAACCGGCGAGCAGGTATCCTTTTGGAGCCTGTTCAAACCCGATGAAAACTACATGCGCCAGTGGCTGCTGGTCCAGCTGGAGCCGCTGGACGCCGACCGGCGCAACCAGCTGGCGGAGGTCCTGTCCCCGGAATGGCTCTCCCTTGGGTACAACGGTCTCTACACTTTCATCCCGTGGGATGTCCTGCCGGGGGGTGATGGCCCCTACCAATGTACCCATTTCTATGCGGATGAGGAGCTTACCTCTCTCCTCCAGGACTGGGTGTTTCCGCTGAAGGACCCCCACGGCGTTTCCCCGGATGTTCCTGTGCCAACCGCATAAATAAAAATTCCCCGGATACTGCGGTATCCGGGGTCTTGTTCATTAGGGGGAATTCCGCCCAAAGCAAAGCTCCCCGCCGGGCGGCAGGGAGCCATAGTACGGTCTTTCAGCGCATTACTCTTCTTCCGCGGGAGCGGTATAGCTGCCGGTCACAGTGGTCTGGCCATTCAGCACGCCGCCCTCTTCCACGGTCAGCTTGGCAACCTCTACATCACTATTGATAACGCCGGTCGCAGTCACTACCAGCTTACCAACATTTACGCTGTCACCGGTGATATTGCCCAGCAGCACCAGGTGGTCAGCGGTCACATTGCCCTCTACCGAGCCAGTCTTGCTGATATACACATAGCTGGTGGAATTGATATCACCAATGAGCTTACCATTGATACAGATGGGAGAAGCACCCTCGATATTACCGGTAACGGCGTTGCGCGCACCGATGATGGTCTCGAACTTGCTCATGTCCTCTGTTTTTTTGCTTTGGTTATCCAGCAGGTCGATCTCCGGAAAATCATCTTCGCGTTCGCCAAAAAGCATCATTTGTCATTACCTCCATTGTTTGTTCCTTGTGCTGGAAAAACAGCACAGTTGCTATAAACCTATGCATAATATATGGGACGATTATATGGAATTGGCACAAGATCTGTGAAAAATCCCCGCCAATTTCTGTTTATTGTCCACCCCACTGTTGTCACATTTGCATTTTAGCACTCCCTCCCGCAAATCGACACAAAAGGTGTGAATTGCTGTTTTCGGGGTGCAAAATGCACTGCCCCCACAAAAAGCATCTCGGCTTTAACGGGATATTTGTATTCCACCTACCTTCGCTTAACAAGAGCACATACGGTTTTTGCGGGCATAAATACCGCCCGACATTGCGCGTCGCGTTGACAGGCGCCAGCCTGCCTACCGCTCCGCGCTTCCTCTGGCGCCATTTCTCCCGCGCAAAAACTCCGCAGGACTTTTCGGCGAGGGAAAACCGGATGATGACAAGGAAGAGGACGCCGGCATACTGGCGTATGCTGCTGCGGGGTCCCCGCAAGGTCGTAAGACCTCGTGGGGAGAGGCGGAGCGACGAAGCGTTGGAGGGGTGCCTATTCCGTAGGAATAGCGCCCCGACATGAAGCGCAGTCCGCGACGACGAGATGACGCTGTCAGCGCCGATTTTCGCTGCCGAAAAGCGTGTGTGTCCTTGTTAAACGAAGGTATGGTAAGAATAGACCACCAGCCTAAAGCGGACCTAAAGTCCCATCCCCTAAAAAGGCAAAAAAATGCCCCGCCATGCCGTTGCGCCGCTAATAAAACCCCGTCTTATGCGACAAGGTGGGTAGCCTCCCGGGCTTTCACGCTCCCTTCTTCCACCCTACGGATGGGAGGTCTGCAATCCGGCCAAACGGAGATCCGGCTCCCGAAAGAAAAGTGTTGGATCATATCATACGGCGCTGACGCACACAGCAGGGTGTTGCCAGCAGTTATTCACTTATAGCTTATGTCGATGCAGCGGGGATTATTCCTCCTCGTCCTCATCCAGGAATTCATACTCCTCGCTCAGCTTATCCCGGAAGATCTCGGCCACACGGTCCAGCTCATCCTCATCCAGAATGGCATCCAGATAGGCCTCGCCGTCCTCATCCAGCTCCTCGCTCACCTTCAGGAATACCAGCTCCGCGGCATCCATCAGCGCTTCCTCCGGGTCCTCAATGATCGGCTCCAGGGCCATGTACTCGGTACCGTCCATTTCGGCACAGGCCACGATCTTGTATTCACTCTGGTTGCCTTCCTCGTCCATCAGCGAGATAATATCCTCGCCCCAGTTTTCGTTTTCCATTATGCGTTCCTCCTTTTGGTTTCTCTACTCTTATATTATGCGAAAACTATCCCAAAGTCAACCGATACTTGTATTCTGCCCCGCAAATGCGGTATAATGGGGCAAAAGAAACCGGGCCTGTGCCAAGCCTGCCGGCGGCGGGACGCCCGCAGGGCAAGCCGCCTTCTCCGCACCGGCCCCACAGAAAGGAAATCAAAATCATGGTTCTAAAGCAGTTTACCCAGTGCGAAGGCCCCCGCGCCATCATGCACACCAACATGGGCGATATCACCATCCAGCTTTACCCGGAGGTTGCCCCCAAAACCGTCGAGAACTTCGTAACCCTGGCCAAAAAGGGCTATTATAATGGCCTCATCTTCCACCGCGTCATCAAGGATTTCATGATCCAGGGCGGTGACCCCACCGGCACCGGTGCGGGCGGTGAGAGCATCTACGGCGCTAAGTTCGAGGATGAGTGCAGCCAGGAGCTGCACAATTTCCGCGGCGCGCTAAGCATGGCCAATGCCGGACCCAATACCAACGGTAGCCAGTTCTTTATCGTGCAGAACAGCCAGGCCCCCACCCAGGACATCGATGCCCTGGCGGTGCAGGTGGCCTGCTATGAGCTGCTGAACGATGCCAAGCGCCGGGTGCAGATGATGCAGGAGGCCCTGGAGGATGCCCCCAAGATCCAGGCCTACATTGATGAGGTGAACACCAAGCTCAACGATTACCAGTCCCAGGGCCTGCCGGAGGATGTAAAGGAATATGCCACCGAGATTGCCAAAAAATACGCCGAGGTAGGCGGCACCTTCCACCTGGATTTTGCCCATACCGTATTCGGTCAGGTCATCGATGGCATGAAGGTCGTGGATGATATCGCCAATGTGCGCACCGCCCGCGCCGACCGTCCCCTGCACGATGTCACCATTGATTCCATCGATATTGTGGAATGATTCCTCAATAAAAATTTCGCGTCCGGCAAAATGCACCTGCCGGGCGCGTTTTTTATTGTTCAAACAGGCTGCGCATCCACCAGAAAAGCACCAGCAGTATGATCGTTAAAATTAAATAATCCACTCTTTCCACTCCTTCCCTTCCTCTAAAAATACATCATATGATGTATTTTGTCAACAACATATGTTGTATTTGTGTATCATGTCCTCATAGGAAAGGAGGGCGGCGCCATGGCATATTATCCACGCTTGCGCGACCTGCGGGAGGATGCGGACCTGACGCAGGACGAACTGGTAAAGCAGCTGGGCATGCACAAAACCACCTACACCAACTACGAGCAGGGCAAACGGGAACCGCCCTTTGAACTCATCATTCGACTGGCAAAGCTCTACGGCGTTTCCATCGATTATATCGCCGGCTTAGCGCCCAGGCCTATGCCCCTTCCTCCGCAAAAATAAAAATTTCGCATTTTATATCCCCCGCCGGAGATAATAGCAAATGCTATTTTCTTGGCGGGGGGGTTTTTTATGTATAAAAAATGGTGGGGCACTCTGGGCGGCTTCGGCGCCGGGGTCATCAATGGACTGCTGGGTGCGGGCGGTGGCATGGTGGTGGTCCCATTGCTTTCGGCCCTGGGGGTGCGCGGCAAAAAAAGCCACGCCACTGCTCTGATGGTCATTGTCCCGCTTTCGCTGGTCAGTGCCATTCTGTACCTTGTGCAGGGCCGTGTCACCGTGATGGATGCCCTGCCCTGGCTGCCGGGCAGCCTGTTAGGGGCCTACCTTGGCAGCCGCCTGATGCCGAAAATCTCCACCGGCTGGCTTAAACTCGTTTTTGGCGGGCTGATGCTGTGGGGAGGGATCCGCCTGCTATGAGTTGGTTCTGGATCGCCATTGCTTCTGTCCTCAGCGGCACGCTGGGCGCTATGGGCCTGGGTGGGGGCGGTATCCTGCTGCTGGTGCTGGTATGGGCCGGCTGGCCGCAGATGACCGCGCAGGGCATCAACCTGCTGATGATCCTCCCCGTTGGGCTGCTGGGCCTTTACTTCCACCGTAAAAACGGTCTGACCGATGGCAAAGCCGCCTGGCCTCTCCTGCTGGGCGGCCTGCCCGGCGTGCTGCTGGGGGTGCTGCTGGGCACCCGCCTGGGCGAAAATACCCTGCGCGCCTGCTTCGGGGTACTCATCCTGCTGCTGGCCGCGCGGGAACTATGGCTGGGTGTGCAGGCCATCCGCCGGGATGGCTGGCGATTCCGTGCCCCGGAGGACCGCGAAAAATCCGGGTAGGTGCGCCCGCGGGCCGCAGGCCAAGCCGTCCTCCGGACGGCTTCTGTGGGCTCCGCCCACAGCGGCGATGCTCCGCATCGCCGGGCCTGCGGCCCGCCCTGCCCTCCCGCCATGCATAATCCGCCCCCGGATGGTGAACAATAGCATTGACTCATTCAGTCGCACTACCACTTTGTGAAAAGGATGGTTGAATATGAACCAAAATCACCGGATCTGGTCCTTTATAAAAGCCAAGGGCTTTTACATCGCGTTGGCGCTGTGTATCACCGGGGCGGGCACCGCCGCCTGGCTCACCGCGCAGAATACCATCAGCGGCATCCGTGAACAGCAGCAAAAGCCCCCCGCTGTCACCGAACAGGGGGAAGGCAACCAGTGGGATTATGAGGATATCCTGCAGCAGCAAACCGGCGGCGAGGCCAATACGCCCAAGCCCTCTCCACCCACTTCTCCCTCTCCTGCACCGGAGAACCCCGCTCCCACACAGTCCGCCGCGGCCGATGCCCCCCAGCCGCCCGCAAAATCCGAGCCCGCGGCGCCGCTGTGCTTCTGCCTGCCGGTGCAGGGCGCTAAGACCATCGCCCCCTTCAGCGGTGGAGAGTTGGTCAAAAACCACACCCTAAATGTCTGGCGCACCCACGATGGCATAGACCTGGCTGCGGAAAAAGGCACCGTCGTCACCGCCGCTGAGGCCGGCACCGTCTCCGCCGTGACCATGGACCCCATGTGGGGCGGCACTGTCGCAGTGGATCACACCGATGGCACCCAAACCATCTATTGCGGCATTGCGCCGGAAAAAGCCCTAAAGGCCGGGGATCGTGTCACCGCCGGGCAGATGCTGGGCAGCGTAGATACCGTCACCGCCGAGGTGGCTATGGAAAGTCACCTGCACTTCGCCGCCAAAAAGGACGGCAAATTCATCGACCCGCTCTCATTGCCGGGCCTGGAATAAAAGCAAAGCCCCGACAGGTTCACCCTGCCGGGACTTCTGTTTGGTTCTCTGTTAAAAGACAAGCTGCACCAGCAGCATATAGCATATCGTCCCGCCCGCGATGGAAAGCAGCATCTGCCGCTTCCACAGGTGCAGCCCCACGGTAACGGCAATGCCGATCAGCTCTGGCAGGCCGTGGCTCCCGCTCAGCAGGGATACATTGCGCAGGCAGTAGATCACCAGCATGGCAAAGATCGCACCGGGCAGTAGCTCTCCAAGATAGTGAATATACTGGGGAGTAGGTTTGCGGGCATTGAAAACCGCAAAGGGCAAAAAACGAGTGAGCAAGGTGGCCAGTACGCACATCCCCACGGTGATGATTTGTTGAGCCAGGGTCATGGTGCGGTCACCCCTCTTTCCTTTTCCAGCGGACGGCGCAGTGCCGTCAATGCCGCCAGAATGCAGATCATTGTAGGGACCAAGAAGTTATCCGCCCCAAAGAGCAGCAGGCACCCCACACTGGCCGCCAGGCCGATCCATTCGCTGGCATGGTGCTTTTCCTTCAGCCACTGCTCCAGAAAGATAACTACAAACATCGCCGTCATCACAAAATCCAGCCCCTCGGTATTGAAATGGATGAAGCTGCCCAGCACGCCGCCCAATGTGGCGCTGGCCACCCAGTAAAATTGGTTAAGCAGCGTGACGAAGAAATAGAACCACCCCCGGTCGATCCCCTCCGGGATCTCGGCAGAGCAATTGATACTGAAGGTCTCATCGCACATGCCATAGATGAGGTAGGGCTTTTTCCAGCCCAGTCCCTTAAATTTATCCAGCATGGCAATGCCGTAAAAAAGGTGCCGCGCCTGGATCATCAGCGCCATCAGGAAACACTGCACCGGCGCGTAGGGCGCCAGCAGCATGCTCACCGCCACAAATTCCAGGCTCCCGCCAAAGATAGTTAGGCTCATCAGCAGCGGATACCAAAAGCTGAAGCCGGAAACATTCATATAAATGCCATAGGTCATCCCCAAAAACCAAAATCCCGCAAAGATGGGAATGGTATAGGGAAAAGCGCATTTCAGCGCCGCGCGGATCCTCCCACCTCCAGCCGCCGCGCCGGTAGGGGGATTGGTAACAGGGTGTTGTGCCATAGAATCAAATCCTTGTTGGAATTATGCCGGAAATATAAAATATGCTTATTGGTCGGCTGGTTCCTGTTATATTATACAGCCGTGTCTTTGCAGGAAAAATTTTCCTTATTCCATAAAAATGAAAAGACGCTATGCGGCTGGCAAAAGCAGCGCATAGCGTTTTCCTCTTTACCGGGCAATTGATCAAATCAAGCCTCGGAGATGGCGCCAACGGGGCAGGTAGCGGCGCAGGAACCGCAATCAATGCAGGAACCCTCGTCGATCTCGCAAACGCCGCCGGCATCCTTGATGGCACCGACGGGGCAAGCACCCATGCAGGCGCCGCAGCCGATGCAGGCATCGCCAATTTTGAAAGCCATAGTTATGTACCTCCTGATCAGGTTCGTTGCCATCCTCCTTTGGGCAGCCCAACGCCGCCAAAGGAATGGCAAGTACAGGCCAGTTACCCAGCCTGTTTAGGGGTATTATAGCATACTCTCCCCAAAAATCAATACCCTTTTCCCCACCCTGTTATGCAAAGTACGCAGCACAGTAAACCAGCTTGCCAAATGAAGAACAAATGTTTCACGTGAAACATTTTTGCGGAGAGGGATACCTTCCAGGGAAGGGCCAGGGGCCGTCTGCGAAAGGGGCAAGACGGCCCGCAGGGCGCTCCGGCTCCGCCAGAGCTGGCGGCCGGAGGCCGCCAAACCCGTCCGGAGGACGGGTTGCCCTGCGGGCCGTACCCTGCGGTTTGTACAGACTGGCGGCGGTTACAGCTGGGCCGGCTGCTTGACCCCGCGCATGGTCAGCGAAATGCGCCCGCGCTTCTGGTCTACCTCCAGCACCTTTACCCGGACGATATCCCCGACCTTGAGCACCTCGCTGGGGTGCTTTACATATTTTTCGCCCAACTGGCTGATGTGTACCAGGCCATCCTCATGCACCCCGATATCCACAAAGGCGCCAAAATCCACCACATTGCGGACGGTGCCGGTCAGTTGCATTTCCGGTTTTAGGTCCTTCATCTCCAACACATCGCTGCGCAGCACTGTGGGCGGCAGCGATTCGCGGGGATCGCGTCCCGGCTTTTGCAGCTCGGCTATGATATCCCGGATGGTGGGTTCGCCGGCGGAAAGCTGCGCCGCCAGCGCTTTATAGCCCATCTTCTCCGTAAGGGTGGGCAGCTCCTTCATTTTATCGGTACCGATATCGGTCAAGGCGCAGCCGCAGAGGGTCAGCAGCTGCTCGGCGATGGGGTAGCTTTCCGGGTGGACGGCGGTGGCATCCAGTGGGTTTTTGCCGCCGGAAATGCGCAGGAAACCAGCACACTGCTCGTAGGCTTTTTTGCCGAGCTTGGGGACCTTGAGGAGCTGCGGACGGGCGGTGAAGCCGCCGTTTTCTTCCCGGTAGGCCACAATGTTTTTGGCGATGGCGGCATTGATGCCGGCAATGTGCCCCAGCAGCGAGGGGGACGCGGTATTGAGGTCGACCCCAACCGAGTTGACGCAGCTTTCCACCACGCCCGCCAAAGCGGCATCCAGCCGGGCGGGGGGCATATCATGCTGGTACTGGCCGATGCCGATGGCTTTGGGGTCGATCTTCACCAGCTCCGCCAGCGGGTCCTGCAAGCGGCGGGCGATGGAAACGGCGCTGCGCAGATTGACATCGTATTCCGGGAATTCCTCGCTGGCCAGCTTGGAGGCGGAATAGACCGAGGCGCCTGCTTCGCTGACAATGGCATACTGCACCGGCAGGCCGCTTTCCGCAATGAGTTCCGCCACGATTTTTTCTGATTCCCGGCTGGCGGTGCCATTGCCAATGGAAATGACGGTAACTTTATGCTTCTTCATCAGGTCGGTCACCTTCCGCTTGGTTTCAGCGATTTTATTAAAAGGCTGGGTGGGGTAGACAACGGCGGTATCCAGCACCCGGCCGGTGGCATCCACCACCGCCAGCTTGCAGCCGTTGCGGTAGCCGGGATCCCAACCCAGTACCACCTGGCCGGTAAGGGGCGGCTGCATCAGCAGGTGGTGCAGATTTTCGGCAAAGACCCGGATGGCCTGCTCGCTGGCATTCTCGAACAGCTCCCGGAAGGTTTCATTTTCCATGCTGGGGGCAATGAGACGCTTCCAGCTATCGGCGGCAGCTTCCATCACGGCGCGGCCGCAGGCATTATTGGCGATCACCGTTTTGCGGCGGATGGCCTCCAGGGCTTTTTCCTCCTCCAGCACAATGGCGGTCTTAAGGAAGCCCTCCTTTTCGCCGCGGTTGATGGCCAGCACCCGGTGCGGGGCGATGCGGCTCACCGGCTCCTTGAAGTCGTAATACATCTTATAGGTGGTGTTCTCGGTGCTATCGCCGGTGGCGGTAACCACGGCCGCCCGGTGGATCAAAAGGCGCAGCGCCTTGCGGATCTCGCCGTCATCGGAAATATCCTCCGCGATGATATCCATAGCGCCGGAGAGAGCATCCTCGGCGGTCTCCACGCCCTTTTCCGGGTTCACATACTCCGCGGCCATGCTAAGCGGCTCCCGCAGGGTATTCTGCACCCGGATGGCCGCCGCCAGCGGTTCCAAGCCCTTTTCCCGGGCAATGCTGCCGCGGGTGCGGCGCTTGGGCTTATAGGGGCGGTAGAGGTCCTCCACCTCCGCCAGAGTGGCCGCAGCCTGAATGGCGGTCTCCAGCTCCGGGGTAAGCTTTTCCTGCTCGGTGATGGAGCGAATGACCTCCTCCCGGCGTTTTTGCAGGTTGCGCAGGTATTCCAGCCGGTCGCTGAGGTCGCGCAGGGCGGCATCATCCAGGCTGTCGGTCATCTCCTTGCGATAGCGGGCAATGAAGGGAATGGTGTTGCCTTCATCCAAAAGGCGCACGGCGGCTTCCACCTGCGCCGGGCGGAGCTTTAATTCCTGCGAGAGCTGCTGTATGAGTTCCATCGTTTTTCCTCTCCTTCGGGGCAAAATTACTTTTCTATTATAGCCTATCCGGGAGCAGGGAGCAACCGGAGAAACGGTACAGCAGCGTTTGAATATTCATTTTTATTTGCATAATTATACACAGTATAATCGCAAAATTGTTTGTTATCACTAATATTTAGTCGTAATTTTAGGCGGTTATCTCTGTTTTAATGCTTTACTTTTGCGAAATGTGATGTATAATAATTCATGTAATCACCACCCGGCTGGAGAGGACCCCGCCGGGACCGGAACGAAAGATATTTTATGAAAAAGATAAAAGGAGATTCTACCATGAAAAAACTTCTTGCTGTAATGCTGGCCGCCATGATGCTGCTGGCGATGGTTGCCTGTGGCAACAACAATAGCGAACCTACCCCTGAGCCTACCCCCACCCCTGACGAGACCAAGACCCTGTATATGGCCACCGAGGGCACCTTCCCTCCCTATGAATATTACGATGGCGATAAGCTGGTCGGTATTGATGTGGAAGTGGCCGGTGCCATTGCCGAAAAGCTGGGCATGAAGCTGGAGGTCGTTGATATCGCGTTTGATTCCATCGTAAGCGGCGTACAGGCCGGCAAGTATGATATGGGCATGGCCGGTATGACCGTCAATGAGGAGCGGTTGGAGCAGGTCAACTTCTCCGACAGCTATTCCACCGGTATTCAGGTCGTTATCGTCAAAGAGGGCGGCAAGGTACAGTCTCTGGACGATATGGGCGCTGAGGGCGTCATCATCGGCACCCAGAGCGGTACCACCGGCTTTACGTATGCCTCCGGTGACTTCGGCGACGAAAAGGTAAAGGGTTTCACCAAGACCACCGACGCCGTTGCCGCACTGATCAACGGTCAGGTAGACTGCGTGATGCTGGATAACGAGCCTGCCAAGGCGCTGGTTGCTGCCAATCCCGATGCCGGTCTTTCCATTCTGGATACTGCCTACACCGTTGAGGACTATGCCATTGCCATCAACAAGGACAACAATGACCTGCTGACCAAGGTGAACGCCGCACTGGCGGAGCTGAAGGCGGACGGTACCCTGCAGGGCATTATTGACAAGTACATCAAGTAAGATCGTTTCCTCATTACCCATGCAGCGGGACGGAGCCACACTGGCTTCGCCCCGTGCTGCTATCTTATCACGATAGAAAAGAGGGGAACCATTGAGTAATTTCCTGCTGTGGTGGGAGCAGCTGAAGGCTGACTTTATCACCTGCTTTGTTACCAAGGAACGCTGGCGCTACATTACCCGCGGCCTGGGGAACACCCTGAAGATCGCGCTGGTGGCTGTACTGATCGGTATTGCCATCGGCTCCATTGTGGCCATTGTGCGCAGCGCCCACGATAAAAATATCCACGAGATGCGCCCGGGCCTGGGGCGCACCCTGCTGAAGATCGCCAACGCCATCTGCAAGGTATATTTGACCGTTATCCGCGGCACGCCTGTGATGATCCAGCTGCTCATCATGTTCTTTGTCATCTTTACCTCGGCGCGGAACGGCGTGCCGGTGGCTATGCTGTGCTTCGGCATCAATTCCGGCGCGTATGTGGCCGAGATTATCCGGGCCGGTATTATGTCGGTGGATAACGGGCAGAGTGAGGCGGGGCGCAGCCTGGGGCTTAACTTTGTGCAGACCATGTGGTATATCGTCATTCCGCAGGCGCTGAAAAATACCCTGCCGGCTTTGGCCAATGAGTTCATTGTGCTGCTGAAGGAAACCTCCGTAGCCTGCTATGTGGCCGTCAACGATCTGACGCGTGGCGGCGAGATCATCCGTGGTGCCACCTACCAGCAGCTGCTGCCGCTTTTGGCTGTGGCCATCATCTACCTGCTGCTGGTCATGTTCTTCAGCTGGCTGGTAGGCAAACTGGAAAGGAGGCTGCGCAGCAGTGACCACTAAACCGATCATTGAGGTAAAGGACCTGAAAAAATCCTTTGGCACATTGCAGGTGCTCAAGGGCATCAATACCGAGGTGCAAAAGGGCGAGGTTGTCGTTGTCATCGGGCCCTCCGGCAGCGGTAAGTCCACCTTCCTGCGGTGCCTGAACCTGCTGGAGACCCCCACGGCCGGTTCTATCTATGTGGATGGGGCGGAGATCACCGACCCCAAGTGCGATATCAACCTGCACCGGCAGAAGATGGGCATGGTGTTCCAGCACTTTAACCTGTTCAATAATATGACCATCCTGCGCAACATGACGCTGGCCCCCATGACCCTGCTGAAAAAAAGCAAGGAGGACGCTGAGGCGCGGGCACTGGCCCTGCTGCGGCGCGTAGGGCTGGAGGATAAGGCAAACGCCTATCCCAGCCAGCTTTCCGGCGGGCAGAAGCAGCGGATCGCCATTGTGCGGGCGCTGTGCATGGACCCCGAGGTCATGCTCTTTGATGAGCCGACCAGCGCGCTGGACCCCGAAATGGTGGGCGAGGTGCTGGATGTTATGAAGGAGCTGGCGCAGGACGGTATGACCATGGTGGTAGTGACCCACGAGATGGGCTTTGCCCGCGAAGTAGGCAGCCGGGTGCTGTTTATGGATGAGGGTGTCATCATGGAGGAGAACGAGCCGCATGAGTTCTTTGCTAACCCCAAATGCGAGCGGCTGCAAAGCTTCCTGGCAAAGGTGCTGTAAAACAGAAAGATTCCCCCACAGGCCATACGGTCTGCGGGGGATATTTTTTATTCCAGAATATTGCGGGCGACATAAACACCGCTGGCGGAAGCGTGAGAAAGCGAATGGGTGATGCCGCTGCCATCGCCAATGATGTAAAGGCCGGGATGCTGGTTGGATTCCAGTTTTTTATTCACCTCAACCTCCATATTGTAGAACTTGACCTCCACGCCGTACAGCAGGGTGTCCTCATTAGCGGTGCCGGGGGCGATCTTATCCAATGCGTAGATCATTTCCACAATGTCATCCAGGATGCGCTTGGGCAGCACCAGGCTCAGGTCGCCGGGGGTGGCATTCAGGGTGGGGGTGATGAAGGCGTCCTCCATGCGCTCCGGGGTGGAGCGGCGGCCGCGGATCAGATCGCCAAAGCGCTGAATGATGACTCCGCCGCCCAGCATATTACTCAGCCGCGCGACGCTCTCGCCATAGCCGTTGGAGTCCTTGAAAGGCTCTGAAAAATGCTGTGCCACCAATAGGGCAAAGTTGGTGTTTTCGGTTTGGCGAGAGGGGTCCTCGTAGCTGTGGCCATTGACGGTGATGATGCCGTTGGTGTTTTCATTTACCACGGCGCCCTTGGGATTCATGCAGAAGGTACGCACCTTATCGCCGTACTTTTCGGTGCGGTAGACGATCTTGCTTTCATACAGCTCATCGGTAAGGTGGGCAAAGACCGCCGCGGGCAGTTCCACCCGCACGCCCAGATCCACGCGGTTGGAGTGGGTGGGGATATTGAGCTCCCGGCAGACGGCTTCCATCCACTTGCTGCCGCTGCGCCCTACTGAGATGACGCACTTTTGGCAGGTATAATCGCCCGCCGCTGTGGAAACACGGTAGCCATCATCCGCCGCCGCGACTGCAGTGACGGGGGTATCAAAGAAGAAGGTGACCTTATCCTTTAGTTCCTCGTAGATATTCTGCAGCACCTTGTAGTTGATATCGGTGCCGAGGTGGCGTACCGAGGCATCCAGGAGATGCAGGTCGTTCTGGATGCAGACGGTCTTAAAGCGGGTACCAGCGGTGGAATAGAGCTTTGTCCCTTCGCCGCCATGGGCCAGGTTGATCTCATCAACATAGCGCATAAGCTCCAACGCCTGCTTTTTGCCGATGTACTCATACAGCGTGCCGCCAAAGTCATTGGTGATATTGTACTTGCCATCGGAGAAAGCACCCGCCCCACCGAAACCGCTCATGATGGAGCAGGTGGGACAGCCAATGCAGGTTTTTATTTTATCGCCATCGATGGGACAGCGACGGCGGCTGAGGGGATGTCCGGATTCGAATACCGCGACCCGCAGGGCGGGAGCCCGGTGGGTCAGCTCGTAAGCGGAAAAGATGCCTCCAGGGCCAGCGCCAATGATAATGACATCGTAATTCATAGTACGACCTCCACAAAAAAGAACAGTTGACCGCTGCGCAGCCAACCCTATCATCCAAGATAATTTATTTATAACACAGGTGCAGGAATTTTGCAATGACATCGGCAGAGAAAAAACGCCTCTCCGACGAGAAAAACCGTGCTCATTGCCCAACTGCTCCCCCATAAATGGCACAGCCGCCCGCCCTATGCGGGCAGACGGCTGGGTATATGCTTTCTGCGGGCTTTTCCGCCGCAGCAGGGGAAGATGCTCAATAAGCGGGAAGCCCGCGCCAAGCGGCAAATTTAACGGCCCAGCGCCTTTTTGACATATTCCCGCAGGGTGCTGTCATCCAAGAAAGGAAGGAGCTCGGTGATGCTCTCTCCGCGGGCCAGCTTTTCCTTGGTGATGGCCCCCAGTGCCTTATCACCCAAAAAGGGCAGCATGGCCGTAACATCCTCACCGCGGAGCACCTTGGCAAGAGCCACCTCGCCCAGCTTTTCCTCCCCGGCAAAGGGGAGGAGTTCCCCGATGGAGCGGCCGTTTTTGGCACGGAGTTCCGTCAGCCTGCCCACCGCTTCTTCGCTCATGAAAGGGGCAAGTGCCACGGTATCCTTACCGTTCTGCTCCAGCAGCAACGCCAATTCATCCACCTTTTCTTCTGCCATAAAGGGGACCAGGCCTGTAACATCGCCACCCTCCTGCGCCAGCTGTGTGGCCAGCTCGCCCACGGTTTCCTCGTCCAGGAATGGCACCAGTGTCAGCAGGCTTTCTCTATCTTCCCTAACCTCCCCGGCCAGCTTTTCTACCTGACTGGGGCGCAGCACCTCGGCAGCCTCTTTCAGTTCCTCCCTGGTGTAATCGGCAGGCTGTACCGGCTCTCCGGCTGTTACCTTTTCCACCACGGGGTTGCCGCCGCCCAGGATCTCATCCACCGTGACGCCAAAAATTTCGGCCAACTCCGGCAGCTTGGCGATATCCGGCATGGAATTGCCCCGCTCCCAGTTGGAGACCGCCTGATAGCTGATGCCCAGTCGGTCGGCGATCTCGAACTGGGTCATATCCCTTTTCTTGCGCAGCTCTGCTATTCTTTTTCCGATTTTTACGGTATCAAACATATTGTACCGCTCCTTCCCGCCGGTCGCTTCCGGCATCATCAGCATAGCAAATCGCACACCAATAAACCAGCAACCGGTGCTTGAGTCCGGATATTCAACCCGCGCTTGAGCCCCATGTAATAGCCCGTTAACTGCCAGCACTGCACTTTTCGGCATCAATGGCAAGAACCACCATCAGAGCGGAAAGGGCGTCCTGCGGGTTCACCACGTCAATGACATAGGTGTCCGTCCAATTCAAAAGCTCCTTGCTGATGGTCGCTGCTGTTCTGCCGCTGCCGTCTACAATGGAATAATCCCAGCCCAACCAGTTGCCCTCCACATGCCAGCCGTTGCAATCGAGATTGTACCGGTGCCGGAACAGAGAAAATTCCTTTTTGAGGCTGCCGATCTGCGTTGCGCCGCGGTAGAGGTCGAACTTCGGCGGCAGGGTAAAAACGCGCTGCTTGACCATGCCCAGCTCGCTGCCGGTCGGGTCAAATATTTTAAGGCAGTGCCCCCACGAAAGCTGTCCCTTGACAACATACATCGTGCTACCTGCTTCATCATAAATATCGTAGCTGTCGAACCATGAGAAAAAACGCTGCTTAAAAAGTAGTTTCATCTACGCACTCTCCTTTCTACATGTATCATTTTAGCACATTGGCTGAAAAAAGTAAAAGCCCCGAGCGTTATTGCACTCAAGGCTTTGGCTCCCCCTGTCCGGCTTGAACGGACGACCCTGCGGTTAACAGCCGCATGCTCTACCGACTGAGCTAAGGAGGAATATGACCGCAGCAAAGATGCTGCGGGTGTCGGCATCAACCTATTTTCCCGGGCCGCTTCCAGCCAAGTATCTTCGGCGCCAATGAGCTTAACTTCTGTGTTCGGGATGGGAACAGGTGGGACCTCATCGCAATCAACACCGACTATTGGGTTTAGAAACACACCCTGAAAATTGAACAACGAAACTGTAGAACAAAGATCTGCTTGCTTGGTCAAGCCCTCGACCGATTAGTACACGCTAGCTTAACATGTCACCATGCTTACACATTGTGCCTATCTACCTTGTAGTCTTCAAGGGGTCTTACCTGATTGACTCAGTGGGATATCTTATCTTAAGGCCGGTTTCACGCTTAGATGCCTTCAGCGTTTATCCGATCCGCACATAGCTGCCCAGCTGTGCCACTGGCGTGACAACTGGTGCACCAGAGGTGCGTCCATCCCGGTCCTCTCGTACTAAGGACAGCACTCCTCAAATATCCTGCGCCCACGACAGATAGGGACCGAACTGTCTCACGACGTT
>OIWS01000627.1_pt1 | contig 43341 bp, 34 predicted proteins | sample 1587611 | NCBI WGS metagenome assembly OIWS01 (sample SAMEA3888919, study PRJEB22519) | human gut metagenome | biome: human gut; feature: human-associated habitat; material: faeces | place: Denmark | collected 2010 | reverse complement strand
ACAGGTGCAGCGTTAATTATTCTTCTGTTGTTTCCGCTTCTACATTCTCTTCCTCACCAAGAACCTCTTCTGCTTCCGCACGGTCCTCATTGATCTGCTGTGCCTCTGCATAAATATCCTCGGCATTCTCCTGCACTTTCGTTGCTGTCTTTAACACACACTCCTTAGCACGAAGAACGGCTGCTGTACAATTTGTATAAAGCTTCTTTGCATCTTTGCTGGATAATACTTTGATACCTGCAGTACCAAATGCTACACCGGCTGCAAACACTCCTAATTTTTTACCATCCACTTTTTTTAAACAATCTAACATATGCTTCCTCCATTTCCGAAGCATCACAAAACCGTGCGCTTCTGCTATAATCTATTGTAGAGAATTCTCAAAAAAGTATTATACATTACGATTTTTTGAATTTCCAGCCAAAAGCGGTCTTATTGATATATTTTATCAATAAGACCGCTTTTAGACTTAAATCAAAAGAATCCAAATAATAAATTCATGACAAAATGCTCCCAGAATGCTTTTGCCACGAAATGATACACCTAAACTTATGCGTTCACAAGCTGTTTACCAATCTCGATGCAGTTTTGTAATGCAGCCTCATCCGGCGCTTCCTGACAGATCACGCCTTCACCGCCAACCAGTGTTGCTCCGGCAGCGGTCATGCGGTCTTCCCAGTCGCGCATCCACTGACCATCTCCCCATCCATAAGAACCAAATAACGCGATCTTTTTGCCATTGGCAAACCTCTCAACATCCTGAACAAAAGGTTCCATCTCCATTTCCTCAAGCACCTCGGCGCCCATCGCCGGGCATCCCAATGCAAATGCACCCTCTGCTTTTAAATCTGCAATATTAGCATCGCTGACAAATACAACATCCGCCTCACCACCGGCTGCCGTAACACCCTCGCCGATTGCCTCTGCCATAGCCTGTGTGTTGCCACCTTGTGTCCAGTACACAATTGATACTTTGCTCATAATAATCCTCCATTCTTTGATGTTCCTGTTATCCCGCAATCTCGTTTTGCTGAATATCAGGCACCATATTTATACCGCGAAGTTTCTTCGCCTATATTATTTGTAACGATACAGAATCACAGTGCATTCCCGGATCATGCCCCTATCTCACGAAGCAAAAAGATAATCCTGCGAAATTGCTCTGCTTTCCGCATCAAGAGCTACCCCTACAATATCCTCCATCCCAACGCCACAATACAGCAGATCCAAAAGCCACTCTCTTGCTTTATCATATTGTGCAAACAACCGAAGCTTCTTTTGCGGTTCTGCATACACTTTCCAATACCCCTCACACAAAGAGTTCTTTCCTTCGTATATAATAAAGCCTTCCACATCCTCCGGCGGATATCCGAGCAGTACTCCCATCTCGTGCGGGAACTGCTGTTTTTTTTGCATATATCGGATATATCTGCTGCGAAACCTGGTCAATACCCGCTCCAAGTGCAGATCCCTATAGCCCAAACGATGCATCAATATCCGCACCTCCTCTTGCTGTAAAAACTGCTCCAGCCATTCTTTTTGATAGATCAGCAACGACACAGACCCATTTCTTCCGCCCAAACCACAAAATGAAAAATTGCTTTTATCCAATATTTCACATAATCTTTTATAATGTCTGCTGTCAATCTGAAACAGATTAGACACCTTCAAACCGGTAATAAGCGGTGCACACTGAAACGCCAATTGCAATTCTATCTCATCCAAATCTGCATTCTGCATGATTTCCCAGGTCTCTATTCGCATGACCGTTCCCTCCTTTTGAGTTAGTCTTTGCTAACTCATTTATATAATAACTAACCCCCTTTCATTCGTCAATACATACTTCTGATACGTTTTCTCATTTTGTTCAGTCTCTGACGAGTACATGCCTAAAGGAGTGCCTGAGATGTCCCGGTTTAGCAAGGTAATTGCTATATTTTTTGATGGCAGGATTCACTATCTAATAGCTGCAAAATATAATTAGACCATCGACATAATAAGCAATATGTGGTTTGAACAGTAACTTCCGGTATGGGAAGTTACTGTAGTGAGCAGTTTCCTATAAAGTAACAAAAAAAGGCATCAACATAAGTTTCTGCCTTTTTTGTAGAATTCATGCGGAATAAAAACATAAATGCACACGATATGTTTTTGTCCCCTATATAAAATGCTTTTGCAAAACAATCTATTAACTACATTACCTTAAACATATTCTTGCGGCTGATCACTCCGATTTCTTCCAGAGAATTGATCATACGATATACGGTTGCCACACCGATCTTGGAGTCTTTCTTGGATGCCTTAAAATAAATTTCTTTGCAGCAAGAACAATCCTCCTCCAGAATAATATCTAAGAGTATCATACGCTGCTTCGTAATTCTGCAGCCGGAGTCTTTCATTTTCTGAATAATCACTTCTTTTGCCATCACAGTACCCTCTTCTTTCTATAACTTATTATAGTTAGCGTTTACTAACCCACCTTCAAAAAATAATGCGAAATAATTTTTATTTCACGCTAGTTAGTATAATCTAACTTCTATTAGTTGTCAATGCTTTTTTCTTTTTTCTTGAAAAAAAATAGGAGACGTTATATAGTATATATTGTGTGTTTCGATATGAAGTTTACAGGAAAATGGTGGTTTCACCTGCCGAAGGAGTAACACTCTCAGGTGCCGTGCAATACGGTGTAACTGTAAATGGATCGACTCTCTGGAGAATTCTGCGGTTTTGGCAGATACCGAAGGTGCAACAAGCCTATGGCTGGAATCTCTCAGGTAAAAGGACAGAAAACAAAAGAAAGGTAAAAAAAATGTGGAAAGAAATCAATAAGTTTCTCGTAACTGTTGACAATTTAGTATGGGGCGTCCCTCTGATCATATTGATCATGGCAGGTGGACTTCTTCTAACAACCCGTATCAAACTACTTCAAGTTCGCAAACTTCCGTTAGCACTCAAGTGGATGATCAAAAACGAAGAAGGTGGCGAAGGCGAAATTTCCAGTTTCTCGGCACTTTGTACAGCACTAAGTGCTACGATCGGTACCGGCAATATCGTCGGTGTCGCAACAGCAGTAGGTGCCGGTGGTCCCGGTGCTTTATTTTGGATGATCGTCGCAGCCTTCCTAGGAATGGCTACAAAATTCTCCGAAGGATTACTTGCTGTAAAATATCGTGTTGTTGCGAAAGATGGACATAGCTTAGGCGGTCCTTTCTATTACATAGAGCAGGGAATGGGCAAGCGTTGGAAATGGCTCGCAAAATTATTTGCATTTTTTGGCGTATGCGTTGGATTATTCGGCATCGGTACCTTTAGTCAGGTAAATGGTATCTCCAGTGCCGTAAACAACTTCTTTGATCCAAATAATGCACACCGTGTAAAATCCATTCCTTTTTTGGCAGATTATTCCTGGTCTGTTGTGATCGCTTCTTTGATCTTAACGTTCTGCGTTGCCGCCGTATTGATCGGTGGTGTAAAGCGAATTGCAAGCGTCAGTCAGGTTATCGTACCATTTATGGCAATTTTATATTTCGTCGTTGTTATTATCTTAATTCTTTGCAATATTACGGCATTACCGGCAGCAATTAAAACAATCGTTATTGCTGCATTTACACCGAAGGCTGTCACCGGCGGTGCCGTAGGAAGTATGTTGGTTGCTATGCAGAAAGGTGTTGCAAGAGGTATCTTTTCTAACGAAGCCGGTCTTGGTAGTGCACCGATCGCCGCTGCTGCTGCACAGACCAATGAGCCTGTTCGCCAGGGTCTTGTCAGCATGACCGGTACTTTTATTGATACGATCGTAATCTGTACATTGACCGGTCTGTCTATCGTGCTTACCGGAGCTTGGAAAGTACCCGGCTTAGAGGGCGTTCAGGTAACAACTTATGCATTCCAGAAGGGACTTCCTTTCCCGAATGAATTTGCCGCTTTTGTGTTAATGCTCTGTCTGGTATTCTTCGCCTTCACAACGATCCTTGGATGGGATTATTACAGTGAGCGCTGCTTAGAATACTTAAGCGGAGGTAATATGAAGCATGTGAAGTTCTTCCGATATATTTATATCCTTGCGATCTTCATCGGACCATATATGACTGTAAAAGCTGTTTGGACGATTGCAGATATCTTCAATGGATTGATGGCATTGCCAAACATGATCGCATTATTCGCACTGAGCGGTGTTGTTGCTAAGGAAACAAAAGATTTCTTTGAACGACATAAACGAGGCGAGATCAAATAATGTCTACGAAATGCTAGGCAATGCAATGCAGACCTTACAAACTAAGAAAAAACCGGAAGAAGAGTAGAGTGGAAACACTCTACTCTTCTTCCGGTTGAATATATTCACATAATATTTCTGACAGGTACGACATCTCTGTGTCCCCAAAACAGGACAGCAGCACAAAATCTAACCGATATCTCGGATTTAATGGTGCCATATCACATTTTTGCAGGGCTTCCTCTGCCATCTGCTCAAACATCTCTTTCGCTTCCTGTTGATCGTATTCCCCATCCTGCTTTTCATTTTCCTCCAGATAACGGTGTACTGCAACCCACTGGATCATAGGCAGGATATCCGAACGCTGCACCTGACGACAGCGCTGTTTTTGACTTTTTATCTTGATCGACCACTTCTTGTCCCTCGTCTTGGCATACTCACTGGATAATCGGAATAAACACTCCTTTTGCTTGGATACCGTCAATAGCTTAGATACATAATCATCGGTCATAAAGTGAAATTCCGACGGCATATTTTTAAGCTGTTTCTGAAAAACGATGCTCCTGCCACTATCCCGCTCTTCCTGCGGGATCAAAATAGCTGCATACAGTTCGCGCAGCATCACCAGATTCTTTTCCATTTTGGAATAATACAGCAAATGATCCCGTTGTATGCTTCGTAATGAAGTTTGGTCAATGCCCGGATCTTTACGTCGCTTTTTATTTTTCAAATACTGCACAACACCTCTATCATAATCCGGTGTCTTGTATCCATGTTTTGCCGACCATTCCTTAAAATCCGTCTGCTCCAAAGCACGAACAAGACGTTCATGTACTTCTTTGTTGGCGTAATACACGATCTTTTCCCGGTATTCATGGAACACTTTCAGTCCCATTTTACCATAGCCCTTAAACATCGAAGCATGCTCTAACATCCATTCCAGAAAATCAGCCGGTTCTTTATCTTTTTGCACTCTGTACATATTCCATAGCTGGCTGGTATGACTCTTTTGCTTTAATTCCGTGTCCTCGCTCGCTTCCTGTTCAAAGATCTGCAGCATATCCTCATATTTGTTATTATCAAGATGATGTGCCGCACAATATAAACATAATATTTCCTGGTAATCATTGATCTGAATACCCGGTTCTTGTATGCCTTGTCTTAGACAACGCTGCAATTGTTCTTCATCAAAAGAAAGAGCAAGCGCCATCTTTAGGATCTGTTCTCTTTTGGGAAATACTGCGTTCTCCCCATCCAGCGCAAGCCAACGTCGTAATGTCGGCCTTGACACGATCTTCTTTTTGCCAAGTACCATATTTAGCTTTTTATATGTTTCCACACGCCAGGCGGCCTGCTGCTCTACATCTGCATCCATCCACTGCTGTGGCGTCTTACACAACAATTCTAATGTCATATATACATCGAATCCCAAAAAAACGGATCGGTCATTGATGACCGCAATCTTCTCTGCAATCTTTCTCGTACTACTCTGTGAGCTCATCCATATCACCATCCATATGTATTTTTGTTGGTTTTTTTGTTTTTTTCGGTGCTTTGGTCCGCTTCGGTGTCGCTGCTACCTCCGGTGTCTTTATCACCTTTGGCTTTTTCGTCCGTACCGGGTGCTTTGTCGCCTTTGGCTTTTTCGTCCGTACCGGGCGCTTTGTTGCCTTTGGCTTTTTCGTCCGTACCGGCTCTGTGGCAGTTGGTGTCGGTTCTGTCGAAGCCGTTGCCGCATCTGCTTGTGGAACTACCGATCGTCCCACCTGATCTTCCGGAAGTCTCGTCGGTTCTGCCGAAGCGATCACTGGCGGTTTCATCTCCGCTTTGCCATGATCTGCTGCCATCTGACGATACCCGATACCGCTGATCACTGCCAAAATGCCAACTATGATCCCAAAGGTTACCACCCACTTTTTGTGTTTACGGTGTCTTTCCATCTGCTCTAACTGATCCGACAAATGATGAATATGCCGCTCCCGCCTTTTCTGCTTACCAAGTGCTTCCTCACGCATAGCCTCACGGCTCTCGCCAAGCACAGATGCCGACTCAACAACTTCTGCCATATCTTTACGATGCGCCGGGCACTCATAGAGCGTTTCGTACAACTCGTCTAATGTCTGCAATCTCGTACCGCTTTCCACAGCCAGTCCATGCATAATGACTTCAGCCACATCTTTGGTAATATCCACCGGATACTCCCACAATGGCTTGATCGTGTCATTAAATACTCTCTCTGTCGCATCTATAGGTGCCTGTCCGGTCAACATATAATAAATCGTAGCGCATAAGCTGTATACGTCTGTCCACGGTCCCCTCTTGCCACGTTTTTCCAATTGTTCATATGCCGAGAATCCCTGTTTGTATATAGAAGTCCGCGTCTTGTCATCAATGGCATTTGCATGTCTGACTGCACCAAAATCAATCAATACGCCATTGCCCTCTGCATTTATGATCACGTTATCCGGGCTGACATCTTGATGAACAAGACCCCTCTGATGCAGGTCCAGCAATGCCCGGATCGGATTGTGCAATATATTCCAACAATTTTGTGGTGAAAATGGTCCATTCCGTTTCACATAATCCTTAATGCTGCCTCCACGCACATAATCCATAACCAAATATACACTGTCATTTTCTTCAAAAAAACTGCGTGTACGGACAATGCCTTCCTGTGTGCCAAACTGTGACAGCACTCTGGCTTCTTTGAGAAAATCGTCCTTGCCACGTTCGAATAACTCTTTGGATTCCGGAGTATACGGAGTAACCTGATAAGATGATCTGGTTTTATCGCATTTCCGCCAAACCAGACCATTTGGGAAATATTCTTTGATCGCCACAGCGATCAAAAGCGTCAGATCCAGACCGATATATGTAATACCAAATCCACCCTCACCAAGCACACGACCAACCAAATATTTGCCGTGAAATAACTTACTGCCATGCGGAATATGATGCGGGGCATCCGAAATCTTCTCTGCTGCCAGACCGCAATGTGGACAAGTTCCATCCCAACTCAATGGCTGCATACAATTCATACAATACTTTTTGTCTTCCAATGTCTGTACTACTCCCTTATGTGTATCAATGCTGATATACTGATTTTGTCTATTGTTTTCTTAATTATATGTCATAGCTGTCTATCGATTTCTTATTTTTTTATCCGTTTTTTCCATCTGACACAACCGCTGTTTAAGAAGTGATGCGCTAGGATAACCGCATCTTCTTTACTTTCGTAAATTTGCTGTACTTCCGGCGACCGTTTACTTTCTTGTAGATACGTATTTTATACGTCACGGTTTTCATCTTCCTGCTATAGGCAATGTTAATCTTGCGGTGTCCACGCTGCAAGTAATTGTTCATAAGTTTGATCCGTCGAAAGCCTTTCGCAGTTTTACGGTAAAATTGCAAATAACAATTTTGTTTCTTGCACAGAGACACCTGAATATACCGCTGACCGGCTTTGGTCTTCTTGCGGACTACTTTCACGCGCGGTGCAGGATATTTTTTCGGTGCTATCGTGGGTTTCCATGGGTGCTTTGCCGGACGCTTTGTCGGTGCAACCGTTGGTCGTTTCGTCGGAACTGCTGTCGGACGGATGTTCGGCGCCACAGATGGCGTAACACTTGGATTCGCTGTCGGTGTTTTCGTGGGCGAACTTGTCGGTGTCGCACTTGGTTTTGGTCGAACCGACTCTGCATCGATCAACCGCTCTACCGAATATCCACTCTTTGCCATATCCATAATCCCATATAAGACCGGATATTTATTTTTTCCCTGTATCCAAGTTAAATATTTACTTCCTGCTGCATTTTGTGCAGTCACAAAATTATTCAATGCCGTTAGAAGCGAAACGGTATATGCATACGATGATGTATTCTCACTGATCGCAGATACCGTTTCGTCTCCATCTCTTTGCGCCGCTGATACGGCAAACACTTCTTCCTTCGATCCATTCCCATCGTTGCCATATAACGGTATCTGCATCCCGGAAGCCTCATAACAATACTGCCACCGATCTGCTTCTGCCTTGCCTGCCAATCCACCTACTGTCACAGCTCGGTAATTCTGCTCACTTCCAATCTGTATCTCACCATAATTGATACTATTGGCGATCACATGCTTTTGCAGTGCATTCCAAGTACTTTTGTCCGACTCTTCCGCTTCACAGCCCTGTCCTAAAATACCTCCTATCACCGCTTCCGCATAGTCATCGTTTACGGCATATTGAAGATTTCCATAATTTGCTGTATTTTGGAGCGTAAGATTTGGCCATCTGCCGTCTGCGATAATTCCACCGATTCGGCTGATGGAATGCTGTTTTTCCGTAATATGTCCTGTATTATCGGTATCTGATATCTTACATTCCCATTTTTCCGGATTGTAGATACCACCCATAATGCCACCAAGATTTACTTCCGAAGCATTACATGTTTCCTGATCAGAAAGCACATCACCGCTGTTATGACACTTTGTGATCGTCACCGCCCCCTGCGCATCGCCCATAATGCCACCAAGATACTGCTTCAATCCGTAATCACTCACAGCCCGCTCCGTCAGGTTTCCGCGATTTGTACATTCGGATATTGTGAGTGGTCCACTTGGCTCAATAAACGTATACTGCACATAATATCCGCAGATGCCACCAATATGATACTTTCCGGAAATGTTTGCAGAACTTTGACATCCGTGAATGCATATCCCCTCTGCGCTATTAGTTACCGTACCAACAATCCCTCCGGTACTCTCCTCTCCACTCACGTCTCCTCCGTTCACGAGACAATCCCTGACAGAGACATCGCTCTGACCCACGATTCCACCAGCTGCATTTCCATCGTTCATGATCCGATTATTCTCTGATGTATTATAAGATATTACGGAATTTAATTTCGCCAAACCTACAATTGCTCCGGTATAAGCATTGGTATCCGCAGAAACCACTATACTGTCACTCACACTGCAGTTAGAAACTGTTCCTGACGATTCTCCTACAACGATCGCCTGACACAGTGTTTTGGCAATCGACGCACAATGCTCCATCCGCAGATTGACAACTGCTCCCTCTAAGGAACTGATCAAACCGGCGCTGCTCCCACAAAAAAGAGCCCCTGAAATAACATGATGATTCCCCTGATATACCCCCTGAAATGTTTTCAGATCTTCATTCGTCCATACAAAATCGTCTGTCACGCCGCACGCTTCCCAAGAAGTAATACGGTCTGGATTTAGCGGTTGATGTACCTTGCCCTCTGCATCGACCGTACACTGAAGCGTATCCCCGTCATAGATACCGATCCGGTGATAATACAGAGAAGAATCATCATAACGATAGGTATATTTACTTAATGCAATGTCTTCCGTCTGCACAACAGTCTTACCCTTCATTGATCTCTTCTGTAATATCTTCTTAAAGGCACGCAGATCATCCGCATTCGAAATCGTAATGACGGATGCCGTTAACGCCGTCGTATCATTCAAATATTCACAGGCAGAAACACTCTTCTGCCCGGTTACAGTATCTGCCGCTGCACATTGCTGCATCATACTCTGTCCGTTATCCCCGACCGGTATTACTGTCAGCAATATAGAAAATAACAATGTAGTCACTACTGCCCTTTTTCTTCGTTTCATTACATTCTCCCCTTTAACTGATACATTTATTTTAACCGCATTTTCTTTACTTTCGTAAATTTGCTGTACTTCCGGCGACCGTTTACTTGCTTGTAGATACGTATCTTGTACGTCACGGTTTTCATCTTCCTGCTATAGGCAATGTTAATCTTGCGGTGTCCACGCTGCAAGTAATTGTTCATAAGTTTGATCCGTCGAAAGCCTTTCGCAGTTTTACGGTAAAATTGCAAATAACAATTTTGTTTCTTGCGCAGAGACACCTGAATATACCGCTGACCGGCTTTGGTCTTCTTACGGACTACTTTCACGCGCGGTGCAGGATATTTCTTCGGTGCTATCGTGGGTTTTGCCGGTGCTGCCGGACGTTTTGTCGGTACAACCGTTGGTCGTTTCGTCGGAACCGCTGTCGGACGGATGTTCGGCGACACAGATGGCGTAACACTTCTATATTCGGTTCCAATCCGACCAGAACAGCAACAGCCATGATCGCTGCGATTACTTTCTCATAGCACCTCATTCCATACCTCCTGCCACTATATATTCGCTACAACGATGTATCAAACAAAGAATTTATTGTCATATATGCTAATCCTCTACGGCAAAATGTTCATTCTCACAGTCTGTTTTATTTTAGCACAATCAAATAGTATTCACAATGAAATAAAATACTCAACCTTGCCATACCTCAAATTCTCCACAGCCACATATTGCTTATTATGTCAATGACTATATTGCATTTTGCAGCCACCAAAGAGTGGTTTCTGCCATCTGAGAACTATAGCAATTGCCTTGCCGCATTTTCGTTTTTAGTGATTTCTAGATTTTGTTGCCTCTGATGATTGATTTACATGCCTTTCGGAGAACTCGACGTCCCGGAAGCAAGGTAATCATCATTTTTGAAAGGGACTTTGCGCTCGTCGTTACTTATGTCTCGTATTTCAGAGACATTAAGTAACGTGACGTAGCGCATCGTAGCGAAAGCGTCCCGTCCAAAAATGGATGATACCTTGCTAAACCGGGACATCTCAGACAATCCTTCGGGCATGTATTCATCAGAGACTTAACAAAATAAGAAATCACCCAAAAACTCTGCGTTCTGCGGCAATTATCTTAGTTCGCTGCCGGCAGAACAAGTCAGACTACTGGCTGCAAAATAGTTTATTTGTTGCTGACATAATAAGCAATATGTGATTGTGAAGGATTTGAGGTATGGGAAGTTTGAGTAAAGTAATGATAAATAATAAAGGCACTTCTTGATCTGACTGAGATATTGCGCTTTGTGCGTAAGGCTCGTCATATATGATCAAGAGGTGCCTCTTTTTTGATAGAAAACTACTGTTGTGTGGTGCGACATCGCCAAGAATTGCTTTAGCTTTGAACTCGACATCGCCAAGAATTGCTTTAGCTTTGAACTCGATATCACCAAGAATTGCCTTAGCTTTGACCTTATTCCACTTTGTCAGGGTTCTCCGGAATGGCTTCAATTGCGCTGATCGCAACATCCAGCCAATTACCCTCCAGATCTTCAACAGCACCAGCGTCACTGGCTGCCGCAATGGAAGGAGTCATAGGGATGCGTCCGAGCACCGGAAGATGGTACTGAGTAGCAACTTCATCAACATGACTTTTGCCGAAAATTTCGATTGCTTTGCCACAGTCCGGACATTCCACGTAACTCATATTTTCGATGATACCAATGATCGGAATATTCATCATTTGTGCCATTTTGACAGCTTTTCCTACGATCATAGATACCAGTTCCTGTGGGGAGGTTACAATGACGATGCCGTCAACAGGGATGGTTTGGAATACAGTCAAAGGAACATCACCGGTTCCCGGAGGCATATCGACAAACATATAATCGACATCTTTCCACACTACATCCTGCCAAAATTGTTTCACCGTGCCGGCAATGACCGGACCACGCCAAATAACCGGATCTGTAGCATCTTCCAATAACAGATTAACAGACATCACCTGAATGCCGGATTTGGAAACAACAGGATATATTGCATGCTCGTCGCCTGTAGCTTTTTCGTTGATGCCATATGCCTTTGGAATAGAAGGACCGGTAATGTCCGCGTCCATAACAGCGGTATGGTAGCCTTTTTTCTGGAAGTTAGCGGCCAGCAAAGATGATACCATAGATTTGCCGACACCGCCTTTGCCACTAACAACGCCGATCACTTTGCGAATGCTGCTCTCTGCGTGCGGCTTTTCTAAAAAGCTCTTTGGATCTCTTGATGCACATGCCTCTCCGCAGCTCGAACAGTCATGATTACAATTTTCACTCATTTCATATCCACCTTTCTGTGAAATTAGTTGGGTATAACAACGTTTGACTCTAACATACGATTATAACAGTGATGAGAAAAAAAGTCCATCATTCAAACAATCAACGATCAACTATCAGAGAACTATAGTAATTGCCTTGCCGCATTTACGTTTTTCGTGATTTCTAGATTTTGTTATCTCTGATGATTGATTTACATGCCTTTCGGAAACTCGAAGTCCCGGAAGCAAGGTATTCATCATTTTTGAAAGGGACTTTGCGTAAGTAATATGCGATCCGACAGCAGCTTCGTATAAGCCAAATCTGAATCATGAAGTAAATGAACGATTTTGTTCTAACAAGCTTTCCATATACATATAGTGGTACAGAAGTATAGAAACAGGTTCAGAAATGAGGAAAAGAATGGGTCGTTATGAGCGAATGATTTGCTATTTGTATGAATATCAAGATGGACACAAGGGAGCCAATGTTGGCTATGTCAAATTGGAAAAACGCGGTGAACAGTGTCGGGTGCTGATTCAAATGCGGAGAGCTGACCTTGCCACTCTGCCACAGGCAGCATTGTTTCAGCAGGAAAAAACAGGCGTGTTGCTTATACCCATTGGCGTCATGAGAGATAATAATGGCAGTATGAAGGGGCAGTATGAGGGAAATGTGGACAATCTTGCAGGTACCGGGCTGTCTCTCGACGATGTACATGGAGTATTGGTTTATGTAGAAGAAGGACATTATTTTGCATCAACATGGAATTTGGAACAGATCGATGCACGGCAATTACGTTGGTGGCAGGGGGATCAACATGAGGATGCAGGAAAAGCAGAGGCTTTACCTGAGGGAGGCAGCGAGACATCACAAGATATGGTTGTTTCATCGGATAGTAGCAACGGGACACCGCAAAACAAGGTTGTTTCATCGGATAGTAGCAACGGGACACCGCAAAACACGATTATTTCATCGGATAGTAGCAACGAGACACCGCAAAACAAGGTTATTTCATCGGATAGTAGCAGCGAGACACTGCAAAATATGGTTGCTTCATCGGATAGTAGCAGCGAGACACCGCAAAACATGAATGTTTCATCGGATAGTAGCAGCGAGACACCGCGAAGAGAAGTTGCTTCATCTGAGAGAGGCATCAATACACCGCGAAAAGAAGTTGTTTCGTCTGGCAGCGGCAGCAATATAGCACAGAGATTTGCGGATCATCTTGCCTCGGCGCAGGCAGGGATTTCCCGGAAACCAGAGAACGCTTCAATGGAACGTTGTAGTCAGTTGGCGGAGGTGACAGGGCAGTCAATCTGCGGAAACTGTCCATTTCAGCGCAAAGAATTGGACTATGGCAAAAAAATGTTGCTTACTTTTCCGGTGATGCGTCCGTTTGGGGAACGTTATCCCGGACAATGCGTGCGAATAGAGCCGCAGGATATTGGATGTTTGCCGATGAGAATGTGGTCCCTTTCCGGAAATCCGTTTTTAATGCAGGGATATTTTCAATATCGCCATTTGATCTTTATGGAATGGGAGAAAGGATATGTCATCGGTGTTCCGGGCATCTATAGTAACATGATGCAGTCGAAGGCGGAGAATGCCGGATTTCGTGAATTTATTGCCATCTGTGGACAGAAAAACTGTCGCGGAGCTTTTGGATATTGGCTGATGCCACTGGACTAATCTTCTGATGAATCCGGTACTATGTAGGTGTAGAGGAGATGATCCCGGTATTGTCCGTTTATTTGCGCAAATGAATGCAGATAGCCTTCCCGTACAAAGTGCAGATGTTCTAGCAGTCGGATAGAGGACTCATTTTCCGGGAGAACCATCGCTTCGAAACGATGCATTTCATAGTGTTTTGCGACCAAAGGCAGCAAAAAAGCAATTGCCTCCTGCATATAGCCGTTGCCAGTGGCGGTTTGATCCAGTTTGTATCCGATCATGCATCGATGAAAGGCTCCGCCCTGAAATTCGGAAAAGCAGACACAGCCAATCGGGATATTGCTGTTTTTTCGAAACATCCAGTAACGAATATATTTTGACTTAAGGAAAGCATTGTATTCCCAAGTAAGATTGCGGGATTGATAGGTAATGGTGTAAAAATATTGTGGACGCAGAGGCTCTACCGGCTCTAACGTATTACGGTTTCGTTCATAAAAATCCAAAACGGCTGACGAACTGTCCGGTTTTAATATACGCAATTCAAGCCGCTCTGATTGATAATAGGTTAACATGATAACAATCCTCATTTCTGTCTAAAATCTGACTCACACCTTCGTATTTATATCGATACAAAGACTGAGTGATCTTATAAAAACATATCGGATTGGTGCGGAAAATGCAAGTGTTTCGTAGGTGATTTTGGCAGACAAAAGGTTGTTCTAATATACAAAAAAGATTATAATAAACACAGCACACTTAACTTAGGAGTCCCTTTTAGACTCCGTTATGCGCAGAAATTATGTGCAGTTATTATGGCATAACTACGTTAGAAATGAGGAAAAATGGCGGTGCAGAAAGACAATACGGAAAAATATATGAGGGAGGCGATCAAGCAGGCGAAAAAAGCGGCGGCAATTGGAGAAGTGCCGATCGGCTGCGTGATCGTAAGAGACGGAACAATATTAGCGAGAGGATACAACCGTCGGAACATTGAGGGGAGTACTCTGGCTCATGCCGAGATCATTGCAATAAAGAAAGCGAGTAAAAAATTGCAGGATTGGCGTCTGGAAGACTGCGAACTCTACGTTACGTTAGAACCGTGTCCGATGTGCGCCGGTGCGATCGTGCAGGCCAGGATTCCCAAAGTTGTGATCGGTGCTATGAATCCGAAAGCCGGGTGCGCCGGAAGCATTTTGGACTTGCTGCAGGAAAAACGCTTCAATCATCAAGTGGACAAGGTTATTGGAGTACTGCAAGAGCAATGCAGTCAGATGATGCAGGATTATTTTCGGGAATTGCGCCGGCAGAAAAAAACGCAAAAAGAACAATCTTGACAGGGCATACAGGAATCTATATAATAAAATTTGTGTCGTTTCTGTAAAAGAAGCGCTCGAAGATGCGAGTAGCATCCGCTTGATTTTGTCATAAGATTTCCGTGCTAGCCGGGGAGATAGCGGTTCCCTGTACCTGCAATCCGCTATAGCAGGGGTGATGTTCTGTTTCGGGTCTATGGCTTGCAAAGCTGCCCTTTGTAAGTGGCGTTGACGCTTTGGTCTTGCGCAATGGAAACTCATGAACCGTGTCAGGAGGGGAACCTAGCAGCACTAAGTGAGATCTTCCGTGTGCCGCGAGGTTGCCGGGGCTGAGTTAACTGCAAAGGTAACGTTTGCAGCGATGGATTCAACGCAGAATGCACGGTTTTTTGTTATTTTATAGGAAATTGCTGTTATGTAGTGTGACGTTATCAAGAGTTCCCCGTCGCTGTTTTCAATAAGGAGGAGATTGAATGAATACGGAGCGAAAACCCTATTGTGTCAATCAGATCATGAAGGGTGAAATTATTTTTGAGCGCGGCAGTGAAGCTGCTTATGTTGGGCTTGTATTGAAAGGTCGAGTACGCATACAGGCAGAGGGTGTTAATTTGGTCATTGGATCCGGACATTTCTTGGGATTGACGGATTTACAGGATGGGATGTATCGTGTTACATATCAAGCTGAAACGGATCTCGCAATCTATATCTTTCGTGCCGGCGAACTTCAGGCGACCCTTCAGCAGATTTTTAAGGCGAACAAGGATTATGCAGCACTTATGGTTGCTACATTAGGAAAATATATACATGCTCTTGCGGGTGTATATCACACGCTGGAAGAGCAGGCAGAGAGGGATTATGAATTTTTGCAGGAACAGTATAAATCCTATCAGGTGATTGGGCAGGAGTTAGGGATCACAACGGATGAACTGCCTGGGATTGAAGAGTTGTCGCCGTTGATGCATTGGACGGCATTAGATGAAGAAAAGATTACTTATTATGATATCTTAAGCGGATTGAAACAGGATGTTCAAAAGGCATATTTTGGTGCATCAGAGACGATTGCAGTTTATCATATTAAGGACCAGATCAATCTGCTTCGTGATCTGCTGGATCAATGTGAAGCAGATGCAGCATATCTGCAGAGTTTGGTTGGTCCAATGTTTCGTACAGACAAAAATTTATATTTATCGGTTTTGCATATGGTGGCAACTGCCAAGAGGATTGATGCGGACACGAAAGCCGGGATGGAGATTTTTGATAAGTTGATCGATGAGATCAACCGTTTGGAAGAAGTTTTATACGAACAGGCAAGTATCAATCTGCAGATTGACCATAATTCTATGGATAATGCATACTACAGCCTAATCTGTGATGGGGCATCACAAGAAGAAACAGTGGATGCTTTGACGGAAGAGTTTGCCTTAGTAGAGGAAAACTTTGTCAGCGTTGAAGAGTTAGATCATTCCTTGGAGCACATTTTAAGGTATTCAGAGCTTCCAATAGAACAAACACAGCAATTTGAAGCGGATGTTCGAGCGTTTGCAGCATTGTCGGACAAGATGTCGACGGATGACAACGCAAGAGAATTGCGTCGTAATATATTAAAACAGTATTATCCGCTGTATAAGGCAGTATATTATAAAGAGTATCACAGCACGGAGGAGACACCGATCGAGATCGACCTTTTCCTGCGTTATGGATTTCTAAGTGAGACATTATTGACGGAAGAATTGTTAGAGGAGCTGCTTTCGTTGGACAACGATCGTTCCGGACGCGGAGACTGCCGCGTTTATGATATGAAAGAATGGCTCACCGAGGTTTACGAGGGGCGTAAAAGTCCTTCTAAGAGTGAATTTGATCTGGATTATGAAGATTTTCTGCGAGATCAGAAAAAAACCGGACGGATCACGGAAGCGCAGATGAAAGAGCAGCTTGAGGATCGCGATGCAAAATTGGATTACGAGATTACCAATATGTTCCGCGTAAATCATCGTCTGGTAAGTGGTCAGGCATCGGTATTCGTACCGTTTTTGTTTACGGAAGGAAGTTCAGCATCATTGCAACGTACCTTTTTATCAAAAGATAAGATCAATGCGAGCCTGCGCAAGCTCAGACAGATTGATTATTCGGTATTTTATCGTGAGCTGCTGTTTCATAAAGACGATTCGCCGATCACAAAGGAATATATGATGGAAGAGGTGGCACCGGACGTTATTTTGCTGCCTGCTTGTGGTACCAAAGGGATTATGTGGCAGGAACTGAGCGGCCGCAGAAGAAATTCCAAAGGTCGTTTTTTGATGCCTCATTTCTTTGAAGGGGATTTAGAGCTTGCCATGATTCAGTTGTGCGGACGTTTTCGCTGGGAGCTGTGTCGCACGATGCAGGGGACTTCGTGGAACAATATTCAGATAAAATCGCTGACAAGTGAATATAGTGATTATATCCAGTTTTACCGCAAAAACAGGGATTTGTCAGAGGACAAGAAAGAAAAATTAAAAATGCAGATCCAGAAATGCAGAAACAATACACGAGAGGTCTTTGTGACGGATTATATTAACTGGATCCGACATGAGGCAAAGGGCGGGATCACGTTAAATAAGACGGTTCGAGAGATTATGGCGACGTATTGCCCGTTTACTAAAAAGATTCGTGAGACAATAGTAGAACAACCGTTGTTCCGTGATGCAATGGCACGTTTTATGCGTGAAACAGGTAAGAAAAATAAAGAATATGCGTTAAAATTCCGTGTATGGGAGAAAGACGGCATAGAAGTTCCGGCAGAGATCATACAGACAAGAGATTTTTACCGCGATCTGTAAACGGGGTGGATCATATCCAACCGCCGTCAAAACGCAGCACCTGGCCGGTCAGGTACTCTCCGCTTTGAGCGACTTGTACAATAAAGTCAGCGGTTTCTTCGGCAGAAGCCGGTCGGCCGACAGGGATTTCCTCAAACAGAGAGCTGCGCTCGTCGTCGGAAAGCTGTCCATTCATCCGGGTATCGATAAAACCACAGGAGACTGCGTTGACAGTAATGTGACTGGGACCGAGTTCTTTTGCCAAGGCTTTGGTGAAAGCACAGACACCGCCTTTCGTTGCAGAGTAAGCAACTTCGGTGGAGGCTCCTATTTCGCCCCAAACAGACGTGATGTTTATAATTTTGCCATATTGTTGGGCGAGCATGGTCGGAATGACAGCACGACAATTGTAGAATACAGAGGACAGATTGCTATTTACAATGGCAGTCCATTCATCGTCTGACATATCCTGTAGCAAACCAACATAGGAGATACCTGCATTGTTGATGAGCAGATCAATATGTGGGTATGTGATCTGTATTTGTGAAAAAAAATCTGCTACTTGAGCACTGTCGCCAACATCGCACTGCATCGCAAGACAGTTGCGGCCGTTAGCGGTAATCTGCTTTGCAACAGCAGAGAGCGCTGTCATGTCTTTTTGACAGCAGATGGCAAGGTCGTAGCCTGCCGCTGCAAGTTTTAGGGCGGTCATCTGACCGATCCCATGAGATGCCCCGGTTACTATAGCTGTTTTGGCTGTATTCATACTAACCTCATTTCGTGTAAAATTTATCTGTAATAAAAGTAGTATAGCATAATGGCAATATACTTTACAGGGGTAAAAAGATTTGTTATAATAGTTTGAATGTTTGTGTAATGAAAGCTGGGGGTTTGATAGCAGCGCATAGATATGCGACGATTAGTGGGAAAAGGAGAAAACAAGCATGAAGGGTACTAAGAATAATATTTGGAAAGTATTTGCTATTAATTTGGGCAAGTCTATCCTGGGAATTTGCATTTTGATCGCCGTTGGATTTGGCAGTTACAAAATATCCTATCACTTCCTATCGAAAAATGCGACTAACGTGAATACGGATAAGGATAGTATTAAGGAGATCATTAAGGAGGCGAAGACAGAGGATATTTCTAAAAACTTAATCTATGTATGTAATGAAAAAGATCAGATCACACATATGATGGTTGAAATATGTAATACTAAGACGAATAATTTGGATTATGTTACAATACCAACAAAGAACGATTATACAATTCCGACAACAATGTATCGCAAACTATGTACTATAAGTGAGAATATTCCGCAGATCATGCGTATCAGCAAGCTGAAACAGTATTTTGCAGATGAACAGCAAGCGTATGGATACGGTTCGTTGATCGTGGAAAAGATGATCGGAACAAGTTTAAGCTATTATACGGTTTTGGATGAGGAAACATATAACAACCATTATCAGGAAGTCAAAGTAAAGGTTAGTTACAAAAAGACTGTGGATGTAGAACAGACCGCATCACCGGTTGCCTCTGCATCGCCGGAGCCATCCGGAGCCAAGACAAAGATGAAGATTTCTTGTGCCAGCGATGCGTATGTGCAGCAGCTTAAAGATCTGAATGGTGATGAATCGAAGATTGCGGATTTTATCAAATCACAGTATGATCGCGTGACTTCCAATCTGACAGTGACGAACAAGATTGGTTATATTCAAAGTTATGAGCAGATGAATGTGGACTATTTCCATTATTGGGGATGTCCGGGAAGTTACGATGGTAAGGTGTTTGTTGTAGATACAAAGGCTGCCAAGAAGTTTTTCAAAGGTCTGATCAATAACGAAGTGCCATATACAGCGGCTCAGGATCTTACGACAACGCAAAAAGCGACAACGTCGCCTGCAGCAAGCAGTAATACGACGCCAAAGCCAAAGAGCGGTAAGAAAGCAGTAAGTTCCAAAGGACTTAAGATAATTCTGCTCAACGGCAGTAAGATTGCCGGACTGGCCGGTAAGACACAGCAGAAATTACAGAAGAAGGGGTATACTGTACCTCAAGTAGGGGATTATACTAAAGAGACCTTGACACAGACAAAGATTATTGTTAAAGAAGATGGTCAAGGAGAGGATTTGAAGAAATATTTCAAAAATCCACAGGTAACCGTTGGTATGGTGGATCAAGGATATGATATCGAGATTATTCTGGGTACCGCTGATGCAAATCAGTAGCAAGGATGGTATAACGAAACGATGCACGCTTCAGTAAAAGTGCTGGATATTGACATTGATATGATGACGAATGATGTCTTTGTCCAGAAAATGAATGAATATCTTTCGGACGATAAGTTAGATGTGATATTATTTGCGTCGACGGAGCTGTTAGATAAGGCAATGGGGGAGGAGTCGTATCGTGAAGTGATCGAGCAGGCGGATTTGATCCTGCCCGGTGAGGAGGCACTGCTTAGTGCACATCATGTTGAAGTGCTGGAAGCTGGTGGAATGGTAGTCAGCTGTAAAAGCTTTGGCATTATGTTAGAAAATCTTCAGAAAAAAGATCAAAGCGTATATATAATAGGAAAGAGCAGCACGGAAGTAGAACAATTGGAAACTTGGTGCAAACGTATGCAGCCGGGGCTTCGATTATCAGGAAGTGTTGTGTATGATCCGGATATGGAGGCCGCAGCGCTGATCAATGAGATCAACAATCATACGCCGGATATTTTGTTGGTAGATTTAGAGACCGGGCCGCAGGAAATTTGGATCATGGAGCATTTGCCATTGCTGCATGCGCGTCTGTGCGTAGCGATCGGCGGTGTGGTGAGCTTGATCTTGGCTGAGGAAAAAGAAGCGCCGGAGTGGGTCAAGAAACTTCATTTGGAACCGCTGTATGAGAAACTGGTTCGCCAGCAATCGGTCAAAAAAGATGTTCAAGCACGTATATTTCGAAAGAAAGTTGTGCAATATAATAATAAATCAGATGAAAAAGATATTTGAAGTAAGAGAGGATAACCAATGATAGGTTATCCTCTTTTTGAATGAATTGGATTGGATGATCGAGGGGATGAGACGCAAGTATGTTTGGAAAACGATTTTGGTGGAGGGAATTACCGGCATTTGTCATTGGAACAGGTATGATGGCATTGGCGGTCAATATGGTATACAGTCCAATGGGGATGGTGCCGGGGGGCTTTTCAGGGCTTGCTATCCTGCTGTCGCATATGCTGTATGAATATGCCGGAATTCCGATGGCTGTTTGGAGCATAAATCTGTTGTTAAATATTCCGGTTTTTGTATGGGGAATTTTTGAAAAAGGGCATCGATTTATCATGAAATCATTCATTGCCAACCTCATATTTTCGGCAATGTTGTATGCGATACCGGAGCAGCCGGTGGCAGAGGGAGATTTTGTGATGGCTGCTATTGTTGGTGGTGTACTGACCGGCGCCGGTATTGGTCTGGTATTTGCAACAGGATATTCTACCGGTGGAACAGATCTGCTGGGGAGCCTGATCTGCACGTATTATCCGCATATTTCTGTAGCAAACGCGTTGTTTGTCATTGATTCAGTGATCATTGTTGCCGGAGCATTTTATTTTGGTGTCGATAAGGCGATTTATGCAACAGCAGCCGTTTTTGTTTCTTCGAAAGTAATGGACGCGATCCTGTCCGGCATGACGCAAAGCAAACAGATCTTAGTTATTTCAAAGAAATGGCAGGATATAGCGGAGGAGATCATGACATCGTTAAATCGCGGAGTGACACAGATCAAAGCAAAGGGAGTGTATAGCGGACAGGAGCGCCCTGTGTTGCTGTGTGTCATAGGCAAAAGACAGACGGGACAGCTTCTGCAGGCGGTGCGAAAACATGACACGTCAGCATTTGTCATAATCACGGAAGCGAGAGAAGTTTTGGGTGAAGGATTTGATTCGACAGCTCTCGGCATGTCAGCAGATGGCAAAAAACTGTTCAAATTGCACAGAAAAACAACAAAATAGCCGTAGATTTTTTAGCAAAAGCAATGAAAAAATCTCATTCTATACACTTTGCACAAAAAGCGAAAACTTTCTTTGGCAATTCGTGCCATGGTCAAAAAATTCTGTTTGGTGTATTATATTTTACAGGTTATGTGAGAGGAGTTATTCCCTTACAAGATAAATTAATTGACAAACAGGAGGACATATTAATGGCAAGTTTATCTTTGAAAAACATCTGCAAAACATATCCAAACGGATTCGTTGCAGTAAAGAATTTTAATCTGGACATCGCAGATAAGGAGTTCATCATCTTCGTAGGACCTTCAGGTTGTGGTAAATCTACTACACTTCGTATGATCGCTGGTTTGGAAGAGATCACAGAGGGTGAGCTTTGGATCGGCAACAACTTAGTAAATGATGTAGAGCCTAAGGATCGTGATATCGCAATGGTATTCCAGAACTACGCTCTGTATCCACATATGTCAGTATATGACAACATGGCATTCGGTCTGAAGTTAAGAAAGACTCCTAAGGAGAAAATCGATAAGTTAGTACATGATGCAGCAAGAATCCTTGACATCGAGCATTTGTTAGACCGTAAGCCAAAGGCTTTATCCGGTGGTCAGAGACAGCGTGTTGCCATGGGTCGTGCAATCGTTCGTAACCCTAAGGTATTCTTGATGGATGAGCCACTCTCCAACTTGGATGCAAAACTTCGTGTACAGATGCGTATCGAGATTTCTAAGATCCATCAGAGATTGGAAGCTACGATCATCTACGTAACACATGACCAGACAGAGGCTCTTACATTGGGTACTCGTATCGTTGTTATGAAAGATGGTGTAATGCAGCAGGTTGCTACTCCAATCGATCTTTATACAAAACCATGTAACTTGTTCGTAGCTGGTTTCATTGGTTCACCACAGATGAACTTCATCGACGCTGTAGCAATTCAGGAAGGCGAAGATGTTAAGCTTGCATTTGGTTCTTATGCAATTAAACTTCCTGAGCAGAAAGCTGCCAGACTTGTTGAAGGTGGATACATTGGTAAAGAAGTCGTACTTGGTATTCGTCCAGAGGATATCAAAGATGAGGAGATCTTTGTTAGCGGTGGAGCTGACAATGTACTTGATGCAACTGTTAAGGTATACGAGATGCTTGGTGCAGAAGTATTCTTATACTTCACTGTCGAGGGATTCGATATCACAGTTCGTGTAAATCCTCGTACAACAGCTCGTCCTGGCGATACGATCAAGATTGCATTGGATCCTGCTAAGATTCATGTATTCGACAAAGAGACAGAGAGAACCATTACAAACTAGTCCTTTATGTTAGAAGATTTGTTAAAATTCTCATAATGAACTATCTAAGACAGGCATTGTATCTACAATGCCTGTTTTATTTACTTTTTACAAATTTCATGCTATAATTTGGTATATGTTATTGGGGATATTAGAAAGGGAAACTTTCTAAAGAACGGGTAAGTTGTTGCGGACAGATAGCACTTACTCGAGAAGCAGCGGAGGTAAATATGATTGCAAATCAGGTGTTGCAGACAAATATCGAAGGAATGAAGAATATTACGCGCGTAGATATTTGTGTAATGGATACGGAGGGGAAAGCGCTTGCCACTACGATAGATAATGTAGAGGAATATGAAGAGGCTGTAATGGCGTTCGTTAATTCGCCTGCAGATAGTCAGGTACTTCAGGGATATCAATTTTTCAAGGTCTTTGATGATCACCAATTAGAATATGTAGTGTTAGCCAAGGGCGACAGCGACGATGTATATATGGTTGGTAAATTGGCGGCTTTTGAAATTCAAAATTTGCTGGTTGCCTACAAAGAGCGCTACGATAAAGATAATTTTATCAAGAACTTATTGTTGGATAATCTGTTGTTGGTTGATATTTACAATCGTGCGAAGAAGTTACATATCGAAGCATCTGTGCGCCGCGTTGTATTTTTGATCGAGACAAAGAATGAGAAGGACACCAACGCATTGGAGACGGTCAAAGGGTTATTTTCCAGCAAATCCAAGGACTTCATCACACAGGTTGATGAAAAGAACATCATTGTTGTGAAGGAAGTGAAACCGAACGAAGATTATGATGATATGGAGAAAACTGCAAAAGTCATCTTAGATATGTTGAACACGGAAGCCATGACAATGGTGCACGTATCCTATGGTACGATGGTAAATGAGATCAAGGATGTGTCGCGTTCTTATAAAGAAGCTAAAATGGCGTTAGACGTTGGAAAGATTTTTTACAGCGATCGCAATGTTATTGCGTATAGCAGCTTAGGTATTGGCCGTTTGATCTATCAGCTTCCAATGCCGCTTTGCAAAATGTTTATCAAAGAAATATTTGGTGACAAATCGCCAGACGATTTTGACGAGGAGACCATTGCTACGATCAATAAATTCTTTGAGAACAGCTTGAATGTATCAGAGACTTCCAGACAGTTGTATATTCATCGTAATACGCTGGTGTATCGCTTGGATAAGCTGCAGAAGAGCACAGGACTTGATCTGCGTGTATTTGATGATGCGATTACTTTCAAGATTGCGCTGATGGTCGTGAAATATATGAAGTATATGGAAAATTTTGAATATTAATTAGTGAATGTGTGTGGAAAGCCCTGGAAATGGATATCATTTCTAGGGCTTTTTGGTACTTTGATCAAAATGTGTATTATTTACACATTTATATTGAAAAATGTGTATGCAGTGTGTATAATATAATTAAAGGGGGGAAAATATGAAACAAAGAGATCTTGTGAAAAAACTCAAAAATGCCGGATTTCACCTTGTCAGACATGGAGGAGACCATGATGTTTATCAAAGAGGGAATGATGAGGAAGTAATACCAAGGCATAAAGAGGTAAATGAGAGACTGGCAAAAGCAATATTGAGAAAATGGGGATTAAAATAATCTCCCAGTCTCAATATAATGCATTTATTATATAAAGATGGAGGTTGAGCATATGAAAGTAGCATATCCGGTTATATTTACAGATGTAGATACAAATATATTGATTGAAGTGCCGGACTTAGGAATTTTGACAGAGTCAAACGAAGAAGGCAAGGCAAAAAGTTCCTTGGCAGATGCTATTATGATGGCAAGAGATGCGATTGGTATAAGTTGTATCGAGGCACAGGACGAGGGAAAAGAAATTTCAAAAGCCTCTAATATGACAGATGTTGATGTTTCCAAAGGTACATTTGGGGGAGAGGGCACAAGTGTTGTATCTTTAGTGGATGTTGATCTTGAAGTTTATCGACGAATGTTGGATAACAAAACAGTGCGTCGTAACGTAACATTACCTAATTGGTTAAATCAAGAAGCAGAGAGATCACATATTAATGTATCAAAGGTCTTACAAGAAGCACTCATGGCAAGGTTGGGAGTATCACGATAAGTATCACCTTGTTCTAAAATAAAAAGGGTCAATCATCAAGGTGTACCTACATCCAATCGTTAGACTTCTAGGTCTAACTTTTTGGGGAGGGTATAATGCCTGTAGCACAATACGACAAAATGTTGTATACTGATATTGTTTTTGTAGAGCAATTATTGGCAAAAGCATTAGATAAAGCGCGTAGAAAACATTAGCAGAAAGCATGCGTTCAAATGTACGCAGAAAAGAGGTATCATAGTGAGAAAAAGAGCAAAGAGGAAAGAGGAATGGACAGGACCGCTGATCTGTTTATCGGGGGTGGATGTTGTTTATAATACAGGAACAGAGGCATTGAAAAACTGTAACCTGAAAGTGGAAAAAGGTGAGTTTGTATTTGTAGTAGGAAGCAGTGGCTCTGGAAAGTCTACTTTGATCAAATCATTGCTCGGAGAGATCCCTCTACAGGCTGGTGAAATACAGGTGGGGGGCAATAGCCTCACAGAGATGAAACGCAAAAGAATGCCATATTATCGCCGTAAATTAGGTGTAGTATTTCAAGAGTTTCGTTTGCTGGATGATCGTAACGTGTTTGAAAATGTGGCATTGGCGCAACAGGTGATCGGCGTGGATAAGGACCGTATCGAAAAAAATGTGCGTGGTATGCTGCAATTGGTAGGTCTGCAGGATCGTGCGGACGTCTATCCGAGAGAATTGTCCGGTGGTGAGCAGCAGAGAGTTGCGATCGCGCGTGCAATGGTAAACCGTCCGTCGGTATTGCTGGCAGATGAGCCAACAGGAAATCTGGATCCACAAAATTCATGGGATATTATGGCACTGTTGGAAGATATGAACCGGCTTGGTACGACGGTTATGGTCGTTACCCACAATAATGAGATCGTGAATCAAATGCAAAAGCGTGTTGTCACTCTTCACGAGGGCGTTATTATCAGCGATCAGATACAGGGAGGATATGTGCAATGAAAACACTAGGATACGGTATCAAACAAGGTTTCAAAAATATTGTACAAAATAAAATCTTCTCCTTAGTAGCGATTGGAACGATTGCAATCTGTCTGTTTTTGCTGGGGTTGTTCTATGCGCTGCTTAGCAATTTCCAGCACATGATGTACAATGTGGAGAGTAATGTCGGTTTGACGGTGTTTTTTGACAGCGGAATCGAACCGGAAGAAATTGATTCGCTGGGAGAGCAGATCCGTAAGTTAGATGGTGTGGAGACGGTGGATTATATTTCTCCGACAGAAGCATGGAAAAAGTTTCAAAAAGAAATGTATCAGGGAAAAGAAAATTTGGAGGATACCTTTGGTGATGAAAATCCGCTGCAGGATTCAGCGTCGTTTGAGATCACTCTGACAAGAGTATCAAAGCAGGCGAAAGTGTCTAAGGAGATCAAGGAAATGAAGGGGATCCGTAAGGTAAACGGATCGAGCACTGTGGCAAAGAGCCTGAGCAGTGCTAATATGCTTGTTGCCTATGTATCGGCAACGATCATAGGATTGCTGTTGCTTGTCTCAGTATTCCTGATCAATAATGCGGTCGCGACAGGTATCCGCGTGCGCAAGGATGAGATTTCGATCATCAAAATGATCGGTGCAACCGATGGCTTTATTCGTGCACCATTTTTGGTCGAGGGATTGGTTATTGGTTTGATTGGAGCGATCATTCCGATCATAGTATTGTGGGTATTGTACGAGAGAGTGATCCAATTTGTATTAGAACATTTTTCGGCATTGTCACAATGGCTAACCTTTGTGGCTCCATCGAAAGAGTTTGCAACCTTGATACCGATGTCGCTCTTAGTTGGAGTAGGAATTGGTTTTATCGGAAGTGCCTTGTCAGTCAGAAAACATTTGCATGAGTAATGTAAACCGGATAATGGCAGCAGGTTGGTGTCAGTCAGAAAACATTTGCATAAGTAATGTGAATCGGATAATGGCAGTAGGTTGGTGTCAGTCAGAAAACATTTATATGGGTAGAGAAAATTGGGTAATATCAGCTGATGTGTGTTTGGCAAAAAACATGTACACGAGTAGTGAAAGCAGAAAGGCGGGGTGATTGCAGATGAGAAAGCGAAATAAATGGATCGCAGCAGGGGTTGGCCTGTGGCTTACAGGAGCGGTCTGCATTGGAAGCGGAGTATTTTTGGACAATCCGAGTTCTGCACTGACACGGGTAGTGCAGGCGGCAACACAGTCGGAAACAACGCAGGGGCAGATCGATGCAGCCAACAAGAAACGAGAGCAGCTTGAAAAGGAGCGGACGGAGTTAAAGAAAACGCTTTCGAGCAGTGAGAGCAAGAAGGACAATATTTTACAGTATATTACAACGTTGGACAAAAAGATGGACACGTTGACGGATAAGGTAAAGTCTAACGAAGAACAGATTCAGTTAGTGCAGTCTACCATCGATGAATTACTGCTTCAGGAGGCGCAGGTAACTGCAAAGATGTCTAGTCAGTATGAGACGATGAAAGAGCGCATAAAATATATGTATGAGGACGGTACTTCCGGGTATTTGGAGTTGTTAGCCGGATCCAGCAGTTTGTCTGAAATGTACAATCATCTCGAATATATCAGTAAGATCAGCGAATATGATCAGAAGATGTATGGAGAGTATGAGTCTACCAAGCAAAAACTTACCAAGACGAAGAAAAATAAGCAGGCAAAGAAAGATGAGTTAGTAGCAACGAAAGAGACGCTTTCTTTTGAAAAACAATCCGTGAAACAATTGATCAGTAAAAAGAAAGGGCAGTTGACAAAATACAACAATCTGATTGCGGATTCGGAATCTTCTATCAGCACGTATGATGTGAAGATTGCGGCGCAGGAAAATCAGGTGGAGAATTTGTTGGCACAAAAACGCCGGGAAATTGCGGCAGAAGAAGCGGCACAAAAATCATCGCCTTCTGGCAATAGTCCTAACGGCACTGATACGACCACAAGTCAAACACCGTCTAGTAATGCGGTGAGCACATCAGGATTTATTTGGCCGTTAGCAACGGCAGGACGGATCAGCTGCGGTTTTGGACCGAGAACGGCGCCGACAGCCGGAGCGAGCACGTATCACAAAGGAATTGATATTGCGACGCCGACCGGAACAATTGTGCGTGCAGCGAAGGCAGGAACCGTTGTGACAGCAACCTATTCCGCTTCAGCGGGTAATTTTGTGGCAATTTATCATGGAGATGGCGTTTATACATACTATATGCATAACTCTTCCCTAAGGGTATCTGCGGGAGAGAAAGTCACCAGAGGACAGACGATTGCATTGTCCGGCTCTACAGGAATCTCTACCGGACCGCACTTGCACTTTGCGGTATATGCGCATGGATCCTATGTGAACCCATTAAATTATGTATCAAGATAGTAAAAGAAATGGAGACAGAATGAAGCGATTTTTGAAAGGTTTTTTGTGCGGAATGCTTACCACATCGATGATGCTGGTGGTTGCGTTGACCGTAGGTCAATTCAGTGGTTACATCGACCTCGGTGCAGCTTGGAATCGCACAGATCAAGATAGTACGATGAAGCGGGAAGTTAAACAAAAGGCTTCCGCGATTGAGAAATATATTGATGCGTACTATTTGGATGACATCAATAAAGATAAGATGGAAAATTCTATATACAAAGGAATCGTGAATGGACTGGGAGATGATTATGCAGAATACTATACGGCAGAAGAATATGCGGAGATCATGGAGAAGACTAGTGGTACATTCTATGGGATTGGCGCATATGTGACCCAAAATACGGACACAGGTGCGATAACGATTGTTAAGCCGATGAAAAACAGTCCGGCAGAAAAAGCGGGATTGAAAGCGGGAGATATTATTTATGCGATCAATGACGAGCGGGTTTCCGGCAAGGATCTTTCGGCGGTGTTAGCGCAGATCAAGGGTGAAGAGGGATCTAAAGTCAAGCTGACGATCGTTCGTTCCAGAGAGAATGATTACCTGACGTTTTCGGTGAAAAGAGCGAAAATTCAGGAAGATACGGTTTCCTATACTATGTTAAATGACAAGATTGGTTATATTCAGATCACGGGATTTGAAGAAGTGACGCCAAATCAGTTTTCAACAGCAGTTAATGCCTTAGAAAAGGAAAAAATGGAGGCACTTATTTTAGATCTGCGTGATAATGGTGGAGGATTGCTCAAATCCGCAGTTTCGATGCTAGACCGTGTTATGTCTAAGGGGATGGTGGTTTATACCAAAGATAAACAAGGTGTTTCAGAGAAATTCTATGCGGAAGATGTGAAACATGTTTCTGTGCCGATGGCTGTGTTAGTCAATGGCAATTCGGCAAGTGCATCGGAAGTGTTTTCCGGGGCGTTGCAGGATAAAAAGAAAGCAAAATTGATCGGGACCAAGACGTTTGGTAAAGGGATTGTACAGACGATCTTTGACTTGCAGGATGGATCGGCGTTGAAAATGACAACGTCGAAATATTATACGCCGAGTGGCCGCAATATTCATGGAACCGGACTTGAGCCGGATATTAAAGTGGAATTGGATAAGTCGACGGTGGGGCAGAAGGATAAAAATGGGAAGCTTAAACCGGATAATCAGATGCAAAAGGCAATTGATTATCTGAAAGGACAGATAAAAGGCTGACAAATAGCAATTAACTATCTGAAAGGACAGATAAAAGGCTGGCAAACAGCAATTGACTATCTGAAAGGACAGATAAAAGGCTGGCAAACAGCAATTGATTATCTGAAAGGACAGATAAAAGGCTGACAAATAGCGTATAACAGAATTGTGTACAGGATAAAGGAGGGGAACGCGTGGATCAAAAGCAGATACAGGATAAGCTGGAACGGATACAGCGGGAAGTCAATCAGGTGATCCGAGGTAAAGAAAACGTGGTAGAGCGGGTTCTTGCAGCAATCATCAGTGGCGGCCATATATTGATGGAAGATATTCCGGGCGTTGGCAAGACAACGCTTGCGACAACGTTTGCAAAAGCACTGTCCATGAACTATAAGCGTGTGCAGTTTACACCGGACGTTTTGCCAAGTGATATTCTGGGATTTTCGATGTATGACGCGGGGAGCCGGCAGTTTGTATACCGCCCCGGTGCCGTGTTTTGTAATCTGTTTTTGGCAGATGAGATCAATCGAACCTCTCCCAAAACACAGTCTGCTTTGCTTGAGGTTATGGAGGAGAATCATGCAACGGTAGACGGTGTAACCAGGCCGTTGCCGAATCCCTTTGTGGTCATCGCAACAGAAAATCCACTGGGATCATCAGGAACGCAGATGCTGCCGGAATCCCAGCTGGATCGTTTTATGATCTGTGTATCTATGGGGTATCCGGAACATCAGGATGCTGTGGCGATATTGAAGGGCGAATCAGCCGATCTGTTATCCAAAGTTCAGCCGGTATTGTCGGCAGAAGAGTTGTGTGCGCTTCGCAGCACATCGGAAACGATCTTTGTGCATGACAGTATTTATGATTATATTGTTAATTTGGTGGAGGAGACTAGACATAATGATCTGTTTGAGATGGGAGCAAGTCCGCGTGCAACGATCGCACTGCTTCGTATCTCACGTGCGATGGCAATGATTGCCGGGCGTGATTTCGTGACTGCCGCAGATGTACAAAAGGTATTGCGCGATGTGTTAGGGCATCGTGTGCGCCTGAGCGCCAGAACACGTGCGGAGCGTATTACGGTAGATCAGGCAATGGAACAGCTTGTGCAGACGGTGAAGGCACCACGGATGTGATAAAGCAATTCGGCGCATGGAGGATGAATGGGATGAATAGAGAAGGATCAAAGCGACATTGGAAACTATATCCGTTACGTATAGCGGGTTATGTTCTGCTGTTTGTCGTTATGGTCGTTCTCTATTTCTTTTTTAAGAGTTATGTTGTCGCATCGTTAGTATGGCTGCTTGTTTTGCTGCCGGTCGTATCCATATGGTTGAACTGGAAAATGACCCCATATCTTACAGTGCGCATATCTGCCCTGCAGCCGAAAGTCATAGCAGGTGAAGAGAGCCGTTTTATGTGTAAACTGAGTAATGCGTTTCCGTGGGTTAGTTTACAATGCGAATTGCAGGGAACGCTTGGCAATACTTTGTATCACACAGAGGATCCGATCCGATTGTGTTTACCGGTACGCCTGCGTGGGGAAGAAGCCATGGAGTTACCGTTTAGATGCAAATATAGTGGCAATCTGCAGCTTTGTATCCATACGCTCGCCATCAAGGATCTGCTCGGTTTTGTATCGGTGAAGCAGGAAGTTTCTGAGGAGGCGGCGATCGCGGTAATGCCGCAGGAGACAGGAGAGGCATCAGAACAGAAAAGCGGTTTCCAGATGGGAATGAGTGAATTGGAAGAAAGTCAGGCAAAGGGAAATGACTTTGCTGAAATAACGGATGTCAGGGAGTATCGACCGGGAGACCGAATCAAGGACATTCACTGGAAACTTTCCGCTAAGAAAGAAACACTTATGGTCAAAGAGCGGACAAGCGTAGCACAGAGCCAAGTGGTATTGGTGCTTGATCTGTCCGGACAAAGGGACACAGTAGAAGAGGTTTTGGGGCTTGCTTACGGTTTAAGTAAGTTGTTCTTAAAAGAATATACACCGGTTCGTCTGCTCGTGTGGGATGCATTAGAATATGATTTTATCGAAGTTTTGATCCAAAAGAGAGAAGAGATTGATATGCAGTTTATTTATTTGCTGCGGAGAGCTGTGGTGACGGACAATATCGAGCTGGCTAAAATGGTGCAAAGCTTGCGTCCGCAGTTGCAGGCATATGCAGTGATCGGCTTATACGAAGATGGTGTGCGCGGGGAGGTGATCTCTCATGGGTAATGGACGGCAGACGATTCTGGATCGATTACGAAAAACATTTCGGATTGACTATGATGACGACTGCTTGGACAAGTGGGAAGGCATTGAGTTAGTTACGAAATCATTAGATCAACAGACGGAATCACGTATAGGTATGCTGCTTGTCAATGCGCTGCTGGTATTTTGTATTACAGCGGGTGGAATGGGAATCGTGTTGTCGGCGATCGACAGCGATTATCAGACTTGGATCGTAGAACTTGTAACTCTTGTGGCATCACTTTATGTGGCATTTTTGTATTACCGTAAATGGTGGGAAAATGTCGGATATATATTATTATTGGTCGTTGTATTCGCCGTTGGTTTTGGGATGCAAAGTTATGTGAGCAGCGGATTCTATAGTGTCATGAATGACCTGATGGAAAGCGTTTCAGAGTATTTTCAGTCTAATGCGACACGTAGTTACGGCGAAAAGATCGCCGATGCCAATTTGGCAGTGACTATAGCAATGAGTTATATTGCTGTGGCAGCAAGTGTTGTGGTAAATATATTCGTTTCCCGTAAAATGAGATACCGTTTCCTGATGCTGGTTGTTTTTGGCTTTCTGTTCCTGCCATTGTATGTGCATTTGGAACCGGATATGTTTTATGTTGTGCAATTTTTTGTGGGTGTTGTCGTGACGGCGACGATTGCTAAAAATGGCGATTATAAGCAGGCAGCAGACAATGTCCGATACAAACAGGATGAGGAACGTATCGTTTATCAGTCTGCCTATCGAGTGAAATTGCAGGCGGGGGCGTGTCTGCTCGCAGTTGTTGCGATTGGTGCAGTGCTGTTTTCTTTGCTTGTTCCATCGAAGGATTATCACAACAGACATCCCGATTCCGCATGGAAACAGAGCACAAAAGATGCGATGCAGAATGTCGCAGTGCTCGGAATTGCCGGATTATTTAATTTTTATGATAATACCGGCGGTCTGACCAGTGGTAAGTTAGGCGGCGTCAGTGCAGTGCGACTGGATTATGACACAGATCTTCGGGTCACATTTGTACCGCAAAATGAAAACCGATTTTATTTGCGCCGTTTTATTGGACAGGATTATTTATATGGCATGAATCGCTGGGAATCTGCTAAAGCAATTTATATGCGGACGGAGCAGCGTGCCAAGACTGCGTTTGAGAAAAATATAACCGGCAGTGCACATGGAATCGTCAAAGTTGATAATGTGGCAGCAGATCCGGGATTGTATATGCCGTATTACAGTCTTCAGTCGGATCTGGTAACATCGCCCGGTCGCAGCCAGATATATGATTATTATACGTATTCCGGTTTGGATCGGGATTGTAAACTTCAGACAGAATCGATATCGAATTGGCTTACGGTGCCGGATTCAAGCAAGGCTGTTTTGGATGAGTTTTGCAAGGAAGCGGATTTGACGGGAACTGTTGCTGAGATCGTGCAGAAGCTGGCAGCGTATTATCAGGATAATATACCGTATACGTATCAGCCGGGTATAACGCCCTATGGTCAAGACTTCGTTTTGTATTTTTTGAAAAAGAATCGTAGAGGATACTGTGCGCATTTTGCCAGTGCAGCGACGCTGCTTTTGCGTAACTGTGGTATTCCGGCTCGTTATGTGGAAGGCTATGCGATCGATCCGGAAGATATCGGTGAGAACGGTAAGATCCTTACCGATCAGAAGGTATCTGATTACTATCAGGGTTACCGCGAACTTACAGATACTGGAGTTGTGCAGGTAGATGTCACGGATGCAAATGCACATGCTTGGGTTGAAATTTACGATCAGCACAAAGGCTGGTATGTAGTGGATATTACGCCGGCATCGGATCAGGAAGAGGCGGATGTCAGTCTTTGGAATGCGTTTATGCGTCTTTTTCGTAACCGGAGCAATGGAACTGCGCAGAGTAATACCGGTGGTACCGGTGCGACAGGAACAGCAGATGCAGTAGAGGCGGTAAAAAGAACCGGTAAAGTTTCCCTTGGGGTGCTTGCATTGTTGCTGCTTATTTTTGTGATCACGCTTGCTGTCCGCCAGGTGATTCGCATACTTCGGTGCAGTATTGCATATCACCGTGCGGATACGAATGACAGGCTGATTGCAGATTATCAAAGATATGTCCGTAAAATAGGGCACAAATATCCGGCATTTCAGAAACAAACAAATTATGAAACACAGATTGCATGGCTTCGTAAGCAGCGATTATTAGTGATATCCGGAGAGGAGCGAGATCGTATGCTGCAGATCTTGGAGCAAGCAGGCTTTGGTCATACACAGATCAGCGATGCTGATGCAGAACTGGTGCGTGGGTTGTTGACACGTAGAACGTAAACCTTTAGAATAGAATGATGTGCCCACATAATAGTATAGGGCGAAATGGAACAAGGAAAGGATGAAAAAATGAACAAAAAAAGAGCAAATTTTACCGGCACGATCGGCTTTGTTATGGCTGCTGCAGGAAGTGCTGTGGGGTTAGGAAACATATGGAGGTTTCCTTATTTAGCGGCAAAGGATCATGGAGGTGTGTTTATTTTATGCTACTTGATCTTAGCAGTGACATTTGGTTTTACGTTATTGACAACAGAGATCGCCATTGGGCGTAAAACGGGACGGAGTCCCCTTACTGCTTATGCAGCGATTCAGCCTAAGTGGAAAGGTCTTGGTGTTTTGGCATGTCTTGTACCAATTATCATCTTGCCATATTATTGCGTGATCGGTGGATGGGTTGTAAAATATTTCGCAACCTTTGTCACCGGTGCAGGATCAGCGGCAGCGGGCGACGATTATTTTGCGGGATTTATTCAAGGACAATATCAACCGATCATCTGGATGTTTATTTTCTTTATAATGACAGCGTTCGTTGTGTTTAATGGCGTGAATAAGGGAATTGAAAAATATAGTAAGATCCTGATGCCAATTTTATTATTTTTGATTATCGGCATTGGATTGTATTCGCTGACGATCAAACATACAGATGCGAGTGGTGTTACCAGAACCGGTCTGCAGGGATTGAAAGTATATTTAATTCCTAATTTTAAGGGAATGACCGGCAAAGAATTTTTTGTTATTCTGATGGATGCGATGGGACAGCTTTTCTTCTCGATCAGCGTGGCGATGGGAATCATGGTTGCATACGGCTCGTATGTTAAGAAAGACGTCAATTTGATGAAATCGATCAATCAGATCGAAATTTTTGATACTTTGGTAGCGATGCTTGCCGGACTTATGATCGTGCCTGCTGTATTTGTATTTATGGGGACAGAAGGAATGAGTGCCGGACCCGGTCTGATGTTTGATTCTTTGCCAAAGGTATTCCAGGCAATGGGCAAAGCAGGAACGGTTGTCGGAGTGCTGTTCTTCCTGATGGTTATTTTTGCGGCAGTAACTTCTTCGGTATCTGTTATGGAAGCGATCGTTTCCAGTTTGATGGATGCATTTCACTGGACCAGACATAAGAGTACATCTATTGTGGCAACGTATGGAGTCATAGGTGGTGTCATTGTTTGTCTTGGATATAACAAGTTATATTTTGAGCTGCCACTGCCAAATGGATCGACAGGACAGATACTGGATATATTGGATTATATCAGTAACTATTGCTTTATGCCGACGGTGGCGCTGCTCACATGCATTTTGATCGGTTGGGTTGTGAAACCTAAGACGGTCATTGATGAGGTAACTGTTAACGGAGAACGTTTTGGCAGAAAATATCTGTATATTGCGATGATCAAAGGGATTGCACCAATTTTGCTATTTGCATTATTATTACAGTCATTAGGCTTTATTCAGCTGTAGTAGTATTCGCAGATAATGGACCATGGGATGTATTTTTCATTGCAGATACATACTGTGAGAACTCCTTGACATAACAGGTTTGTGAACAATATTAAACGATAGAAATGGAATAAAAAATGAGTAAAAACAGAGAAACTTTTGCATCCCGCCTTGGCTTTATATTAGTATCTGCAGGATGTGCGGTGGGACTGGGAAATGTATGGAAGTTTCCGTACGTATGCGGAAATAATGGAGGAGCAATCTTTATTTTGATCTACTTGGTCTGCTTATTTGCTCTTGGATTTCCAATTTTAGTATGCGAGTTTGCAATCGGTCGCGGCAGTGGTGCGAGCATTGGAACAGCATTGCGTAAATTGAGCGGTGGCAAAGGAAGATGGCATCAGTTTCGTTGGTATGGACTGTGCGGTAATTATCTGCTAATGATGTTTTATACGGTGGTAGCGGGCTGGATGATCTATTATGTTGGCGTTTGTGCCAAGGGGACACTACGTCAGGCGAATGTCAAAGAAATCGAACAGTATTATCAGAGCTTTATGCAGACACCAGGCAAAATGATGTTTTTTATGTTATTAGTAGTTGCCTTGTGTATTGGTGTGTGCGCACTGGGCTTACAGAATGGTATTGAAAATATTACAAAGAAAATGATGTTAGCATTGATCGTATTGATGGCTGTTATGGCAGTCAATTCAGTCATGTTAAAAGGAAGCAGTAAAGGCCTTTCTTTTTATTTGATCCCGAACCTCGAAAATGTGAAGAAACGTGGATTGGGAAATGTCATCTTTGATGCGATGACGCAGGCGTTTTTCACGTTGAGTGTTGGAATGGGTTCGATGGAGATCTTCGGCAGTTATTTGGGCAAAGAACGCAAGCTGACCGGAGAGGCGATCAATGTATTGGTGTTAGATACACTGATCGCATTTGTTGCAGGAATTATTGTGATCCCGGCGTGTATTTCTTTTGGAATCCGCCCGGATGCAGGACCATCACTGCTGTTTATCACACTGCCAAATGTATTTAACCATATGCCAAGTGGAACATTGTGGGGAATGCTTTTCTTTGTATTTATGTCCTTTGCGGCATTATCCACAGTGATCGCAGTGTTTGAGAATATCATCAGCATGAGCATGGATGTGTTTGGCTGGGAGCGTCGGAAAGCGTTAACGGTCAATTTAGTCGGCATTGCAGTATTATCCATGCCAACTGTACTTGGATTTAATGTGTGGTCTGGTGTCCAGTTATTTGGAACGGGATCAACGATCATGGATGTTGAAGATTTTGTGGTATCCAGTAATATTCTTCCACTTGGAAGTCTGTTATTTGTACTGTTTTGTACGAAAAAAAGCGGTTGGGGATTTGAACGATTTTTGGAAGAGACCAATACAGGAGTAGGTATGAATTTTCCTAAATTTCTTCGCAGATATATGCGGTATGTATTGCCGATGATCGTTTTAGTCATTTATTTTAAGGGATATTATGATAAATTTAAGGACAGTTCACCGGTAATCTTTGGTGTATGGATGATGATCGCTATTGCCTTTGCAGTGTATATTCTTTATCTGTCACGAGATAAAAAAGTAAAATAGCCATTGTTAGATGGATATCATAGGTGACTTTGTGAGCTTGTGAATTGGATAACAAGGTTCATTAATGTATGATACTATCAATATAAAGAAAGCCCGACAGGAATGCTTGCGGTACCGCCAAAAACGTTTCGTTTTTTGGTTTGGTACACGGTATGATTTCTGCCGGGCTTTTTTTGTTTTAATTGATAGGAAAATGCTCGTTTATATTGTTACGTTGTTACACAATCTGCATTCCTAAATGTTGTCATTAAACATGCAATTTCTTGAGGAACGCTTTTGTGCGCTCGTTTTTCGGATTGTCAATGACATCTTCCGGTTTGCCGTTTTCAACGACCAGACCGCCATCCATAAAGATGACACGATCTGAGACCGCTCTGGCAAAGTCAATTTCATGCGTTACAATAACCATTGTCATTTTTTCGGAAGCAAGCTGCTTCAATAATCGGAGAACTTCTGCGGTGATCTCCGGATCGAGAGAAGAGGTTGGCTCATCAAAATACATGATCTTTGGATGTAATGCGAGAGCACGTGCAATCGCAACACGCTGCTGCTGTCCGCCGGACAGTTCGCAGGGATAAGCGTCTGATTTGTCTGACAAACCAACTTTTGTCAACAGGTCATATGCCTCAGAAATCACTTCATCCTTATCGGTCCTTTTCTGAACCTTAAGTGGTGCATGATAGACGTTTTTTAATACTGAAAAATGTGGAAACAGGTTGAAATTCTGAAAGACCAATCCAAAATTGGATTGTGCTTCCAAAATGTCACTGCGTTTTGGATAAATGGCATGATCGCCTTCTGTCGTTACCACGCTTTTCCCGTTGTATGCGATCTCGCCGCTGTCAATCGTTTCCAGAAATGTCGCACAGCGAAGCAGTGTAGATTTACCGGAACCGGACGGGCCAAGGATTGAAACAACTTCGCCGGGAGAGATCTGCAGATCGATATCCTGCAATACGATCTTACCGTCAAAGCTTTTTTTGATATGTTTCATGTCTAATATATTCATAAAGCTTAATTTCCTTTCTTAATGATAGTAATTCAATTTATTTTCCAGTGTTTCCATGACGTATGCTACTACGAAGTTAAAGACGTAATAAAATACGCCGGCGATAAACAGCGGCAGCAGTGAGGTTTGAGAAGCTGCGATCTGTTTTGCCAAGGTAAACATTTCTGTATATGCCAGTGCAAACGCCAATGAAGTATCTTTGACCAAGGTAATGATTTCGTTCGTGACCGGAGGCAGTACACGTTTGACCATCTGTGGGAACAGAATGTATCCGAATGTCTGCAGACGATTGTAACCCATGACAGTGGCAGCTTCACGCTGACCGATCGGGATACCTTGGAATCCGGCACGGTAGATCTCAGCAAAATATGCAGCGTAGTTCAAGGAAAATCCGATGATCACTGCCAAGAAGCGGTACGAATACGGTGTATGTATGTGGAACGCATAATACGGTGCAAAGAATACAACCAATAGCTGCAGCATCAATGGGGTACCACGCATGATCGAAATGTAGATCTTTGCAATATACTGCAGCAGCTTCCAGTGTGACATACGGATCAGACAAACAAGCAGTCCCAATGGAATTGAGAACAAAATTGTCAGGAAAAAGATCAATAATGTCGAGATCATACCTTTGCGCAGCTGTTTTGCAATCTGTGCAGCGGATAATTTCTTGACTTTATTTTTAGAGCCCTTGGTTTGTGACTGTTTGTCCGGAGCCGGAGTCACCTTTGTTAATTTGCTGGTATCAATGGTTGGCACTGCACCGCCATCGATGTATGTTTTGTCGTCAAAGCTGAGGCAGAGACTTTTGCTCAAGCCCCATTCTTTGGCTATATTTTCTAATGTGCCATCGTATAACATTTCTAATAATGTCGTCTGTACTTTATCGCGAAGTGTGGTGTTTCCTTTCTTAAAACCGATGGCATACTGCTCTGCAGAAAGCGAATCATCGAGAATACGGAATTCATCGGATTTGGCAGACATCTGATAGACTGCAACACCATAGTCCATCGCAATGGCGTCAACCATGCCACTTTCCAAATTCATAAATGCAGAGTTGTAGTCGCCAACCTGCTGCAGCTCTTTGAGAGAATCTGCAATCTGGCGGTTAGCTTGTGTAGCATCGTCTCCCGTCAAAGCAGCAAGTGCAGAAGAATCGCTTTGTACGACCAAAACCTTTCCCTTGAGATCGGCAGGCTTTTTAATAGAAGATTCCTTGCGGACAATGACTACCTGGTAGTTGTTTAGATAAGGAGTTGACCAAGTGTAGCTTTTCTCTCGTCCATTCATCGTAAAACCATTCCAAATACAAGAGATCGCACCTGAAGTTAATTCAGAATCTTTGGAATCCCATGAAATAGGGCGCTTGATCAGCTTCCAATCATTTCGTTTGCAGACTTCCTCTGCCAAACTCAGATCAAAACCGATGTAGTCTCCGCTTTCGTCCAAGTAACCATATGGTGGGAACTCGGCATCAAATCCAACGATAAATTCTGTTTGTTCTTTTGCATAGGCCTTGTTTGTGCTGCAATAGAGAGAGCACACCAGCAACAAAAGAAAACAACCTGTTGCAATAGCAAGTTTTTTCATTTTGTTCATATATTCCTCTTTTCCGTGCACGTATTTAGTGCTGTTGAGATAATACTTTGGTTTGCCTGTTGGCAGCGCTTTCGTGCACACAAGCGCAGTACATTCCTATTTTACCACAAATTGCAATACGGTAGGGATTATTTTTGAGAAAAAGTTTGCCGGAGTTTTGTGGGTGTCATATGGTACGCTGTCCGTACAGCTCGAGAAAAGTTATGGGCGTCGCGAAAGCCGCAGGCGGCAGCTATTTCGTGAATGGGAAGATCGGTATTTAGCAAAAGAGCTTTTCCTTTTTCCATGGTTTGCTCCATTAGATAATGCTTCAGATGAATGCCATTTTCTTTATAAAACAGGGTCGAAAAATATTTTTCATGATATCCAAAATAGTCTGCCAAAGTACGAACCATATGCGGTGTATTTTGGCGATATTTTAGATATTCGTCAATACGCTCGCGCAAAGGACGATGCGGTGGTGTGGTAATGGTATTGTTTTCGTAACCGAGTTCTTCTAACAGAGCTTGGAGTAGATAGGTTGTTGCAGAGGAATGTTGATGTTGTTCCAGTTGCAGCATCGTGTTTAGCATGGCAAGAATTAATTCCGTATTAGTGACGGTTCCGGTAAGTGGGCAGGGAATAGGATCAGAAGTTTCGAAATGCAGCCAGTGAAAACCACAGGAAGACGGCTTGGTACCGTGCTGTAAAGTGGTGGGCGGCATGATCAGATATTCTCCCTTGTGAACGGTGTGTGTTTGGGAGTGATCGGCAATATACAGTGTTCCATGATTTACGATCATTAATTCATATTCGCCCAGTTCTCTTGCAGGGTGTGTCCAGTCTGGTGCGTCCGATTGAAATTTTCCTAACCATAAAAATCGCATAGCAATTCCTTCCTATTGTTTTAGTGCATGTTCAACAAAATCCTTGATTTTACTCCTTATTAAAATAGTACAACATGATGCGTTAAATAAGCAAGCTGAAATCTTACTTTTTGATACTTTTATGAACATCGTGAGATTGTGTTATACAGGCAGTTGTTTTATGATGTTAGTAGATTTCTGATGCGAGGAGGATTGCATATGTATTGTGAAGAAAAGATACAATTAAAAGATGATTTTTGGGGCGAGAAAGTACGCTTGATCCGGGAAAAAGTGCTGCCATATCAATGGGAGGCACTGAATGACCGGATTGAGGGAGCAGATAAAAGTTATTGCATTCGCAATTTTCGTACTGCGGCACGTGTGAATGCACTACGTAGACAGGGAGTGACGCTGCCCGAACAGCCGACCGATGATTTTGTGAGTTTGCCGAGAGGAAATGCTCTGCTCCCGGAACATAAAAAAGGGGATAATGCGTTTTATGGATATGTTTTTCAGGACAGTGATCTGTATAAGTGGATCGAGGCAGCAGCGTATAGTCTGATGATGAAGGCAGATGACTCGCTAGAGCATACCATAGACGAGATGGTGGACCTTTTGGAAGAGGCAACGCTTAATGATGGATATTTGGATACCTTTTACAGTATTAAAAATCCGAAGAAACGCTTTAGCAATTTAAGGGATCATCACGAACTCTATTGTTTTGGACATTTGGCAGAAGCGGCAGTGGCTTATTATGAGGCGACTGGCAAAAAGCAATTGCTGCATTTGGCGGAGCGGTTTGCAGATCTGATCTGCGAATTATTTGGTAAAGAGGAAGGAAAGTGCCATGGTTATCCGGGGCATGAACTGGCGGAAATGGCGTTAGTACGTCTGTACCGTCATACCGGCAAAACTTCTTATTTAGAGTTAGCAAGATATTTTGTGCTGGAGCGTGGCAGGGAGCCAAATTATTTTCGAAAAGAGCATGGCGAAAAAGATTCCGATATGCGTTATTATCAGGCGCAGCAGCCGGTGCTAGAGCAGATGGAAGCGGTGGGGCATGCTGTGCGTGCAATGTATTTGTATTCCGGGCTTACAGATCTTGCGGTAGAATATGACGATGGTGAGCTTGCAAAAGTGGCAAAACGTCTTTGGAAAAACGTAACGCGCAAAAAAATGTATATCACCGGTGGCGTTGGGGCGACCAGTCATGGAGAAGCTTTTTCTTATGCTTATGATCTTCCGGCGGATAGTGCGTATGCGGAGACTTGTGCGGCAATTGGTTTGGTGTTTTGGGCTAAGAGAATGCTTCAATTGCAGCCAAAGGGAGAGTATGCGGATGTTATGGAACGTGCGTTGTACAATAGCGTGCTAAGTGGGATTTCGTTAGATGGCACTGAGTTCTTTTATACGAATCCGCTCGAGGTGGATCCGAAAGCGTGTAAAGAAGATGAGCGGCTTTGGCATGTAAGGAGCCGGCGTGCAAAATGGTTTGGCTGTGCCTGTTGCCCACCGAATTTAGCGAGATTGATCGGTTCTATTACAAGATATATTGCCCATCATGCAGAGAATACGACTTGGATCGACCTTTATATGGGAAGTGTTTTGCGGACAAAATGGCAGGGAAAGACCGTGGAGATTGAGACGACCAGTCATTTGCCATATACTTCAGACATAGCTGTTCGGTTGAATAATCCGAGTGAGGCAGAGGGAACGTTGGCGATTCGTATTCCTGGTTGGGCAGAACAATGGAGCGTAGAAGTGGAGGACGAAGACGGAACTGTTTGGCCGGTGGATCTTGCAAACGTACAGAGCGAGACTTTGAACAGTTATGGTGACGGGCAGCAGAAAGCCGGGATGAGCTATGAGTACCGAGAGGGGTATTTGTACCTTGCTATATATGGACAAAAGAAGGTAATAATACGTCCGCATTTTGCAATGAAACCAGTCTTTTATGAGGCTAATTCGCTGGTTCGTGAAAATAGCCGGCAAATGTCGTTAGTGTGTGGCCCGTTGGTATATTGTTTGGAAGAAGTTGACAATGGGGCGCAGCAGCATATGTTATACGCATCTCCAGAGGCAGTGGAACAGGCCGAAACTTACACACTACCATTTTTGGGGAGAGAGGCTGTTGGTTATCAGTTCGCTGGTTTTCGCAAAAAGGCCAATACCGTCAGCGACCCATTGTATCATAAGGCAGAGAGAGAAGAATATCAGCCGGTCACTTTGAAATGGATCCCATATTTTGCGTGGGCCAATCGTGAAGAAGGAGAGATGAGAGTATGGATTTACAAAAAATAATGAAACCGGTATAGGAAACGGGAGAAATTTACCGGGAGGCGTGCTTTTAATGTATACAGATGCTGCCGGCAGCAAAGCAGCATACTTTTCCGGAGG
>OIWS01000621.1_pt1 | contig 43522 bp, 42 predicted proteins | sample 1587611 | NCBI WGS metagenome assembly OIWS01 (sample SAMEA3888919, study PRJEB22519) | human gut metagenome | biome: human gut; feature: human-associated habitat; material: faeces | place: Denmark | collected 2010 | reverse complement strand
AATGTCCGTAGGACCGGCTTGAAAGTCATCAATGATTTTGTATTCTTTTTTCATTCTTTTTGACCCTCCTTACCGTTAAGACGTTCTTTCAATCGTTCTTCATAATTTGCAAGGTTTTGCTTGGTAACATTTGTTTCCTCTATCGGTATTTTATATCTTTCAGCAACGGAAATCAAGTACTTTTGCGCATCGATTTCTCTGCGAATTAACATTTCCTCTTGAGAATACTCCGCAAACATGTTTTTACGATCCTGCAAAGCATGATACATTTCTTCCAGCACATCCGATACGGTTGCATCATCACGAATAAAAGCAAAATTGCCACCCATAAAGTAGGAAGCATATGCCCCCTGTTTTTCAAGATGCTTTACCGCTTCTTCACCTCGAATAATAAGACCGCCGTGCTTCAAGAAGTCCTTTGTCAGTTTGTTGTAAGTCGGCTTGTCAATGATCTCTTGACCCTGCTCACCTGTCTTTCGACGACGCTGCTCCGCATACGCCGCCCTTTTCTGGGCATTGATGCGCTCGCGGTTTTCGGCGTAGTGGATGCGCCTCAGCTCGTTTACGTCGCTTCCGGCGTCGCGGTAAGCCTTGAGGTATGCGTCGGGGTCGTAACCCTCCACGTTCACCTCCGGGTCAAACCGAATGGCGTATGTACAGTCGCAGTTCGCATGGATATGCTCTGCGTGCCCGTTTTTTATGGCTCTCTTACTCGCCCGCTGCCACCCACGGGAGGCCAGCGTCATGCAGAACGCGCAGGTGTCGCCGTTCGGCACCCATGCAAATTCGGCGCCGTCGCGCAAAGCGTTTTTCAGCATCGTGTCGGCTCCCGGAGTACTCTATCGTCATGGAAATGTACGGCGTCAGGGAATCTCTCGGGCCGCAGCTCATGGCGGAAATCGGCGATGTGCGCCGCTTTGAAAACAAGCGATCCCTTGTTGCCTTTGCAGACATTGACCCGGCGCCGAGCGAATCGGGTAACTATTCCCTCGCAGCAACAAGGCTACGAAACGTGGCTCTCCGTATCTGCGCAAAACATGGTTCGATGTCATGAAAACACATTTGCAGCGTACTCCGGCAGACGAGCCGGTGTTCCGGTTGCTGGGCAAGAAGCGCACGGAAGGCAAGCCGCACTTCGTTTACATGACGGCTGCGGGAAACAAATTTCTGCGCTGTTATTACGGCAAGATGACGGCATACTTCTCCACTCTTGAGGTGCTTCCGCCTGTAGACATGAACTCAACAGGTCTGCACCACACGGAGTAACCGACTGTAACCTGACCTCTCAGGTCGGCGCTTTTGCGGCGGCCTTTTTGTGCTGCATTTTTTCTCTATCTGCTGCCTACAAATCTTTCTTCTGTCATGTCCGCTTTGGGCTTGACTTTTTATTTGCAGGCTTGTGCAGTCTCCGCATTCGCGGATAAAATATTAAAGGGACTGCCTCAATTGATTTTGGAAATTTTTTGAGGCAGACCCTTGTCGAAAACAGCTGCTTTGGAATTCAATCGATAATGGCTTTGACGAGCCGGGACCAATGCTCCGGGTAACAGACTAAAAGCTCTTCGTGCTGCATATTTTGTTCGTGCAGGACGGTTTTGGTTTTGTTTATTAAATACCCTCGCCGCGTTTTGCACGGTGGATGACGTGGTAATACATGGGAATGAGGAAGCTATCGGCTAAGATCCATGCGATCGGGCCGGAGAAGCAGGCGGCGTTGAAGCCGAACAGCGGCACGAGGAACAGACCCACGCCGCCGCGGGCGATCATCTCGAACACGCCGGCAAAGAGCGCGAGGCGGCTGTACCCCATGCCCTGAATGGTAAGGCGCAGCACATTGACGAATGTCAGCGGGATCATAAAAAGGCCACTGCACACAAGGTACCAATAGGCAGAATTGATAATGGCGGCCTCACCGGCATCGACAAACAGAAGAAGCATCCATTTGCCGAGGAACACGATGATGAGCAGTGCCAGAACAGAATAGATGATGCCGACGATGTTGCAGGCTTTGACGCCTTGCCCAATGCGGTCAATTTTACGCGCACCGATGTTCTGCCCGCTGTATGTAGACATGGTAACGCCCATGGCATCATAAGCGCAGGCGAAGAACATATAGAGCCTGCTGCCCGCTGTGATGCTGGCGACAACCGTAGAGCCGAGGGAGTTAACGGATGCCTGTAAAATAACGCTGCCAATAGCCGTGATGGATGTCTGCAATGCCATGGGCAGACCCATGCTTAAAAGGCGCTTAATGCACGGCACGTTGATTTTGAAATCCTCGCGGGTCATTTTGAGGACTTCATAATGCTTGCTCACATAGAGGAGACATACAACGCCGCCGATGAGTTGTGAAGCGACCGTTGCGACCGCCGCGCCTGCGACGCCCATGGGGATGAAAACAACGAGGACGATATCGAGCACAATATTGATGATGGACGCGATGACGAGGATGACAACCGGCGTGCGGCTGTCGCCGATAGCGCGCTGGATGCCGGCAAGCATATTATAGAGGAACGTTGCGGGGATGCCGGCAAAAATGACAACAAGGTACGCGTAAGCGTCGTCGATGATATCCGCCGGCGTGCCCATGAGCTCTAAGATATTGCGGCAGAAAATGACCGTGAGCACCGTTAAGACGATGCCGAAGCCGACGCACAGCCATACGGCGTTGCCGATGAAGCGGCGAAGCTCTTTATAATCCCTGCTGCCGAAGCGCTGCGCCACCGGAATGGCAAAGCCGCTGCAAAGGCCAAGGCAGAAGCCGATGATGAGGAACGTGATGGAGCCGGTGGAGCCAACGGCTGCAAGCGGCCCCGTGCCAAGCACGCGCCCGACGATCATGGTATCGACCATGGAATAGAACTGCTGGAACAGATTGCCGAAAAGCAGCGGGATGGAGAACCCGAGGATAAGCTTCATGGGCGAACCGCTCGTCATTTCTTTTGTCATACTGAAAATTTCACACCTTTACGGGAAAAATAACATTCAAAGATTTCTCATACAGTTTACCACCGCAAGCGGGGTTTGTATATCCCGTAAAAACAGAAAAAAAGGACAGCATGCGCCATCCTTTTTTATGAAAAATTATAAAGGCTGTTTTATCAAAGAAATTACATCTTTGCAATCTTGTCTGCCCACTCGAGAACCTTCTTGGTGTCTGCGTCGGTCGGCATGCCCTTCTTGAAGAGGCCGCCCTTGACAGCAATGCCCAGAGGCTCACCGTAGGTCTCGACGCCGTTCTTCTTCATCGTATCGATGATGGAAGAAAGACCGTCCGTGTTACCGTTGCTGTTCAGAACATAAAATGCGACACCCTTTGCTCTGGTGGGATTGAGATCCTTGCAGAAGTGATCGACTGCGCCCGGGAGCTTGCCGTTCATTTCAACGCCGATAAAAACGACCTTCTCGCCCTCGCACGGGTATGCCGGGGGGATCTGGTCACATACGCACTGCATAACTCTGCCGATTTCGGATGCGATCGGCTGTACGTTGCCGCTCTTGGAAAAGTGAAGGGACTTTGCTTTCATTTTGACTGCCTCCTGTAAGTTCGCGGGCCGCACCGGCCCGTTATCCATATTAAGTGATTATTTCTATTATAACACGGATTCAAAAAAAATCATAAACAGAATGTGAATTTTTGTAAGAAACTTGTAAGAGAACGTGCGGGTTACACAAAGAAAAAGATCCATTTATGGACGGAATGTTAAAAGGCAGACGAATTCGTCAAAACGTCTATTTTATTATCGATATGAAAGCACTTTTTCGAGAAAATCCCCGTAAAAACCCTTGTAAAATTCCGCAAATAATATTATAATGGAAGCGTATTATGTTATGACCTACGGCGTAAAAAGCGGGTCTTTACCCCTTTTGCCGCCGCTCTTTGAAAATAATGAAGCAGGAGGTGATTTTTTGGCAAAAGAAGCTCTGGACGCCGTAAAGGATGCGGAGCAGAAGGCCGCCGGCATTCTGGACACGGCCGCTGCACGCTGCGCCGCCATTCGGCAGGACGCCGCACAAAAGGCGGACAAGCTGAAGACGGAGCGCATGCAGAAAGCAAAAGCGGACCTTGCAGCCGCAAAACAAAGCGCAGAGACGGCCGCTGCGGCCGAACAACGCACAGCGCAGCAGGAAACTGCCGCACTGGCGGAGGATATCCGCAAAAAAGCGCAGCAAAACAGCGCGAACGTAATCCGCGCTATCCGCGAGGCCATCACCGGCTGACGCGGCGCCAACACGAAAGGAGGGGATCCCCCTATGGCGGTAATGCCTATGAAGCGCATCAGCATTTATGCGCTCAAGAACCGTCGTAAACAGATCCTGGAACTGATCCAGCGGCGCGGCGTCGTGGAAATCGATGACCGCAAAGCGGATGAAACGGTTTTTGCCAAGATGGATACCGTCCCGGCAAAATCAAGATTTGAAAACAATGCAGCCGCACTGCAATCGGCGTTAGACGCGCTCGATAAACTGGAGCCGCCCGAAAAAAGCCTCTTCGCGTCTCTGAACGGACGCGACGCGATACCGCTTTCCAAATATCAGGAAACGGCTGACGGTGCGGGCGAGCTTTTAAAAATTGCCTCGCGCATCAACACGCTGTGGAAAAAGTGTGCGGACAACCGCGCGGAAATTCTCCGCTTGCAGACACAAATCCGTGCGCTGGAGCCGTGGATGAAGCTGGATATTTCCATGCGCACCATCAGCACGCCGACAACCTCCGTGTTCACGGGGTCGTTCCCGGTAGAATACACGGAAGAAACGCTGCGGGCGAAAATCGCCGAAGGCGCGCCGGACGTGGACGGTGTGGTCGTAGAGATTTTGAGCGCTTCCCCGCAGCAGACATGCGCGTTTTTGATGTGCCACATCTCGCAGGGATTAAAGCTTGAAACCTACCTGCGTTCCATCGGGTTTACGTATCCGGCGGAGCCGAGCAAGGTGCCGCCCGCAGAGCGCGTGGACATCCTGAACGGACGCATTGCGGCGCTGCAAAAAGAGATCGATAAAAACGAAGCGGAAATTCGCACGCATAAAAACCGACGCGAAGACCTGCTTTACACCATCGATTACTTTACGATGCGCACCGAGAAATACGATGTTTTGGGCCGCTTATGGCAGAGCCCGCACGTGTTTCTCATTACGGGATACATTCCGGCAGAGAACGCCGAGGCGCTTAAGACGGAGCTCACGACCACGCAGGAAGCCTACGTGGAGCTGTGCGACCCGAGTGACGCGGACGATGTGCCCGTGAAGCTCAAAAACAACAAGTTTGCTGCCCCGGTCGAGGGCGTACTGGAAAGCTACAGCATGCCGGGCAAGCATGAAATCGACCCAAGCGGCATCATGGCGGTCTTCTATTACTTTCTCTTCGGCATGATGCTTTCCGATGCGGGCTACGGACTTGTGATGGTCCTTGGCTGCGGCATCATCTTACACAAGTTCAAAAACATGGAAGAAGGTCTGCGCAAGACGCTGACGATGTTCCTTTATTGCGGTATTTCCACGATATTCTGGGGCATTTTGTTCGGCAGCTTCTTCGGTGACGCGATCACCGTTATCGCCAAGACATTCTTCAACACCGATATCGTGATACCACCCTTGTGGTTCACGCCGGTCGATGAACCGATGCGGCTGTTGCTGTTCTCGTTCCTCGTCGGCATCATCCACCTGTTCGCCGGCCTCGGCGCACAGTTCTACCAGCTTGCAAAACAGGGCAAGTGGCTGGACGCGATCTATGACGTTGTGTTCTGGTATCTGCTCGTCGGCGGCGCGATTATTTATCTGCTTTCCATGCAGATGTTCGCCGACATGGTGGCGCTTTCCTTTACGCTGCCGGCATCGGTGGGCACCGCGGGCATTATTGCGGCAGGCATCGGCGCGGTAGGCATTGTGCTCACTTCGGGCCGCAGCTCCAAGAGCATCGGCAAGCGCTTCTTAAAAGGTCTTTACGGGCTGTACGGTGTTTCGAGCTATTTAAGCGATATTCTCTCTTACTCGAGACTTTTGGCTCTCGGCCTTGCAACCGGCGTTATCGCTTCGGTCTTCAATCAGATGGGCGCCATGCCCGGCAACAACCCGCTCGGCGTGATTATCTTTATTTTCGCCTTTGTAGTGGGACACACGCTGAATATCGGCATCAATGTGCTCGGCGCGTATGTGCACACGAACCGCTTACAGTTTGTTGAGTTCTTCGGCAAATTCTTTGAGGGCGGCGGACGCAAATTCGCACCGTTCACCACCAAAACCAAATATTTCAAAATTACGGAGGAAAAGTAACATGGATAAGTTCGATATCAACTCTCTCGGCATTGTTCTCGCGCTTGTCGGCGCAGTTCTGGCAGCACTTCTCGGCGGCATCGGTTCCGCCATCGGCGTAGGCATGACCGGTCAGGCAGCCGCAGGCGTCGTTTCGGAAAATCCCCCGCTGTTCGGTAAAGTCCTTATTCTTCAGCTTCTGCCGGGTACGCAGGGCATCTACGGCCTGCTCATCGCCTTCCTCACGCTGACGAACATCGGTGTTCTGGGCGGCAGCGCAGACATCTCCTTTGCAAAGGGCCTTCTCTATCTTGCAGCCTGCATGCCGATGGCCGTGATCGGTCTCATCTCCGCAAAGCAGCAGGCAAAGGCAGCCGTTTCTTCCATCGCACTCGTTGCAAAGCGTCCGGATCAGTTCGGTAAAGCCATGATCTTCCCGGCCATGGTTGAGACTTATGCGGTTCTGGCTCTGCTCGTTTCCCTGCTGGCTGTTGCAAACATCGGCGGCATCGCCATCTGATGATCCACTCCCAAAAATCCAAAAAAGAAAGGAAGAGGATCGATCCATGGCAACAGGACTGGACAGAATTATAGAACAGATCCTTGCGGATGCCGAAGCGAAAGCGGCGGAACAGGTTGCCGCTGCGGAAGAAGAAGCAAAAAAGACGCTTGCGGACGCTGCCGCCGAGGCAGAGCAGAAAGCAAATGTCCTGCTTGCGGACAGTGAAAAGGTCGGCGCGGACATTAAAGCCCGTGCGGCTTCGACCGCGGAATTCACACGCCGCCGCACCGTGCTTGCCGCAAAGCAAAACGCCATTCGCGATGTAATCGCGGCGGCACAGAAAGAGTTGCACGATCTGCCGGATGACGAATACTTCAGCGTGCTTTTAAAGCTTGCGCAGAAAAACGCGCTGCCGGGCGATGCTGAAATGCAGTTAAACGAAAAAGACCTTGCGCGCATGCCGCAGGATTTTTCGGCGCAGCTGAAAGCAGCTGTGCCCGGGACGAACATCACCGTATCGAACACGCCGTGCAATATCCCGGACGGTTTCCTGCTCGTTTACGGCGGCATCGACGTGAACTGCACGTTCGCTTCGCTGTTTGAGGCCGCCGGAGACACATTGCAGGACCTTGCGGGCGGCATGCTCTTTCGCTGAGCCGCCGGCAGAAAAGGTGGTTTAACGAATGGAACAGGAATACATCTATGCTGTGGCGCGCATTAAAGCGCGGGAGCTTTCGCTTTTGACGCAGCAGGATCTGGACAGGCTGATGGCGTGCAAAACGCCGGCAGAGTGCTTCCGTGCACTGGCCGATAAGGGCTGGGGCTCTGGCGGCGAAACCTCTGCCGAGGCGATTTTTGCCGCCGAGGAGGAGAAAACGTGGGCACTCATGCACGAGCTGCTGCCCGACCTCACGCCGTTCAGCGTACTGCTGTATCCCATAGACTTCAACAATATGAAAGCGGCGGTGAAGTGCACCGTCACAAACGCGGAGCCGCACAACGTGTTTATGTCCGGCGGCACCGTGGAGCCGGAAAAAATGCAGCAGGCAGTCAGAGAAAATGACTTCTCCCTTCTGCCGGACTTTATGGCGGAAGCCGCAAAAAAGGCGACGGACGCGCTGCTTACCACGCGCGACGGTCAGCGATGCGACATCATTTTAGACCGCGCATGCCTCACGGCGATCCACAAGACCGGTAAAGAGAGCAAAAACGCGCTGATTACGGCGTTTTCCGAGTTTAAGGTGGCGGCGGCGGACATTAAAATCGCGGCACGCGCTTTGCACACCGGCAAAAGCCGTACGTTTTTGGAAGAAAGTCTCGCCCCGTGCGACACGCTGGATCTGGAAGAGCTCATTGACGCGGCATCGAAAGACACGGACACGTTTTACGCGTACCTTTCCCGTACGAACTATGCTGACGGCGTAAAGGCGCTGAAGGACGGCTTTTCCGCGTTTGAAAAATGGTGCGACGACCGCCAGACGGCGCTTGTAAAAGAAATCAGCCGCCAGGATTACTTTACGGTGGCGCCGCTGCTCGGGTATGTTACGGCGCGCCAAAACGAGATTTCTACCGTGCGCATTATTATTTCCGGCAAGCAGAACAACCTGCCGGATGAGCGCATCCGTGCACGTTTGAGAGACCTGTAAAGAAAGAGGGAAACGAAATGTACAGAGCAGCAGTCATCGGAGACCGCGACAGCATTTACGGCTTTGCCGCGCTCGGTCTGGAGGTCTTTCCCGTGACGGATTCGGAGATGGGCTCCAAAACGCTGCGCCGCTTAGCGGAGGGCGAATACGCCGTGATCTACATTACGGAAGCGCTTGCCGCCGAGTTGGAGCACGAGCTGGACCACTTCCGCCTGCAGCCGCTGCCCGCCATCATCCCGATTCCCGGCGTTACGGGCAACACGGGCATGGGCATTAAAATGGTTAAAAAATCCGTGGAGCAGGCAGTCGGCTCCGATATTATCTTTAACGACAACGATTAACGAAACGGGTGACTAAGCACATGAGCCAAGGCACAATCAAAAAAGTAGCCGGTCCGCTCGTAGTTGCAGGCGGTATGCGCGACGCGAACATGTTCGACGTTGTGCGCGTCAGCGACCAGCGACTGATCGGCGAGATCATAGAAATTCACGGAGACGAGGCCTCCATTCAGGTTTACGAGGAGACCTCCGGTCTCGGGCCGGGTGCGCCTGTGGAATCCACCGGCGAGCCGATGAGCGTTGAACTCGGGCCGGGCCTTATCAGCTCCATTTACGACGGTATTCAGCGCCCGCTGACCGCCATTATGGAAATGACGGGCAACAACTTAAAGCGCGGCGTGGAGGTTCCCTCCTTAAAGCGCGATGTAAAATGGAGCTTCACGCCCCTTAAACAGGTGGGCGACGAAGTAGAAGGCGGCGACATTCTCGGCACCGTACAGGAGACCGAGATCGTGCTGCACAAAATTATGGTACCGGCAGGCGTGCGCGGCACAATCCGCTCCATTTCCGCCGGTGAATACACCGTAACGGACACCGTGGCGGTCATTGATACGCCGAACGGCAGCAGTGTGAACGTATCGCTGATGCAGAAGTGGCCTGTCCGCCGCGGCAGACCGTACCAGAAAAAGCTTTCGCCGGATATGCCGCTCATCACCGGCCAGCGCGTTATCGATACGCTGTTCCCGATTGCAAAGGGCGGCGTAGCGGCCGTACCGGGTCCGTTCGGCAGCGGCAAGACCGTTGTGCAGCATCAGCTTGCAAAGTGGGCGGAAGCCGACATCGTTGTGTACATCGGCTGCGGCGAACGCGGCAACGAGATGACCGACGTTTTAAACGAGTTCCCGGAGCTCGTTGACCCGAAAACCGGGTATTCGCTGATGAAGCGCACCGTGCTCATCGCAAACACGTCTGATATGCCGGTTGCGGCGCGTGAGGCGTCCATTTACACCGGCATCACCATTGCGGAGTATTTCCGTGACATGGGCTATTCCGTAGCCCTCATGGCAGACTCCACCTCCCGCTGGGCGGAGGCACTGCGTGAAATGTCCGGCCGTCTGGAAGAGATGCCGGGCGAAGAAGGCTACCCGGCGTACCTCGGCAGCCGTCTGGCACAGTTCTACGAGCGTGCCGGCCGCGTCATTACGCTCGGCAGCGACAGCCGCGAGGGTGCGCTTTCCGTTATCGGTGCCGTTTCCCCTCCGGGCGGCGATATTTCGGAGCCGGTCTCACAGGCGACGCTGCGTATCGTCAAGGTCTTCTGGGGCCTTGATGCAAACCTTGCGTATAAGCGCCACTTCCCCGCCGTGAACTGGCTGACCTCCTACTCCCTTTATGTGGACACGATGGCGAACTGGTTCAACACGAACGTGGCGGAGGACTGGATGGATCTGCGTGCGCGTTTGATGCGCATTTTGCAGGACGAAGCAGAGCTTGAGGAAATTGTAAAGCTTGTCGGTATGGACGCGCTTTCCGCGCCTGACCGCTTGAAGCTGGAGGCTGCACGCTCCATTCGTGAAGACTTCCTGCACCAGAACGCATTCCATGAGACGGACACGTACACAAGCCTTGAAAAGCAGCACGACATGATGCTGCTGGTCGTTCACTTCTACGACCAGTGCGTTGCGGCGCTCGACAAGGGCGCGAAGGTCGACGACCTCATCGCGCTGCCTGTTCGCGAAAAAATAGGCCGCTTTAAATACACGGCGAACGACCGGGTCTCCGCGGAATACGATGCAATCTGCGCAGAGCTCTCTCAGCAGATTGACAAAGCCATTGAAAACAAGGAGGACTTCTGATGCCAAAGGAATACAGAACCATACAGGAGGTCGCAGGTCCTCTGATGCTCGTAAAGGGCGTTGAAAACGTAACGTATGACGAGCTGGCGGAAATTGAACTTGCAAACGGTGAAAAGCGCCGCTGCAAGGTGCTGGAAATTAACGAGGGCAACGCGCTGGTGCAGCTTTTTGAAAGCTCCACCGGCATCAACCTTTCGAACAGCCGCGTGCGCTTCCTCGGCAGAACGATGGAATTGGGCGTAAGCGAAGACATGCTGGGTCGTATTTTCGACGGCCTCGGCCGCCCCATTGACGACGGCCCGGAGATTTTGCCCGACCGCCGCGACGACATCAACGGTCTGCCGATGAACCCGGCGGCCCGCAACTACCCGCAGGAATTCATCCAGACCGGTGTTTCGGCCATCGACGGTCTGAACACGCTGGTGCGCGGCCAGAAGCTGCCGATCTTCTCCGCTTCCGGTCTGCCCCATGCCCAGCTTGCCGCACAGATCGCACGTCAGGCTAAGGTGCGCGGCACGAACGACCCGTTCGTCGTTGTGTTTGCGGCTATGGGTATCACGTTCGAGGAATCAAACTTCTTCATCGAAAGCTTCCGCGAGACGGGCGCCATCGACCGCACGGTCATGTTTGTAAACCTTGCAAACGACCCGGCCATTGAGCGTATCGCAACACCCCGCATGGCGCTGACTGCTGCGGAATACCTCGCTTTTGAAAAGAACTACCATGTTCTCGTCATCATGACGGATATTACGAACTACGCGGACGCGCTGCGTGAGGTCTCCGCCGCACGTAAGGAAGTGCCGGGCCGTCGCGGCTACCCGGGCTACATGTACACGGACTTAGCGTCCCTGTACGAGCGCGCAGGCCGCCAGAACGGCAAGACGGGTTCCATCACACTGATCCCGATTTTAACCATGCCGGAAGACGACAAGACCCACCCGATCCCGGACCTTACGGGCTACATCACCGAGGGGCAGATCATTCTGAGCCGTGAGCTGTACCGCAAGAATATTGCGCCGCCGATCGACGTTCTGCCGTCGCTGTCCCGTTTGAAGGATAAGGGCATCGGCGAGGGCAAGACCCGTGCCGACCACGCGAGCACCATGAACCAGCTGTTTGCCGCCTACGCACGCGGTAAAGAAGCAAAGGAGCTCATGGTCATCCTCGGCGAAGCCGCGCTGACGGAGATCGATAAGCTGTACGCGAAGTTTGCGGACGCCTTTGAAAACGAGTATGTTTCGCAGGGCTACAACACGAACCGCGACATTGAAGACACGCTGGAGCTCGGTTGGAAGCTGCTTTCCATCCTTCCCAGAAGCGAACTGAAGCGAATCGACGACAAGTACCTCGATCAGTATTACGGAAAGGTGTGATGCGCGGTGGCAGGCACCCAGGTAAACCCCACCAGAATGGAGCTGACGCGGCTGAAAAAGAAGCTCGTCACCGCCGTGCGCGGGCACAAGCTTCTGAAGGATAAGCGCGACGAGCTGATGCGCCAGTTTCTCGATAAGGTGCGCGAAAACAAAGCGCTGCGCGAAGAAGTGGAGACGGCGCTCGTCTCCGCTAACCAGAACTTCATGCTGGCGCGCGCCGGTATGCCGGACGAAATGCTGAACACCGCGCTGCTTGCGCCGAAGCAGGAACTGACGATCTCCGCCGGCACGCAGAACGTGATGAGCGTGGAGATTCCGGATTTTGACTTTAAGACGCGTACACCGGACCAGAACGACATGTACTCCTACGGCTTCGCTTTTACGACCGGCGACCTTGACGACGCGATCCTTTCGCTTTCCGAGGTCTTCCCCAAAATGTTGAAGTTGGCGGAAGTGGAAAAATCCTGCCAGTTGATGGCGGCAGAGATTGAAAAGACACGCCGTCGCGTCAACGCGCTGGAGCACGTCATGATCCCGGAGCTGCAGACGAACATCAAGTACATCACGATGAAGCTTGACGAAAACGAGCGCTCCACCCAGATCCGCCTGATGAAGGTGAAAGACATGATGCTGAAAGAAGCGCATCATTATGAGTATTAAAGCTTAAACAGACGAGACCCCCGAAGTGCCAAAGCGTGCTTCGGAGGTCTCGTTTTTATGGAGGAGATTATTTTAAAACACATAATTTACAAGCAAGATCACGATGCCGGTGAGGATCATGACTATGCCGACGACGCGGTTCAGGGTGACGGCGCTGGCGCGGTTTGCGATGGCGGCGGCAATCTTCGCCCAAAGGAGCGTGAAAACAACGCAGAGAATGAGGCATGTGACATCCGGCATGCCGCCGATGGCGAAGTGGCTGATGCCACCGGTCAGCGCAGTGAACGCCATGATGAACACACTGGTGCCAACCGCCATGTGCATCTCATAGCCGAGGAACGACGTCAAAACGAACAGCAGCATCATGCCGCCGCCCGCGCCGACGAAGCCACAGATAAACCCAACGAGGACACCGCCGACGATGGATTTGGTGAGGCGTTCCTTCGGCGTGGCCACGGCCATTTGCTCTTTGGTCGTTTTGACCGGCTTTAGAAGGAAACGCAGGCCGATGAAGATCATGGCGATCTGCATGGTGCCGCTCATGGCGCGCTCCGGCAGGAGACTTGCGACAAAACTGCCGACTAATGTCATAACAAGCACGCTGATGAGCAGCGGCAGGCTGTTTTTGACGTCAAGATTTTTATGCTTCTTATATGTCCACGCGCTTGTGGCGCTGGCCAAGACATCGCTTGCAAGGCCGATGCCGACCGCCTGATACGCCGGGACGCCGAGGAACGTCATAAGCATTGGCCCGATGACCGCGGCGGCGCTCATGCCCGCAAAGCCTGTGCCGATGCCTGCGCCCGCGCCCGCCAAAAAGCAGACGAGGATTTTGACTAAAAGCTCCATATCAGTTCATCCTTTCCGTTTCCGCTAAGCCTTCTGCGGCGTTTTCGCACATTTTGTCAAACAGCACTTTGTACTGCTCGATTTCTCCCGGCGTGAAGCCCTTAAAAAGCTGCTTGCCGAACACCTCCTGCGCTGCTTTTCCCGCCGCGATGACGGCTTCGGCGCTTTTCGTGATGCGTAAATGTTGACTTTTGCGGTTGCCCGCAGCGTAATACGCTTCAATCCACCCGCGCGCTTCAAGTTCCTTTAACGCCGTTGAAACGTGCGATTTTGTGAGGTGGCGCGTTTTGACTAAATCGCCCGCCGTATCAAACTGCGGGTTATTGTGCAGGAACATTAAAATATTGAATTGCATCTGCGTCAGGTCGTATGTATCACGCACCGGCTTTGTGCACGCTTCGTAAAACGCCGTAAGAGATTTTTGCCGCTCCCAAAAGATCATATGCTCACTTACTTTCGTTCTATTTTGAACTATATTATAGAACGAGAAACCAGAAAAATCAAGGAACAAATTGTAAACAGCAAAATATTTTTGAGCAGCAAAAAGCAGCCCCGGTGCATTTTTACACCGAGGCTGCGCGCCCCTAAAACGATGCCGGGGGCAGTTTGGCTCAATTTTAACCGAAGACAGATTCCGGGTCTACTGGCTCGCCGTTTCTGGTGACTTCGATATGCAGGTGGGAATCGAGCGCGGACTCAAACGGCGCGGCGGTCACGCTGCCGATGTCCTGCCCGGCCGTGACGACGTCGCCCTCATGCACGAGGAACGTTTCACCGAGTCCGCAATAGCGCACTTCGTAATCGCCGTGCTCTATCACAATCATATTCCCGCGCAGCATGTCCGTATGCGTCTCTTTTACAATTCCGTTTGCGCAGGCGTGCACGGTTTCGCCGTGCGCCGCGGTGTAATCCGTGCCCGCGTGTACGCGGTAGTCGCGCATCGTTTCGGAGTATACCGGCGTATCGGAAAACTCCGTCATGATCTCCCCCGGCACCGGTCGGGTGAGCGTTTCGCTGACCGTATACGTCGGCTCGGCAGCGGTCTCTTCAACGGGCGTTTCTTCTGCAGGAGCGTTCACTTCCTGCGGCTCCGCTTCTGTGCTTGCGGAGACCTCCGGCACAGTGCCCTGCGCGTGGCCCGCAGAAACGGCGCTCTCCGGGTCATCGTCTACGGGGACGGATGTTTCAGGCGTGGGGCGCGGTGTGGATGCGGCGGAAGACGCACTGCTCTCGCTCCCTGTGGGCTCCAAGAACCCGGAAACGGTATCGTATGTGCTCCACGCCGCAATGCCGATGGCCGTCAGACACACGGCAAGCGCAAGGTAAAACCCGCGCCGCTCCGTGCTCTTTTTGCGCTCCGCTTCGGTTTTTTCCTGCTTTTTAAAGTGCATAGTCATATTTTTCTCTCCTGTTTTTAGCGTCATTGGGTTTCTTTACCCGTAGTATGGGCGGGTTTGAGAAAAATATGCAACTATACTTCAGTCCGCGGGTTTTCGGCAGACGGAAACTTTCAGTTTCAATGCTGTGCAAAATCGGCACTTTTCCGCGCTGAAAATACCATTATACAAAAGGAAGAAGGACCGATGCGGCTCGGTCCTTCTTCCTTTTAGCTTGAGGGGTATATTGAGGAGGGTAGAACATGTATCCAAGAAAGGTGCGGTTCCTTTTCTTCTGAATACGCTTATATTATACCGCGGTTTCAAAAAGAGTTGTTAAATAGCCATGAATAAACGTTAAAGATTTTGGAACGCATTTATGAACGCTTTTTTCGAGAAAATCCGCAGAAAAAGCAAACAATCGTTTGCATTTTTCGAAAATATATGATACAATGGTTTTAATTAAAGAACTGCCCATTTCTACGGGACTGATTTTGTATTAAAACGGAGGAATCGCATATGGCGAGTTTAACGAAAAGTCAGCAGCTTGTATATGACTATCTTTGCTCCACCATGGCGGAACGTGCCGTGCCGCCCTCTGTGCGTGAGATCTGCGCGGCGACCGGTTTGCGCTCCACCTCTACGGTGCATTCCCACTTGAAATCTTTGGAGGCGCTCGGCTACATCACGCGCGATGCGGGCCTGAATCGCTCCATTCACATTGTAGGCGCATCTGCCGCAAAGCAGGTGCCGATTCTCGGCAAGGTGACGGCCGGTCTGCCCATTCTGGCCGTGGAAGACATTGAGGGCTATATCCCCTACCCGGACAAAAGCGGCAAGGAGCTTTTCGCGCTGCACGTGGACGGCCTGAGCATGATCAACGCCGGCATTCTGGACGGCGACTATGTCATCGCAGAGAAAACACCCGTGGCGGAAAACGGCGAGATCGTGGTCGGCATGATCGGCGATGAAGCCACCGTGAAGCGCTTCTATAAGGAGAAGGGCACGTTCCGTCTCCAGCCCGAAAACCCGGATTTCGAGCCCATCATCTCCGATGAAATCACCATTCTCGGCAAGGTTATCGCGGTCATTCGGTATTATTAAGCTTTAAAAGTATAAAGAAAAGTCTTGGCGACGCAGCAGGAGCTGCAAACAGTTGCCAAGACTTTTTTTGATAAAATCGTACTTCTCAGTGCATCTTATTTTCAATTCCGGCTAAATCGCCATACACATTACGAATCGTACTTGAAATATTCTGTATCGGAAGACGTATCTCGAACGGAGACAGAGAAGGAATAATCGCCGAAATCTGTTTGGAGAACCGCTTCTTCGGAGCCGGATTGCCAACGAATATCCATTTTCGTTCCGTTCACTTCAGCCACGATTTTTGCATTTGCAGAAAAAACAGGAAACTGGTTTCTCATCCTCAAAAGCTCGATTTGTTTTTGCACAATCGGCTTTTTCATTCCGGCAGCTATATCAGAGCCTGTCAGGTTCGTGCGGTTGATTTCTTTATGCCCACCGGCACCCGCCCTTTGAACGGCAGCATGATCATTACGACCGGCAAACAGATCCAGATACCAAACAACAGCGTTAAAAACGCAACTGCAAATGTCGTAAGGTCGAACGCGAGCAGTGCCGTCGCAAGAACGCCGGTCAGCACGATATTCAGCGAATTTGAAAACGACCGCAGACCGCTTGTACGCTGGTAGTGCGCCTTCGGCGTGAGCAGCGTGACCGCCACTTCGGAAGCGGGCTGCTGCACGGTGTTCATGAGGCCGTTTAAGGCGTTCAAAACGTACAGGTGCCACACGCAGAGCGCATCGGTGCTAAGCGCCGAGCCGCTTTGCTCATACGCCCAAATGACGAGCGCAAAGCTTGTCATAGAGCTGTCGAGCACGGAAAACGGCTGCGTGGACCACAGGCGCAGAAACGGGCCTAATGCCGTGCGCGCGGGTTTATCCCAAAGCTTCGGGGAAAATTTGAATGCAGAAAACTTTTTTGAAATTTTTAAAATAAAATTGCATGAGACTTTGCTCCTTCTTAACAAAAATAAAAAATTCGTGTTAAAAGTGCAAAGTCTGCGGGTGACTAAGCGCTCCATGCGGACCCGCCCGGGGTCAGACTTCGCATGGAGCTTTTACACTGCAAAGCTGCATATTTTTTCCTTCTTTCTCAAAAATTGCCGTATAATAAGGTCAATTTAAAAATAACATGAATTACCGGGTTTATCAAGTTGCAAAGTGTATTTACATCGCGGACAAATTGCGTATATGCTGTGAACAATTTAAGCATTTAAAGCGTAAGCAGCGCAATAAACTTTACATTTTTTTAGATAATACTTGATAAAATGCCCTTTTCATGTTATTCTGTATACAGGAAGAGATGCGGAAATATGTCCGCGAGATAAAAACACTTTTTACTTGAACCGTCAGTTTTATAAGGAGGAGACCTTTTATGATGCTCAATGAAACCTATACAAAAAATATACAGCCGAGGGACCCGGAAAGAATTCGTTCCGATATCGAGACCCCCTGCGCAACGGTTTATAACCAGGGCGTAACACCGGTTTTGTATGATAACGCTGTGCAGGCTTCCTCCAGACCCGGCCGCGCCGTGGAATATCTGCCGGAAAACACCATTGCGCTTTCCGTTTCCGAGTGCGTGATGATGTTCCTCATCCAGCTCGTTCCGGTTTTGGGACTTATTATGGCTGCCGTTTGGAGCTTCTCCCCGAACTCCGGCATCAATAAGCGCACCATTTCCCGTGCTTTGCTCATCGTGCAGTGCATCGTGCTTGCCGTTGTGTGCGTCTTCTGGTGCATCAACTACGGCTTTCATGGGTAATATTTGACAAGTCAACACGCCGCCGACAGTGGATTTTGCCGATCCTCTGCCGACGGCTTTTATTTTGCTTGATTTTGCGGGGACGTTTGTTATAATTGTGGAAAAGGAGGCGTTTTTATGCGCGTGTTTCGTATGCTTTGGCCACTCATCTCATTGCCGATGATGCTCTCGTTCTGTTACATCTATAATGCCACGCGCTCGTTCGGCAGCACGATGTGGCGCTCAGCCGCAAAGTGCGGCGCAACGTTTGTAGCGGTCATCACGGCGATGCTCGGCATCGTGTTGTTTAATCGCCCGGCGAACGCGTGGCTGCTCGCTTTGGCGCTTTTATTCTGCTGCATCGCGGATTTTGTCATCGAGCGCGATTTTCGCTTCGGCGTGATCTCGTTCGGACTCGCGCACCTTGTGCTTATCGGGTATATTGCACAGCTCGGCGGGTTTCGGTGGGACACGGTCGTTGCGGCTTTGATTATTTACGGCATCATCGCGCTGATTTTCCGGCAATATCTGCATTCGCTTGGCTCTATGTTGCTCCCGATGGTGCTGTATCCGCTCGTGCTTTCGTTCATGACAGCTATGGCGGGCACGTTGCCGTTTGCTGTCTCGCCGCAGTGGATACTGTTCGCGTTGGGTGCAGCGGCGTTCTGCATTTCGGACTTGTTCGTTGCGCGGGATTTCATCTGCGGCATTACGGGCACACAGAAAAACGGTGCGCTGATCCTATATTACCTCGCCGTGTACGCGATGGCATCGATACAGCTTTATTTGTAAAACTCTTTTGGGGGAATTTAAATGGGACCAATTTTGAAAAGTATACTGGAAAATAAAACGGAAAACTACCTGCTGCCGTTTTTCTGGCAGCACGACGGGCACGACGCGGAGATTCCCGCACGCGTGCAGAAGATCTATGAGAGCGGCTGCCGCGCATTTTGTGTGGAATCGCGCCCGTATGAACACTTCTGCGAGGACGCGTGGTGGAAGACGATGGACATTATTTTGGCGGAAGCCGAAAAGCGCGGCATGCGCGTGTGGATTCTCGACGATAAGCATTTCCCGACGGGCTACGCAAACGGTATTTTAGAGCACGAAGACCTGAACCTGCGTCGAAAATTCCTGCGGGAATCGCATGTGGACGTGATGGGGCCCATGGCGGAAGCGTCCGTCTTGGTGCCAATGCACACGCCGGAGGAAAAGCTCGTTTCCGCCGTGCTGTTCCGCCGCACGGGCAAAGATGAAGAGCTGACCGGCGAACCGATTGAGCTTGACGTGCAGCCGGAAGATAAATTCGTATATTTCAGTGTGCCCGAGGGGCTTTACCGCGTATTTTTCGTGTTTGAGACGTTCAGCGGCGAAGAAAACAAAAAGTACTATATCGACATGCTCTCAAAAGAATCGGTACACAAGCTCATTGAAGCCGTGTACGAGCCGCATTACGACCACTATGCAAAGTATTTCGGCAACACGCTCGCGGGATTTTTCTCCGATGAGCCGGGCTTTGACGCACCGCACTTTGGCATGACGGGGTACGACACCGGCATTTATAATCGTTCGGTTGGCCAGCCTGGCGTGATGCTGCCGTGGCGTGACGCGGCCGCCGTGCACATGGCAAAAGACGGCATCGACGAGCCGACGCTCTATCTGCCGATTTTGTGGTATGCACATGACGAGCTGACCGCGGAAATTCGCCTTGCGTACATGGACGCCGTGACGTTGCTTTGGAAAGAGAATTTCTCCTATCCGCTCGGCGATTGGTGCCGTGCGCACGGTGTGCAATACATTGGGCATTTGATTGAAGACATGAACGCGCACGCGCGTCTTGGGTGCAGTGCGGGACATTACTTCCGCGGGCTCGACGGGCAGGACATGAGTGGCATAGACATTGTGCTGCACCAGGTAATGCCCGGAATGGCCGACTACAAAACGGCGGCGCTCGTCTCGGGCGGCATGGTGGACGGCGAATTCTTCCACTACGTTTTGGGGCAGCTTGCGGCTTCGCACGCGCGGCAAAATCCGAACATGAACGGCCGCGCCATGTGTGAGGTGTTCGGCGCATACGGTTGGGCAGAAGGCGCGAACGTCATGAAATGGTTGATGGACTTCCTGCTTGTGCGCGGCGTAAACCACTTTGTGCCGCACGCATTTGACGATTTCTTCCCCGACCGCGACTGTCCGCCGCACTTTGGCGCAGACGGCAACGACCCGCAGTTTGCGGGCTTCACGCAGCTGATGCACTACGTGAACCGCGCGGCGCACTATCTGTACGGCGCGGAAATGGAAGCCTCCGGCGCAATTTTATACCACGCGGAAGCCGAGTGGATGGACAAATCAAGTGCCATGCTGACGCAAAAGCCTGCAAAAGCGTGCTATGACGCGCAGATTTCCTACGACATCGTGCCGCTCGATTATCTGGAGACGGCGGAAAAGAACAACGGGCGCTTTGGGCGCGGGTACAAATACCTCGTCGTGCCGGCGTGCAGAAAGCTGCCGGAGCGCTTTGCAAAAATCTGCAAAGCGCTCAAAAACGCAGGCGTGCCGGTATTCTTTGTCGATTACGCACCGGACTGCGTGAATATCAGTGAAAACGAGATCGTGCCGCTTCAAAAGCTTGCAGCGCACATCAAAGAAAGCGGCCTCGCGCATGAATATAACGCAAAGGAGCATCTGCTGCGCATTGCAAAGTTCACGCGCGGCGAAGCGACAAGCTTCTTTGTCTTCAACGAAGCGCCGAACGCGGTACAGGAGACGCTTTCGCTGCCCGTCAGCGGCAAATACATCGCGGCGGATCTGTTAAACGGTGTCTATACGCGTGGCGAGACGGCAGACGGCACAGTCGGGCTCGCACTTGAAGCGGGGCAATCGGTGATCCTCATTTTCGGCGGCGCTACGGAAGATGAATGGGCAGGCTTTCCGGAGAAATCCGAGGGTCTGCATATGGCGGAGATTGAGACGCTGTGGGACATTGACCTGCGTGAGACGGGCAAGGAGACAGAATTCAGGCCGTTCCGTAAAAGCTCGAAGCTTTTTAACATCACGGGCAAAAACGGTGAAACGGAGTTCTCCGGCGAAATGCGGTATAAGACAAAGCTCAACATAAACGATACGGCACACGTAGAGCTTGAATTTGAAAACGTCGGCGTAACGGCACAGCTGTTCGTAAACGGCAAGGACATGGGGCAGCGCATCTGCCGCCCGTACCGCTGGGATATTACGGAAGCCGTAAAAGTGGGCGAAAACGACGTAGAAGTGTTCGTCTGCAACACGCTTGCACAGCGTATGCAGGATTTCTTTTCGACGTATATGACACTGCCCGCGAGCGGCATCACGGGAAAAGTGCGGCTTTTTGTGCAATAAGTTGAATTTAAACGCCCCCGCATTCTCGTTAACACACGAGAGTGCGGGGGTCATTCTTTACAGGCAATCGTGCACGGACACACGCCAGTATTCCACTTCAAAGGTCGGCGCAAAGCCGAAAGAGCGGTATAAATTTAAGGCGGGCGGATTTTCGGAATCGACGTCGAGCTCGATGCCTTTGCCCGCGTTTTTGGCTTCGGTCAGCGCCGCGCGCATAAGGAGTTTGCCGTAGCCTCTAAACTCATTTGCGCTTAATCACTCTGCCGAAATGGTCAAGCTCGCGCGGGTTTTTCCATGGGCAGCTCACCGTAGACCTTGCGCGCGAGGAAGAAGACCGCCACGGCGTACACAACGAGCAGCACCTCCAAAAGATAGACGGAGGTAAGCACGTTCGTCTGATACAGCGCTGCGAGGAAGCCAACAGCCGAGTGCAGCAGGATGCTGACGGGGTACAGCCAGAATTTCTGCGAACGCACCACGCCGAACATCAAAACGGAAAGCTCAATTTGCAGTGCGAACACCGCGGCGCGCTCCACGCAGTTCATCACGCCGGCAAGAGGGCTGATGGCATTGATCTCCGCGATGGTCTCAAGGACGATCTGGTACTCCGAGTTCGCATACTGCGCGGCAAACGCCTCTGCACCCATGTTATTGAACGAGATGGACATCATGAGCGTAGAGAGCACCGTGAGGCCCAGCACCATGATGCACTCGAGCCCGCCGAAGCCGATGCCGAACGTAACAGCGTTTTCGCGGCCCACGCTGTCCTTCAGCATCGTTCTATATACGAGGAAGCGTGCGGTCTCCTCCAGAATGCCGGCCGAAAGACCGCCGTACACGGCGTAAAGCCACGGGTGGCCGAGCAGGAACGCGGAAACGGCGGAGCTGCCCGTGCCGAGCACAGCGGCATTGATGAGCTGCTCCAGCACCATGCCGAACACAAAGTAGGCTGCCGCGCCGATCCACGCCGGGCGGAGCTCTGTGCCCTCCTTCTTTTTCCAGATGACAAGAGCAAGGATGGGCAGCACAAGCGAAAACAGCAGCTCTGCTGCAAACGTGATGATGATACTGACAGATATGGTATCGGCCATAGTGGTATCTCCTTTTTGCGAAATGGATTTCTTATAAATGAAAACGCCGAACCGCCGGAAGGCAAAAAAATCCTCCGGCGGTGTTAATTTACGGGATAGAATCAGCGGAACAGCGTGCACACGCCGCTTTCGCGGTAATAGCGGATGCGCTTTTCAATTTCCTCTTTCGGGCACTTGAAATAATCCGCAAGGCACTGTATGCACAAAAAGTCCTCCGCGCCGCGGTAGACGAGCTTGCGGTAAATGGCGATGTCATCATCGTGGAGCGGTGCGCCGCAGGTGCGGCAGGTTTTGTAGTTTGCCATTATTTCAGCTTCACAGGCTTTGCAATGAACACCATGGTGTCATGCGGCTCCACCTGCGCCACGTAGCGCTCGGCGAACTTGCCCTCATCCTGCTTTGTATAGCAGTTGTAGAAGGAGAGGCCGATGTTCTCCGCATAAGAGATGCCCATATCCCAGAATTGCAGGGACATTTCGCTCTTTTTATCGCCGAAGTTTACGAAGCAGATGGCAAGAGAACCGTCGGAAAGGGGCTTTACGAGCGCCATGACGTTCTCTGGGTTGTTCCACTGGCGGATGCAGTACGGCGCGCGGCACTCGATATCCTGATTGATGCGGATGAGGTCTTCGTTGCCGAGCGTTTCAAGCGTCACATCGGTCATATTGCGCACGTCGCAGCCAATCATCAGCGGGGAGCCCATGACGGCCCACAGTGCGAAGTGCGAGCGGTATTCGAGGTCGGAGCAGGAGCCGATGTTGCCGATGAACTCGTTGTTGCTGGAGCCGTGCATGCCGACGATGAGCATGTCAATGTCGTTGTGGCAGTACGGGCCGCTGAACGCCGTCTTATCGAGCTGAGAGAGGAACAGGTTCTTTACGGATTCCCAGTTATCCTGAATATCGCCCGTGGAGCGGAACAGCTGTGCGCCGGAGCTTCTGATCCAGCTGTGCACGTCTTCGTTGCCCCAGTTGCAGGCGGAAAGCACGATGTCTCTGCCGCAGTTGCGCAGCGCAAGAGACATGCGCTTGTAGAGCACTTCGCCGTCCATGTGCTTCGGTTTGTAGCAGTTGTCGTACTTAAGGTAATCGACGCCCCAGGAAGCAAACGTCTCGGCATCTACGAACTCATGCTCAAAGCTGCCCGGGTAGCCCGCGCAGGTGTGCGTGCCGCAGCAGGAGTACATGCCGAACTTGAGGCCCTTCGAGTGCACATAGTCCGCCACAGCCTTCATGCCGTGCGGGAACTTCTCCGGATCCGGCACAAGGCGGCCGTTTTCGTCGCGCTGCTTGAGACTCCAGCAATCGTCGATGACGACGTACTCATAGCCTTTATCTTTAAGGCCGCTTGCGCACAAAGCGTCCGCTGCGCCGCACACGAGGTCTTCGTTGATGTTCCATGTAAAGGTGTTCCATGAATTCCAACCCATTGGCGGGGTCATGGCAAGATATTTGTTCTGCATACATTCTTTCCTTTCGCTCTAAACCAGACTGTCTTACTGCACTTCGTTCAGCTCACCCACAGCATCTTTCAAAAGCTCGATGCACTTTTCCGCAGAGGATTTTGCAAACGTCTCAAAATCGACGCTGCCCTCGTCGTTCGCGTTATCGGAGATGGCACGCAGACCGCAGAACGGCGTTTTATTCACCGCGCACACCTGTGCCACAGCGCCGGTCTCCATCTCGCAGGAAATTGCGCCGAACTCGGCTTTCAGCTGCAAACAGAAGGCGGGATCCGCCACGAAGCGGTCGCCGGTCGCAATGATGCCCGTGTGCACGCCGTTGTAGATCTTCTCGGCGTACTTTTCGAGCACCGCATTGTGCTTCGCGCTCGTCGGCAGCTGCACAACGCCCTCACTGCCGATCATTACAAAGCCTTTCGGCTCGCCGATGGCGGTGGTGTCGTAATCGTACTGCACGGTGTGGGACGCAACGACCATATTACCAATCTTCACGCCCTCGCCGATGCCGCCCGCAACGCCCGTGTTGATGACGACGGACGGCGCGTAGTTGAGGATCATCGCCGCCGTGCACATGGCCGCGTTCACTTTGCCCACGCCGCATTTCGCGGCGACAACGTCCGTGCCGTTCAGCTTGCCCGTGTGGAACGTAACGCCGCACAGCGTTTCCGTTTTATGGTCTGTCAGCGCCGCGGTGATGCCCGCGACCTCAATCTCCATCGCTCCGATAATACCGATCATGTAAGAAATCCTCTCTTTCGGGGCTGCTTTCAAAGCGCCCCCATTATACCGCATAAAGCCCGCGCGGTCGATTTTCATTTGTTGCGCGTTCCTATTATTTTGTTGTTTATTTGTTGCTTTTACTTAAAGCGCTTGCCGAGCTTTTCTTTCATAAAGGTGCGGAACGCATCGGCGTCACCCTGCTTAAAGCCGTCCTTGCGGATAAAGTACGTATTGCCCTCGCCGAAATACATATAGAAATATTCATTCGTCTCATACATGCGGCTGATCTGGAAATACGGGTGCAGGTTAGAAGCCTGTAAACCCGTGATGCGGAAGTCGCCATCGTAGAAATAGTACGCGGCGCGGCGGCTGCGCAGCTTACCGTAGGAGCGCATAAGCACCTTTGCTGTGTTGGTGGAAGCCGTCGCAAGCTTATAAAGGCTGTAAATCGCAAAGCCGATAAGCAGTAGCATAACCCACCAGTTGCTGTCGAAATTGCCGAGCTGCCACACGACGTACAGCGCGATGACGCTTAAAATCACGGTGAACACCGGCATGAAAATTTGCAAGTGATACGCCTGATAGTTCGCGAACGTCTTGATTGCCGCGTCGTCGTGGTCGGTCTCGTTTACAAAACGCAACGCGCCCGTACCGACGGATTCGTCGTCCTGCTTCGAGCGGCGGTATTCCGCAAGGCGGTCCGCCGTCTCTTTTCTAAGCCGCTTTTCACGCTTGTTACGGCTGTGCGCCGTCACAAAGTAAACGATGAGCAGCACAATGAGCACACCCACTGCGCCGAGCGTCACAGCGCTCTGTCTGCTCAAACCGTTTTCAATCGTAGGTGCTTCCGCAAAGGCAGAGATGACGGCGGAATCGACCACGGCGCGCATGAATGCGTCCGTCTCCTCCGAGATTTGTTTCGTATCGCCGAAGAGGTCAAACGAAACAATCTTGCCGTCGTACAGCGTACCATAAAGGCGCTCGTACACGGGTCCCTCCTCCTTGATATTCTCCGCACAGATGTCGATCATAAAGAACGGAATCTGTGCGTGGTCGTACCACGTGATGGTGCCGGTCGTGCTACCGTCCATGGAAGACGGCTCCATGTATTTCAAAAAATCCTTCTTGCCCTTTTCATCCAGATTATTGAGGTTAAAAACGGAGTTCGCGTAATCGGAAGATTTCGCCGCCACGGCTATGGTATCGCCGTTTGCCGCAATAATCTCCGCCGTGGTCCCGTTTTTCTGCATTTCCTTGATCTTCTCGCTCGCGTCCAAAATGCCTGCCTTGCTCCACGCGGCATCGCCCGCCGGGGTATCGACGGAAAGCACCGTCGCGCCCTCGGGGATTGTGACGGTCATGTTCGTGTCCGGGATCGTGTATGTGTTCGATGATGCGCTGTCCGCCAAAGCCGGCAGACAAAAAACAACTGCCAGCATGAAAACTGCCAGCAGACAGCCTATAAAGCGCATGCTTTTTCTTTGATTTGTCATGTATGCGTCCTTTCTGCGTACACGGTGCGTACGCATCACAGTAATTATTGTCATTGTACCACACTTTCACGAAAATTTATACCGTTTTTTGCATTTTTTCGCGCGAATTTACAAATTGTCCAAAAAGGCGTTTGACAGGCAGCTGAAGTGGCGGTAGAATGGAGACACAACCATCGGAAAATTTTGAAAGGACAGTCACTATGAAAATCGCCGTGATCACAGGCGCTTCCTCAGGACTTGGCATCGAGTTTTTACGCGCCGCTGTCACCCTTTGCCCGGAGATCGACACCTATTGGCTCATCGCTCGCCGCGAAGACCGCTTGGAAGCATTAAAGTCGCAGTTCCCGGAAAAAAATCTGCGCCCCATCGCGCTCGACCTCACCGACTCCGCCGCATTAAAACAATTTAACGCTTTGCTTGAACGCGAAAAGCCGAAAATTTCACTGCTCATCAATAACGCGGGCTTTGGCAAGCTGTGCGATTTTGCGACAAGCGACGTCGAAAGCCAGACCGCGATGATCAATTTGAACTGCCGCGCACTGACCGCCGTCACGCGGTACAGCCTGCCGTATATGAAAACGGGCGGACTTATCCTGAACATCTCGTCCATCGCGTCGTTTGCGCCCACACCGCGCATGGCAGTGTATTGCTCCACAAAGGCGTACGTGCAAAGCTTCTCCCGCGCGCTGCGCGAGGAATTAAAGCCTAAAAAGATCAACGTCCTTGCCGTGTGCCCCGGCCCGATGATCACGGAATTCTGGCAGGTTGCCGACCGCCCCACGCATAAAAGCCGCACGCTCGACATGCTGCCGCACCAGTCGCCCGCAAAAATGGCGACCTGCGCCCTGAAAGCCGGATTAAAGGGCAAAAGCGCCTGCACCATGGGCGGATTTTATAAGTTCTACCGCTTCTTAGCGCATATCCTGCCAAAATCGCTTTTGATGAATTGGACGAAGTGCTGAGCATACCTCTTTGTCGGTTAAAAATTCAGCTGAACTCCGCGAACACTAAAACACTTTTCCGTCTTTATAGATTTTTTCGGCATAGAAAAGGCCCCCTGCTGCAAAGTAAGAACCGCAGCAGAGGGCTTCCGTTTTATTCAGCTTCAAGCACAATTACAGCAGGATAACGCCCTTTTCGGCACAGACGCGGCGGGTCTCCTCGTCCCAGAGGGAAGCTTGCACCTCACCGATATGTACTTTGCCGAGCAGAAGCATACAAAGGCGCGACTGCCCGATGCCGCCGCCGATGGTGAGCGGCAGCTCGCCGTTTAAAAGCATTTTGTGGAACGGCAGCTCCGCGCGCGCTTCGCAGCCCGCAATTTTAAGCTGCGCCGCAAGCGAATTTTCGTCCACGCGAATGCCCATGCTGCTGATTTCCAGCGCCATGCCAAGCGGCTCGTGCCAGAACAGCAGGTCGCCGTTCATGCTCCAGTCATCGTAGTCCGGCGCGCGGCCGTCGTGCGGCTTGCCGCTTTTGAGCACGCCGCCGATCTGCTCGATGAATACCGTGCGGTGCTCGCGTACGATGACGTTCTCGCGCTGCTTCGGGGTGAGGTCAGGGTAGCGGTCCTCAAGCTCCTGCGCCGTGATGAAATACACGTCGCGGCAAAGCTCGGTGGAAAGGCCGGAGAACTGCCACTTTAATTCGTCCAGCGTACCGCAGATGGCGCTGACGATGCGGCGCACCGTGTCTTTCAGGTACGCCATGTTGCGCGTGTCACGGTCGATGACCTTCTCCCAGTCCCACTGGTCCACATAGATGGAGTGAAGATTGTCGAGCTCCTCGTCGCGGCGAATGGCGTTCATGTCCGCCACAAGGCCGTTGCCCACATAAAAGCCGTAATCATGCAACGCAAGGCGCTTCCACTTTGCAAGGGAATGCACCACCTGTGCGTTGCCGCCGACTGCCGGAATGTCAAACTCGACCGGGCGCTCCACACCGTTTAAGTCGTCATTCAGACCCGTGGAAGGGTCGACGAACAGCGGCGCGGTGACGCGCTTTAGATGCAGCGCCGCACAAATTTTGACGAGAAATACGTTCTTGATCAGACCGATTGCCTTCTGCGTCTCGTAAAGGCCAAGGCTCGGCGTGTAATTTTCGGGAATCTTCACCATCTATAAAACCCCATTTCAAAACAATCTTTCCCCTATTGTAGCGCACGGAAAAAGATTTGTAAAGATTTTTCGCAGCCTGCAGCAACGGTAGTTAAAAGTTTTGCTCTGGCTTTTTCAAAAGCTTGTCAGATTCCAAAGGTGAAGCCTTTTAGAAAGAACCCGCTTCCATCCCCGCAACCTCCCGGTTATACGCCGCCATACAGCGGATGACATATACCCGCGCGGCCATGCTGCACAGGCTGCCCGGGATGAGGATCCACGCGTTCAGCACGAAAAACGCAATCATCGCGGCGGCATCACAGAAAATCGAAAATCCCTGCAAAGCGAGCGCGTACCCCGGCAGCTTTTTCGGCAGCACGCCCACCTGTATCGCGCGCTGCAAGCTTGTCCACACACCGAGCATTTTGATGCTGTACAAAAGCAGCAGGACACTCAACACCAAACCGACCGCAAAAGCAATACCCACTATCAAAATAGCGATATTGTCCGGCAAGCCGGTGTAATTTGTCACGTTCGGGGCGCCACTCGATGCGAGGAGCACCAAAAGGCCGATGAGCAGCAACAGTCCGCAAAGAATACCGCACCCGACGATCTGGAGAATTTCCGTCACTTTAAACAGCGTGACGCCCGCTGTGCTCATGAACGGCGTGTCCGTCTTCTTCGCGGAGGCGTACAGCAACCAAAGCCCGATAAGCACCAGAATATTTTGAACGGGCACAATGTTTACGTTAAACTCTACGTTGAAATTCGTGCCTATGGGCGCGCGTTCCAGCAGATACGCTTGATTTTGCAGCACCGTGAACACCTCAATCACCGATGAGACCGCCGACACGACCATCTGCACCGTAAAAAGCAGCGCGCACATGAAAAACAGCTTTGACGACGCAAACCGTTTTAACATCCCATGTACCGGCGTGACCGGGCGCACGGGCGGCTGCGCGTAATACTGCGGCGGCGCCTGAAAATTCTGCGGTGGCTGCGTGTTGAAATTCCCGTTCTGCGCCCCGCAAATGCAAGACGAACCGTCCTCCGGGAGCTTTCTCCCGCAATTCGTGCAATACATAACCGAACTTCCTTTTAAATGCGTCTAAACTTTCGCTTTATCGGCGATTTTATTAAATTTAACGGTGCAGGCGGCAAATAAAGCACTCAACGCCGCTTTGCATATGAGCGGTAAAAACACCCATAACTTGCCGATATCGTCGATTTTAAAAGTCGGAACCATAACCACGACCACAACGAGCATCACCGGCACGATCAGCTTCGCGCAAAGTAAATACATACAAGTCGCAAAGCGCGGGATCGTCCGCAGCGCGCCGTCCCCGCGCACGGCTTTTTCCGAGTTGTGCAGCGACCGCACCATCATAAAACAGCAAACGGCTGATAACGCACTTACGATGCCGCCGATAAACATAATGCCGTATCCTAAATATCCGACAAGGTAATCGACTATATCTGCGGTCGGGCTCGGCCCTGTGGTGATCTCATATACGATAAATTCGACTATGATACCAAACAGCGCAGCTGCCGTCACAGCAAATGCTACCGTGCGGCAAAGCAAGGCGACTTTCATCGTCTTAAAACCCGCACCGCAAAGCTTCCGTTTTTTGGCGCCAATATACAGAAGCCAAAAGACTGCCGCCGTTACTGTGCCGAATATACCCGAAAGCACCGCCGACAATACAGGATACGCAGGTATCCCCGTGTAACCTTTTCCCGTAAAGATTATCTGAAACGCCCACGAAGTAAACGTCACGGCACCGCCGTATACATCGCCGAATCCGTTCATACCGCTGACGATCACCGAAATAACGGCGTTCAGTGTGACCAATACCGCACACATAAAGAACAGCGGCGAAGAAAGCATGTCCCGCAAAATTTCCTCCGCGCGCTTTTCCTGCTGCTCTGCCGGCTCCGCTTTGGTGATATATGTTGTATTTTCCACCATACTTTCATGTCCCCTAAAAGCAAAACCCGCTTCCGCGCAGCGGAACTACACCGTCCCGCCGCGGCCGGGAGCGGGTCGCGTTCACTTATTTTGTTTTATCGAGCCATGCCTGCGTTCTTCAGCATCTTATTAAACTGCAGAACAAGCAGACCGTAAAGCACGTTGAGCGCAACGCTCGTCAGGCCGAGCGGAACACGGATCCAGCCGTACAGTACCGCATCGCCGAAAATGGAGAAGAACGACACCGCCGCCGAAATGAAGCAGATAACCGCCACAAACATGGAAGCCTTATTCGGAACCATGCCCGTCAGCATCGCGTTCTTCGCGCTGTTCAGCATCTTTATGACCTTTGCTTCGTAAATGATCTCAAAAATGAGCACGACAAAGCCGATGATGCAGGCCGCAATGAGAATGCCAAAGATAACACTCATCATCTCATCCATGTAGCCGTAGTCATTGCCGGCAAGGGCAACACCGAAGATCACGGCAAGAACAACACACAGCACCTCCGCAAGGCTCAACACAACAAGACTGATGATGCTGAACACCTTCATGATGGTGAGGCCGGCCGTTTTTGCCGCCGGAACACTCGGGTTTTTCGCAGATATGTATGTGATCCAGTACGCGGCAGCCATTAAGCCGCCTGTAATAAGCATACCGATGACCGTACCGACCGTGGTGCCGCTCTGCGCATCCGAAAGCGCACTGTACAGGTCGCCCGGCGAAACGATAAACTGCATTTCATACGGCAGGTTGCTGTAAATCTGATTTACAATATACGCCGGATCCTGCGGGAACAGGCTTGCGATGATCTGAAACAGCAAATTCGCCGAAAAGAGAATCGCCGTAATGAGGAACAGCGGAGACGCGAAAAAGCTTTTCAGCACACCGTACACGGGTGTAATCGGTCGCTGCACCGGGTATTGCACCGGCGGCTGCGCGTAATACTGCGGCGGCATCTGAAAATTCTGCGTGGGTGCGCCGTAGTTTTGCTGCGGCTGCACCGGCTGTGTGTACGTCTGCTGCTCGGGCTGTGCGGGCTGCCGCCGGCAAACGCACGGCGAGCCGTCTTCGGGGAGCTTTCTTCCGCAATTTGTGCAATACATATTTTCTTTCCTTTCTGTTCTTCCCTAATTCTATCCTCATGCCCCGCCGTCAAGGCCGCACGGCAAAGGCAAAAGCATCAGTGGTAGACCGCGACAATCTCGAGGTTCTCATCGAGCACAACAAGGTCTGCGCGCTTGCCGGGTGCAAGGCTGCCGATCTCGTTTTCCATGCCGATCTCCTTCGCCGGGGTCAGCGTCATGGCGCGCACGGCGGTCTCCAGCGGAATGCCCCAGGAAACGAGGTTCTTGAGTTCCGCGTGCAGGTTTGTAACAGAGCCTGCAATGGTGCCGTCCGGCAATGTCGCCTTGCCGTCCTTTACGGTGACCATATTCACACCCAGCATGCCTTGGCCGCCGTCTTCCACGCCGCTCAAACGCATCGCGTCGCTGATGACGCACACGCGCTCCGGCATGAGCTTAAACGTCGTGCGCACCACAGCCGGGTGAATGTGGATGCCGTCACAGATGAGCTCACCGCAGACGTTTTCGTTGTCGAACACCGCGCCCACAACACCCGGTGCACGGTGTGCAAGGCCGGACATCGCGTTATACAGGTGCGTCGCATGGGTTACGCCCTTTTTGAACGCGTCCACCGCGCCGTCGTAATCCGTTGCGGTGTGCGCAATGGAAACGGTGCAGAGCTTCGAGGCTTTCTCTACAAAATCGCCGCGCACGTCGCACTCGGGCGCAATGTCCACAAGCTTGATGATGCCGCCGCAGGAATCGTAATACTTCTTAAACACATCGTAATCCGGCGCCTGGATGAACTCGTCGCCTTGCGCGCCCTTTTTCTTCGGCGAGATGAACGGGCCCTCAAGGTTCACGCCGACAATCTTCGCGCCTTCCTTGTCGTCCATGCAGGAGCGAATCGTCTCGAGCGCTTTCAAGATCTCCGCATCGGAAACGGTCATCGTGGTCGGGCAGAAGGACGTGACACCCTTCGTCAGCAGGAACTTCGCCATATTGCGCAGACCCTCTGCATCGCCGTCGCTGGAATCTGCCCCTGCGCCGCCGTGCACGTGAACGTCCACAAAGCCCGGCACAATGGTGTAGCCCGCGCAGTCCACAACGAGGTCTTCCTCTTTGTACGGCAAAGAATCCTCAAGGCGCACGATCTTGCCGTCTTCAATCTCGATATCCGCCTTGCGCAGGCAGAATTTGCCGTCCAGTACGTTTGCGTTGATCAGAAACATGTTAAAAACTCCTCTCCGCTGCGGCAAAACCGCAGTTTTCTTTTCAATACATCTATACGTTTACAGCAGGCTCAGCAAAACGAGCAGCGTCACACCCGGCACGCCAAGCACAGCGGATACCGCCACGCTGAGCCGGCTGACGGGAATATACACGCCGGTGTACGGCGCCGTAAAATACAAAACCGCCAGCGCCAGAACGCCCAGCATTGCCGAGCCGATGAGCCTTTTGATTCCCCGCATACGCTCTCCCCCATTTTTATCCTGTCGGAAAAGCTTATGATGCAGGGGAATTTTTCATGCCTTAAATGTCGAGCTTCTCTTTATCCGGCACGAAGTCTACCTTGCCGGTCGCAACGTAGGCGGAAGCCACGATAATCGGCAGCGGCGTGCCGATGGTCAATTCGCGCTTCGGACTGCGCTGTGTGATAAGGCCGTCGTACACAAAATCCTCGCCCTCGAACGCGTCGAGCGAAACAAAGCCCTCTACGCTGTTTTCGAGACGCACAAACACACCGCGCATCGTCACACCGCTCACGGTGCCTTCAAAGTGCTCGCCGATGTGTTGACTCATGTACTCTGCCATGTAGCAGTCCTCGGCGTCACGCTCGGCGATGAGCGCGCGAATTTCATTGCGGGAGGATTCTGTCGCAGAGGTCTCGCAGAACTGCGCGTAGCGGCGGCGCACCTCTTCTGCCGGCATGCCTTCCACAAACGCGGAAAGCACGCGGTGAATGGACGTATCCGGGTAGCGGCGGATCGGCGAAGTGTAGTGGCTGTAATCGGAAAGCGCGAGGCCGAAGTGGCCGGTCTCCTCCGTCGAATATCTCGCTTTTTCCATCGTGCGCAGCAAACGCTGAGAAACAAGCGTCTCGCACGGCAGGCCGCGCACGCGGTCGAGAATCGCGGCGAAATCCTGCGTTTCGGGGTTCGGCTTTACGATCTCCTTGCACGGAACGCCCACGAGCTGCAACAGCGTCACAAGCTCCTCTACGCGCTTCGGGTCCGGGGTGCCGTGCACACGGTAGAGGAACGGCAATTTATGGTCGAGCGAGAATTTCGCCGCCGCAATGTTCGCCGTCACCATCATCTGCTCGATGAGCTGCTCCGCTTCGCCGGAAACGCGCGGCATGATGTCGATACAAATGCCGTTTTCATCAAGAATGAATTTCGATTCGCCGCTGTCCAGCTCCATGGTGCCGCGGGCTGCGGAGTTCGCCTTCAAAATATCGGCAAGCTCCATCGCCGACATCAAGGACTCCATGACGGGCGCGTATTTGTTCAAAATCTCCTCCGATGCCGTGCCGTCCAGAATTTCGTTGACCTCGCTGTACACACCGCGCACCTTGGAATTGATGATCGTCTTTTTAAAATCGTACTTTATGATGTGGCCCTCTTTGTCGAGCTCGATAAGCGCGGAGAAAGCCAGCTTGTCCGTGCCCGCGTTCAGGGAGCACGCGCCGTTTGAAAGCACCTCCGGCAGCATCGGAATCACGCGGTCGGCAAAATACACAGACGTGCCGCGGTTGATAGCCTCTTCATCGATGGCCGAGCCCTCTTTCACATAGTGGGAAACATCCGCAATATGCACGCCCAGCGTGTAACCGAAGTCCGTGCGCTTCACGGAGATGGCGTCGTCGAGGTCCTTTGCGTCCTTGCTGTCGATGGTGAAGATCGGCTCGCCGCGCAGGTCAAGGCGCTTTGCGTATTCTTCGTCGCTGATGGGCTCGTTGCCGACGCGCTCGGCTTCGTCGAGCACTTCCTGCGGGAAAACATGCGGAATGCCGTACTGCTCTACAATGGCATCGGCGCAGACACGCGCCGTGCGGCCGCTGCCGAAGACCTTCTTCACGCTTGCATATGCCCAGTCACCGCGGTAATCCTGCTCCAAAGATGCCATGACCTTGTCGCCGTTTTTCGCGCCGTTTAAATCGCGCTCGCGCATACGTAAATTATAGCGAATGGCATTGTCCGGGATGAGCTCAATGCCCTCATCGGTGATACTCACCGTGCCGGTCGTCTGCGCGGGCTTGTGCTCTACGATGCGGCGCACACGGCCGGAGGGGCCGCGGTCGTCCTTGCGAATGTCGCCGACGATGATCCTGTCGCCGACGAGCGCACCCTGCAAAGCGCTGCCGTGAATAAAAATGTCGTCACCGCCGCTATCGGGGCGCGCAAAGCCGAAATTCTTCGAGAGCGAAATGAGCGTCGCTTCCACGTCTTCGCCGACCGGAATAAGCTTCGCGTTGTGCTCGCGGTCAAGTAAAATCATGCGGCGGTCTTTTAAAGAACGCAGTGCATCGTAAAAAGCAAGCTTGTCGAGCACACCTGTCTTTTTCAAAAGCTGGCGTGCGCTCCAGTCGTGAATTTCCTCGCTGCGCATGGTCGCCAAAATCGTCTCTTCCATGCGGTTCAGGGGCGTATCGCGAATGTCGCGGCGGCGGTCGGAACGACCGTTTCTGCCCTGAAAGCCCTTGTTTCTGTCATTTCCCTTGTTATACTGTTTCATTATACCTATCCAATCTTCCACAATCACGCCCCGCCCGGTCCAAGGCGAAGCGGCGCCGAGTGCGCAAATTTCTTGTTTTGTTGATCTTTCTCGCCGAGCTACTGTTATGCATAGTGCCGAGACAAATAAATTTTTCCGAGCTCTGCGGAGCTCGACCAAAGGTTTCACCTTTAGAATCTGACAAACTTTCTGAAGAAAGTTTAATCAAAGACTTTTGCGTCCGCTTTCACGTCAGCTTGTGCTTACTTCAGTGCTTTCACTTCTTCTCTGTAAATATCACCGCGCACGGCAAAGCTCTTGTACATATCAAAGCCCGTTGCGGCGGGGCACAGAGACACCACATCGCCCGGCTCTGCGCTTTCTCTTGCAAGGCGCACGGCATCTTTCATGTTGTTTGCGTGCAGAATCACCGGCGCGCCGTCCTTGTAGTTTTCGGCACCGCGCACCGCAGCTTCGATCTTCCCCGCGGCCGGCGTTTTAAAGCCCTCAAGCGGTTTTTCGGGCGCGAGCAGCACGAGTGTCTTCACCTTGTCACAAATGACCTTGCCCAGCTCGTCAAACGGCACCTTTTTATCCGCACCGCCCGCAATCATAACGATCTTGAAATCATACAGCGAAAGCGTGCCGATCATTGCGCGGGACGGACTCGTTGCGATGGAGTCGTTATACCATCTCACGCCGTCCAGCTCGCGCACGAACTCCATGCGGTGCTCGACGCCGTTGAATTCTTTCGCGACAGTCCTGATAACCTCTTTCGAGACATCGCCCCACACGGCAGAAATCGCCGCAAGGTAGTTTTCGACGTTGTGCTTGCCGGGAATGCGAATGTCGCTTTCCTCCATAATATATTCGTCGCCGAAGTAGATTTTGCCGTCCGCGCTGCACCACGCGCCGTTCGTCTTCTCTCTGCGGGAGAACATGTACGTCATGCCGCGCGTGTCAGCGGCACAGGCCGCCGTCAGGGCGTTATCCGCGTTCAAAACCGTGCGGCCGAACGCATTCTGGTGCAAAAGTACGTTCTTCTTCGCGTTCACGTACTCGTCCATATCCTTGTGCACGTCGAGATGGTTCGGCGACAGATTCGTGATGACCGCGACATTCGGGCTGCGGCGCATGGAGATAAGCTGGAAGCTCGAAAGCTCCACCACCGCCACATCCTCGGGCTTTACATCACGGATCTCCGGCAGAAGCGGGCGGCCGATGTTGCCGCCGAGGTGCACGGTCTTGCCCGCCGCTTTCAGCATTTCGGCAATGACGGACGTTGTGGTCGTCTTGCCGTCGCTGCCCGTCACGGCGTAAATTTTGCACGGACACAAGTCGAAAAAGACTTCCATTTCGCTCGTCACGGCAACACCGTTTGCACGGGCCTTTTGCAGCTCGGGCAGCAGATACGGCACGCCGGGCGCGCGGAACAGCATGTCTTCGTCGATACTTTCAAGGTAGTCTTCGCCGCAGATGAGCTTTGCGCCGAGCTTTTTCAGCGTTTCGCCGTCTTCGCCCAGCGCCGCTTCGCTGCGCTTATCGCGCACCGAAACGGCTGCACCGTGGGCTTTAAACTGCCCAATGAGCGGTAGATTGGAGCGTCCCACGCCGACAAACGTGATGCGCTTGCCGGAAAGAGACGCGTAAAATTCGTTTGCTGTCATAATTCGGAACTTTCTCCTTTATTTTAAAAAGGTGCGGTAATCCTCCAGATTCTTGCGGAGCAATTCGGGGGTGTTTAAGGTATACGGACATTTCTTCACGCACTGGCCGCAGTGCTTGCAGTTTTCAATCAGCTCCATTTTCGCCTGCCACTCGGGCGTCAGCCATGCGGCGGACGGAGCGCGGCGCAGCATAAGCGACATGCGCGCGCACTGATTGATCTCAATACCGGCGGGACATGGCATGCAGTAGCCGCAGCCGCGGCAGAAATCGCCCGCGAGGGACTCGTGCTCTTTTTCGATGAACGCCGCAAGCTCGTCCGTCATCACCGGCGGGTTATCATTGTAGGAAAGGAACTCGTCAAGCTCTTTCTCGCGCTGTACACCCCAAATGGGCAACGTGTTCTCATACTGCGCAAGGTACGCATACGCCGCATCGCTGCGCGTGATGAGACCGCCGGAAAGCGCCTTCATGCAGATGAAGCCGACGTTCTTCTCCTTACATAGGTTCACGAGCTCAATGTCCTTTTCGCTCGCAAGGTAGCAGAACGGGAACTGCAGCGTTTCATACAAGCCGGATTCCACGGCTTCGCGCGCCACATGCAGGCGATGATTCGTGATGCCGATGTGACGGATCTTGCCCTGCGCTTTCGCTTCCAGCATCGCCTCATAAAGGCCTGTACCGTCGCCGGGCTTCGGGCAGAAGGACGGCGTGTGGAACTGGTAAATATCCACGTGGTCGGTCTTCAGCATAGAAAGGCTCGTCTCGAGGTCTTTCCAAAAGCCTTCAACGGTTGTCGAGGCCGTTTTCGTCGCGATGATGATGTCGTCGCGCACATCGGCAAGTGCCTGACCGATCTTATATTCGCTATCCGAATACGCGCGTGCGGTGTCGAAAAAGCGGATGCCGTTATCGTATGCTTTGCGCAGCAGCTTGCCCGCTTCTTCAACGGAAATGCGCTGAATGGGCAGCGCGCCGAAGCCGTTGCGATTGACCGTGATGCCGGTATTGCCGAGTGTCACTGTTTTCATAGTTTTCCCGTCCTTTCAAAATATACATACCCGAAAATTTCCTTTGGGCTTTATTCCGTGTCCGCCGTCATTTCCTGATAGCTTTTATATAAGTCAAAGTAAATGCCCTTTTTCTTCATAAGCTCCTGATGCGTACCGGCTTCTTCAATGCCCTTATCCGTCAGCACCAGAATTTTCGTCGCGTTCTTGATGGTCGTCAAACGGTGCGCAATCGTGAACGTCGTTCTGCCCTTCGCGAGCTTTTCAAGCGACGCCTGCACGATACGCTCGCTTTCGTTATCGAGCGCACTCGTCGCTTCGTCTAAAATCAAAATCGGCGGGTTCTTTAAAAATGCACGCGCAATGGAAATGCGTTGCTTCTGGCCGCCGGAAAGCTTCACGCCGCGCTCGCCGACGTATGTATCGTAGCCGTTTGAAAGCCCCTCGATAAATTCATGCGCGCCCGCCATTTTGGAGGCCGCAATGACTTCTTCTTTCGACGCGCCCGGCTTGCCGTACTGAATGTTCTCAAACACCGAGCCGGAGAACAGGTACACGTCCTGCTGCACAAAGCCGATGCGGTCGCGCAGGGATTTCAGCGTCACCGTACGGATATCCTTGCCGTCGATGCGGATGGTGCCGGCGGTCGTATCGTAAAAACGCGGAATGAGGTTGCACAGCGTCGTTTTACCGCCGCCCGAAGGGCCGACCAGCGCGATGTTCTCGCCCGCCTTTACGTCGAGGTCGATGTCAGAAAGCACCTCGGTGCCGTCGTCGTTATACTTGAAGCTTACGTGGTCGAACGTCACGTCGCCTTTGACAATGCCGATGTCCTTGGCGTCCGGCGCGTCGCTGATCTCGATGGGCGCGTCCATAACCTGAAAGAAGCGCTCCACGCCGCTCATGCCGCTTTGGAACTGCTCCGTAAACTGCACGATGCGGTGAATGGAATTGATGAGCGTTGTGATATACAAAAGGTACGCCACAAGCTGCGAGGGATCGATGGCGCCGTTCATCATGAAGATGGCGCCCGCAATGACGACCACGATATACATGAGACCGTCAAAGAATTTATTGGAGGCTTCAAAGCCGCCCATATACATGTAGCGCAGGCGCTTGATGTTGTAAAAGCGCTGGTTGCCCTCTTCAAACTTCTTTTCTTCAAGCGGCTCGTTCGCGAAGGATTTCACCACGCGCACGCCAAGCAGGCTGTCTTCCACCTGCGCGTTGATCTCGCCGAGCTGCTGGCGCTGGCTGCGGAACTGCGCCTGCATTCTCTTATTGAAGAACATGGCGGCCGCCAGCATAAACGGCAGCACCGCAAAGATAATCAGCGTCAGCGGCACACTCATCGTGCACAAAATCACAAATGCGCCGATGATCTTAATGCCCGCAATGAAAAATTCCTCCGGACAGTGATGCGCAAACTCCGTGATGTCAAACAGGTCAGTCGTGATGCGGGACATGAGCTGACCGATCTTCGTGTTGTCAAAATACGAGAACGAGAGCTTCTGCAGGTGTGCGAACATGTCGCGGCGCATGTCGGTCTCGATCTTTGTGCCCATGATGTGGCCGATAGACGCCATGAAGAACGTCGCGCCCACGTCAACGAGCTTTAAGAAAATGTACAGCCCTCCGATGCGCAGAATATAACTGAGCGTCAAAGACGCCAGGTCATTGATGCCGCGGTCCGTGATCTGCTGCACGATGATTGGCAGCGCCAGCTCGCATACGGTCGTCAGTGCCGCGCAGAACAGGTCGAAAATGAGAATCCACAGATACTTTTTAAAGTACGGCGCAAAACGGCGTATAAGACCCTTTTTGCCCTTATTTGTCACAGTTGCTTCCACAATACCCATCCTTTCTTTCGTCGGCGCAAAACCGTTTTCCGCACCGCGAAATTCCCCAAAAACTTATAATTTTATTTTATCACAGGCACATGGCCTTTACAAGACAGGAAGTTACTTCAAATGCAGTTTATCCGCCAGTTTTTCACCCTTCGGCAGCTGCACGATCTCCTCGCGCGTGATGGCTTTGGTAAACACCGCCGCCACGAGGTAAACGAGGATTGCAAGCAGAATAACCGGAATGACCGCGAACTTCTCACGCATAAAGCGCGTGAGCAGCAGATATACGGGGTACGAGACCGCGCCCATAATGACAGAAGCAAGGAGCGGACGAATGCCCATGCGCACCACGCTCGGAATTTCCGGCAGCATACGGTGCAGCGCGATTAGATTCAGAATAATCATAACAAGATACGAAACGAATGTACCGACAGCAGAGCCCATGGCGTTGATCTCCGGGATACCGCACAGCACATACACAACGCCGATGCGTACCACCGTACCGACAATCATGTTGATGACCGGCACGTATACCTTGCCGACCGCCTGAATCATCGAGTTCGTAGTGTAAAGTAAGCTCGCCGTGATGACCGCCGGCGCCATAACGGCGAGCAGCGGCGCGGTATTTGCCGCAAACTCCGGGCGGCTGTAAAGCAACAGGGAGCAAATGGGTTTTGCAAAAATGCACAAACCCGCGGCAGACGGGATGGCTACCATGAGCGTCATGCGCAGGGAGAGCATGGAAATACGGTTGATTTCGCGCTTTTCTTTTTTTGCGATCGCACCGGAAAGCATCGGCAGCACGATGGTAGAGATGGGCACGATGACGGCGTTCGGCAGGTCGAAATACTTGCGCGCCGTGCCGAGCCAGCCCTTCATAGCGATGGCGGAGTTCGCGTCCACACCGGCAGCGCCCTGCAAACGATACATCATCACGGAGGAATCCACAATGTCGAGCGCGCTCAAAAACGCAGAGCCGATGATGACCGGCACCGCAAAGGTCAGGATAGATTTCAAAATTTCACCAACACTCGAAACCTTCGGCTCAAAAGGTGAATAGCGCGTATCGCGCGATTTGCGGAAGTAGTACAGAAGAATGTACAAAACCGCGAAGAACGAGCCGATGGAAACACCGAGGATCGCGCCTGCCGCGCCAAGCTCCGGCAAGCCGGTGGTCTTCAGGAAATACAGTGCCAGCGCAATACCGACGAACAGTTTAATGAGCGACTCCAAAACCTGCGAGACCGCCGTCGGCGTCATGTTGGAACGCCCTTGGAAATAGCCGCGCAAACACGACGAAACGGACATGAAAAAGCACATCGGTGCCAAGGCTGCAATGGCGTACATGGAGCGGTCATTTTGGTTCATGAGCATCGCGAACTGACGGGAAAACACCGCCATGACGATGCAGCCGACAAGACCGATGCCGGAGAACAGTGTGAATGCCACGCGGAAAATTCTATCCGCTTCGCGCTTGCGGTTCTGTGCATACGCCACGCTGACAAGGCGCGAAATGGCGACCGGTGTGCCGGAAGATGCCAAAACACTGAAAAATACAAAAATGTCATACGCCGTGTTGAAATGCCCCATGCCCTCATCATCGAGGAAATTCGCAAGTGGAATGGAGAAAAATATATTGATGAATTTGACGATAAACGTCGCTGCCGTCAAAATTGCGGTACCCTTTAAAAAGCTCTGTCCTTTCTGTTCCGTCTTCTGAGACAAATTAAAATCACTCCCATATCAAAATCGTAAATTGCCGCATTGAAACGCATTTAGGAAGCCTGAACAGCACACAAAATACGTACAAAATAGTATACCATACTTTCCCCCCGTTTCGCAAGGAAACGGGCTTAAAATGTGCGCGATGAAAGCAAAGATCCCCTGTGCAAAACGCACAGAGGATCCAAAATCACCCGATCAGCATTCTGCCCTCCGGCAGAACGGAACCGCTTTTCTTTTTGCGCATTAAAATCGCCACGCCGAATGAGACAGGGCCTACGCGGCCGATGAACATCGTCAGCGTCAGGGCAAGCTTTGCAAGCGGATGCAGCGTCGGGGTCAGGCTTGCGCTGAGGCCGACCGTCGCAAAGGCGGAAACGGCTTCGATCATCGCATCCAATATGGAAACACCGTGGTGCAGCGCTAAAATGAGACTCACGTTCAAAACGGAGACCACAAGGGCGAACGCCACGACCGTAAGGGACTTGTACACCATACCGGGGTCAAAACGGTGGCGCAGGAACGTAGTGGTGTCTTCGCCGCAAAGAGTGGATTTCACCGCCGCAAACAGCACCACAAGCGTCGTCACCTTAATGCCGCCCGCCGTGGAGCCCGGGCAGCCGCCGATGAACATCAAGAACGACGTGAGGAGCTTTGCACCATCCGTTTCCTGCTTAATGCTGACGGAAGCAAAGCCCGCCGTGCGCGTGTTGACCGATTGAAAAAACGCCGCGTTCAGCTTTTCAAAGAAGTTCAAATCACGGTATGTATTGTTGTACTCAAGGATAAACAGCATCACCGTACCGAAAACCAGAAGCGTCAAAGATGCACGCAGGCAGACCTGCGCGTGAAAGCTCAGCTTTTCCACGTGCTGCCGGTGCAGGCGCGTCGAGATTTTCTTGCGGTAAATATCCTGAAACACCACAAAGCCCGTGGAGCCGATGATGATGAGCATTGCAATCGTCAGCGTGACGAGCGGGTCACCGTTAAAGGCCGATAAACTCGAATTGCCGGGGATGAAGCTTAAAATATCGAAGCCGGCGTTGCAGAACGCCGAGACGGAGACGAACACCGAGGCCCATACGCCGAGCCCGCCATAGAGCGGCACGAAGCGAGCCATGAGCAGAAGCGCGCCGAGAGCTTCCACCGCAAACGTAAACGCAACCACGATGCGCAGCAGCGAGATGACATCCAAATTGCTGCCGCCGGCGCTTTCGCGGGCGAGTACAAGGTGGCGAATGCCGATGCGGCGGCGGACGAGCAGCGTGAGGCCCGTTGCAAACGCGGCAAGGCCGAGACCGCCGCACTGAATGAGCACAAGCAGAACGCCCTGCCCGAAATACGACCAGTGTATAAACGTGTCATACACGGAAAGGCCCGTGACACACGTGGCGGAGGTTGCCGTGAAAAGCGCGTCCACAGGGTTTGTGAACCGCCCGCTTTTCGCCGAGATCGGCAGCGTGAGCAACACGGTGCCGATAAAAATAAGGATCACAAAGCTGACGACGAACATGCGCGTGGGTGACGTACGCTTTACTATTTTTTGTAATCTGCTCGTTTTCATAAACTCCGACCGACTTTCTCCGGGCGCGCCCGGAACAGATTTATGCCAACATGAGTTCGCTGATTTTTGTGCGGCGCAGCGCCATCATCAGCGGCACGCCGAGCACATAGCAGACGATGAGCTCGCCGATGCCGACCGAAACGGCACCCGCGATGAAGCCTGCAAGGGAGAGATTGCCGAAAGCAAACGTGCCGTTATCCGCAAGGCAAGCCACTTCAAAGCCGACGATGAGGGCGTTGAAAATGACCGGCGGCAGCGGCGCCAAAACCGGGATCTCCTTCCAGCGAATGTTGCGTACAAGGTAAGAAAAAATGCCCGCGAGCAGCGTTGCAAGCGTGCCGAACACCCAGTCTACGACGCCGAGCGGACTTGCAAGGTTCGAGATGAGGCAGCCGATGGCAAGCCCGGGGATGGCGGCCGGCGTAAAGGCCGGGAGCACCGTTAAGGCTTCCGAAAAGCGGAACTGCACCGCGCCAAACGCCAGATTCATGGCGGCAGCGGCGTAAGTGAGGACAGCATACAGCGCCGCAATCACGGCGCTGAGCGCCAGAAAGCGGACTTTTGAGGTTTTCTTATTCATTTCAGCATTCCTTTCCGCGGTCCGGGAGCCGCCCCGGCCGCGCTAGTTTTGTTTAAGGTCAGGATGTCACGACTGACCGTGCTGCACAAATGGGCGTACAGCAACAGGATATAGCATAAGCAATTTGGGACGAAAAGTCAAGCGTTTCGGGGATATTCTACCGATTATTGAAAAATGGCGGATTTGTAATCGAAATTTGTTCGTTTTTGAGCATGGACAGGCGGTTTTCATGGACATTGTTGATTACATAAACGAAGTTGACCGCAGCAATCGTGAACAGGAAGCCGCTTACCGTGCGGCGCTTTCAAAGCGAGACTTTCGGATTCGCTGTGTGTTTTATGCTCGCCCCCTCTTTTACGCCGCGGTTTGCTTCATTTATACCACATCACGGGGGATTACAACGAAAATATACACTTTTGTGGGTTATCACAGAAACGGAGCGTTTCCTGTATGCAAAAAGCTCCTGCCCGCAGTGAATGAACAGAACCAGTAAAACAGGACAATAGACAAAATCCCCCCTGATGTAGGATAA
>OIWS01000619.1_pt1 | contig 43772 bp, 69 predicted proteins | sample 1587611 | NCBI WGS metagenome assembly OIWS01 (sample SAMEA3888919, study PRJEB22519) | human gut metagenome | biome: human gut; feature: human-associated habitat; material: faeces | place: Denmark | collected 2010 | reverse complement strand
ATCTGGAATTTTTCGAGCAAGGATTAACGGTAGAGGAGGCGGTTGAAAAATTTAACTAATGAAATACCGCCAGTGCAAGACTGGCGGTTATTGATATGAAGAAATTATTGTAAATGTATTCGATGACATCAAAATCGGTATAGTTCACATTCTCTACCATACCTGTCATATTATTATTCCGTTTAAGGATGATACCTGATGATAGATATAACTGGCATTAGGATGTCCTAAATCAAAAAATATCTTCTGTAATGTGACAACAGATTACCCATGCTATCTTAGGCCATGCGATAACAAACAGCAGCAGGAAGGCGATGTTATTGAATACCCCCGATGTTCCGTCCGCCCTGGTCACCTGGGCGAAAGTCCATAAAAAGAAACCTACCCCAGTATACCAGATGACAATTGTATCAAAACCAATATAATCCATAATCTCCACCTAGCCTGATGACAATCTGGCGAATTCATAGTGAGAGCTATACAAGCCAGAATTGACAGGAATAGCTATCTGAAAAATAAGTATTCAGATGAGAGCGAAATCTGCTTCAAAAATATCCTTATCAATAAAGCTTTCAAACCCCTCCCCATTCAGCATGTAGTACCCGCCTGGCCTTGGCTTCTCCCGTAACACATAATCTGATGAAACAACCAGGTCACTACCATTCGCATCTGTTATGGTAGCCGTATAATCCTGGTTGATGACAATACTGTTAATCAACATTGCCTGAACAGTTTTAGTGGAGCGATATGTAATTAATGTAGACATAAATACCTCAACTGATACCTGAATCGAAACGAATTGCCAGCGTAACTGATGCGCTGCGACGGTTTTCTAAGACGATATACTGCCCACTCTGGTAAACGCAGAGTTTGTTTGTTACTGATGAGTCAGGCTGCGCCTGAGAAAGGTTAACCCCATCACCAATAATTCCTGTGGGCTTTGGCGCTTTGTTAGGCACGTTAAAGAAAGAGCCGAAAAGCGTATTATCATCTTCGAGCCCAGTAATTTTGTACTCGCCTCGACGGTTGTTTACTCCGGCGCCGACGATATGCGTATATGTCGCCCCGGCAGCTATTGTCACCGTTGGTGATACATATCCTTTATTATAAAGATACCCTTCGCTATACAATCGCATTATTTCTGTTGGTGCGGTTGACGGGTCTGCAGTGTTTCCCATTAAGAACTTCAGTACAGTACCGGTATCAGTAGTCCCAGCTATAGAGTACTGTTCAGCCAGGGCTGAAACAGTTCTTTGTATGTTAGCCATTACAGACAGGCGCATCATGTTTCGGACGCTTGAGAAAGATGCAAACGAACCAACCGGGGCACCATCGAAATATACTTCACGTGATGCGTTGGGGCTGTTGCTTAAGTCAATGCCACCCGCAAAATTCGCAACCGATGCTCTCCCTGTATCAATGTAACCATTGAATCTGATATCTTTTACGATGCCCTCAATCTTGATAATCGGAGCCACATCATCGGCGCGCGGTCCAATATGTGTGATTTGTCCACCGCGGAAATGAACTCCGACACTGGATATAATACGCACTGCTGGTGCAATGTTAGCATTTGCTACAAGAGCGTCACCATTATCATCTACTATGCTGTTATTGCGATTGATACTAGGGGTATCAGCCACCACGCCCACACAGTTTGAAATATAAAAGTGCTGGCAGTTCCAGTTACGAGGTTCAACGTGAGGCTGATTTATTTTAATGCTATGGTGCTTAGTGTTTGCAGTCGTGCCGCCCATGCAAACAAAGCCACGGCAAGTATCAGATCCCGCATATTGAGTAGGCTCTAACTGCATGTGGTTAAATGTTAAATTGTTAGAGTTATCGTTGGTGCGTTCCTGAATATATACAGCGTTTCTCCCCCAGTATTGGATATGCAAGTTATTAAAAATAGAATCCCACATATGACCAATCACTAGAGGATTGCTGAACCAACCAATCTTAACATCTTCGATGTATGACAAACGAACGGCGCTAATCGATGTGGCTTCACCCAGCTTAATACCGTATGTTGAGTCAATTCCGGGGCCTGACAAAGACCAACCTTTCCACATTAAACGGCATAAGGAAAGTTCCATCACAGGTGATGTCATCTCATCAGAATAGAATCTGGTATGATTAGCCCCGTCACCCACTAGTGCATAAACACTCATGCGTGATTCAGAACCGGAGGTATCGAGGTTAGTCAGTATTTCATCAAATTTTGAAATGTAGTATACGTCCTCCATACCCGGAGCATACACAGCCTTCCTTTTTCTGGCCCCATCTTTAAGCGCTTGCAATAACGCCGGCGCCCAGTCCAGTGTTGTAGGGTCGCTTGCCTTCGGCACGCAAAGATTTTTATACTCCCACAGGTTTATTTTTTGGGCGGACAAGAAAACTGCCACACTAGCGGCGGTCTCACAGGAGTAATTTCTCGCCCATGCAACTAAATACCCGCCCTCGCCATGTTCGCTTGAACCCAGGTTTTGGCGAAGCGTGTCTCCATCCATCAGAACGAAGTGAGTAACGTCGTTAGCAAAGCTGGTTGCATCGGTTCCGGTGGTCGTAAAGCCGACGTCAGTAGCGGCATTCAGGCGGTAATACTGGTTGTTATAGCGGATGTACTGGTTACGAGCACTAAACTGAAATGGACCATCCTCATAGTCGCCAAGAAAAACGTAGCCGGAGGACAGAAGGAATTGCTCAAACCGATTAGCTCTGTCCAGTTGCGCGGCATCGAACTGATTATTTCTTCCGGTGTTCGTCAGGCGCTTTACACCAAGACGGTCAGTATAGAATTCACCGGTGCCAGTAACTTCTTCGTCAAGCTTCGCGCCTGCAAATACCGCATTGCGGATATCGGTACTCGGTACCGGAACCTGCGTCGGCGTTGGGAGTGGAACTTCTGCCATTGTGCATGTCGCCCTTGATAGGCGCACTAAACCCTCAGAAGCGAATCTGATGGTGTGCGCGAAAGTTGATTATGGGTAAATTGAGTCTGAATATTCGATCAGTGATAACGTCTGTGTGTCATCACCGTTGGGTTTGGCGCTATCGACGCGCCAGATAGTGGAATTGAGTTCCGAGTCGGTAGCGATGAAATAACGGCTTGGGTTTTGCACATTTTCGCGGTCATAAATGTTCAGATCGAAGGTGTCGGCTGCAGCCTGAAATGCCTGGGCTTTGCCGCTTACCGGATAAGCTCGCCAGCGCCCGCGGTAATTGCCAAGGCTGTCGGTCATCACCACCCACATATCGCCGAGAGAAAAGTCGATACGCTCTGACGTCGAGAACACATCCCCGGAGCGTCCGGTGATGTATCCAGTCTGCTGCGCGTTGTCGTACATGTCCGGACACTGAACCACCGTACCGCGCACCACCTGAGTCGACTCCAGCACTTTCACCGTCATGGTCAGGCGTGAGTAGAGAATTTTTCTCGCCTCAAGCCAGGCCCGATCGGTTGCCTGGGTGGCGTTTCGGCAGCCGTCCAGGCTGATCTGCATCGCGTTAACAGTGGCATCCTCAACCTCAGTGATGCCGCTGCTGTCGATCTGCAGATAAACATAGGATTTCTTATTGGTGAGCGGGTCGACGTAATCCAGCGCCACGCCGTCGTAACCACCGGGGAGAGACATTTGCCATGCCACTTTGTACTCGTCCCAGAACATGTTTGAGCGCGCAAAAACCGCATCCGGATTTGTCACTTTCTCATCACGCCAGAACGTCAGCACATCGCCGATATTATTGCCGTCAACGCGGGCCACATTGGCGATCGTCGCTATGCGCTCACCAAGAGGCTGCTTCTCATCCGAGAAGGTGTAATCGAAATACCCAAGCGCCTCATCCGGCAGTGAGTCTGCAATGGCATAAAGAGCGGCGACGTCAATGCTGGCCACGTCCTGCTTACCCACAACCACCCATTCGTGAAGGATAGCGTCGGCAAACGAGCGACTCGGCCGCAGCGTATAATCGACCGCGCCGGTTGTCCTGTCGTAGCTGATGGTATGCCGCTGCGCCAGCATGTTGTACTTCTGCTCGCGGTTGCTGTTGCTGTCATTCGACCCTTTAATCGTGATGCGGGCAATCGTGTCTTCCGGATAAACAACGTTTTCGCGTACGTTAACTGCATGGATCGCCATCAGTGTCACTACGTTGGCGTCATTGCTGTTATCGAGGCGCTCGATGGTCACTGCATAGCGCCCCGCCCCGGCAGCCGGGACAAACTTGTGCGTTGTGCGGAAATACCGGGTCGTCACCTGGAAGTCGTTATCGAAGAAATAATCGTGCTGCTCTGACGTACCGGGCACCTGATTGTTGTCGTCATCGACCTGCCAGAACTTGATCCGGTATTGCGTTGTGCCGGCCGTCGCACCGAGCTGAACCAGCACATGCACCCAGACCTGAGTGGAGACGATCGGCGACACTGACGGTCCGATAACCAGAGGGGTCTGGTCATTCAGCGTGAACAGCGTCGGGTTGATGACCGCATTGCCCGGAAGAGACGTAATTTCTCCCGAGAGCTCGCCGATATAGAACGTCGTATACGACAGCGTGTTGTCGCCGATAAAGCTCTCTGAGGAGATGATGTTCCCGGCGCCAGTGACGTTCCGTGTGACGCTTGTTCCGCCGTCGTTCCAGGTGGCATTGATAACGAATGACACTGGATGCGGCACCGCCAGCGCAGCGAAGTAGGCAAAGTTGTCATCGTTCGACAGCACAATGGCTTTGAGCTGATTACTCTCGATCGCCACTGATGTCGGCGCCGTCGTGGTCGCTGTCTGGGCCGGAAAGTCCTGGCTTTCGTTCAGGCCGGGGACTGTCTCGTTATCGACGTCATCGAACTGGTATCCCACCTCAATCGTACCGATCACGTCACCCGGGTTATAAATCGCAGAACTGGCGCCAGCCAGGCTGCCGAGGTTCGATTCCGAGTAGCGGATCGATGAGATGGTGTACCGGCCGTAACCGACCTCAAACCATTCAGTAAGCTGTTTGTTGTTATCGACGAACTCGAACAGAGCCTCCTGAATCAGGTCAGGAAAGACGCGGCACTGTCCGTAAATATTCGGGCGCCCCTTGTAGAGTCGCGCGCGGTTCGTCTGGCCTGTCAGGTCGTTATTGGGGGATTCGCCTGTCGCCACCGATACTGACGCGCTGGGCTTATTTGACAGGCCGAACACCTTCAGCGCGCCAGAGAGGATTTTCGTGACCGGACGCAATATCGTGGTGATGAGTTTGCCTACCCCGCCCTCAGGCTGGTCGAACACAGCCACCACGTCGCCAGATCGCAGTGGCCGGCTGATGTCGTAATCGTCTGGCAGTGCTCGGCCATTCAGTTTCACGACAACATCGCGGTGCAGCTGCAGGGAATCCAGCAGACTCACCAGTGTGGTGCCGGCATCTACCGTTCCCCGCTGCAGCGGCGCGCCAGGCAGCCTCTGTAACTCATATCGCACCATGCACCATGTACTCCACTTTGCTGTAAACCTTCAGTAATGCCAGCGGGCTATCGCAGCGCACAAAACCAAACTCCCCGCGGGCGTGCAGGCATTTCACCGGGCTGATCATCACACCGATATGCGCCGGCACTTCGCCTCGGTAAAAAACGGCGATGCATCCAGTGGCCGCCACCGGCACACGCCGCCAGTGGGCGCGCTCCTGTTCGTAGCAGGTGATGAAATCCGCGCCCGATTCGTAGCCGGCGATGTGATGCAGCTCCAGGCCGAGCACATGCCGGTAATAGAGAACCACCAGGCCCCAGCAGTCCATCTGCTCAAAACTGCAGGCGCGGTTAGCCCAGGGCTTGCCGTTAACAAGCCCGATAAAGTCGCTCTGTGTCATACGGTGATTAGTCCGGGATAGTCTTTCGTGGTGTAAATGATGGAGTTGGCCAGCGTCAGAGGGTTAGTCTTTCCGGCGGTCACGGTGACGTTGCTGGCATCGGCTGAAATGTCGTTCACGTAAAGCGTCCAGTCTTTCAATGACGCCGTGTCACCGATCGCATTCCACTGCTGATACAGGCATTGTATCGGCGTCATGCGCGCCGCCCCGCGCCAGCTTTTCAGTGTCTGCCTGACATGTTCCGTGGCGGCGACAAACGTTATGGTCATTGATATTACCGCCGTCCCGTCCTGCGCCGGCTCGGTCACGCTGAACCGCGCAGGCTCGAATGAGTTCCCGCCAAAAGTCGCCGGGCGAAACAGGTTATTGACCACCCGGTAATAACCAAACGCAGGATGATAAAACTCCACCGTCTGTTTGATATCGCTTGCCGGCCGCCGCTCTTTCCATTCTCGTAATGTTGGCATCAGTCAGCCCTCGGCATTACTTCGGTTATCAGGTAATCCAGCCAGTATCCGTAGCCAGGCTGGGCCTCAACAATCCAGTCGTCGTAGTCCTCAGTAATGTCCTCGATACCGTTGCTGATAACCGTTGCGGTCCAGGTGACAATGTTGCCGTTTTTGCTGGTCTGCACCGGCATCTCGACGAAATGCAGCGTCTGCTGCTGAACGCCCTGCGTATCACCCAGGTCGATCGGCATCTGGAACCAGTTACGCCCGCGGTCGCAGTACGTCGGCGAGCGAAGCCACGACTTAAACCTCTCGGCCTGCGCGAGCGTGAATATCCACTGCAGCGTCCAGGTCGCTTTCAGGTCCGTGGTGACCGGCGTGATTATCAATGGACCGACTGCCGTCTGCGTCGTCTGCCAGGCTGTATCCTGCCTCATGTTCTGATCGGCACGCTGGGGCAGTGGCAGGAACGGAGGGTATTGAACTGTTGCCACGTTTCCTCCGGGCATAAAAAATGCCGCAGCTGCGGCACTGATCTTTTATCAGGATGTTGCTAAATGTGTCTCGCTGATACTGTGTATTTTTCACACACAGCAAGAGAGGTCATATGTCTTACACGCACAGCAGGGATTACATGGAGGGCGGATCAATCGTTTCCGTTCAGTGCTCCCACCAAATCAACGTCCTTGTTATGGATGACGCTGCTTATAACCGATACAAGAGAGGTGAAAGCTGCAAAGTCTATGGCGGATTCTATAAGCAGTTTCCCGCCAACATTGCAGTGCCGCACTCCGGTAACTGGAATGTCGTTCTGGCTCTCCCTGCCGGGCATCGCGCTACATACAGATATTCAATCAACGTAATCAGGCAATAGCATCTGCCCTTTCGCCTGGAATAATGCCTCTTCAAGGGCGGCAATGATTTTCTGCTGTGTGCCGTCCTTCAAGTAGCCCAACGACGCCACCCCCTCCTGTTTATCGCTGTCGCGGTACCAGATAACCTCGCCATTAACTTCGATTGCTACTTTCATTATGTTCACCCATTAAAAAACCCGCCGGAGCGGGTTTGGCTTAGTAAGCGCCTTGCGCTTTACGACTTAATCCAAATGTCTGCTGCATCTGAGAGGATACCGGGCCGCCTCTTTCTATGTCGGTGATCAGCAAGTCCACAACTGCGCTACCGTCCTGCATGTAGCCATCGGCACTCTGTACAGTGGCACCGGTAGACTGGTTTATGACGTTCACCTGCACGCTGATCCCTCCTCCTGACTGCATATCCTTATTGCTGATGACCTTCCCGTTATCGCCGGGGATCATGTACTGCTTGCCGGTGCTGGCCTGGTAAATCTCTGGCTTACCTTTCTCGCCGACCTGATACAGGCCACCGGCTGATACCGGGCCGCCATTGTAGCGAGCACCAGATACAGTGCTTAGAGCCATTGATGTTGCCAGCCCAGAACCATAGGCCACGGCCCCTACTTTTGCGGCTGCGCCACCTGTAGCCACGGAGGCGGCATAGGCTGCCGGTGTCCATGCGTTGGTTAACAGGGATGCCTGTAGCAATCCGTTAGCAGTTGATGCCGCCCCGATTGTCTGCCCAATGATAAAGTTTTTCAGCATCTCCACGCCAACCTGAACAATGCTGTTGATCACGCTGTTCAGGATGGTATTGCCGAGTGACTGCATCGCCTCCTGTGCTGACATTGTGCCGGTTAGCAGGCCGGTGATTGCATTGGAGGCATTCCCGCTAAACGCATCCACCGCACTCGTCAGCATGTTATAGCCGAGGCTTTGCTGGCTGAGGATTTCCCATTGAGCTGCGATCCGCTGCTGCTCATATTGCCGGTCAGCGGCATTTTTCAGCGCCAATGCATTCTCATGAGCGAGAACCCCTTGTTGCTCGAACTGCTGAATCAGCGCCAGCTCCTGCGCGTGCTGGTTGGCCAACTGCTGCACCGGATCAACTTCAGCAATTGCCTGCTGGGTGGGGTTAACCACCTGCTGCGAGCGTATTTTGGCAAGGTTGGCCTGATGCTGCTGCTCCATCTGCTCAGTGGCTGCGTTGTATTCCTGCAGATCAATCTTTCCGGCGTTCAGCGCCGCTTTCAGGTTCTGCATGGATTCAGCGTAGGATTTATTCTCCGCCTGCTCAGGCATAGCCCTGAGCGCTTCAGACACCCCCTTAGCCGCAGCAGCGGCATCTAAAGCTGCCGCTTTATAATCCCGAGCTTTTTTCTTTTGCTCATCAGTTGCATGCGCACCAAGGGATTGCTCAGCCCTGAGTAGTTGTTGCTCTCGCGTTAAACCCTCAGTTGAGTCTGCTGCAAGCTCTGATTCTTGGCGAAGACTTTCGAGTTTTTGGGCGATAGAATCTGCGGTAGACGCCGACTGCTTCCCGGCTTTGTCGCTTTCCTTCCTGGCCTCCGTAACCCGGTAGGTTTCGGCGTATTCGTCCTGCAGCGCTTTTATTCGCTTAGGATCGGTCACACCGGCATCAGCAGCATCATATTGGGCCTGAAGCCTGGCTCGCGCCTCGCCTTCAAGTTTGGCCAACGCAAGCCGGCGTTCAGAGTTTTGAACCAGCTTCTTGGTTGCGGCGTCATCGCCTTTGGTCGGCGGCGCATTAAACTGGTTGCTTCCGGCGTCCTTCTGAGCCTTTGCTCGAATGTGGGCTATTTCCCCCTCGATCTGCTTCAGCTGCACTGCTGCCTGCGCCCTTCTGGCCTGAAAAACTGAGTCAGTTTCATACCATCTCTGGCCGTCTTTCAGCTCATTGTTCAGATCCTGCTGGAGCTTGATCAGCTTCGGCATTCTTGAAGAATCGCCAACATTGTTGTTGTAGTAATTGAGGTTATCCGCGACGCTCTGCATCAATCCTGCAAGGGTCGTAGTCAGGCCTATTGCCTGGTTCAGGTCGTTAATGGCATTTTTGAAGGCCACATCGAGGCTGTTCTTTGCCCGATCAATGCTGACCGGCATTTTATCGAACTCTTCATTGACCGACTGCGACTGACGTTGAATGGCGTTCAGAGCATCCTGAGCCGTCAGTTTACCTTCCAGCATTCTCTTGCGAAGATCGCCGAAGGGTATACCTAGCCCCGCTGCAATCTGGCGAGCAAGTTCAGGCATCTGCTCAAGAATAGAGTTGAACTCGTCAGCACGAACGATACCACCAGAAATAGACTGGCCGAACTGTCGCAATGCGTTTGCCATTTCCTCAGTAGAGGACCCACCGATCGTGCCAATTTTTTGCAGTGTCGATGTCAACATGAGAATTTGCGAGTTAGTGGCGCCAGTTTCCTTTAACGCTGTCGTCAGTGATTCCCATAACCTCTCAGTTTCTGACAGGCTATTACCTGTTTGAGCCGCGATTGCAGACAGGGAGGCAAGTGTTTCTTTGGCCACGTCAATGCTGGGGCTTAGTCTGGCTATCCTCGCCTGAAGCGTAACCATCTCGTCGCCGATGGCGATAAGCTTCTTCGCTGCATCAATGGTGAAAGCTGCTGCAATGGCAACGCCAACTTTATTTAAAGCACCTTCGAATCGCCCGGCAGATCGTGATGATTGCTCAAACTTGGCGTCCATTTGGTCAAGACGCTTATTAACCTGCTGCTGCGCCTGGATCAGGCCGGATACGTTAGCCTCAATGTCATAATAAATTTCACCTGCTTTCTCTGCCATCGCATACTCCGGGCATAAAAAAACCCGCCGGAGCGGGTTTGGTTATTTACAGGCCCGTTGGCCTATATAATACGCTATTGAATTATCAACTATTGGTGACATGCCTTCGTCAGGCTTGGATGCTTTCATTTGTTCCAGCGTGTCTCCATCACCAAGATACTTCACCGTCCACGATGTGCAGTCATACAGGCGCTGTGAGTAGGATGTCCCTGATGGCCCCTCTCTCATGGTCGTGATGGTTGCCATGGAACCATTTAAGCTTTTATCAATGATGGTGTATTTGGCTTTCGAATCAGTTGGAATGCTTATTGTTGTCGCGGAAACTGCACTAAATGACATTAGAGCTATGACTAAAAACACGACCTTTTTCACACCTTCCCCTCCCTCTATAAAAGATGAGCATAATCCTAGCAAACTTTAAAACTCTTTCCCTTATAAAAGGCGACGACATTGCCCGCTGGCTCTGTAACTATTACTTCCGCATGCCTAAGCTCGTTATCCTTGTCGATAGATGTAATCACCTCACCTGTTTTTAAGTTGAATACCTCTAATTTATTGTCATAAGGCTCTCTTCCTTTTGAAGAGCCATAAAAGGATAGCGCCAAATATTCGGCAAACTCAGATAGGGAGCATGAGGTTAGATGGGTCGTAGTAGTTAGCCTAAATACTTCTTTTTGTTGAGCATTAAGTACAATGATAGCTGCCATGATCCCATCAGGATCACGGTGAACACTGAACACAAAAGTCCCATTGAGAGAAACACACCAGGCTTTTACAGAAAATCCACTTCCTACCCTTACCATGAACTGAAACTCTTCGTTTTTTAGGAGAGCTACCGTATTCTCTCGCAGGGTTTCATATTCAGCTCGATCAAAATGCCCTACATGCCATTCGCCGTTTTGGCTTGGTACGCAATTGATACAGAAATCCTCCATCCAGTAGAGAACTCTTCCATCGGAAAGCTCGATCCCCCTCTCTAGCTTCATCACCTATCCCCATTGGTTTGTTTTCGACAGATTAGCAGGGATGCGGGGGAACGACAAAACCCGCCGCAGCGCTACTTAGTAACCAACGCGATGAACAAAGGCACCAGTATTGCCGATACCAAAAGGCCAACCAGCCACTTCTGATTTTCGTCCATTTTGTCAACAATCCTGTTTTCCATGGACTTCATGTCAGACCGAATGCCACGCAAATCAGCTCTTGTATCGCTAATTAGCTTCTCCTGGTTTTCAGCAACCGTCTCAATACGGGTAATCCTGTCATGCATGTCACCACCTCCGCCACCACCACCGCGACCATTGAATCTTGGGTAGTCAGCCATATATGAAACATCAGGATCCCTTTCTCTACTTGGCATCGTTATCACCATCCTCAATCCATTTTAATACTGGCCAAACAGCGACATGATGCGTAAATCCACAGTTTCGGCAAATGATCCGATACTGGTAGTGCATGAGAGAAAACCTAGGACCACCCGCATCTAACTTTATGTAATCGACAAAAGATCGTGACGACGCACCGTCAGGCCCTGACTGATGCACATTGCATTGAGGGATGCCAATATCCTCACTTCCGCACAAAAGGCACCTGAACACCTCTATGCCCCGCTTGAATAAAAATTCAGAAAGTAAGTCCGGAGTTACCTTCTCTAAGCGTCTTTGAAGCGTCAGTTCTAATTCTCTTTGTCTTGATTTTTCATCGTCCACGCCAGATCACCAATAATTAATACCTCTAGGCAATCTAGCATGCTGCGAGTTTTCCCATGAACTGATCTTATATCCAGAGAGAACGACAAAACCACCTGATCGTTTATCAGGATGTTCGGCGGTGAGCTTCCAGGGTAGGTTAATGCTTCTTCTGCGTGCATCTGATGCACCTTAAGAACGAAGCACTCGATGTTCTCAAATCGAACCATAGGAAGGCAAAATGAGCGATCAACCACCAAAGCAAGATACCACTCAACCACCGCAACAGCAGACCACACAACCCCCACAGGAAGGTAGGCCCACAACCGACTTCTCGTTAGGTCGTCGATTTGTTGGGAATTCTGCGGACAAAGTCAGAAAAAAAGATAGCCCACAGTAGAAATAGCTAATGCACAAACCGGAGTGAGGATTGTTGCGATCCTCGCTCTATCCAGCCTTGTTCTGATGCGCTCATTTATCTCACACAACTCTTCAGCCGTATCATGGAGATTAGCCAGTCTTATTCGCCGGATAACTGAAATTGGTGTCCTCTCTGCCCGAAATCCTTTCTGGGCCAACTCCTCGTAATGCGCTGGCCCCAATGACTTGTAAAGTTCAGTGTAAAGGTCTGCTGGGGCTGAGTTAAGGAGCGCACGTACCTGTACAGACAGCACGCCTGAAACCAGGTAAATTGCGCAAGCGGCCCAGTACAACATGAAAATACCGATACCCAACGTCATAAAATAAGGTTGGTTATTTTGCGTCAGCAATAAAAACGAAGACCCGACGCCGACTATGAGGATGCCGAGCAGTTTATAACCGTTCTCTTTGTTTATTGCATTTGATTGCTCAATTTCTTTTATGCATTCCTCGCCTTGCTTTTCGAGAAAGTCGACGAGGTCATCATCGGCACCAAGGAAATATTCATAGGGGAGGTTTGTCATTATGCATCCCTTCACGGAGTTGGTTGTGGTCGATTTTAGCTGATTTCTGATTCATTCATAAAGCCTAAGCCCACCTGAGTGGGCTATCCAAAAACCACGAATTTGTGGGTTTCATGCTTCGGTAAGCGCGTCTGGAACGCCGGGCAATGCCAACTGACCTTGTTTGTCCAGTTGCTCAATGCGTGAAAGTAGGTGGGGCTTCTTCTCTTTCCCCCACCGGCGTAACAGGCGACCAGACATACTGGCAACATCCTTCTCTTTCAGGAACTCCAGCATGACGGCATTACGCTCTTCTTCAAACTGGCGCCGCCCAACCTGAAGCATCGCGTACATCCAGTTGAAGGCGTTGATGTAGGCGATCTTGATACGCATCGCCTCTTTTTTGGTGTAGGACATAACCAGAAGCATCAATCCATCTTTGCGGAGACGATAGAACTTCTGCGGCTTTCCGTTCTGCAACTCATTGTTTTTATAGCAAACCTCAAAGTTGAGTTTTGTATCGAATTCTTCCGGGCATGCCTTAATAGTCTTTTCGATATCACGAATAACGTTGTCAGGACGTTTCCCAAATGCCTTAGCCACCATAAACGAGTCAGTTACCGGGTCGTTATCGGCCACAAAAATCAGATCGCGGAAGTCTAACCCATTAATTACTGTTGGATATTTCATATCGGCTTACCTTTTAGTGATGAACCTTGTCGCACAGGAAACCGGCCCACAGAAGGCACCGACAGCCAGCCGGCATCCTCAAGGGTCATCCTGAAAGGTTCTGTGTTAAATGCGCGTGCGAGGCGCGTCAGAAGTGAGTCGGCATTAGCCGTTCACGAACAAACGGATACAAAAAAGCCCCGCGGATGCGAGGCTGATATTCGGTTAGTGCTGAGGTTAATTCTTCTTGGGGTTTGTCCTGGAATGCTCCTGCTCCATCATCGCCTGCCAGCGGCGATCGTCTTCGTCCATGACCGTATCGTACTCTTCGCGCGTGAAGCCGTTCTGATTTGGGTATTTGGCGTTAATCATCATGGCGAACTCTGTCATCGTGAGGTTCTCAGCCTCTTCCCGGCTTATGCCGAAATGGTTGCGGGCCGCCATGATGTAGTCGGCTGCGCGGAATTCTGCGGTTGTCTCGTTCGTTTCGTAACGCTGCAGCTTACGCACCTTCGCTTTGCCGATGATGCCGTGCATCATCAGGTTTTGCGCGACGATAACCATGCTTTCTGGCGGCATGCTGCCCGGGCGCCACACGAAGCCACGCTTGCGTGATTTCCCCGGCTTCATCCATCCAACCAGATCGCCGATATCATCGTCACAACATGCTGTCAGTACCGTGTGAGCCGCCATGATCGCTTTGCGTGACAGGAGCCCGCTTTGCATAAACCGTAGGACGCAATCAGGAAGGCGGCTGTACTCATCGCGGATATAGGCCTCAGCTGCGCGCTGCGCGAATGGCGTCGCCTCGTCATTGCACAGGTCATAGAATGCCTGAACAATCTCCTCGGGCTCACCGATTCGCGCCATGTTGCGAAACGACGGCCGGAAAAAGAATTCCCGATCACCGGTACCGATAACGCATTCGCCTAATTCTTTAATCGGGGTCATAGTCGCTCCATAAACAGTATCAAGGGCGCAGAACGCCCTTTGTACTATTCACGAAATGGCCTGGTGGTTAACTGATAGTGACCGCGCAGGATGCAGAAGTGATCGTGACTGGAGTCGCGGAAGAATCGGTAGCTTCACAGGTATAGGCCCCGGCATCACCGGAAACAGCGCTGGCCTTGTTGAAGGTCGCCGTTGTTTGCCCGCTGACAACCGTTCCGTCTTTCTTCCAGGCGTAGGTATAAGGCGAAGTGCCACCCTCAACCACGACCGACATATTCAGAGCCGATCCGGCAGCCACGCTCTTGGTGGTCGGCAGGTTGGTGGTAAACGCCAGCGCCGGGCCAGCAACTTCAAAGACGACAGTATCGGCATCGTAGACTTTCCATTCCCCGGAGAAGGTCGAAATATCCGTGGTGCCGAAATCACCAGACCAGGAGGTGGTGTTAAAGTAGCCCATGATATAAGTGCCAGCGTCTTCACCAGTGAAGTCGAAGCGGACCCAGACTGTCGGCTGACGACCAGCCTGTACCTCATCGAAAATATATTTCGAGATGGCAATAGCGCCAACTTCAGTCGTCTTGTCTTTTTTACGGAATTCACCTTCTCCGGAGATGGTGACGTCCATATTGTTGACCAGGTTCTCAACCATACCTTTCGTATCGTCAGCCTCAGAGGTGACGGTATTCATGGAGTAGTCAAACCCCTTGGTGGTCATGGCGCCGAGTCGCTTCCATTCGGAAAGCGCAGGAACCGTATCAGCACAGCCAAAAGCCATGCGGAGCACGGCCACCTTACCAATCAGCTTGCCGGTGTCATTAGCGCAGCCTTGCATGTATGCCTCTCAATTAAAAAAGGCCGCCATATGGCAGCCTGATGGGTGATTCTGACGATTATTCGCCGTATGTACAGGAGACGAGTAGCCGGGTTACTAATCTGCCCTCTTCGGTGGGGATCGGAGCCGGGACATTGCCGACAAGCCGCAGCGCGCCAACGCAATCATCGGCGTCGGATTGCGCGCTGATGTACTCGACAATGGCGTTTACCGCGGCGTCAGCAGCATCGGGATTGGCCTTCGAGGAGATCACATCAACCATCACATACCAGTCGCCGCCGAGGTCAAAGGTGATATCGGTACCGCCGGAAGGCCTGAACACGATGAACTGATCAGTATCTTTCCCGGTGTCGCGCCATTGCCGCCACTGGACCTTCAAACCCGCGGTAAGCCCCTCAGCCACAAAGAGGTCTTTGAGGCGCATATACATCGGAGGGGTCATAGCGAAAGCTCCTTCTTCACCACCGCGTCAATCTGGCTGCGGGTATCCTCGAAACCCTTCGTTAAGAACTCCTTGCGGGCAGTTGCTCGCCGGAAGTTCTGCTTCACTGCCGGGTCGTGGACATACACCGCATAGTTGGCGGAGTAACCAACGCGCCCGGTTACCCTGGTGCCGTTAGCCATGATTTCGCGGAACTGGCTGTTGATGAGCGTCGACGTATCGATCGGGGTGTAAAGCGCAGCCTGCGCACTGCCAATAAGCATCGCAGACTGGATTGCTCGCACGACTTTACGCCCCTGGACGTCTTTGATGATGCGATCGAGGTTGGCCTTGGCCTGGCGGATGCCGCGAACTTTAGCGCCCATAATCAGACTCCCGTAATCAGTGCGAAATCGTCCGCCAGTCGCTCGAACGTATCTGCGAACTGGGCGATCTGCCGAATCTCATCGGCCTCATCCGGCGGTGCTGCATCGGTCGAAGCGCCACTCAGGATGTAATCTCCCTCCCGCGCCGTTGCGTACTCGGTCCATATCGTGTTTTTAACAACGAGCTCCCGGCCAAGGTCACCGATTTTTGCAGAGAGTCCGCCCTGGTAGTCGCAGAGGATAGCGATCGGTGCTTCCCACCCGTACGGCTGACCTCCGCCGTCGGTATCACTACCGTCAGCATCGCGTATACGCCGCCAGATTGTCGCCGTCGCGGTATAGCTCCAGTTTGCTACCGAAGACATCAGTTATCCCTCCATCGCAGCACAACAGCGCCTGTGGCGCGTATGCGGTCGCAATTGATGAACCACTCGCCGTCGCTTTTCACGTACGCTGTCGTTTGCTCACCGGTATCGGTGATCACCCACACCCGGGTAAACGTCCGCGGCAGCCGTTGCTGAACTGAAACCCACGCCATTAGCAGCCCCCGACCACCATAAACAGGCCCACACTGTTGCCGGCGCTGATCGGTAGTTCACTGGTGCAGCCGCTGGTATCCAGTTTCGCCAGAGAGTCGCGCAGCCAGGTAATGCCGTCATCTCCATAATCGAACGAGCGCGACGCGCCTGATGGCGCTCCCTGCGATTTTATTCGCCGGGCACCGGAAGACGTCGCCATGAGCGCAGCGGCATACATCAGGATCAGCTTTGCCGTGCAGTCGTCATAACCCGCACCATCGAGGCACGGGATAATCTTGTTCACTACGCAGAGAATCGGATCGAGCAGCGCGGAGGGGATGGCGTAACCCAACTCACCGAGGAACGCCTGCACGTCTGCCGCTGTGATTGGGTCAGCCATGGTTATTTCGCCTTCTTCGATTTGCTGGCAGATTCTTCCTGCTGCTCTGCCTGCTCTGCAGCGTCATTGCCCGGCGTGGCTACTTCCAGCGCTTGCTCTTCCACTTCGCCCACCACCGACACACGACCAGCAAAAGCTGCAGGAACGTCCGCCGCGACGAATTCGTGACCAACAGGAAGTTGCTGGAAGACGCCATCAATCATGCCCCAGCAGCCGGTTTTCTCGACCTTTAACGTTTTCATGCTTTCTCCCGAAGAAAAGGGGCCGAAGCCCCTTAACCCTGTGCGTTGAAGACTTTAGAGCGACCGTTGAAATCACGCTTAATCTGCAGACCAACTGCACTCCAGACCAGAGTGTTGTAGTTGTCGAACGGATTCTGTCGGGGGATCATGAAGGTGCCCACCGGCGCGGCGATGCGCGTCTTGATGTACTGCGAGTTGCGAACGTACGCAATGAAGTGGTTACCGGTCAGCTTAAAGGTCTGGTTGAACGACTCGATGCGACCATAGCGCAGGATGTATTCCAGCACAGTGCCTTCTTTGAAGCCCGCGGCATCGGAATACGGTCGGTTCAGGTTGCGCATGATATCCGGGGATGCCCACACTTTTACCTTCTCCTGAACGTAGTTATCGTCCAGCAGTTTGGCGAACGGACCGGTGAAGAATGCTACTGATTCATCAGGAGTCGAGGTGGTCAGGTCAATATTCAGACCGGATGCACTCAGGTCTACCTGGTTGGTGTTGGCGTGGTTGGTAATACCAGCGCCAACATAGCCCTTCACCTTCACCTTCGCATCGCCGGAAAGCATGTAGTCGGCCATATCTTCGCGGATGGCTGCAACATGCGCTTCCTGGTCATCGGCCATTGCATCAAGGTTTTCGGACTGCATGCCGTTCCATTCACGCCATTCACGGCTGTAGCCGGTGTTGAAGATCGGGATCGGGTCGCCGGCTTCGTCGTAGATGACTTTATCCAGTTCTTCCGGAACATGGCCCGTCAGTGTGCGATGAACCTTGCCAGCGTCGCTGGAAACGCGGTAGAGCGCCGCCGTCTTGCCGATTGAGATCGGCGTACCGAGACCGAGCAGGTCATCAAGCAGGCCGTTGCCTTCGTCGTTGCGGAAGACTCGGGTGGTGATGTTGTCAACTTCACGCCAGTAGTCTTTAGAGATCAGCGCAGCCTGGTTAACTTCCAGCGCGCCGCCGTACTGGGCGGAAATGTTGTTCTGGTTAACGTTGAAGGATTCGCGCTGCATCAGCAGCTGATTCCATGCCTTCTTGATCTGGTTATGTTCAGTAACCAGCTTTTTGTTAAATACGATCATGCTCATGCGGTAGCTTTCCCTGATTTGCGAACTTTCACGAGCTGGGCTTCAGCACCAACGGTGATCTTTTCGCGTGAAAAGAAGAGGACCTGGTCGGTGGCTGGAGTGGTCGACTTGGCCAGTGTGCCGTCACCGGCAGAAACCAGACCTTCGTTTTCCAGCAACACTTCGCCAGCCTTTACCAGCATGTGGTAATCGACATCGTCTTCGCACATGATGGCCGCGCCAGTATCCCCGGCCGGCACTGCATCGCGGATATCACCGCCGCCGATATAATTGTGCTGGAGCGCCAGGGCTACCCCTGCACCACCGGCCACATTGTGAACAGCCAGTTTCCCTGTGCTATCCAGCATTACCAGAGATCCTGGCTTCACTGCTGCCGCCATGATTGCTTCAATGACCTGCGGGTCATTCTTGCGGGCCGGGCCCGCGATTACGGTATGGAAACGAGGTGCGAGAGCCATTATTCAGGAGCCTCCATAGAAAGGATTTCACTCTGAGCGCCATTCCCCTGGAATGCCGGGTTCAGACCGGTGCTGGTCTGGCACTGCGAGTACATGTCGTTCAGCGCTTCGCCGGCCAGTGAGTTGATCGCCGCTTCGGTCATGAACGGGAATTTCGCTTTGACCGCTTCACGCTTGGACTTGAGGTCTTTTTCAGCATTGGCCTGCAGCTGGGTTTTCAGCGTGCTGATCTCGTCTGTCAGAGGCTTAATCGCCAGATTTACTGCCGCGGTAATCGCGTCAGAGTTAATCTGAGTACCCGGCTGGTCGCCTGCTTTCTTCTGTACCTGCTGGTTATAGGCATCCCAGACCTGATCGTCGGTCAGCCCCTCGGTTTTAACGCCTGCGGCATTGAGCGCGGCGATCATCTTCTCTTTCATCGGGTTTGTTTCTCCGTTGGTTTTGACTTCGTACTCAGTGGGTTTGCGCACGACCTCTACTGGATCGCCGACCAGCGTGACTGTGCTGTCGTCGATGAGGTATTTTTGCTGGAAGAGCTTATTGCCCTCTTCGAAAATGAATTTGTCGGGCCATACGGTCACGACATAGCGATAAACATCGCTGCCTGACGGCGCGCGAATGGCTTCACGCAGCATCTGGTAGATTTCATCGAATGAGGCATCTGAGTTATGGGTGAGGAAGAACTTCACTTTGTTCAGCAGCCCATCTTTGAGGCTATTTGCGGCTTCAACGAGGCTTGCCGTTTCGACTTCGCCTTCCTGACCATCGGCATTCACGAACATGCCGACGCCGTCTTCTGGAGTGCCGGCGCCCGGCTCATCGAGCAGGATAGCGATATGGTCGAACTGCATATTGCGAGCGATCCATGAGTACTTCTTCTGCTTCGACTCGCCTGACTTTCTCTCTTTGTTTGTGAGTAAGCCGGTAGACAGGTGGATTGGGTCTGTGTTTGTGCCGGCGATCATCTCATCAAGGCGATTAATCAGACGCTTACCGTCAGGCTTTGTCTCGGCGACCGCCTTATTGATATAAACGTCCATGACGACCTGGTCGCCTGACTTGCTGACGTTCTGCGCCCATGCTCCGACGTGATAGCTGTTAATGGCCCGCGGGTCATTGGCGCTGACATATTTGCCATCTACCATCGGATGCGGCAGAGGCATCAGCTTGCCTTCCATCGTCTGGTAGCTGTTGTTAATCTCCTCCGCCGGGTACAGGCCGCCATTCATCACAATGTCATCGACGATCGGAACCGCACCACGAATGACGTAGTGCTCTTGGCCGTTGATCGTTGTCGTTGAGATGTTGGAGGCGTTGATGGCGAGGGATTTAACGTGGATGCTGGATAGCTTCACGTTGCTTCCTCATTGGTGGATTTCGGGCAATAAAAAAGGCCGCCGGAGCGACCTTATCAATTACTAAAGGGCTATTTTATTTTCGTATATAAAATTGCAAATCACATCGTAACGATTTGCAAAAAGCGATGCCTTCTCTAGGTAGTATGTATTTTCATCTGTTTTACCAAAAAATTGAAGGATGTAATTCTTGACTGCATTAGAGTCAACCAATTCATCGTTGGACATGATCATGCTGTAGACGGCCTTGTAAAATCGCTCATCATCCTTTGGATGCAGGCTGTCCCACGTTGAAACCTTAAGCCATGAGTCTAAAGCCGAGAAATCTTTCATTAACCCCTCTCACTGCTGTTGTTAGATAGGCTAATTCTTCCACTGCTTACGTTCTTTCGCCAGCTTATCTGCCAACCCCTGATTGAAAATGCTGCCGTCGTCATTGAGCAGCACCGGAATCTGGCTGCAATAACAGTTGTACCGGTTGCCGTTCTCGGCGTAGAAGTCTCGCACCTGCTCGGTGGTGTAGACCTTGCCATGACGGCTGGCGTGCCAGCTGCGCGTCGTCGGTTTGAGTGCCGATAGCCATAGCAGGCCGGTATTCAGCCCCAGCCGGTCAGCGGCCCAGTCAGTTTCATTCCATTGCGCCTGGCGCAGCGCGCCGACCTGCTCAGTCTGAGCGATGGTCTTGGCCTTCGACATCGACACGTCGAGGCGCTTGCTGATGACGCTTGCCGTCTCACGAGGATTCACCCCGCGCGCTACCGCATCGGTGATGATGTTGGTCAGATCGCCGCGGGCAGTGTCGCTGATGACCTTCCAGTCGCTAAAAGTAGTCAGCCTGGCCGCCGCTATCTGGTTCAGATAACCGGGGCTGCTTAAAAGCTGCTGAAGCGTCGTCTGGCTGGCGTACACCTGCGACTGCTGCGAGAGGTTGTTGAATGCCTCCAGCGTTCCGCGCTGCGCCTCAGCGGCGACGTAATCCATCGCCCACAGGTTTTGTTCGCCGCCTTCCAGCAGGTAATCGTCGAGAATAACCTGCACCGCTTCCAGCAGGTCAGCCAGTTCCTGCGCCGACATGTCATAGATGAACTTGCCGGCGTTGACCTGGTAGAGCGTTGGCTCGGCGCCGTTAACGTGACAAAGGAAATGCCAGTTATGGCTGTTAACCTCACGCTCTCTCCCGGTCAGGCGCTGGTCGAACAACGCTTTAAGTGCGCGTTTGATGCCGAGATAACGGTCCTCGATATCCCGGAACATCGCGCTGACCTGCTTCGCTGATCGCGTCGGGTCAACCTTGCTGCGCGGAACTATCGGCAGCCCCACCTTTGCCGTCTGCTCCGGTGTCATCGGCCAGTGGATCATCGGTTGTCACCTTGTCATTCGGGTTAGGTGGTTGCTTTGGCTCAGGCAGAGGGTCAAGGCCTACAATCTCGCGAAGTTCGTTGGCCGTGAATGGCGGCTCGCCACCATAGAAGCCCGACGTTTTCTGCACGATATCGGCCAGTTTTGAAGCGTTCTCGATTTTCTCTTTTTCGCCAGGTGCCAGCAGGTCGGTCCATGAAATGGTGACCTCTCCATTTGTCGGCGGATCGATAATGCCCAGCGTCCAGAAGCGTTCCAGCAAGGCTGTGATTCGGTCAGTCAGGAAGCCGTTGCGGCGGGTATTGCGGCGAATGGCCCAGTCTGTTTTATCCTCATCGCTCGCCAGGCGCCCGGTCTGCTGTCCAAACAGGATGGTGAAAGGGATTTGCACTGATGCCGCCAGCTCGTTCGCGGTGACCTCCCACGTCGGCCCCGGGTCGCCGGGTGTCACGCTCAGTACATGCATCTGCCCGGCCTGCATAACCGCCGCCGCATCGGTGCCGCGGTTAAGCTTGTTGACCTTGTCGCCCATCGCTTCGCCGAGGTCGGCATAACCAGCCTTCTTCGCCAGATCGGACAGCGTAGCCATGTCTGTTTCTTTGCTGAACTCGACCGCGATCTGCCGGCTGGCATTTTTCAGGAAGCCCTCAGCGCCACCACCGGAAATCTTCTCAAGGTCGAGTCCTTTGTTGTATCCCGCCTCAAGCAGCGGGATACCCGACAGAACGTTGTCATCCTCTGAGCCTTCACAGAACAGGATCACCCTGCTGGGATGCACAGGCTCACCGCGCATCGGTCCAACGAAAGCCTCGTCTCCAACCGGCTGCTCGTTGAAGTTGAACATCTTCGGCTGGCCGAAGGTCTCGGACTGGCGATCGTTATCCCATTCGGCAACTGTCAGCTGCGGCTCCCATACAGGGATAAGTTTTACCAGCGCTGACTCGCCCAGGGATTTCACCAGCCTGGTATCTACTGGATCGCTCCATGGCTTGTTATCTTTCACCTGCAGCAGCAGTGCGGAGTAACGCCCGACCATATTGCGGCGATCGGCATCCTTCACCTTCGGCCACAACTTCTTCATGAACTTGGTTACTTTCTTTTCCCAGGCGTTTGTTTTCTCCGCCTCCTGCGCTTCATCACCGTCAACGATTACCGGATAGTCCTGCCAGCATCCATCCAGAAGGCGATGCACAACAGCGAAGCCTGCGGCGTTGCGCCGGTACATGTTGTAAAAGTCATGGAAGGTAATGGTTCGCGGGTAGCCAAACTCCTGATAGAGCGTCGGGCGCTTGGTGTTGCCACCGCCGATACCGATGGCGTTAAGGTAATTCGCTCGCCGCATTTCAGTGGCGAGATTGTTCACAGCCAGTTGAAGGCCGTTATCTTGTTCGCTCACTGGCGATGCTCCTTAGAAGAATACTGTGCCGACCTGCTTGCGGTTGTTCTTCGCCACGGCAAAGTAACGAAAGCTGTCGGCGCCGTGCGATGTGAAGTCGTGAAGAGGTTTGTCTTTCCAGCAGCCGCGCTTGTCGTCCCACTCCTTGCGGTAACCTTCGAGGTGGGAGATGCCAACAGCGCACTTCTCCTCATCGAAAACGCAGGACTTGAGGATTTCACGCACCGACTCGATGCCGGTGTCGATCCCCGCTTTCGGAACAACGCGGAAGTTCATCGAATACATCCGGCCGTCAATCTCGTATCCCTCGCGCGCCAGCTCTTTGCGAGACTTCGCATCAGCTGCAAACTCGCGGTTCTCGATGTCGTGCGGCCCCCAGTGCTCACCGTACTCATAGCCGCGGTCTTTCAGCACCTTCATGTAGTGCCGAAGCCCTTCGCCAGAGTTTTCGTAGTAGTCGATGATGTGAAACTCTTCGCCAACCTCACGAACGAACCAGATCGCCGTTGAGTCGCCAACACCAATATCCCAGAATGTGTGAACCGGTAGATGTGAGTTATCAGGGATTTGGCCGATCCGCTTGTTGGTGTAGAGCCAGCGGAATTGTTTGGCGTAGTACGCGCCCTCGACCGACTGCTGGAACGCCTCTGCCGGAATGGTCGGGTATTCGCGCTTCATGTCGTCGCCGAGCGTCTTTTCTTTGGCGTAATACCACGCCTTCTGCCGTTCGTTAACGACTACGCCGTGTTTCGCCTCCATCTCAGCGAAGTATTCAAGCAGGCGCGCCGGCAGCGGTTCTACCGGGTCAATTGCGTACTGTGGATTCTTCCACCAGGAGAAGAAGAAAAACTTCCAGTCCAGCGCAGATAACGGCTTACCCTGCAGCAGCGCTTTCTCTGCCGTCTGGCAGTAATCGAAGAAGTAGCCCGCCCGGCCCTCTGCGGTACTCTCGATAGTTGCGAAACAACCTGTTGATACCGCCTCAAACGCACCAGTGACGATTTCACGGGCTTTATCCGGATACTTGGCGCATATCTTTCCGAACTCGGAGACGTGCAGGTAACGCAGCGTACCGCCACGAAATGAGGTGCTGACGTAGAGTGATCCGCCCTTCTTAAAGACCAGCTCGCCGGCTGAGTCGTTACTCGCCGGGTTGGCCGCCTTTATCTCGGCCGGCAACTTATCGTAGGCATATTTTACCTTTTCCCGGAACAGGCGCTTTGCGTCATTCAGCGTGTGGGCGATCAGCGCGCACTTTGCCGACTCGAACAGAGCCGCGTCTAGCTGGATGATGCATACCTCTGTGGTAAAGCCGAGCTGGCGAGCTTTCAGGATGATGTTGCGGGTATGGATCCCCTCGAAGTATTCCCGCTGCTCCGGCGTCATCCTGAAGCGAGTCGGCTTACCTTCTTTGTCGGTGATCCAGTAAAGATTGTTCAGCCGCCAGTCTTTATCAGCTAGCAGCTTGAGATGCTCAGGCTTCATTACGCCCCCTGAGACAAGGAATCCATCAGTTCAGAGAGTTGCTTAACAGAATTGTCGCCTTCCGGCCCGTCGATATCGTAGGCCTGGCGTTCAAGTCCGATCAGGTTCTTCAGCGCTTCGCTGAGAGCCTTCACCGCTTTCACGCGCTCAGGCATGCTGATAATCGAATGGTAAATCTCGTTCAGCTTATCCCGGCCATTCTCATCGGGAGATAGCATCAATTCGCCAAGCTTCCGCAGAGAGTCAACATCTGCGCACTCGGCGCCGAGCTCATCAAAAAGAGCGTTCGTTATCTCCCTGGCACGCCGGATATCGCCGCGGTGCTCCATGCGTACAGCAGCAACCACCTCTGCCGTAGCCTCTATAAGTACGCGCTCAGACAATGCTGTTTCGGTGCGTACCTGCTTGCGTACCTCTGCTTTGCGTACCAGATCGTCAGCGCGTTCCTTTACCTTAGCGGCCAGGTCGCGAGACCAGTCGTCACGCTTGGCACGCTTACGGATAGCACCTTCGCTGATGCCGTGCTGCGATGCAATTTCACGGAGGGACATCACCCCGGCCCGGTACGCCGTCTCGATGGCCTCCCAGTCGGGTTTGCTCATACTCCATTCCTGTTTCATTAGCCATTAAAAAAGCCACCTTAAGGTGGCCTTCGTATTGGTGACGGCAAAAACCTTTAGTTATTTAACCTTCAAGGCTTCTTGAATGGCGTCGGCAAGTTCCGCCAGGTGCTCAGATACATATTTAAGCTCAACATCTGTTTTGCAGGCTGTAGCTGCATCTGAACTTCCAACCGATGCCTTAGCAATTTCAAGGGCAGCTTGTACAGCAATTAAGCGCTTTGTTTCATCGTCAGTTTTAATAGAACCTGACTTTAAATAGTTCTCTAACATTGAAATCTCCTTTTAATATGGAGATTACAGATTACCCCTCGGATTTATCCGAATAAAGCATTATCGAAGCCCCTCAATGAAGGACTTCTGTAATGTGGGCTCTTATCTCAACGCGGCCCCTTACCGCGTGCCGGATGCTCATCTTCGAGCGCCAGCATTGAGATAATATGGCTGACCTTAAACCAGCCAGACTTCTCCGACAGTCGACAGAGCCAGATCGACAGGAGAATGAGTAGTATCAACATCTTAACCTAAGACACTGCGTGGTGATGTATTCCTGCTACTGGCTGATTGCCCGGTAGTAGGCCTGCCAGCGGTACTTATCCAACCGCAGTTGGCGCAGGCATTGAGCGGTTTCGACGTCCGATTGCAGGTCTTCGTCGGTATCCTTCCCTGCGTCACTTGCTTTGCACGGAGGGATCATCAAATCCGGGGATGGCGTTGGCAGCGTCGATAGCTCGCTGGCGCAGCTGCACAGCATCATCGTCAAACCGGCACACAGTACGATTCGGAGACTGGACATATTTCACCACGTCGCGGGTTATGGTTCGGTAGATGACCTTGCCCTCTTCTGTAGCGGCAGCGGCCTTTTGCTCAACTGGCTGGATAGTCTTTTCGGCTTTCTCTTTCTTCTTCGCCGCGATGGCGTTGATATGGTCAGCGTGAGAATTCCAGCCAGAACGCCACGAGAAAAAGCAGGAAAGTAGCAGAATGACTACAGCGCTGATGATTGCGGTTAATCGGCTCATTTCTGGCCCCACTCGCAGACTTCACGCTCAATCTCGCGCCTGGTGATCAGTCCCTTCCACTGCTTGCCACCGGCATACGTCCAGCGCTGCAGTTCCTTACACGCTCCCGGCACGTCCCCAGCATTCAATTTCTTCAACAGCGTGGAACTGGCGAAAGCGCCAGAACCAACGTTGTAGGTGAATGAGTAAAGCGCGGCACGGGTAGGATCAGGAATGCGGACTTTGATGAAGGGATCAATGGCGCTTGCCACCTTCCGCAGATCGGCTTTCAGCAGGTTGTCGCATTCCCTGTCGGTGTAGCGGTGGCCGCGGCGAATATCGGCGCCAGTGTGACCATCACAAACAGTCCAGACGCCGACAACATCCTGGTAGGCGTAATAACGCCTTCCTTCCAGTCCGTCTGCATTACCAAGCATGACAGAAGCAATGGCGATCGCGCCTGAACCGCCGGCGATCGCACCAATCAGCTTATTCCTCAGCGTCGGGTTCATCTCGGCTCCTGCTGCGTCTGTTGTCTTCGCGAATCTTGAAATACAAATTCGTCAGATACGTAAGTACGGCGATGACAATGCCCACCAGTACGCCGATGGCATTCCACTGCTCGGGGCTGTAGGCATTTAGCATGCCGTTAAGGATGCTCCCGGCTGAAGCGCCATAGGCAGCACCAGTGGTTATCTTTTCCATGCGATACATACTCTCACCTCGCGTTGTTAGCGGGTGCTGTGCGTGTTTGAAAGGGTCAGGCCCGTCGGGCTGGATTTAACAACGAAGCATGTCGATGATGATTCCCGCGGGACCTGATAATAAAAAAGCCTGCGGTTAGGCAGGCAATAAGCATGAGGGTAATAGCAATGTCGGTGATGACCGAAAATACCCTGGCTGGGTCTGGCGGCCTGTGACGCTGTTGCAGCAACGCCCCTGATAAGTTGGGGTATGAACCCGTTATCAGGTCAGGCCATTATCTGGTGCACCATTCAGGACTCGAACCTGAAACCGATAGCTTAGAAGGCTATTGCTCTCTCCGGTTGAGCTAATGGCGCTGAATTGGTGCTCGCATCAGGGATCGAACCTGAAATCATCCGATTATGAGTCGGGTGCTTTAACCTTGTTAAGCTATGCGAACAATCTGGTTCATGGCTCTTGCGCGGCGGGTGTCGTCGTGTCGTGCAGCACGTTTCTACCCAAGAGCCCTGACCGGATCGCAGGCATAAAAAAGCCCCGCATGATGGCGAGGCTCGGTGTTCTGATAGGTCAAACGCAAATACGGCAACCTACACTAAATATATTGCTCATTTGTTCATTGAAATGCAAGCACGTTATGACTATTTTTTGCAATTTTCCTCACGCTTTCGCGATCATTAAACGCATTTTGCAGCGGCTGGTACAGGCAGAAGAGCGCCGCGTTGATAATCTGCTTAACTTCCCGGCGGATGGTTGAAATGCTCGGGTGCTTATACTGGTTTCCGCCGCGGGTCTTCATCAGGCGAGGTTTGCTCACAGCATGCTGCCATGAAGCGATCCTTATCTCGCTTGAGTTACAGACGTAATAGGCAAAAATCACCTTCCATGCGTTCTCATCTACGTTTTTCAGGTAATGTCGGATTACGGCATCAATCAGCAACCCATCATCATCGCTGCATACAGGCCTTGATGGTGCTTGCGGTTCAACCGTGGCCATGAACTTGGCAATCATATTTATCATCGCCTTGTCTATCTTCCCTGTCTGGCACCATGCGCCCCAAAGCTGGAGCCACTGATCTATCCACTGGTGCTGTTCGTTGGTTAATTCCAGTTTCATGCTGTCTCTCCTAGGGTCTGATAGATGCGGACAAAGTTTCTCAGTATGCGGTAGTCAACCAGTACGGTGCCGCGGTGCCGGCAGAGGCGAAGCTTTTGCCAGCGGTCGCGGATGCGTTCGATAACGTCACGGCTCATGCGGCCTCCATTTCGGTAATGGTTAGCTCAAGCCGCCCACCTTTGACGACAGGCATTCTCTTCACGCTGTAATAATCAACCTGCTGGTCATCTAGCCAGAAACCTGACTTCGTCAGAGCATCGAATGCAGCCTTTTGCAGGTTGTCCAGGTCACGGCGCCGGCGATCAGGCATGTGGCACTCAATACGGATTTTCAGTGGCGTGGACAGGCCGATATCAAGCATCGAGTCTTTGATGATTCTGGCGACGCTGTCGCGGTATGCCTGCCCTTCCGCGCTAATGTGAGTGCGCCCCCGGTTATGCCGGTAGTAGCGGTTGTTGCTTGGTGGCCAGGGTAATGAAATTCGATATTGGTTCATGCTTTTATCAGCCCCTCTTTCATCCAGATAACCTGCGTTCTGGCCATTCCCTCCAGCGCGCACTCCTTCGCATACTCCGCATCTACCAGGCGCGTGCGGCGGTCTATTTCATCGTGACAGGATGAACAGGCGATAGCGGCGATCAGATCAGGCGGCTTAATCCCGGTCCCGCACAATCCAGCAATGCGGATATGGGCCAATACCGTGGTTTCGGGGTTGCCGTTGCAGACGCCCGGAATGCGAACCTGACATTCGCGGCCGCGCGCCGCTTTGCGAAGATTAGCCATGCTTACCCCCAAATCCGTTGACGAAGTGATCGCGGCGTATACTCCGGTCGAGCACAAACCGGCAGCCTGGCGCTGACCGTCCAGCTCAGATAATCCGGGTTAAGGCTTTTCTCGGTGACGATGCCACGCGCCTGATATCTGGACACCAACTGTTCTGCCTGCTCCGCAGTGCATTCGGGATGCTGAAACCATGAGTATTTCATCAACATCACCCCGCAAAGCTCAGCAGCTGACTGGCGGCATTTTCAGCCTCAGCCGGCGAGTGGAATTTGCGACGCAGAATGTAGTTCCAGAGCACATTCAGCACTGATTTGTAGACGCCGTTAAACTGGCTGTCGTCCATGCTGGCGAAGGAGATCGACTTTGCGACACGACGACGGCTACCGTCAGGCATCTGGTATTCGTCGTAAAAGCCAGCCTGAATGGTTGCCCACTCGCGGAATGATTCGAAGTGTTTCAGCAGCGCCATATCGCGGGAACGGGAGATGCCGACCGAGGAGAGATACATCTCCGCGGCGTTCTGGAGCGCAGCACGCTGATCGAGGTCGGATGAAAGGAAGTCGATAAACCCGGATATGAGGGCGCGCTCAGCGGGCTCAATGAGGCCACCGGAAGGCGTCCAGTAGTGATACCCGAGAGTCAGAAGTTTGAAGAACTTCTTGTGGAATGCGTAATTCCGGGGCTTGCGGAACTCACCGCAAAGCCGTTGCCCTACTGGGATAAGTTGCAGGTATTCGCTGGTTCCCGGCTCTGCAGGAATCAGTACGTTTTGATAACTCTTCTCAAATTGCAGTGTTTGCGCCATGTGTCCCCACTTGGCGCCGGGGTAAAGTTGTCAGTTGTCCAGACTGACGAGATAATTATGACGGGCTAAATCCCGAATTGCAAAACGAGCATAGGCTATTTTTTCTCGTTCTGACTGGCCATTTCCAGATAGCGCGGATCGGATGCTCGGGGTAGCTGGATACTCTGCTCTCGGTAGTGGCGGACGCGCTCCATGAAGTAGTTTCTCAGGTGCTCTGGCTGCTCTCTGGCGACCACTTCGGCGACAACCGGCATGTTCAGGCGCTCTTTGTAGGCGACGCCGGAGGCTGCGAGATCAACGTTGACTTTGTTCTGCTCTTCTAGGCCTTTGGATGCTATGTTGTAGTTAGACATAAATATCTCTCTTAGGCTCAAGAATGAATAATCAAAAATACATCTGTATTGCTGCTTCAGTGATAGTGGCATGCATGTTTGTCATTGTCCCGTCAGATAAAATGGTTAGCGGTCAGTCTCTTGATTTTACATATAAATTCATTTGGAACTTAGGTGTTCCTGATGGGGATATATTTCCTTATGTGCCGAATGTTGGCTTTTTGATTGCCCAGATAATAGGCGTCCTTGCCATTGTGTGGTTGTTAAGTAAGGTAAAAAGATAATCAGCTCAGTTGCATGGCTGGTACATCTTTAGGTTATTGATTACTCGCCGGCAGCCAACTGCCGCGCGCTGCGCGGCTTTGCGTTCAGCGGGGGATTTAGGCATCGCCAGATCCCCGCGTCGGTGCAGTGTCGATAGCCAGCAAATGTGGCGATTCAAGATAACGAATCATCGTTTCTGCAACCTGCTGGCGAGCCTTTAAATCCTGAAGCACTATTAGTAAGACTGGCGAAAGAGACTTTCTATCGACGTTGTAGCCATAACGCTGCAGGGTGCCAATGAGGTCTGCAAGGATCTGGCTATCTGTAAGCTCATGACTCACTCTTCACCTCCTGCGGTGCGGCCGGCAGCGGCATCCAGTGAGTTGGTGTCCATGACGCGCCGGGGATCAACCAGCCGCTACTCTGCGCATCAGGGTGGCCAGGGATATACGTTGCCCATTTGCAACACCACCGCGGCTTCTCTCCCCACCAACGCCCGACCAAAACCTCATGACGACTTGGCGGCATCTGCTCGCTTACCTGAATCCATCCCTGGCTTTGCGCTGGAGTGTCGCCGTTTTGCTCCGGAGAAACGTGGTTTTGCGCCGGGCAGCAATCGGATTGCGCCGGAGATTTGGTGTGCAGCACCTGCACATTTTCGTCACTCCTGCAGATCGCTTCAGTTCCTGCACTTTTTTTTAATTCCTGCAGCATGGCGGCGCGGCAGGCGTTCCAGCCCTTCACCTCAGCGATGGCTGCTACTGCATCCACGGCGTACATGCTCAGTGTATTTGGAATTGATTTTTCCTCCGGCACTACCGGCACCGGCTGCGCGTGGCGATAGAGCGGCAGTACGGCCACATCACCATCTTTTGCGACAAATTCTGCCCGGCATTTATCGTTTGTAACATGCCATTGCTCACGATAGTGCCATGTCCACGCCACCGGCTCGCTGTCCATTGCGACCAGCGCCATGCGGGCCAGCTCCTCGGCCTCCTCAGCTGGCAGCATTAAGTTGCTTCCGGCGCCGTAGGTTTCACGCCATGATTTAATTTTTTCCAGGCGCTCTCTGGTTAATTTGCTGGTCATTGGTTGGCTCTCCGTGAAATTTTGTGGCCTGGCGCATAGCAGCGCTGGCGGTCTTTGCTGATGCGCCAGCCAGCTTTGCGCGCCTGCTGAGAAATGTCGGTCATATTCCGGCCAATAAAATCAGCCTGCCCCTGCGGATGGATTTTCCCTGACTGACAACCATCACAGTCGCAATACAAATCGGAGCAAAATCCTTCAGTGATAGCCATCACTCAGCCTCCACCTTGATGCCAGCGGCGCGAGGAATATTTACCTCAACAATGCGCACGGTAGGCTTATACATCTCGATGGCGGTAAGCCAGTCAGCACCAGTCATCCGTTTTTCTGAATCACCATTAGCCCAGGTAACAGGTAATCCGATAGCCTTCATGGCAATCTCAATTTCGCCAGCAATCGCGCTCTTACCACAGCCAGTAAAACCGGCCACAGTAACCAGAACCTCGCCTTGCTTCACGGTGACGGTGCGGGACTCCAACTGAGAAATCCGCTGCTGCGCCTTCTCCAGCGCCTCTACCAGCGCGAGGATGCTGGCAGGGTTAGCCAGGGCGATAAACTCCCCATTACGGTCTGTTTGAGCCTGTGTGAAGTCGCCACTATCGACATAAACGATTGAACCCTGGTCTTCATCCATCGAGTCAACGTTATATTCAATGCTCGTATTTCCCGGGTAATATTCCCAGCGCCCCGGAGTCGCTTTCTCTGCTGCCGCTTTCAGGCTCTGCGCCAGTTCGGTGATACCTGTCATGGTTGACTCCCTAAATCTCAAAGGCCAATTGCGGCATAAAGCGGTCGCGCTCGGCGTTATAGTTGAGCGCACTGGCGCTGTTCATGGACTCGATACGCTCGACAAGTACAGCGGCGCGCGTTTCTTTACTGGCTGGCGCATAGGCAGACTTTTGCCATGCTTTATCGATACCGATATTTCTTGCTACGTTTGTGCTATCAGCTGATGACAGCGGTATATGGCGGAAAATGTCGGCATTGAGCATACGTAGGCCGTGCAGTTTGCAGATCGGGTAGCCGTTCTCATCCACAACATGCCGGATTAAGTCACGCAGGCGAGCCACACAGCGGCGCGGGCGCTTTGCGTCGTATTCGCCCATGCTGCCGATTGCCACGCGGGGGAACTCATTGCAGAGTTGAATAAACCGCTCGTCTGGTTCGTTCATGTGCCACACTGGCGCCCCAATGAACTTTCCGTGCGGCCACTCTGCTATCAACGCATCGTTTTCTTCGCTACTACCGCCGATAACGTCCGGGATAATGGCGAATGAGAACCGAGGGTGATTAGCCCAACGCTCGACGAACCGGTAATACTCGTTCCAGTCCACAACGCGTTTTTTCGTCCAGAAACTGAATGCGCCGTTATCCTGAGCAAATGACTGAGTAACCTCGCTGGCCAGTGCTAACTGCCCAGCGTTTGCAAAGCTAATGAACGCATGGCGCCCCTTCCACGCTTTCAACGCACAGGTATCTGGCGTGATTGGCCCTCCGTGGAAGTGAATCATTTGTCGGCCCCCTCGCTGCGGAACATCATGATTGTCAGGTCGCCTTTAGTGGCCAGGCGAACGGTAGAGCCAGGTTCCAGGCTGTTAAGTTCAAAGGCGTCATAAAACTCATTCACAGCTTTCTGGCGGCGAGATTCCTTACGACGCTTGTCCCACTGCCTCAGCGCATTTTTGGTAATCCACTGACCTGTTTTAACCATGATGTATGCCCACCCCAGAATGGCTAAACCGGTATTGAGATAAGTAGCGAGGCTCATTTGTCGGCCCCCTCGCGCAGCTGCTCGAAAAACTCCTTACCGCAGTCGATAGCGCCAACAATTACGGCAACTTCATCGCCTACAAAATCACCCTCATCGACATGCTGCTGCAGGCGACCAATGAACTCCTCCACCCCATCAGCCTTAATCCCGGCTACGATGCGATCGGTGGCGGGGGTTTCAGGCTTAAGTGCGCCCAGAACGGCGTGGATAACCTCTGTTTCGTTTTCAACCCATGACCACTCGGAGGTTTCATTCCAGTCATGATCCATTACTGCGGTTTCCATGAATGCATCGACTGCTTCGGATGGGATTTCCCCCCGGCTAAAAACAGCCTTCAGCGCCACATTCTCCGCAGCCAGCTGCTGGTACGCTTTCGCCAGCTTCAGGAACTTCTGCTCTCTGATCGACGGCTCGCCTGCGCTCTCCAGGGAGGCGATGAGCTCGTTTACTGCCTGTAATGTGATAGTCATTTTCTTACTCCCGCCAGGCACTGGTTAAACAGGTTGGTCATTGGGTTTACGCCGCCAGGACGCTGGCGATACTGAACAGACGGATCGCTTTCGGTTACGGCTGTCGTGTCGATCAGGGTGTAGCGGTAGCTCCTGCACTCACCCTCACGCTTAACCTGTCCGTCACGGTGCATCTGCCACAGGGAGGAATTGACCACTGAAGAGTCAAGCCCGGTACCGCGGCGGATATCCTGAAAGCTGCAGCCAGGATGCTGGCCGATGAAGTTAATAACGGCTTGTTTGCCAGAGTTCTTTTTCATGACCGCCCTCTCCCCAGTCCAAATTTCGCCCGAATTTCTGCGATTTTGTTTAACCCCTGCTCCTGACTTAATGGCCGGCCACCAAGTTTTGGAATCTGCTTAACCGGCTCTGGAATCGCTTCTCCTGCGTTTAAACGACGCACCATACGCATCAGCTCATCCTGAGCCTTGCGGCGCAGCTCAGCGTCGCTGAGGCCGTTTGCGCGCATGTCTGCGTACAGTCCAGTAACCATCCAGTAGCAGGCCTTGTGCTTCAGCGTTACCGGCGTGACGTTGTGCTCTGGCCACGGATAGGACTCAGCATCCGGGTATTGCCCGCGGGTCCGGCAGTACTGGTAAACCATATCGACCAGCTCCACTGCATCCGGCAGTCCGGCAGATACGGCTGATTCCGATTTGCACCAGGCGACAAACTGACCCGGCGATGGCATGAATGGACGATCCTGTTTGCGGGCAACGCGCATTCCGGCGTTGATTTGCTCCATGGAGACAATCCCGTTTTCCTTGAACGCCAGAAGCCACTGCCGGCGCATCTCGTTCATCTCCTCGGGTGTTTTGCTGGCCAGCGCCGGGAACACAGCGAGCAACTGGCGGAACAGTTCGTTGAAGATCTCCGCAGTCTTTGCCGCCTGGCGCTTTACTGCCTGCTCGTCCTGCATTTCAGGAAGCCCGGCAGCCACGCGCTGGAAGTTTTCTCGGTCGAAGTTGTGCATGCTTTCAGCGATTGATTTCATTCGAGCACCCCATAAATCCAGTCAGTGTTGTTCAGGTCGACTTTTGGCTTCCCGGCAACCTGAACCCCTGGCGCGCTGCGCTGCATGGTCAGCTTGTCCCACTGCTTGCGCAGCGCTTCAGGGCTCAGGATGTTGCGATGCCAGAACGAGTCTTTGCTGGCCCAGTCGTACATGGCGCAAATGTCCTGGTGGCTGCGGTTGTCGATCTGGCGCATCAGTCGAACCGTGTTTGACCAGGCGGTCATGTCAGGGGCTTTGCAGGTTGGGTTGATCATCCTGACCCTGGAGAAAATCCACTCGGCAACGCGAACGTCTTCGGCGGTTCCCCACTTGCTGCCGCTGGGTGTGTAAACCGCAGCATCAGGATGAGCAGACAAAAATTTCTTAAGGCGGACGTCAGAGGATTCGTCAGAATTCTCGGACGAAGATCTTTTAATGTTTTTATTCTTGTTATTACCTTCTTGTTCATGTTGTGCGGTTGTTTGTGCGGCTTCATGTGCGCCATCATGTGCGGGTACCACCTTCAAACCCGCGCCATTGCTGGGCTCGCCATGTGCGGAAGTATGTGCGGCTTCATGTGCGGCTTCATGTGCGGGTAAATTGTCTGTTTTTTGAGCATACTCTGCAAAATTTGTGATGGTAATCACTCTCCCTTTTTGCTTCTCACCTTCGATAGAAATCATCCCTTCGCGCACAAAAACGGCCAGCATTCTCTCCACTGAATCGCGACTAGTAGGATTCCCTTTCCGGTCGCAAAGCTGCAGCCCTAAATCGGCCGCTGTGACCACCAGTTGACCGGGCAGCAGTGACCACTCATGACCTTTGAAAGTCGCTTTGAATGGCTGACGAGCAGCATTAAGCAGCAGGTTTTCCCACAGGGTTCTGAGGTACACATCTTTTGCCCAGGACTGCTTGAGAACGCTCCGGTACAACGGGATGTAGCCAGATTTCTGGTTTTCCATCCGGTTGCTCCTGAATTGCCCCGGCGCGGCGCCGGGAAACTTGAGTATTTCTGCGGTGTTCATGCTTCACTCTCCCAGCCGGCCTCTTTCAGGAATTTGCGATAGTTGTCCAGGATGGCGCGCGCATCAGCTGGCAGCTCAATGTCAGCCTGATCAGCGATTATCTGGAGAAACTGGCGCGCCTTTGCTGCGCTAAACTGCGGCAGAGCCGCGCTGCGGGTTAATTTCGATTTACCCGATGCTCTGGCCTTATCCATCTGGCGAACAGCTACAGAGGCCGCCTGTGGGCCGTGCTCGCGGGATAAAGCAACCGCGGTTGTCGGGGATACTTCGCCAGCACGAACCATGCTGATCAGCTCTTCTCCGCAGGTCAGCAAATGCAGGTGATAGTCGACGTCGGACAGAGAACGCTTAACCTTCTTCGCGATCTCGTCCGGCTCCCACCCCTGATTTCTCAAACGCTGATATGCAGCTGCGCGTTCCAGAGCAGTGAGAGGCTTTCCCTGGTTCCGGGTAACCATAAAGGCGATCCGGTCAGCTTCGTTCCCGACGAAGTCTTTGCACTCAAGACGGATGATGTCAGCACCTGCTTTCGTCGCTTCAATGGCGCCGTAATAGCGGTGGTGGCCGTCGATAACCTTCACGCCCTTCTCGGTAACCTGGACGTCCAGCGGAGGCACCGACTCGCCGGCGATAAACGCATCGCGGAACTCAGCGACGTGATCCTGGTCGATTTCGCGGATATTCAGTCCGGGCTCGACGTACAGCTCTGACAAAGGAACGGTGTAAGTTTTGTTAACCACCGTTCCGGTGCCGTTTTTGTCTTTGTGCTTGTAAAGCTGGTAAAGTGAACTCATAATTACTCCTGTGAATTGATCCAGTTAATTCGCGTAGAAAGCCGTTAGTGTTACCGCACTGCGGCTTTCGCCCTTCTGTTCCCACTCATGCTTCAAAGTCACCTTTCTCTCCCGGCCTGTTAGAAATCAGGATGGCCAGCAGTAGCGACATGTTCGGCAGCAGACTTTCCCGCCAGCGACTCACCGTCGACTTATTCACTCCGGCCACTTTGGCTATAGTTGTGGTCCCCAGTTCAGCTATCTGGCTGTGTAACCAGCTTTCTATCCTGCGAGCCTCCACTTTGTTGCGTGTCGTTGAACTCTCCATTTGTGATACTTCCTCTGGTGTTGTTTGGAATGGCCGCCAGTCAGGCGGCTTTAGGCTTGCTGACTTCCCGGATCTGCGCAGCAGTAAACTGGCCGCCAGAAGCGAGAGCGATTTTTTCTGCGTAATTGGTCTCGTCGGTGTAGTCCGTTCTCGGCAGGCTTCCGTTGGCAATCCACTTGTAAATTGCGCGCGGAGAGCAACCACAGGCTTTAGCTACAACAGGAACGCGAATCTTTTTGATGATTTCGCCAAGACTGTTAGGTGCCATGTTTAACCCTCAATAATGAACTGTAAGTACATATTAAGTCGGAACTGATAGTTCACGCAAGTGATATTATGATTGAACATATGGTTCACGAAGAAAGAGCGCGAAAAGAATTTTCTCTGAGGCTAGCGCTGGCCTGCGATAAAGCTGGATTGATGCCACACGGTCGCCAGGCTGAGATCGCCAAGAGAATGAAGTTGACACCGAAGGCCGTGAGCAAATGGTTTAATGGGGAGTCAATACCAAGGAGGGGGACGCTACAGGCTTTAGCGTCCCATATAGGCACGTCTGCATCCTACCTACTTGGCGATGCTGACGATGATGGTATTGAACCAGGATCGGCAACCAATCGAAAAGACATCTTTAGGATTGACCTCTTGGATATCGCCGTCAGCGCTGGTCCAGGGGTGATAAACCAAGAGTTCGTTGAGATACTCCGTTCAGTTGAGTATGCGCCAGCTGAGGCTAACCATATGTTTGATGGGCGCAAAGCTGAGAACATCAGGATTATCAACGTCCGCGGCGACAGTATGTCAGGTACGATTGAGCCGGGAGATCTGTTGTTCGTCGACGTCAGCGTAAGGAAGTTTGACGGTGATGGAATTTACGCCTTCCTGTACGACGACACTGCACATGTTAAGCGCCTGCAAAAGATGAAGGACAAGCTGCTGGTTATATCTGACAACAAGAGCTATGCCCCTTGGGAACCGATCGAGAAAGATGAGATGAATCGGGTGTTCGTGTTCGGCAAGGTGATCGGCAGCATGCCGCAGACGTACAGGAAGCACGGGTAAAGCCTTAGCACGCAGAGGAAGCATGTCTGATCTGATTATCCCAATACTCATTACTTTGCTGATTATCGGACTGGTTGGGATCGTGCTCAGGCTAGATAAGATTTTCTTCAAGCGAAGGGATGAGCGGGATGACTTTGAATAAGCCAGACCGGTAATTGCAAACTGCAGCATAACTTTTGATCCGGCCACCGCGCCGGATTTTTACTGCCATACTCTTCCCTCAGCATCAGCACGTCCAGTGCCAGCTCCACTGCCAAACAACCCCTACCAAAAACAAAACATAAAATAATTATACTTTAAGTTCATTGACTTACATTGAAATGAACTATTACCAAATCAAAAATGTACTTTTGGTACTTTACATTGATGAACCATTAGTACATTATCATCTCATCCAAACAACACCGGCAACGCCGGGGTGAAGTCAAAACGTCCCGTTAGCCGCGATAAGGCAAAGGTGAAGAGATGATCCGTGAAGAAGATAAAACTGAGTGGTTTAAGTTTCTGGCACATGCATTCGCCATCGTCGTATGCGTACTGATAGCAAGCGCGTTCTGCCTGATGCCTGGTGGTTCAGCATGAGCAGAAATGGCATTCGTTCACTGATTTACTGCCTGCTGATCTGCGGCGTTATCTGGACAGCGTTGATTATCAAAATTCTGCACGTTACGGGGGTGTTCAATGGTTAGTCATCATTACGGGACACAGACCGTTAACCGCGGCGCCGTTCTGCCAGGGATGCTCGTTAAGCATCGGGAAAGTACCTGGACAGCATCAGCAAATAAACGCGGCCGCCTGTACCTGCATCGCGGGATTGAGCGGACTTACACAACCGACTTGCTGGTTGAAGTTTATCTGAACGGGTTGGGACAAGGTCTCAGCCGGTAATCGAAACGAAGAATTTAACTGAGCTATCAGGCAGCCATTACGGTGCCGGGCGTTTCACAACCAAATTTCAGGAGCGAGCTATGAACGCATACCGCGCATACGACGTGATCGAAGAGCGTAAGTGGGCCGAGCAAACGCTCACCGAAGAGAAGCAAAAGTGGGTTGACGATCGGGCGCAGGAAATTATCGACGCGCTGCCGAAAGAGCCGTCAGGCCTGTTCCGCTTCTCTGTGCCGATGGACAAAAGCCCATACGAAGGCCTCCGCAGCGATTCCGCCGGAGAGGCATATAACGATTTCATTTCGGCAGTTGCTTACGCCCAGGCGGAATACGACTGGGATCACCGCACGGGCTGCCCGTTTTAAGGAGGGGTCATGAGCTTCGATCTTATTCAATTCGTTAAGCAGCAAGAGTCGCTGTTTAACGGCGCTCTTACTGACCAGAGCCTGACGTGGGCAAAAGAATGCCAGTTTGCGATTCAGTTATTCCAGCGCAATGACAAGCTGGCGCAAACGGCAATCAGCAACCCGGTCAGTGCTCAGAACGCGATCATTAACGTAGCTGCGGTCGGTATCAGCTTAAATCCTGCAAGCAAACTGGCTTATCTCGTCCCGCGTGACGGAATGGTATGCCTCGATATCAGCTATATGGGCCTTTTGCATATAGCCCAATCAGCCGGGGTCATTAAGTGGGGTCAGTGCAAACTGGTTCATGCATGTGACGCTTACGAAACCATTGGCCTCGATAAAGCTCCGGCCCACAAATACAACCCTTTTGCCACTCCTGAAGAGCGCGGAGCCGTTATCGGTGGCTACTGCACTGTTAAAACATCAGACGGCGACTATCTGACTGAAGAGATGAGCCTCGCCGAGATTGAAGAAATCAGAAAGGTAAGCAAAGCCGGCACATCACCAAAAGGCCCATGGGTCAATTTCTGGTCTGAGATGGCCAGAAAGACAATCGTGAAGCGCGCCTATAAATACTGGCCGCGCGCTGACCGGCTCGATAATGCAGTAGACATGCTCAACGAGAGCGAAGGCATTTTTACCGAGCCGGTTATGCAATACACGCCTGAAAGTGAAGTTATCCAGTCGAAAGAAAATGCTGAGCAAGAGCTTATCAACTCAGTCCACTCGCTATGTGAAGACATGAAGCAGGCAGCAAACATGCATGCTCTCAAAACCCATTTTCAGGCGGCATACAAGATGACTGCTGGAATGCGGCTGCAGCAAGAGGTTCAGGCTGTTTACGCCAAGTGTAAAGCCAAATTCGAAGAGGTTACCCAATGACAGCTCTTTATCAGATCGCCAACGATTTCGCCAAGCTGACTGACTCCGGTATGGAGCCTGAAATGATAGCCGACACTCTGGATGGGATTGAGTGGGAGCTGGAAGCAAAAGTGGAACAGATTCTTGCTATCTGCAAAAACGAATCTGCTTATGCGGAAGCGTTAAAGGAAGAGAGTAAGTGCCTTGCCGAACGCGCTAAAGCAGCTGAAAGCAAAGTGGCAAGCATGAAGGATTATGTCGCTAAATCCCTTGAAATGGCAGGCAAAAAATCACTTAAAGCTGGAATTCATCAGGTTACGGTCAGGGCGCCATCTAAATCAGTAGAGATTACGGACGCCAGCATATTGCCTCCTCAATTCGTCGAATACGAGACGAATATCAAGCCTGACAAGCTGGCCATTAAGCATCAGATCGAGGCCGGGTTAGATGTGCCAGGGGCGCAAATAAAGCTCGGTAAGCCGTCTCTGATTATTAAGTAGATAACGGAATTTACCGGTTACCACGGGAGGTCCAATGAATAAGCAGAGCATCACACCAGAGCAATTCCGCGCCGTCGCCGGAACCATGCCTGCCTGTCTCGCAGCGGATGCGCTGGGGATTAGCCAGGCGAACTTCTACCGCCTGGCACAGAGCTATTCCATCAGCACAGCGTTTGTCTACAAGCCATGGAAGCCAGAAGAGAAGCAGATCGCCGCTGAACTGCGCGCTGCCGGCGAGTCTCATAAAAGCATCGCCATGAAGATGGGCCGCAGCATTGCGTCGGTATCAAAGACTTTAAGCCGCATGAGAAAGGCAGACACGAAAAGAGGTGCGCAATGACTGATTACGGCGGATCGAAAACTCCAAAAAATGAACGTGACTACTGGCAAACACCGATTGAAATTTTCAACGCGCTCGACCGCGAGTTTGGCTTCTGGCTGGATGCTGCAGCCTCTGAGAGTAACGCGCTATGCGCTCACTATCTCACTGAGCTGGATGACTCGCTGAACAGCGAATGGACGTCATATGGGGCTATCTGGTGTAACCCACCCTATTCCGATATTGGGCCGTGGGTGGAAAAGGCAGCCGAGCAATCCCGGCAGCAGTCTCAGGCCGTAGTGATGCTGTTACCTGCTGACATCTCTACCGGCTGGTTTATTTCAGCCAGACAATCAGCTGATGAACTCAGACTCATAACCGGAGGTCGCGTTCAGTTTGTTCCGGCATCCGTTACAGGAAAGCGCAAGAGCAACCCTAAAGGCTCGCTCCTGTTTATCTGGCGCCCGTACATCACCCCGCGACATATCATCACGACCGTATCGCTGGCTGAGTTAAAGCGGATCGGGAATCTGGAGGCAGCATGACGCCAGAAGAAAAGAAAAATGCGCTCAGAAGCATCGCGCGCAGGGCTAACGATGAGGTTAAGGCAAAACGGCGGTCATCCCCTGCTTTAAGTTGCGACGAGATATCACGGCCGATCCTCAACGGATGCATGCCGCTGATAAGGCAGCTTGGGCTAACGCCAAGCCATCTCTATGTGGAGATCGGCATTTTGAACGGAAAGATAAAGGAGCGCTGACATGCCAGAAATCATCGATCAGGCCAACGAGCTGGCAGAGCGCAGGCTTGAAATGACCATCCAGAATATGCGCATCAACCATGCGGCAGTCTCGGCTACTCACTGCCGCGACTGCGGGGAAGAGATACCCGAGCGGCGCCGGGAACTGATGGCTGGCTGCCAGCGCTGCGTTAGTTGCGCCAGTGATATCGAACTACGGTTGAAACAGGAGGGCAAATGATATGCGCGTGAAGTTTGATGTTGGCGAAAAGGTGGGCATGCTCACGCTAATTGAGCCTTTCACCAAAGATGAAAAAGGGGTTTATAAGGGTAAATTTTACTGTGATTGCGGTAGAACTAAAATTATTCGCCTTTCTTACGTTAAAAGTGGTCACACAAAATCATGTGGGTGCTTGAAGGTTGAAGCAAAAAAGACTCACGGCTTGTCGAGTTCTTCAGAATATAAAATTTGGGATCTCATGATACAGAGATGCGAAAACCCTAACGATAAGAGATACAAGGATTATGGCGGGCGAGGAATAACAGTGTGCCATCAATGGCATGACTTCAGCTCGTTTTACGCTGATATGGGCTCTCGTCCTGAAGGGTTTACGCTGGACCGCATCGATAACGACAAGGGGTATTCACCGGAAAATTGTCGTTGGGCTACACCATCTGAACAGCAGTTGAACAGAAGGAAAGTGAAGGGAAGCAAATCTCGATTTGTTGGTGTAACTAAACGTCCATCAGGTAGGTGGTCAGCAAGGATAACTGTTAATTATAAAGGCATCTATCTTGGCGATTACGATACAGAAGAAGCGGCTTCCGAGGCTTACCAGAAAGCAAAGGAAAAGGTTCTTGAAGAGTTTGAGCTAATGCGCAAACAGAGGGGGATCCAGTGAAAGAACGCGGTAAGCATCGGAGGTGATATGGCATCTGACAAACCGATAACAGCACAGCAGGCCGCCGATTTGCTCATCGTGTCTGCGCGGGTGATCTACCGCCTGATTGAGTCTGGGGAGCTCGCCGGCCGCAAGGTCGGCAACAAGTACAGAACGACTGAGGCGGCGTGTATTGCATATTTGAAAACCCCGCGCGATCCTGTCATTGCGAACGCGGGTGAACATAAAGGAGAAGTTTTATGTCAATCACCCTCAGGGGCGGCGTGTGGCACTGTCATTTCTTTACGCCGTCAGGAAAAAGAGTTAGGCGATCTCTTGGCACGGGGGACAAAAAGCAGGCTCAGGAGCTCCACGACAAGCTGAAGGCGGAAGCGTGGCGGGTTGACCAGATCGGCGACCTGCCCGTCAGAACCTTTGAAGAGTGCTGCATCCGGTGGCTGCGGGAAAAGGACCATAAGCGATCGCTGGATGATGACAAAACCAAAATTGAGTTTTGGCTGCAGCATTTTTCCGGCCGTGATGTCTCGAAGATAACGGCGGAGGAAGTTCACGAAGCCGTTAACGGGATGATCAACCGTAAACACCTGCAGGTGTGGGAGAGTAAGCGTGATGCCGCGCTGAGGAAGGGTAAGCCTGTTCCGGAGTACAAACCACGGCAGGTTTCGCAGGCGACGAAGGCGCAACACCTTTCCTTCATTCGATCCCTTCTCAGGGCCGCGGCGAATGACTGGGGCTGGATAAAAACAGCTCCTGTTATCAAAACCCGCAAGCCGATCAGTAAGCGGATAAGGTGGCTGACCAGAGAAGAAGCTGAGCGGTTGATCGAGTGCATGCCGGAGAGCATTAAGCCAGTGGTGATATTTGCACTGGCAACCGGCCTGCGCCGCTCAAACATCATCGGGCTTGAGTGGCAGCAGGTCGATATGCAGAGAAAGGTTGCATGGGTAAATCCGGAGAACGCAAAAGCGGGCAAGGCGATTGGCGTAGCTCTGAATGATACCGCATGCAGGGTGTTAAGGGATCAGATAGGGAAGCATTCCCGGTGGGTGTTCGTTCACACCGCGGCAAAACATCGCCCTGATGGAACACTAACGCCCGCGGTTAGAAAAATGCGGGTGGATGACAATAACGCCTGGCGCGCCGGGTTGAAAAAAGCGGGGATCGAGGATTTCCGTTTTCACGACCTCCGGCACACCTGGGCGAGTTGGCTGATCCAGTCCGGCGTCCCGCTTTCTGTTTTACAGGAAATGGGAGGATGGGAGAGCATCGAGATGGTACGTCGTTATGCTCACCTGGCGCCGAACCACCTGACCGAACACGCACGGAAAATTGACGCCATTTTTGGCGCTAGCGACACAAATACGACACAAGGAGGAAATCAGGCTGGTTTGAAACTTGCGTAAGTTATTGTTTCTTAATGGTACGCCCTACAGGGTTCGAACCTGTGACCTACGGCTTAGAAGGCCGTTGCTCTATCCAGCTGAGCTAAGGGCGCCCTGAGAAGCGAGTGCTTCGCGGAGTGAAACGCCTGGAATTATACGGTCCACGTCGGTTGAGTCAATCCATTTTGCCAGGAAACTGCGGGGCTTATACGACGCTGGCGAAATATCCCCCACCAACTGTACAAGAAGCATACCGCTGGGGCTCATGCGCGCGTAAATCGACTCAGTGGCCAGGCGCAACGCACCAATAACCATGTAATAACCATGGTCATAACAGGCTAAATTAGCCTCAGACAGGATAAAACAGCAAACGAGGACTGACAGCGAGGCCCGCTTCTGACAAAATATCCTCATCCCCCTTTCGTAAAGATACAGATGGAATCCTCTCTCTGATGGCAGCAAAG
>OIWS01000611.1_pt1 | contig 44241 bp, 35 predicted proteins | sample 1587611 | NCBI WGS metagenome assembly OIWS01 (sample SAMEA3888919, study PRJEB22519) | human gut metagenome | biome: human gut; feature: human-associated habitat; material: faeces | place: Denmark | collected 2010 | reverse complement strand
ACGGCGCTGTGAACTTCGCCTTCCTCGGCCAGTTCGCCGAGACCCCGCGCGACACCATCTTCACGACCGAATATTCCATGCGCACCGGCATGGAGGCTGTCTATACGCTCCTGAACGTCGACCGCGGCGTCCCGGAGGTCTGGGGCAGCGTGTATGACATCCGCGACCTGCTGAACGCGACTGTCCAGCTCCGCGACGGCAAAAAGCCCACCGACATGAAACTCTCCCTCGTCCAGAAGGTAGCCCTCGAAAAAGCCCTCAGCAAGATCAAGGGCACCGACATTGAGAAGCTGCTGAAGGAATACAACATCATCTGATTTCCGGTTTTTGATCTTATCAAACAGGCCGCGTCAGTTCGACGCGGCCTGTTTGACTTCTTCCTCCCGGCGGCGGAAGATTTTTGGGAAGCTGGTAAAAATGACGATTGCTGTCACGATTCCTGCGACTAGATCGGCGATGCCCTCCGACAGGTATACGCCCTTGAAGCCGAGGAAATGCGTCAGCACAAAGCAGAGCGGAATCAGAATGACGACCTTCCGGTTCACCGCCAGCAGCAGCGCCTCCTTGGCCTGCCCAAGCCCGACGTTGACGTTTTGCAGCGTCATCTGCACGAAAAACATGATGGAACCCATCAGGAACATCGGCGTATAGCGCATGACGATCTGCGTGACGGCCTCGCTTGCGGAAAATAGCCTTGCGTATACTACCGGGAACGCCATCGAGACGGACCAGATGCAGACCGCGTAGATAAACGCGATGATCGTCACATATTTGATCCCCTGTTTCAGGCGTGCGGAGTCTGCCTTTCCGTAATTATAGCTCACGAACGGCTGCATACCGTTTCCAAGACCGTTCAGGGGCAGGGAAATAAGCTGCAGCGCGCTCAGCATGACGGTCAACGCGGCGGTATAGTCCTTGTTGCCGCCGGTCGCGCGGTTCAGATTGATGTTGAAGACGATCTGGATGGCGCATTCCGTCAGCGTCATGATGAACGGCGTAAAGCCCAGCGAAAGAATGCTGAAAATGCGCCCCGGCGACAGGCCCAGCAGGCTTGCCTGAAAGCGGAACAGGCTCTTCCGGGAGAAGAAAAAGCAGACGATCCAAATGCACGAGCAAAGCTGAGAGAGGATCGTCGCGAGGCTTGATCCCTGGACACCCATTTTGAAGGTGAAGATGAACAGCGGGTCGAGCGCGATGTTGATAAGCGCGCCCAGCAACACCGAGCTCATTGCAAGCCACGAATAGCCCTGCGTCAGAATAAACGGGTTGAGTCCCTGCGCCAGCATGACGAAAATCGTGCCGCAGGCATAGATTTTAAGATAGGAAACGGCGAACTCCACCGCACTTTCCGGGCATCCAAACAGCAGTACGATCTGCCGCGCAAAGCAGAACGCCGCTGCGCCGATCACAACGCCAAGCAGGACCAGCAGGCAGAACGCAGTGTGAAAGATCCGGTTCGCCTCATCCGCCTTTCCCTCGCCGAGCTTGATGCCCGCCCGCGGCGCGCCGCCAAGCCCGACCAGATTCGCAAATGCCTGCATGATCAGCGTGATGGGAAGTACGATCCCAAGCGCGGCCAGCGCGGCCATGCCGGAGCCTTCGATCCGCGCGACGTACATTCTGTCGACGATATTATATAAAAATGTAATGAGCTGCGCAATGACAGCCGGAATGGTGAGTTTGAATACGAGCGGCAGGATTTTTCCCTCTGCCAGCTCGGCGGTCATAACCTGTTTTTCTCTGTTTGCCATGCCTGTTCCTGTCCTGTTTTGTTTTCAATCAGTTACACTATAGCAGACGAGCGCCCAAAAATCCACCGTCAAAAAACGCGCATCCTGCCGTTTCTGCGGCTGCGCGTCGGGCCTGCCGCAAACGCGACAGGCCCGATTCGGTTATTCTGACCAGTAAAGCCCGGCAGCTTCGGCTGCGGGAGCGGCTGCAAGCAGCATATTTGCCGCCTCACGCCGCGTCAGCGGCGCCTCATAGTCCGAGGCAGCAAGCGGGATGCCTGCGTTTGAGAGCGCGCTGACCGCACTCTGCGCCCAGGCAGGAATGGCGGAAGCCTCATCCGGCGCAAAGACAGCGGCATCGCCCGGCAGGCGCAGGAGCTTTTGGAGCATGACGGCTGCCTCTGCGCGGCTCAGATCCTCCTCCGGGCGGAAAACCAGCCCCTCCTCGGTCGGCGTCCCGGAGATCATGCCGGACTGATAGGCTGCGGCCAGATACGGCTGCTGCCAGAGGGGCGTTTCCAGTTCATCCGCGAAGCCGGTCGAGATCGTCCCGTCCGACTGCTCAAGTCCGGCCAGCTTCATGCAGGCGATCAGAAACTCGCTGCGGCTGACAGGGCAGTCCGGCTCAAAGCAGAGGTTCCCGGCAATGACTCTGCCGGTGTAAAGCCCCTTGTCCTTGAGCCACATGGCGGCGAACGCATCCCGGTCGCCGGACATATCCTGATACGTTGCCTTATCCGCGGGCTTCAGAATGCGGATCTTGACGCAGGCCTCATTCGAGACGTTCCCGGCCGGATCGGTCGCAGTAAAAACGAACGAATCCTTGCCGACCTTGTTTTTATCCGGCGTATAGGTGAAGCTGCCGTCCGTATGCAGCTCGACCGTGCCGCGCTTTGGTTCCTTGACAAGCTGATACGTCAGCTCCTGATCCTCCTGATCTGTGGCTGAAAGCGTGCCGGTGTTCGCAATGTTCTTATACGTTTCCAGAGTTCCGTCCTCGCAGACCGGCGCGGTATTCGTGCCGGAGAGAATGCGCAGGGATACCGTGACGGCGTCGCCGAGCGTCCCGTCTTCGATCGGGCAGTAGACCAGCTCACAGTCGGCGTTTCCAAGGCAGACCGGGCGCAGCTTCATCTTTTCCAGTGCTGCCGCAGGCAGAATGTCGCCCCGGCAGATCACGCGGCTGCCGATGCAAAGCTCTGCCTGATACGCGGGAGGGACGGAGGAAATGTAGACGCCCTCCAATCCGTCGGAATCAGAAAAGTCTGCGGCGGTAAACCTGTATTCCGAGGTATAATCGACGGCGATCTCAGCGGCCAGAGCAGGCACGCAGAGCATGACCAGAACCAGCGCTGCGGCAAGCGCGGCGCGAAGCGGGCAGGTACGGTGTTTCAAAGGGAAAACCTCCTTTTTGATGTTACGGAGGTAGTTTCTGCGCCCGGCGGGAAAATATGCAAGCGAAGCTGAAAAAATCCCTCCGATCGGGTCGGAGGGATAAATTGTGGGGAATTCAGGAATAGAATGCGTCGATTGCGGCGATAAGCTCCTTCAAAACCTCCTGCAGGGGCTTTCCCTTGATCTGTGCACCGGCTGTCGCGCCATTTCCGCCGCCGTTGCCGAGCGTTTCCAGAACCGCCTGCACATTGCACGAGCCGATGGAGCGTGCGCTGATGATGATCTGTCCGTCGTCCGGGAAGAGAACGAAGGAGGTGGTAATGCCGGAAACGTTGATCAATTCATCCGCGGCCTGAGACGCGATCACACGGGTGAGCTTTTCGTCTACGCAGGCAATGGCGATCTCATTCCGGTACAGCCGCGCCGCCTGGATAACGCGATAGCGCAGAAGCGTATCGTCCAGATCTGTCTGAAACAGCTTTTTGACCTCGACCGGGTCCGCGCCGGCCTTACGCAGATATGCCGCCGATTCGAACGTGCGCGGGCTTGTCCGGATGGAGAAATTTTTCGTATCCAATACGATACCGGACAGAAGCGCCTGCGCCTCGATCGGCTTCAGATCGCGCTGATTGACCGCATACTGCAGAAGCTCCGTCACCAGCTCGGAAGCAGAGGAAGCAGACGGCTCGTGCAGCTTGACAACAGTCTGGCTGATAGAATCCGCAGCATTGCGATGGTGATCGATCAGAACGACGCGGGAGATCGCTTCCAGCAGCGGCCTGCTCTCGACCTGACCGGGCCGGTTCGTGTCGACTACGATGAGAAGACTGCGGTTGTCCGCCTCGACCAGCGCGTCCTGCCCGGAAATAAACAGATCGGCATAGTCCGGAATGGCCCTGAGCTCCGCAATCAGGCTCTGGCAGGCGTTCTTTTGAAGGTCAATTACGATTTTTGCCCGGCAGCCCTTGATACGGCACAGGCAGAGAAGACCGACGGCTGCGCCGAGCGCGTCGAGATCCGCCATACGGTGCCCCATAATATATACGGTGCTGGACTGGCTGATCAGCTCTGACAGGGAGCTTGCGATCAGACGGGAGCGGATGCGGGTGCGGCGGTCCGTCTCCTTGACTCTGCTGCCGTAGAAGGTAAAATTGAACCGGTCCTTGATAACGGCCTGATCACCGCCTCGGGAGAGTGACATTTCGATTGCAAGCGAGGCAAACTGGTAATTTTCCGCGAAGCTCCCGCCGTCCTTGCCGATGCCGAGCGAGATGGTCGCCGACATCCCGCCGGTTGACGTGATGTGCCGTACATCCTCCAGAAGCGTTGAAAAACGGCTCTCCTGAAGCCGGGGCAGATCCTTGCTTTCAAAGATCACCAGATAGCGGTTGCGCTCGATTTTCCGGCACAGCGCCTCCAGCCCCGTCGTCCAGTTCGCCACAACGTCGTTGAGCTGCGCGTCAAGCGTGGAGATGGCGGAATCGGAAAGATTGGTGGTCAGCTCATCGTAGTTATCAATGAGAACGATCGACACAACCGGACGCGTCCGCATGAATTCATCGCGGATGTTGAACATCTCCGTCATGTCGGCGAAGTAGATCGTCGCGAGCTGCACGGTCGTCGTGCTGTCCTCAGAGCGGACGAAGTTGCCGTAGATGCGATAGCGCCGGTCACCGATGTTCCGGTCGCCGGACATCTCGGAATGGCCTTCGCTCAGCCACTTGTTGGAGAAATCCGGGATCACGGCTTCGAGCTTCTGATAGCTGGCCGTGTCGGAAAGGCCGGTGATAGCAAAGAAGCTGGGGTTTCCCCAGATGATCTCGTTGTCGGGCAGCCGGATGACTGCCATTGGGAACGCGGACCCGGCATGAACGGAAATACCGGCAGAATCGGTCGCCTTCTGCACATAGCTCATAAGCTCACGCTTGCGCCTGGAGAGCTGGGCACGGCTGATAATAAAAACGATCACCGTGGCAAGAAGCGCACCGCCCGCCAGATAATACTGCCGCAGCACGGCAGCTGAGGCGGCGAAGAGCAGCATGACCACAAAATACCAGATCGTATTGGGGTTGAGCAGACGCCAGACAGGTTTTTTCAAATACTGTCGCCTCCATTTCGCAATGAACAAATTTATATATATTATATCAAATATGTCCGTAAAATCAACAGAAATCGCGGCTTTTCGTGCGGCTCGAAAAGCCGTGTCTCCGGAAATACTTCCAGAAAAGATAGAAAAAAGGTATACTTTTTGAAAAAAGTGTGATATACTTAATCAAAATTGCCTCACGGGAGGCTTTCTTTTGGGATTATGCGCCGCCTCGGACGGCGCAGCAAATAGATCAACTGCATATTCATATGGAGCGCAGGCAGCGGCGAAGCAGACCGGGGCGAGACGGGGCTCAGGACACTTCCCTGCATGCGCCTGTTCTCCTGCGTCTTTTTTGCATTTGTTCCGCGCGTGATCCGTTTGCCAGAACGGCGCTGCGCAGCCTAATCCATACCTATTTTTTTAAGAAAAGAGTGAAATCATTTGGCAGAAAAATTAAAAATCATCCCGCTTGGCGGTCTGAATGAGATCGGCAAGAATATGACCGTACTTGAATACGGCAAGGATATCATCATCGTTGACTGCGGTCTCGGCTTCCCGGACGATGAGATGTATGGCGTTGATCTGGTCATTGCCGATATGACCTATCTTGTCAAAAACAAGGACAAAATACGCGGTATGTTCCTGACGCATGGCCACGAAGACCATATCGGCGGCATTCCCTACGCCATGGAGCAGTTCAGATGCCCCATCCACGCCACACGCCTGACCGCCGGCATCGTCCAGCTGAAGCTGGAGGAGCATCAGCTCCAGAATGCGGTGCATCTGTTTACGCATGAGGCAGGGGAGAAGGTCAAGGCCGGCTGCTTTACGGTGGAATTCATCCATGTGAACCATTCCATCGCCGACGCGGTCGCCTTTGCCATCAAAACCCCGGTCGGCACCGTCGTCATGACGGGCGACTTCAAAATTGACGCCACAGCAGAGGACGGCATGATCGATCTTGCGCGCTTCGGCGCTCTGGGCAAGGAGGGCGTGCTGGCGCTGCTGTGCGATTCGACAAACGTGGAGCGGCAGGGCTATACGCCGTCCGAGCGTACGGTCGCGGGCAGCTTCGAGCGGCAGTTTACCGGCTGCAATAAGCGCATCATTGTCACGACCTTTGCCTCCAACGCCTTCCGCCTGCAAAGCCTCATTACGGTCGCGAAGAAATTCGGCCGCAAGGTCGCGGTCACGGGCCGCAGCATGGAGAATATCCTGAAGGTATCCACAGAGCTTGGCTATCTGAAGATCCCCGCAGGCACGCTCGTCGATATCAATCAGATCAAGCAGATCCCGAACAACAAGCTTGTGATCGTCTCGACCGGCTCACAGGGCGAAAATATGTCCGCGCTCTACCGTATGGCGTTCTCTGGCCACCGTCAGGTTGAGATCACAGCGTCTGACCGTGTAATTATCTCCGCGTCCGCCATCCCCGGAAACGAAAAATCCATCGGCAAGATCATCAACGAGCTCTACCGCAAGGGTGCAGAGGTCATCTATGACAAGCTTGAGGGCCTGCACGTCTCCGGCCACGCCTGCCAGGAGGAACTGAAGATCATCCACGGATTGCTCAAGCCCAGATTCTTTATTCCCGTCCACGGCGAGCAGCGCCATCTGCAGGCACATTCGCGTCTGGCCCAGACTATGGGCATGGATCCCAAGAATATTTTTATCTCCGATATCGGCAAGGTGCTTGAGCTTACAAAGGCCACCTGCAAGTGGGGCGGCACCGTTCCGTCCGGCAGGATTCTGGTCGACGGCACCGGCGTCGGCGACGTCGGAAGCGTCGTTCTGCGCGACCGGAAGCATCTGGCGCAGGACGGTATGCTCGTCGTGGTCGTCAACATTTCCAGCGAGGACGGCAGCGTCATCACCGGCCCGGACATCATTACAAGAGGCTTCGTCTACGTGAAGGAGTCGGAGAACCTGATGGAAGAGCTGCGTGTGATCGCCGCGCACGCCATCGACCGGTGCAGCCAGAATGGCCGCAGCGATTGGAGTGTGCTGAAAGCCAACATCAAAAACGACCTGTCCGGGTATCTGTTCAAGACAACAAAGCGCAATCCGATGATCCTGCCGGTCATTATGGAGATCTGAGGACGTCGGACTCGCGATTTTTTCTGAAACACAAGAAAAAACAGAAAAAAAGTCAAATCAGGCATTGTCAAAACGATAAAGTTGGGGTTATAATAACACAGTTGCGCGAGTGCGCGGCAATGTTACCAGATGAATGAGGATGAGCGAAAGAATGGCAAACACAAAGAACCCGAAGCCCTCGACTGAGGACGCAATGGCAACGGTTTCCGCGCTGATCGCAAAGGCAAAGCGCGAAGGAAGCATTCAGTCGAGCGAGCTGACTGCCGAGCTGGAAAAGCTGGATCTGCCGGTCGAGAAGATCGAGCATATTTACGATACCTTTGATGCGATGGGCATCCAGATCGTCAGCCCTGAGCTGGAGCTGGACGTCTCCGACGATCTTGGTATGGACATGGACGAGGTTCCCGACAACGACGAGGAAGAGCTTGTAGACCCGCTGGAGCTTGCTGCAGAATACAATCTGGATGACCCGGTGCGTATGTACCTCAAGGAGATCGGTCAGGTCAAGCTGCTGACTGCCGAGGAGGAAATCGAGCTGGCCAAGCGCGTCTCCGAGGGCGATAAAAAGGCCAAGGACCGCTTGACTGAGGCCAATCTGCGCCTTGTCGTGTCGATCGCAAAAAAATACTCCGGCAGAGGTCTGCACATTCTGGACCTGATCCAGGAGGGCAACACGGGCCTGATCCGTGCGGTCGATAAGTTCGACTATACAAAGGGAAACAAATTCTCTACATATGCAACGTGGTGGATCCGGCAGGCCATTACCCGCGCCATTGCCGATCAGGCGCGCACCATCCGCGTCCCGGTGCATATGGTCGAGGTCATCAACAAGGCGACCCGCTGCAACCGCAAGCTCGTACAGGAGCTTGGCCGTGAGCCGACGCTGGAGGAGATCGCTGCCGAGTTGAATCTTCCGATTGAAAAGATCATCGAGGCCAACCGCACTGCAGCCGATACGCTCTCTCTCGATATGCCCGTCGGCGATGAAGAGGATACGACCATCGGCTCCTTTGTCGAGGACGATAATACCCCCGGTCCCGTCGATGCAACATCCAACGCCATGCTCTCTGAGGCGCTGACCGAGATTCTCGGCACACTGACCGAGCGTGAGGCGGACGTGCTGCGTATGCGCTTCGGTATGTACGACGGCCGCACGCACACGCTTGAGGAGGTCGGTCAGATCTTCGGTGTTACGCGTGAGCGCATCCGTCAGATCGAAAACAAGGCCATCCGCAAGCTTCGCCACCCGTCCCGCGCAAAAAAGATCAAGGATTTCTATTGCTGATATCCCCAAACGCCCTTGCAGAATGCTGCGAGGGCGTTTTTGCTCCATTTCTGCAACCAACGCGCGCAAATTCCGTCTTAGATAGTATCAGGAAGAATCAGGAGGAAAATTCCATGCGAACAGTACGAAGCACGATAGCTCTGCTCCTTGCGTTTCTTTTGACTGCCGCGCTCTGCGGCTGTGCTGCTTCTCCATCAGGCGGGCAGCTTTCCAGTACCCCCGGCAGCGGCCCTGCCAAACCGGTCGACGCAGCGGATTTCATGTCCTACGCAGGCCCGGTTTTCCCGCTGACGCTGGCGCAGGCGGAGCCTGCGCTTTCCGCCGACCGGGAGGTATTGCTCGACTGCGCGCCCTATGCCGAAGAGAATGCCGCCGCGATCACTGTGGCAGATCGGTACACGATCCGCAATGATTCCGGCGAAGACTGCACCGTGACGGTGCTCTACCCCTTCGTTTCCAGCCTCAGTGACCTCGATTCGCTCCGACCGTCGCTTTCGGCAGATGGAGCTGCCGTGCGGAGCACGCTCTATCCCGGCGCGTTCCCCGGCTGGTTTGGTCCGGCCAGTGCTGAGCCGGAGCTTGCGGAGGAACGCTGGAACATTCGACACGCGGAAAGCTGGACGGAGTACCAAACGCTGCTGACCGGCAGCTATCAGGCTGACGCGCTCGCGCCGAAAACACTGCCGGAGCAGACCATCTATGTCTATTCCTTTACCGCATCCGGCGAGACGACGGCAAACGCGGCGACGCTGGCTATCACAGTTGACGCAGACCCGGAAAAGACGACGATCCTGACCTATGGGATCAACGGCTATGGCCAGAACGAAGCGACAGGCCAGCCGCAGTACAGCTATTTTACAAGGGTACATAATCAGACGCTGCATCTGCTTGCCGTGCTCGGGCAGGATCTGACCGGCTGCGCCATGCAGGGCTATACGGACGGCAGCTGCGAACAGGGGAAGGAGCTGGATACGCTCGAAGGAACCGTGACGCGCACGGAACTGCCCCTTGCGGAGCTTCTGCGGCAGATCGCCGCCGCGCAGCTCGGCGCGGACGCCTCTGCCGACGAGGTAAAACGGCTTGCAGCAGCCGCCGCGGAGCTTTTGACGCAGTACGGCGTCTGCTCCGCCACACCCGCCGAACGTTACAGTGAGGGCCGGCTGGACGATCTGCTCCAGGACGCGGAAACCGTTCAGCGTGTCTGCTATGCCGCAGCGGAGATCACCATCCCGGCAGGCGGCACAGTCTGCGTTGAAGCTGTTTTCCGCAAACCGCACAGCTTCGATTTCTTTGGATTTTATAATGAATTAGTTGACGGTTATGGAATTATGACAACCGGAAGCGCTTTGACACTGCAAAACCAGACCGCGCGTCTGGATACGCACGGTCTGGTTACGATCTATGGGCAAAATTTTGAGTTTGACGGACAGGGGAACGCTGTTCCGCTGTCCGCGCAGACGGAATATTACTATCTCAATCTGACAGCCGGTTCCGAGCCATCATAACCGCACAACCGGCTTAATGAGATCGCGCGGCTTGTCCTTCATGAGCCGGAGCGCCTGCGGCAGCGCGTCCCAGCCGTCATAAACGTGCGTGATCAGCGGCTTTACATCGAGCCGCCCGTTTGTCATGAGCGCGGACAGCTTTTCCATCCGCAGCCGTCCGCCCGGCATGAGACCGCCGTTTATTTGCTTGTGGCCCATCCCGACGCCCCACTCCGCACGCGGCAGGCGCACATATTCTCCGCTGCCGAGATAATTGACATTTCCGATGTTTCCGCCCGGCTTCAGAGCCTTTATGACCGGAATGAACGTATCCGCATCGCCGCCCGCAATGATTGCGCAGTCGACGCCCTTGCCGCCTGTCAGTTCCAGAACCTGCTCGTCAATGGGGCCATCTTTGTAGCTGATAAAATCGGAAGCGCCATATTGCCGCGCTGCTTCTACGCAGACGGGCCGTGTTCCGACTGCAAGGATTCTGGCCGCGCCCCGAAGGGCTGCGCCCGCCACAGACATTAGTCCGACCGGGCCGATACCGACCACGAGCACTGTATCGCCGAACTGCACGTCCGCCAGCTCTGCGCCGTGAAAGCCGGTCGGCACCATATCCGAAAGCATGCAGGCTTCCAGAATATCCATACCCTCCGGCAGATGCGCCAGATTTCCGTCGGCGTCGTTTACATGGAAATACTCTGCAAACACGCCGTCTTTGATATTCGAAAACTTCCATCCGGCCAGCATTCCGCCGGAGTGCATCGCATAGCCCGCCTGTGCCTCCAATGAACTCCAATCCGGCGTGATGGCCGGAACAAGCACCCGGTCGCCGGGCTGAAAGTCCTTTACCAGCGCGCCGGTCTCCACAACCTCCGCGCAGCATTCATGCCCCAGGATCAGGTTGTGCCGGTCGCCGACTGCGCCCTCCCAGACCGTATGCACGTCCGACGTGCAGACTGCCGCCGCAAGCGGACGGCAGACCGCGTCCAACGGCCCGCATACCGGACGGGGCTTTTCCACCCAGCCGACCTCGCCGATCCTCAGCATTGCAAATCCCTTCATGCGTATCCCCGCTTTCCAATATTAAGTCGGGATAGTATGTGAGAAAAAAACATCTGCTATGCAAAAGCAGCGGCCTCCGGTTCGGAAGCCGCTGCTTTTGATATCAGCCCATTTTTTCCTTCAGATGGGACAGGCGTTCAAGCGCCTCATAGAGCGTCTCGTCCTTCTTGGCAAAGTGGACGCGGACGATGTGATTGATGTTCTCATTGAAGAACGACGTGCCGGGAACGCAGGCCACGCCGACCTTTTCGGCCATTTCCAGGCAGAAATCCACGTCGGATTCGCCCTTGCGCATATATGGGCCGATATCGGCCAGTACGAAATACGCGCCCTGTGGGTCGGTAAACGGAATGCCGATCTGCTTTAAGCCGTCGGTGAACAGTTTTTTCATGTGCGCATAATGCGCACCGAACTCCTGATAATAGCTGTCCGGCATATCGAGGCCCACAACGGCGGCTTCCATCAGCGGAGACGGCGCACCGACGGTATTGAAGTCGTGGTACTGCTTGATGCGGTCCATGATGGGCTGCGGCGCGATGGCGTAGCCGAGCCGCCAGCCGGTGATGGAATACGTCTTGGACAGGCTTGAGCAGCTGACCGTCCGCTCCCACATCCCGGGCAGGCTGTTCATGTAGATATGCTTGTGGCCGTCATAGACGATATGCTCATAGACTTCGTCCATAATGGCAAACGCGTCATACTTGATGCACAGCTCGGAAATGAGCTTCAGCTCGTCATAGGTGAAGACCTTGCCGGACGGGTTCGATGGGTTGCAGATCAGAATGGCCTTCGCGCCCTGCTTGAACGCGTCTTCCAGCACATTTGCGTCGAAATTGAACTCCGGCGGTACCAGCGGAACGAAAACCGGCTCACAGTCAGCCATGATGGCCTGCGCGCGGTAATTCTCAAAATACGGGGAGAACATGATGATCTTATCGCCGGGATTTGTCAGAGCGAAGATCGTATCGACCATAGCCTCGGTCGAGCCGATGGTCACGACCATATCCGTTTCCGGGTCAAGCGTGCGTCCCATGAAGCGCCCAGCCTTACGCGCCAGCGCCTGCCGGAAGTTCGGCGCACCCATCGTGATGGGGTACTGGTGCGGGCCAAGTGCGCTGACCTCGGCCAGACGGTCGGTGAGCGCCTTGGGCGGGTCAAAATCGGGGAAGCCCTGCGCCAGATTGATCGCGCCGCACGCAAGACTCACACGCGTCATGCGGCGAATGACGGAGTCGGTGAATAATTTGTTTTTTCTGCTCATTTCCTGCATCGTTTATTCCTGCCTTTCCTGATCTGATGAAACAATGCCGAGCTCTGCCGCACCGGCAAGCTGCATTCCGTTCGTGTGCAGCAGCGACGAGACTTCTGCCGGATCTGCAACACGGAGGATCATATAGGCCATCCCGTTCGGCTGGCCGAAAATCGAATACATATATTGGACGTCGATCTGCCTTTCTGCCAGAAGCTGCAGCAGGCGGCTCAGCCCGCCCGGCTCATCCGGCACGCCGACGGCGACGACCTCGCTGGCCGAGAAGATAAATCCGTTCTCGCGCAGTACGCGGCACGCCTCCGGCTCGTGGCTGGCAATGAGGCGCAGCACGCCGTAATCGCTCGTCTCGGCAATATTAATCGCGCGTAGATCGATATTGTTTTTTGCAAGCAGCGCCGTGATCTCAGCCAGCTGCCCGGCCCGGTTTTCCAAAAATACGGAAATCTGATGAATCGCCATAGCCTTTTCCTCCTTAGATCCTGCGCTTGTCGATGACGCGGATGGCCTTGCCCTCACTGCGGGCGATGGATTTCGGGGAAACAAGATGCACCTGTGCGAAAATGCCGAGCATTGCCTTGAGCGCGGCGACAAGGCTCTTTTCACGCTGCGTGATCTCGGCCAGAGAGTCAGAGAAGTGCTCCGGCGTCATCTCGACGAGCACATCGAGCGTGTCGGAGTTGTTGACGCGGTCGATCACGATCTGATAGTTGGATGTGTAGCCCTGTTCGAGCAGCACCGTCTCGATCTGCGACGGGAAGACGTTTACGCCCTTGACGATCAGCATATCGTCGCTGCGGCCCATGGGCTTGCACATTTTGATATGCGTCCGCCCGCAGGGGCAGTCCTCATGACGCAGAATGCAGATATCGCGCGTGCGGTAGCGCAGCAGCGGGAAGGCCTGCTTCGTGATCGACGTAAACACCAGCTCGCCTTGTGTTCCCTCCGGCAGCACCTCGCCGGTATCCGGGTCGATAATTTCTGCGATAAAATGATCCTCGTTGATGTGCATACCGGTCTGCGCGCTGCATTCATACGCAACACCCGGACCGGAAAGCTCCGTCAGGCCATAGACATCATACGCCTTGATGCCGAGGCTCTTCTGGATATCCTGACGCATCTGCTCACTCCATGCTTCTGCGCCGAAAATACCGGCCTTCAGATGGATCTTGTCCCGCAAGCCGCGCTCGTGAATAGATTCAGCCAGATACGCCGCGTAAGACGGTGTGCAGCACAAAACGGTCGAACCGAGATCCTCCATAAATTGCAGCTGCCGGTCGGTGTTGCCGGAGGACATCGGCAGCGTCAGGCAGCCGAGCTTCTGACTGCCGCCGTTGAGTCCGAAGCCGCCGGTGAACAGGCCGTAGCCATACGCGACCTGACATACATCCTCCGGGCCTGCGCCCGCGGCTGCCAGCGCACGCGCACAGCAGTCGTTCCAGAGGTCAATATCCTCCTTCGTGTAAAACGCGACGACGCGCTTTCCGGTCGTGCCGGAGGTAGAGTGGATGCGGATGCACTTTTCCAGCGGCTCTGCCAGAAGACCAAACGGGTATGCCTCCCGCAGATCGGCTTTGCTCAAAAACGGCAGCTTGTAAAGATCGTCCCGGCCCTTGATATCGTCCGGCGCAACGTGCGCCGCCTCCATCTTTGCGCGGTAATAGGGTACATTGTCCCACACGTGCCGTACCTGCAGGACGAGCCGCTCGTCCTGCCATGTCCGGATCTGCTCCCGGCTGGCGCATTCGATTTCCTTCTGATAATACCGTTCCATGGGTTCTCCTTATGCTTATGCCTCCGCGCCGAGCGCAAAGGCTTTCTTGTTGAGTTCGAGGAATTTTGCCGGGATGCTCTTCTCAATCGCGTCCTGCCACTGCTCGTCCGTAAAGTGGAAATACCGGCTGAGCCTGCCCAGCAGCACAAGATTAACGGCCCTGGCCGAACCCGCTCTGAGCGCAAGCCCCAGCGCGTCCATCGCGTCGAGGCGGATGGGAAGCGCCGCAAGCTTTTTCTCCAGCGCCTTCGGGTACTCCGCCGCGCCGGTAATGACCGGCATGGGGTTGACCTTCTGCGTATTGGTCAGCAGAACGCTGCCCTCCTTCAGATATTCAGCCCACCGGGCCGCTTCCAGCAGCTCAAACGAGAGGACAAAATCGGCCTCACCCTTGTCGATAATGGGAGAGTAGACCTTCTTGCCATAGCGCACGTAGGTCACGACGCTGCCGCCGCGCTGGCTCATGCCGTGAACCTCGCTGACCTTCACGTCATAGCCGTTTTCCAGCAGAATTCTGCCCAGAAGCTTGCTGGCCAGAAGCGTGCCCTGTCCGCCGACGCCGACAATCATAATATTTTTCGTATCCATGACAGTGCCTCCTTGTCTCATTCGCCCAGCGCGCCCTTATGGCACAGCTGGCGGCACAGGCCGCAGCCTGTGCAGAGGGTGTTGTCGATCTGCACTTTTCCGCCCATCACGCTGATGGCCGGACAGCCGAGCTTCATGCAAGATTTGCAGCCTACGCATTTTTCGGGCTTTGCCTCGATGGGGCCGGGGTGTCTGACGTATTTGAGCAGCGCGCACGGACGGCGGGAGATAATGACCGACGGCTCGTCTGCTGCCAGCTCCTCCTTGACCGCCTTGTCGCAGGCAGCAAGATCATACGGGTCGACGACCTGCACGCGCCGGATGCCGACGGCATGGCACAGCGCCTCCAGATCGATCTTTGTGCAGGGGTCGCCCTTGAGGTTGAAGCCCGTCGTCGGGTTCTGCTGGTGGCCGGTCATGCCGGTGATGGAGTTGTCGAGAATGATAACGGTCGAGGTCGATTCGTTATACGCAATGTTGATCAGTCCTGTCACGCCAGAGTGCATGAACGTCGAATCGCCGATGACGGCGACGGTGTTCGCTGCGTTCTTTTCGCCGGAGGCTTTGTTGAACCCGTGCAGACCTGAAACGGACGCGCCCATACAGATGGTCGTGTCGATGGCGGCAAGCGGCGCGGCAGCGCCCAGCGTATAGCAGCCGATATCGCCCAGCACTGTCAGCTTGTTCTTTTTCAGCGTATAGAACAGACCCCTGTGCGGACAGCCCGCGCACATGACCGGCGGACGGGCTGGAACGGCTTCGTCCAGCTTCTTTCCAGAATGGACAGGCATACCGAGCTTTTCTGCTATGTAATTCTGGCTGAATTCGCCGATGCAGCCGAACAGCTCCTTGCCGGTGACGTTCTGTACGCCGATGGCACGGCAATGCGCCTCAATGATCCCGTCCAGCTCTTCGACGACAATAACTTTCTCAACGTTTTTGGCGAACGCCTGAATTTTTTTCACCGGCAGGGGATTGACCATGCCAAGCTTCAGAACGGGGTACCGGTCGCCGCAGACCTCTTTGACGTACTGATAGCTGGTCGAGGACGCGATCAGGCCAATCGAATGGTCGGCCCCGTCCTCCATGCGGTTGATCTCCGCTGTCTCGGCCCATGCCTGCAAGGCAAGCGTCCGCTGCTCCACAATGGGGTGCCGCGCCTTGGCGCAGGCAGGCATCATCACAAATTTGGCAATATTCTTTTCATAGGGAACAGGCGTGAATGCCTGCCGCTCAGACGGCTCCACCACGCTCTGCGCGTGCGCAACGCGGGTGCACATTTTGAGAAGCACCGGCGTGTCAAATTTTTCGGATATCTCATACGCCAGCTTTGCGAACGCCAGCGATTCCGCCGCGTCCGACGGCTCAAGCATCGGCAGTTTTGCCGCAATGGCGTAATGGCGCGAATCCTGCTCGTTCTGCGACGAGTGCATACCTGCGTCGTCCGCCACGCCGATGACAAGTCCGCCGCGCACACCGGTATAGGACAGCGTAAACAGCGGGTCTGCCGCAACGTTCAAGCCGACGTGCTTCATGCCGCAGAAGCTGCGGTAGCCTGCCAGACTTGCGCCGAACGCAGCCTCCATCGCTACCTTTTCGTTAGGCGCCCATTCTGCGTAAATTTCCGGATATTTGGCTGCGCATTCCGTGATCTCCGTGCTGGGTGTGCCGGGATAGCTGGAGACAAAGCTGCATCCGGCCTCGTACAGGCCGCGCGCGGCAGCCTCGTTGCCGAGCATCAGGGTTTTCATCGAGATTCCTCCTGTTCGCGGCTCAGCCGCATGAAAATTATCATTATATTTTAATCATTTCGACTGCATTCGTCAAGCTTGGAAAGGTTATGCCTTTGTCTGCTCCTCGACAAGTCTTCCGCCGCAGTAGATCTGCCGCAGAACGGGCTTTTCGATTTTCCCCGTCGGGTTGCGCGGGACTTTTGCGAAGATCACGCGGCGCGGGCGCTTATAGCGCGGCAGCTCCCGGCAGAAGTCCTGAATTTCCGTCTCCGTGCAGTCTGCACCGTCCTTCAGCTCAATAATTGCCGCTGCAATCTCGCCCAACCGCTGATCCGGCAGGCCGATCACTGCCACGTCCTTGATTTTCTCATTTCTGCGCAGGAAATCTTCGATTTGTACAGGATAGAGATTTTCGCCGCCGGAAATGATGACGTCCTTCTTGCGGTCAACCAGATAAATGAACCCGTCCTTGTCCTCACGGGCCATGTCGCCCGTCCAGAGCCAGTCTCCGTGCAGGATCTCGGCAGTCGCCTCCGGGTTTTTATAATAGCATTTCATGACGCCGGGTCCCTTGACGGCAAGCTCGCCGATCTCGCCGGGCGCAACATCGTTCCCTCGCTCGTCAAGGATGCGCGTCTGCCAGAGATAGCCGGCCTTGCCGATCGCGCCGATTTTTTCGATGTTGTCCACGCCAAGATGCACACAGCCGGGGCCGATGGACTCGCTGAGGCCGTAGTTTGTGTCGTATTTGTGATGCGGGAAGTATTTGAGCCAGCGCTTGATGAGGCTGGGCGGGACCGGCTGCGCGCCGATGTGCATGAGCCGCCACTGGTCGAGCAGATAGTGCTCAAGATTGACGCGCCCGGATTCAATGGCGTCCAGAATATCCTGTGCCCAGGGGACCAGCAGCCAGACGATGGTGCATTTTTCTTCCGTGACCGTCCGCAGGATCCACTCCGGCTTCACGCCGCGCAGAAGCACGGCCTTTCCGCCGGAAATGAGGCTCCCGAACCAGTGCATTTTCGCGCCCGTGTGATAGAGCGGCGGAATGCATAGGAACACGTCGTCCTTTGTCTGCCCATGGTGGTGCTGTTCGGTCACGCAGGAGCAGACAAGCGCTCTGTGCCGGTGCAGGATCGCCTTCGGGAAGCCAGTCGTGCCGGATGAGAAATAGATTGCCGCGTCGTCGTCTTCGTCCAGCGCGATGGGCGGGACGCTAGACGAACAGAAGCCCATCAGTCTGCGGCAGTCCTCGGCGTAGTCCGGCACGTTCCGGCCCACAAACAGCCGGAGTCTTACCCGCGTCAGGCCTGCCTGAATCGGGTCGAGCCGTGAAACAAATTCCGGCCCGAAGACCAGCACCTCCACATCTGCCAGATCAAGACAGTAGGAAATTTCATCGGACGCATACCGGAAGTTGAGCGGAACGGCGATGCACCCGGCCTTGAGAATGCCGAAATAAATCGGCAGCCATTCCAGACAGTTCATCAGCAGAATGCCGACCTTCGTGCCGCGCCGGACGTTCCGGCTCAGAAGGAAGTTTGCAAACCGGTTGGCCCGGCGGTCAAAATCCCGCCATGAAAGCTCCCGCCGGTACGGTGCGTCGGGCTGCGCCTCGGCGATCAGACTCGCCTCGCGCCAGGTAACGGCGCTGTCGCGCTCTTCCGACGGATTGACCTCGACCAGCGCAATGTCAGACCCGTAAAGTCTTGCGTTCCGTTCCAGAAAATCAGTAATGACCATACAAAATCCTCCCTTGCAGCGGATCGCAGATAAAAGAAAACGCCCGCTGCACATTCTGAAAAAGTGCAGAGGACGAGAAGCTCCCGTGGTACCACCTCTATTTACCGCCTGCGCGGCCTCAACGGGCACGATCATGCCCACTGCGCGGTATCGGGCGCACCCGTCTTCGCCTACTTGCGGGCAAACCGCGTTCAGGAAGCTGCTCGGAAAGGTATTCCGCCCGGATGCCTGTGCTGCCTTGCACCAAGCGGCAGCTCTCTGGACAGGATGGATCGGGGCGTACTTGGTTTCGTCATGGCATTCATTATATCAAACTTTAACACAGTTTGTCGATGAAGTCAAGAGTCCGGCGTGATTTTTGAGGATTTTTCCAAATATAGACGAACCGGCGCGGAAAGGCCGGATTTCACTTGCATTGCAGCATACAAAACGGTATAATAGGATTGGAATAAGATCCACGGATTTTATATATCGCCCTAGGGCGGTTTCAAAAGAAAGAGAGGAGCTCAGCATGCAGAAGCTGGCAGCATTTTTAAAACGGTTCCATTCTGGCCCTGCGGCAGACGCCTGTGAATTTCTCGGCTGTCACGCGCGCGAGGACGGCGAGGGATTTGTGTTCCGCGTCTGGGCGCCGCACGCGCAGTCCATAAGCGTCGTCGGCGACTTTAATTTCTGGAATACGGAGGATCTTCCCATGCAAAAGATCTCGGAGGGCGTATGGGAGGCCGTCTCCGTCTATGCGAAGACAGGACAAGCCTATAAATACTGCGTGACCGGCCCGGACGGCCGCATAGTCTACAAGACCGATCCCTACGCAAACCGCTGCTGCGCGCTGCCGGACACCTCCAGCATGATCGATCCGCCGGACGGCTTCGAGTGGCATGACGCGCTCTATCGTGCCCGCACCGCAAAGCAGTCCGCGATCAAACGCCCGGTCAATATCTACGAGGTCCACGCAGGCTCGTGGAAACGGCATGAAGACGGCAGCTATCTCAATTATGAGGAGCTTGCGGCGGAGCTGGTTCCCTATGTCAAGGATATGGGCTATACGCATATCGAGCTGCTGCCCATCATGGAATATCCCTACGACCCCTCGTGGGGCTATCAGATCACCTGCTATTTCGCCCCGACCCACCGCTACGGGACGCCGAAGCAGCTCATGCAATTTGTCGACACCTGCCATAAGGCCGGGATCGGCGTCATCCTCGACTGGGTGCCTGCGCACTTCCCGAAGGACGAAAACGGCCTGTTTGAGTTTGACGGGACCTGCTGCTACGAGCTTTCCGACCCGATGATGAACGAGCACCCAGACTGGATGACCCGTATCTACGATTACGGCAAGCCTGAGGTGCAGTCCTTCCTCATCTCCAACGTCTGCTACTGGCTCCGTTATTTTCACGTCGACGGAATTCGAGTCGATGCAGTTGCGTCCATGCTGTATCTGGACTATAATCGCAGACAGTTCAAGCCCAACAAATTTGGGGGCCGGGAAAATCTCGAAGCGATCGAGTTTTTGCGCAGGCTCAACGAGGCTGCGTTCCAGGCCAATCCTGCGGTCATGATGATCGCTGAGGAATCCACAGCCTTTCCGCTGATCACCAAGCCGGATTATGATGGCGGCCTCGGCTTCCTGTTCAAATGGAACATGGGCTGGATGAACGATATGCTCCAATATATGTCGCTCGATCCGCTGTGGAGAAAGGGCGACCATAACGCGCTGACGTTCTCCATGACGTATGCCTATTCCGAGAATTTTATTCTGCCGCTCAGCCACGATGAGGTCGTGCACGGCAAATGCTCGCTCGTCAATAAAATGCCGGGCAATTACGACGATAAATTCAACAATCTGCGCACGTTTTTCGCCTATCAGATCGCGCACCCCGGCAAGAAGCTCAATTTCATGGGCAATGAATTTGCACAGTTCATCGAGTGGAACTATACGCAGGGCCTCGACTGGCTGCTGCTCGGCTATGAAAAGCACCAGAAAATGCAGCATTTCGTCCGCACGCTCAACCATTTCTATCTCGAAAACCGCTGCTTCTGGGAAAACGATTCCGACTGGGACGGCTTCCGCTGGCTCTCCTGCGACGACCGCGACAATTCCATCATCGCCTTCCGCCGCATCAGCCGCAAGGGGCAGGAGCTGATCGCCGTGTGCAATTTCTGCCCGGTGCTGCGGGAGAGCTACCGCCTGCCGCTGCCGAAGGCCGGATGGTATCAACCTGTCCTCAACACCGACGACGCACAGTTCGGCGGATACGATTTCCAGCCCGCGCCCGTTCACGCAGAAAAGGACAAGCAGCCGCAGGGCGAATACGCCTACAGCGGCGTGTTCCGTGTCCCGCCGATGAGCGTTTGCTTTTATAAGCATATCAGAAATAAACCGGAGAAATAAAACAGGAACAAAGGAAAAAAACAGGAGGAGATCCAGCTATGCAATTTCAGAAAAAACGTTGTGTCGCCATGCTCCTGGCAGGTGGTCAGGGCAGCCGTTTGATGGTTCTGACGGAAAACACGGCCAAGCCTGCCGTCCCGTTCGGCGGCAAGTACCGCATTATCGATTTCCCGCTTTCCAACTGCGTAAACTCCAAGATCGATACGGTCGGCATCCTGACGCAGTATCAGCCGCTGGAGCTCAATGAGTACATCGGCAACGGCCAGCCGTGGGGTCTGAACTCCTCGCACGGCGGCGTGCAGGTCCTGCCGCCCTATGCCAAGAGCAAGAATTCCGAATGGTACAAGGGCACAGCCAACGCGATCTATCAGAACATCCCCTTTATCGAGCGCTATAACCCTGATAACGTGCTGATCCTGTCCGGCGACCATATTTACAAGATGGACTATGCCGCCATGCTCCGCTTCCATGAGCAGCGCGATTCCGACTGCACCATCGCCGTGCGCGAGGTTCCGCTCAAGGAAGCCTCCCGCTTTGGCATTATGAATACCCGCGAGGACGGCTCCATCTATGAATTTGAAGAGAAGCCAAAAAAGCCCAAGAGCACGAATGCGTCCATGGGCATCTACGTCTTCAAATGGAGCGTGCTGAAGGCGTTCCTGGAGGCGGACGAGGCTGACCGCACCAGCGAAAATGACTTCGGCAAAAATATCATCCCCGCCATTCTGAATGCGGGACACAAGCTCTACGCTTACCGGTTTGAGGGCTATTGGAAGGATGTCGGCACGATCTCCAGCCTCTGGGAGGCCAACATGGATCTGCTCGGCAAGCATCCGGCGTTTGACATTTACGGTACTGCCGGTCATAAGATTTATGCCAGAAATCAGGCAATGCCGTCAAGCTATATTGCAAAATCTGCCGAGATTCGGGAAAGTTTCGTCGCTGAGGGCTGCAACATTGAGGGCTGCATTACGCACTCCATTATCTCCACAGGCTGCACGGTCGGCAAGGGAGTGGAAATTACCGACAGCGTGATCATGCCGGATGTGACCATTGAAAACGGCGCGGTCATCCGCAGCGCCATCATCGCCGAGGGCTGCCATATCAAGGCCGGCGCCCGCGTGGGCGATTATGTTGAGGGCGAGGAACGGAAGATCAGCGTGATCGGCAAGGACAAGACCATCGCCGAGGGCACCGTGATCGATGCCGGCGCGATCGTATAAGAGAGAGGGGGATACGAACATGGAAGCAATGGGCATTATTTTCTCCAATATCTACGACAACAACATGGGTGAGCTGACCCGTGAGCGAACCTCGGCCTCCATCCCGTTCGGCAGCCGCTACCGCCAGATCGACTTTGCCCTGTCCAACATGGCAAACTCCAAGATCAGCAACATCGGCATTGTCACAAAATATAACTACCAGTCCCTGATGGACCACCTCGGCAACTGCGAGGAATGGGATCTCAAGCTGGGCGAGGGCGTCCGATTCCTGCCTCCGTATGCCACCGGCCATACCGGAGCCTACCGCGGCAAGCTCGAAGCGCTCCAGACCGCCATGCCGGTTCTCGGCCGCTGCGATGCGGAGTATGTCGTGCTGTCCGATACGACCGTTCTGTGCGCGATCAATTTTGCGGCAGTTCTGGATGAGCACATCGCCTCCGGCTGCGATATCACAGTTATTGCCAAGGCGGGCCGCGCCAACGGCAAGACCCGTCAGCCGCTGGCCGTCAAGCTCGGAGACGACGGTAAGATCGTCGATCTGGCTGTTGACTACTGCGCGCCGGAGGATTATCTGGTCGGCATGAGTATGTTCATCATGCGTCGCGACAAGCTCATTCAGGTCATCCGCGAGATGGTCCCGCATGGGAAGTACCATCTGGAACGGGATTTCATTCTGCCCGAGTACAATGCCGGCAACCTGAAGGTCAATGTCTATCCGTTCCATAACGTCGCGCTGTTCAACCAGAGCGTGGACGAGTATTTTGTCAACAACATGAAGCTGCTCGAACCCGATGTGCGCCGCAGTCTCTTCCGCAGCGAGATCCCCATCTATACCAAGGTCCGCGACGCCGTCCCGACGCTCTTCGGCTACCATGGACAGGCAGCGAACTGCCTGATCGCCGACGGCTGCCATCTGTTCGGCAAGGCGGAAAACTCCGTGATCTTCCGCGAGGTCGACATTGAAGACGGCGCGGAGGTTCGCGATTCGATCATCATGCAGGGAAGCAAGATCGGCGCGGGCGCATCGATCCGGTACTGCATCCTTGATAAAAATGTCACCATTCGCCCGGGCACGAAGCTGCTCGGCTCAATTGACCACCCGCTTGTGGTCGACAAAGGAGATACCGTATGAAAATCGCAGTAGTTGCCTCTGAGGCCGCGCCGTTCGTCAAGACCGGCGGCCTCGGTGACGTGATGCAGGCCCTTCCGCTTGCGCTTTCTCAGCAGAAGAACACCTATGTCAGCCTCTTTATCCCATATTACAGTCAGATCAAGTATTCCGGCAAGTGGCAGACAGAATTTTTAGGCGCGTTTGACGTGCCGCTGGCCTGGCGGCGGGAATATGTCGGCATTTTCCGCCTCAAGACCCGCCGCAAGAAGCTCCAGATCTATTTCATCGACAACGAGCACTATTTCAACCGCGGCGGCGTTTACGGCTTTGCCGACGACGGTGAACGCTATGCCTATTTCAGCAAGGCCGTCCTCGCAGCAATGAACTATCTGGAGCTTCAGCCGGACGTCGTCAGTTGCCACGACTGGCAGGCAGCGCTCATCCCGCTGCTGCTGAAAACGGAATACCGCGGCTGCTTCCCGGATGCGAAGAGCGTGTTTACGATCCACAATATCGAATATCAGGGCAAGTGCAATCTGCAATTCAACTATGACGTGCTGGGCCTTGGCGCAGGCTGCGACGAGATCCTTCGCTTTGACGACTGCACGAACTTCATGAAGTCCGCTATCGTCACAGCCGACCGCGTGACGACCGTTTCCGAGACATACGCGCAGGAGCTGCGCTATCCGTACTATTCCCACGGGCTTGACGGCGTTCTGCAAAGCAGAGGCTCAGACTTTTCCGGAATCACCAACGGCATCGATATGCAGGTTTTTGATCCCGCGAAGATTGAGAACATCGCGCAGAACTTCACTGCAAAGACGCTTCGCGAGGGGAAAATCGCAAACAAGCTTGCCCTCCAGCAGCGCGTCGGCCTGCCGGAGGACCGTGACGTAGCTGTTCTGGCCATGGTCACGCGTCTCGTCGGGCACAAGGGCATTGATCTGCTGTGCTACATCGCCGAGCGCCTGATCCAGCGCCGCATCCAGCTTGTCATCATCGGCACAGGCGAAGAAAAATACGAATGGTACTTAAACACCCTGCGTGAACGGTTTGGCGATAAGGTCTCCGTCAATCTGCTCTTTGACGGCGGGCTTGCGAACCTTGTCTACGCTGCGTCCGACCTGTATCTCATGCCATCGAAATCCGAGCCATGCGGCCTGTCGCAGCTCATTGCCATGCGCATGGGCTCCGTCCCGGTCGTCAACGCAACAGGCGGACTCAAGGATACGGTCTGGCCGTATAACGAAGCGGATGAGACGGGGCGCGGCTTTACCTTCCAGAGCTACAATGCAGACGATTTCCTCGCCGCCATTGACCGCGCGCTTGCGCTGTACTATAATGAGCCGGAAAAATGGCTGCGCCTCGCCGAAAATGATATGGCGGTCGATTCCAGCTGGGACGTTCCGGCGCAGAAATACATGGCGTTGTTCCAGAACGTCTGCGGACAGTAAGCGCCCTTGAAAAAGATATTAGAGAAAAAGGACATATAGAAGCATGACAAAAGAGAACCTTCTTCAGCACTTACAGGAATGCTGCGACCGGCTGTTCGGCTGCTCGCTCGAAATGGCAACGGAAAAACAGGTATATCGCGCTGTATGCGTCGCCGTGCGCGAGCTTCTGGAGGACGACCGCCGTGCGTTTGTTGAGCAGACGCGTGCAGAGCAGCGCAAGCAGGTCTATTATATGTCGATGGAATTTCTGGTCGGCACGAGCCTGCGCAACAATCTGTACAACATGGGCCTGCTGGAACCGGCAGGGGAGATCCTGCATGATCTCGGCTTCAGCCTGGAAAGCCTCTGCGCGCTTGAGCCGGATGCCGGACTTGGCAACGGCGGCCTGGGCCGTCTGGCCTCGTGCTATATGGATGCAGCGACCGGTCTGAATTATCCCGTGACCGGCTTCTCCATCCGATATGAGTTCGGCATCTTCCGCCAGAAGATCGTCGACGGCTGGCAGATGGAATTCCCGGATAACTGGCTCGAAATGGGCGATGTGTGGCTGCATACCCGCAAGGACGACGCTGTAGAGGTTCGCTTCGGCGGACAGGTGCACGAGTGGATGGACGGCGACAAGTTCAAGACCGCCCAGACAGGCTATCAGTCCGTCATTGCAGTCCCGCACGATTTGTACATTTCCGGCTATGGCTCCAAGGCCGTCAACAAGCTGACGCTCTGGAGCGCCAGTATGCCGCAGAGCTTTGACATGAACGCGTTCTCGCGCGGCGATTATGTCCGCGCGCTCGAGCAGAATACCATGGCCGAGGCCATTTCAAAGGTTCTCTATCCGGCGGACGACCATATCAACGGCAAGCGTCTGCGCCTGCGCCAGCAGTATCTGCTGGTGTCCAGCTCACTGCAGTCGATCCTGAACGAGCATCTGAAAAATTACCATACGCTTGATAACCTGGCTGACAAGGTCGCCGTGCACATCAACGATACGCATCCGGCGCTCTGCGTGCCAGAGCTGATGCGCCTGCTGGTCGACGAGCACGACTACAGCTGGGAACGCGCGTGGGAGATCACCTGCGCGACGCTTTCCTACACCAACCATACCGTCATGGCCGAGGCACTTGAGCGTTGGCCGGTCGATCTGTTCCGGGAGCAGCTGCCGCGCATTTACGCCATCTGCCAGGAGATCAACCGCCGCCTCATGGAAAAGCTGCACTGCGTCTATCCGAACGATCCCGGCAAGTGGGAGTATATGGCCGCTGTCACGAACAGTGAGGTCCGCATGGCGAACCTGTGCCTGGCCTGCTGCCACAAGATCAACGGCGTTTCGCAGCTGCACACGGATATTCTTGAAAAAACCATCTTCAGGGATTATTATAATCTCGATCACAGCCGTTTCCTGAACATTACCAACGGCATTGCGTACCGCCGCTGGCTGTGCCAGTCGAACCCGGCCCTGACCGGCTATCTGCAGTCGCTCATCGGCGACGGCTTCCTGAACGACGCGAACGCGCTCGAAGCGCTGCTCCAGTACCGTGACGATCCTGATGTTCTGGAAAATCTGCAGGCCATCAAGCGCAAAAACAAGGTACGCCTTGCCGCTTATATCGCGAAGCACAACGGTGTCAACGTCGACCCGGATTCGATCTTCGACGTGCAGGTCAAGCGCCTGCATGAATACAAGCGGCAGCTGCTGAATGTCCTGCATATCCTGACGCTTTACAACGATATCAAGGATCACCCGGAAAAGCCGGTCTATCCGCAGACATTCATCTTCGCGGCCAAGGCCTCCGCAGGCTATTATCTGGCCAAGCAGATCATTTCGCTCATCGTCGCCGTTTCCAATCTTGTAAACTCTGACCCGCAGGTGCAGAACAAGCTCAAGGTGGTCTTCATTGAAGACTATAAAGTCTCGCTGGCCGAGATCATCATCCCGGCTGCCGACCTGTCCGAGCAGATCTCCGTTGCGGGTAAGGAGGCCTCCGGAACCAGCAACATGAAGCTGATGATCAATGGCGCGGTCACGCTCGGCACGCTCGACGGCGCAAATGTCGAGATTCGTGAGCGCGTGGGCGACGAGAATATGTTCCTGTTCGGCATGACGGCCGACGAGGTGCAGGCGCTGTGGCAGCGCGGCTATGACCCGCGCCAGTTCCTGACGCCGGAGCTTGACAGAGTTCTGCAAATGCTGACCTCCGGCGTGCTGGGGCAGCGCTTTGACGATGTCGCCGCTTCGCTCCTGACGCCGCGCTTCGGCGCTGCCGACAGCTACATGACCGTCGCGGACTTTGCAAGCTACAAGGCTGCCAAGGCGCACGCGGTCGAGGTCTATCAGGACCGCACCCGCTTTGCAAAGATGTCCCTCACAAACATCGCAAGAGCCGGCATTTTCTCCTCCGACCGCTCGGTCGAGCAGTACGCCAGGGAAATCTGGGATCTGTAAGCACCACAGCAAATATTCCGAAGGGGCCGACAAGCATCGTCGGCCCCTTCCCTGATGAAATGGACGGTACGCCACATGAGAATTCTATTCGACAGCAAGCTTTCGCAGTTCAAAACGCCCTTCGGAACGCTCAAACGGCAGGAGGTCTGCACGCTGCACATCATGATCCCGTGCTCTTGCCGCACAACGGCGGTCTGCCTCGTTTTGCAGGCGGAAAACGGTGCGGAGCTGCGCTGTGTCCCGTTTGCAAAGCAGTCAGACGATACGCTCTACGATACCTGGGGCGGAGAGCTGACGATTTCCGATGCCGGACTGTATTTCTATTACTTCCATATCACCACGCAGGATGGCGCGTTCCGCCTGTTCAAGCAGGGCGAAAGCGACACGAACATGGAAGACGGCGGCCTCTGGCAGCTCAGCGTTCTGGAGGAAAAATTCCCCGTCCCGGACGACTGCGCGGGCGCAATCATGTATCAGATCTTCCCAGACCGCTTTTTTCAGGCCGGAGTTTGTGACCTGACCGGGAAGATCACGCCCTATTGGGTGCATGAGAACAAGGACGACGTGCCGGTCTATCTGCCGAACGCCAACGGCGAGGTGCTCAACAACGACTTTTACGGCGGAAATCTGAACGGCATCCGCGAAAAGCTTCCGTATCTGCACGCGCTCGGTGTGGAGATTTTATATCTCAATCCGATTTTCTATGCATGGTCGACGCACCGGTACGATACCTGTGATTACAAGCGCATCGACCCCATGCTCGGCACGGAGGCGGATTTCCGCGCGCTCTGCGGCGCGGCGCACGCGCTGGGCATGAAGATCATTCTCGACGGCGTATTCAGCCATGTCGGCAGCCGCAGCGCGTATTTTCAGCAGGCGATCCATGACCCGGCCTCGCCGTACCGCGGCTGGTTCCGGTTCAAGCAATATCCAAACGTCTATGACAGCTGGTGGGGGATCACGACGCTGCCGTGCATTGACAAGCTGAACCCGGATTATATGGACTATATCATTGACAGTGACGACAGTGTTGTCGTCCGCTGGCTGAAGCTTGGCGCGGACGGCTGGCGGCTGGACGTCGTCGACGAGCTGCCGGACGCGTTTCTCGCACGCCTGCGTGAGCGTATCCGGCAGGTCAAGCCGGACGCGATTCTGATCGGCGAGGTCTGGGAGGATGCGTCCAACAAGATCGCATATGACTGCCGCCGCCGGTATTTTACCGACCGGCAGCTCGATTCCGTCATGAACTACCCGTGGCAGAAGGCGATCCTGCGCTATGTGCGCGGGGAGGATGACGGGACAGGACTTGGCGCGTCTATTCGCACGATTGCGGAGAATTACCCGCCCGATGTGCTGCAGGCTGTGATGAATATTCTGTCCACGCACGACACCCCGCGCGCCATCAACGCGATTCTCGATCCGCGTGACGGCGACCGGACAGAGCTGGCCCGGCGGCACTTTACGGCGGAGCAGCTTGCAGAGGGGAAAAAACGTCTCAAAATGGCGGCATTTTTACAGTTTATGCTCCCCGGTATGCCGTGTATTTATTACGGCGACGAGGCGGGCATGACCGGCTACCGCGACCCGTTCAACCGCGCGTATTATCCGTGGGGCAGGGAAGACGGCAATTTAATCTCGTTCTACCGCTCACTGGCGCGCGTCAAAAAAGCTTCGCCCGCCCTGCGGCGCGGCACGGTTCTGGTATTGGAAGCGGGCGGCGGACGTCTGATGCTGCTGCGGCAGTATGAGGGCAAAAACGTGGCAGTCTGCTGCAACCGCTCGGAAAACCCGTGGACGCTTCCGCACAGCGGCACGATCCTACTCGGCGGCGGCATCGCCGAATATACCGGCGAAACGCTCACCCTCGGTTGCGGCGGCTTCTGCGCCATGGAGCGCGAATAATATACGGAGGCAATTCAAATACAAATCAGAGCTGCAGCGTGCTCAACTCGCTGCAGCTCTGACAAGACATGAGGAAGGAACCCGGAGCAGGCATGATTTCGGTCATGCCTGCTTTTCGTTCCAATAGCCGTCCTTTTCAGCTTGCCGCGCCAAGCGTATCCGCAAGCGCGGTATCGGCGGAGAAGGTACTGAGATTGTAGAGGAAAAGAACATCGGTCACGCCGCGCTGCGTCATAAGCTGCTCTACATCGTCGTAGTAATAGCGCGGATCGATCATGACGATCTGCTGATAGTAGGGGATGAGGAACGGTACGAAGCTGTTCGCATAGGAATCCTTGAAAATCAGCAGGATTTTCCCATTATTTGCGGTCGTTTTGATGGTGACAAGCGGATGGTTGCCGCCGAAAAAGACGGTGTATTTGTCCTTCGTATCCAGCGCAGAATCGACAAAGACAGAGCCTGCCTTTTCCTGCGTGCTGTCGTAGAGCACATAGTAGCTCACATCGGTGCCGAGCGGCTCATAGGCCGTGATCGTATCCTCGGCGGTGTGCTTGCCGCTCTTAGAGGCAAGCGTGCCCTCAAAGGAGTTGGTCAGGACATGGACGCGATAGTTCGTGATCGGCGTCTCAATCCCAAGCAGCTCCGCCGAGGCGTCAAAGGCGCAGTATGCGCCGAGGCTTGTCCAATGGTGGTCAGTGCGGTAAAAAACGCCGTCCCTGACGTGGGCTTTCAAAGCCAGCGTCACATCTGCATACTGCATACAGGGCGAAAGCGCCTGATTGACGGTGAACAGATCCTCCTGCTGATTGTGCGCAGGCGCGTTTGCAGGAAGATAATCGCGCATAACGAGGGAGGCGTTTGGGACGATCATCGCCGTCATGCGGAGATCATCGTGCTTCGCGGCGAACTCCTTCATCGCGGTCAGCGTCCGGTCAAGCACAGCCGGATCGGGGGCCTCCGGGATCTCAATCAGATAATTGTCCTGACAAAGGTAAACGCCGTTGGACTCCTTCTGCCCAAGCAGCTGGTCGATCCGCAGCTTGGCGGAAATCCAGTGGTCGCGCGCAAAGAACTGATCTGCAAAGGCAGACTGCAGCTTCGACATAAAGCTTCCGTCCAGAACTGAAGCCGACGTCAGCGCTGGATAGGCTTGAAGCTTTCGGTTCTCATTTTCCGAGAAATCGCGCTTCGTGTGAAGCAGATTGACAAGGCCGAAGACAAGCAGAACCACGGCAAGCAGCGCGGCCAGAAGGACTCCATGCAGCTGGCTGTTGCGCTGAAGGATCAGCTGCTGCTTTTCAGAGTCCTGCCTGCGCTTTTTTTGCGGATTCATGGGATCACCTCGCTTAGAACTGAGCATAGAGGAAGGATTGATAGGTGGCGTTCGTCATATACGGGACGCAAAGCAGGAAAATGCCGATCAGAAGCAGCGCAGAAAGCGCAAGGCCAGGACTGCGCCGCGAGAACACGAGATGCCGGTAAAGCGTCCGAATCCATGGGCCGCAGCCAAGAATGCCGAGTACAAGAAGCTTCCAGTTTGCTGCAAAATAGTATTTTGCGGTGGAATCCCAAAACGCGCGGCTCCCGGTACCGAACATCCGCCCAAGATAGAAAATCGCCGAGGAAAAATCAGGAGAGAAGAACAGCACCCAGCCGACGATGACGGCCAGCAGCGTCAGAATATGGCGAATCGGGGAGGGAGTCTTTGCAAGGATGCCTTTGAGCGGATACTTTTCCAGCAGCAGCAAAATCCCGTGATACAGGCCCCATGCCACGAATGTCCACGACGCGCCGTGCCACAGGCCGGTCAGGATCCAGACGATCAGCAGGTTGCGGATGCACTTTGGCGTGCTTACACGGCTGCCGCCAAGCGGGATATACACATAGTCGCGGAACCAGCGGCCAAGGGAAATGTGCCATCTGCGCCAGAACTCCGTCAAGGAAGCAGAGAGGTAGGGATGGTCGAAGTTGGCGTCAAAGTCGAAGCCGAACAGCTTCGCCATGCCGATGGCCATGTCGGAATAGCCGCTGAAGTCGAAGTAGAGCTGAAGCGAATAGCAGATCGCGCCGAGCCACGCCGACCCGCCGGAAAGCGAACCGGATGAGAGTGCGGAAATACTCTGGAACGCGGCACCGAGATTATCGGCCAGCAGCACCTTTTTCGCAAGGCCAAGAACGAGCATCGGGACAGCTTCGGAAACCTTGTACAGCGTCACCGGATGCGATTTCAGCTGCGGCTCGAACTGTGCGTACTCGACGATCGGGCCGGAGATCATTTTCGGGAAAAAGCTGACATAAAGGCAGAAATCCAGCGGATTTTTCTGCGCGGGCGCGCGACGGTGGTAAACGTCCAAAAGATACGACAGGTTCTGGAAGGTGAAGAAGGAAATGCCGAGCGGAAGCGCCGCAGACGGCGCGTTCAGCGTGAACGGCAAAATGGCGTTGAGCGTTTCGATGGCAAATGCGGCGTATTTGTAAAAGCCGAGAAGCAGCAGATTGAACAGCACGCCGATCACAAGAAGGAATTTTGTGCCGCGCCGCCCCAATTCTGCGCAATTGCCGATGTCCAGGCCGACACAATAGTTGAAAACCGTTACCAGCAGCAGAAGCAGCAGATAGACCGGAGAACCCCATGCATAAAAAACGAAGCTGATCAGAACAAGAAGTGCGTTCTTGCAGACACGTGGGCAGACCAGGTACAGGATCAGGCTGACCGGGAGAAACGCGAAGACAAAAAAGAGCGTGCTCAGATTCACGACGGTTCCTCCTTAAAGCGCTTTCAGAAACGCCTGCGCGGCAGCGGCTGCGTTCTCATGCACAACGAACAGGATATAATTGCCCTGTATCTCCACAACGGAGTTGGAGAGCAGATCATACTGTTCAACGCCATAGCCCTCGAAGCTCTTCATCTGCGTCTGCCTGCGGGCCTGAATGGCGTCAGAAACGGACGTCTGCTGCGAGAGATCGGAGAGCTTGACGAGCAGCAGCTCCCGTGCCCCCATATTTGTGGCCGGATAATAGAGCAGGCAGCCGTCCATTTCAGACGGTGCAAAGCCATAGAGCCGCCGCACCATCTGCGCGTCCGCCTCCTGCATATCCGTCAGATCGATCGATTGCAGAACGGCACTGCTGACAGCGTCAAAGGACGCGCTGCTCTGCCGGTTCTGCATCGTCTGCGTGTAGAGAAAGCCCGCGGTCGCCAGAGCGGCGGCAAAGGCGAAAATGCGCAGGAGGATGCTCACGATTCCCACGCGGCGGGCCGCAGGCTGCGCAGCAGCAGTGTCCGGAGCAGGCACGTCTTCTGTGACAGCGGACTTTTCCGGCGCGGGGGGCTTGTTGGCTTCCGGCGTTTTCACCGGTTCGCAGATGGGCTGCGGGTCGGGAATGGGGGCAGCGGCGGTTTTGCGGCTGGCCGGAGCGTTGTCCAAAAACTCCGAAAAGTCGACCCCATCGATCACAAGCGGGGCGGATGGGGCAGGGGAAGCGGGCTGCTTCTGCGCCGGAACGGCCTGCTTGGCCGCTTTTTTTGTGGGTGCAGAGCCGAATTCGGCCAGAATATCGTCAATCGCCTGCTCCTTCAGCTCCGGCGAAAGGCTGCTTCCGCCGCGCAGGAGCAGGTCATTCAGCTGCGGATTCGTTTGATTCAAGGGCAAAGACATCATCATATACCTCAGCAATCAGTTCGGTACCCCAAAGCGGGTAAAAGCCGCCCAGCAGGTGCACGCCGTCGTCCTGATAAAGATCCGTGTGTTCTTCGCAGAGCTGCGTAATGTCCACGTACGGCGTGCCATTTTCCTCGCAAAAGGCGCGCACGGCGTCGTTGTAGTCCGGGATCTCCCGCCATGCGGGGCCGCGCTTGAACGCGGGTTCAAGGGCGGGGATGATGGAGCAGACATAGACCGTGGCGTTCGGAAGGTGCTCCTTGAGCAGGGCAAGTGTGTTGTTGATTTCGTTTACATAATCCTCTGGCGTTGGCCAGTACCCGATGCCGACGTCATTGATGCCATAGGTCAGGAAAATGATCGACGGATTCAGCGCGACAAGCTCCTCCAGGTGGTCAATGACCTTTTTGATGGTCGCGCCGGAGTCGGCGAACACGCGCTCAGGGGCCAGATAGCCATAATAGGTGAAGCCTGACGTTCTGGAGTCGCCGAGCATGGCGTAATCCTCAAACAGCGACCAGACGGAAATTTCTCCGCTGTAGAGCTTTGCGCGCCATTCGTCCCGCATCGCATCCAGCTCCGCCTGACGGATGGCCTTGAGCTCCGCTTCCACGTCGTCGGGGCTGTGTGCCTCCTGCTCCTGAAGCCATTGCACGCCGGATGCGACCTCCGCATCCGTTGCGGAGGCAGCGGCGCGCTTCGCCGGGAACACAAAAATCCATAAAATCAGCAGCAAAAAAAGAACCAGAGGCAAAAGCGTCAGCATCCTCCAGCTCCAAGCCCTCGCATTCATCAGCGTAACCCCCAGAGGTGAAAGTCAACCGGATATCAAGCCTGACCATTATAGTATAGCGCCACCGGTTTGTCTACAAAAATTGACAAAATACGCGCTGATTTTTTCGGGGGCTGAGCTTTTGGCGAGGAGATAAAACCCCCGCAGCCGAAGCTGCGGGGGCGCGCTCATACTGTATGCTGTTCGGATTTCGTGTCAGCCATGATAGGTTCTGTATCGGTGAACATCAGCTGCTTCTGATGCTCTGTGAGCTTTTGCGTATTTTCCAGCGCCTCCATCTGCCCAAAGCAGGCGGAAAGATTGGTGTATGGCATGTCGGAGCCATAGAGCAGATGCGTCTCGTCCACGTTCCGCAGCAGCAGTTCCAGCTGCTTCTGGTCGGAGTGTAATTATAGGATTTCAGAAAACACAGATATATCAACGGTTTGCTGGCAGTCGGCAAGAGGTATTTATTCTAAAAATTCAAAATGACGAGAGCAACGCCGCCCAACAGGACAACGGGCGGCGTTTCCTATAAAGCAATAAGAGGCGTTTGCCGTTCCAACCGGGTTCCCGGTTAGTGCGGTTACATCCCCCCTAAACCGGGTCAAATAATCGCTTCAATGCGCGGGAGATTATCATCCCAGGAAAATATCAAGATACAAGTTATAATCGTTTAACGCCGTTGCTTCGATATGCTGCGTTAATTTGGCTACATCCATTTCTAATGTTGACTTCCATAGGTTAGGACTATAATCGAGTACCCTCATAGAATTGTCAACATCAAAAATTGCCTTTGTCCCTTTGGCTCGAATAATTGCAACACGCTTTTTAAAAGCAATCGCTAAGCCAAGCTCAAACAGAACATTCGGATTGTGCTCAGTAAGATCCGCTAAAATCAACTCAGCAGAGTAAATTCTGCTTACGATGGTTTTGTGGATTATGTCACTCCCACTTAAATTTGCAGTTTGAGCGACATACCCCGCATTGGCAGCGGCTGGCACAATCAGACTACTAAACACTTCATCAAAATAGCCGTTTGGATATTGCCCTGTTTTCTCAGAAAACGGCATAATAACGAATAGTTCCTTGCTTCCGTCTGGGGGTGATGTGATTTCATCCGCTGCTGAAACTGCGTTATCTTTTTTATGCGCTTTTGCAATATCAATCGAGCTCAAAGCGTCTTTCATACTCAAAAACGTGATATTCTTTGAGTAAGTTTCAATAAATTCATCATGGTACGAAGCGTCAAGATTAAATGTCTCTTGCAAAGTGTTGCATACAAATCGTCGCTCCGGTAAATCTCCACCGTGGTAATAGTCATATACTTTTTTGAATATATCTATATTCTCAAATGCGTTTTTTAAGGAAATGGCCTCTTGTTCTGGAGTTTCAGGAAATGCAATTTTTCGACCAAGCGAAGTGAGCTCTATTATTTTACCGCGGCTTGTACCTGTCGTCATCCCATAGTCTCTTGATGCGGTAGTGTAGTAATAATAAGAAGATGATTTGGGCCCCATTGTAAGTGCATCTGCGATTTGCTCACTTCCCCACGGATTTCCTGCATTATTCTTAGCAATAGCTTGTGGAATTTTCAACGCTTCTTCTAGGGTATAACTTGGAAAAGTTTTTTGCGGTCGAGCTACCCTTTTGGCAACAGGAGCCTGTGCTGCATCACTTTTGGCAGAATGATCTTCGTCAGAAAGTGTCGTGTGTATGTTTTTGCCTTCAGTTTGATTATCCATATTGCACCTCCCTTTCTATTTATTGTATCACTTGATGCTGTTATTTTCAACAGTTTTCTACAAGGATTGAAGGCGGGAATTAGCTATTGTGATGGCAATATCACCCGACAGGCTAACAATCAGCGTTGCATAATGAAAAAACATGAAGATAAGTTACGTCCACTATGTTAGTTTGCAGATGACCCTTTTGTGCACTATAAAAAGGATAGTGCACATAGCAGATAACAATCCAGGTCAAATAAGTGCTTCAATATGCCGGCCATCTCACCAAAAGTTTTCTTTTTGATGAAGCCATCCTCGCCATGACGGATGACAACCTCCGCCACCGTGAGCACATTTTGCCCACGGAAAAGGCGCAGTCGCTCAAAATGCAGGTGGAGGCAATCAAACACCAAGGCTCACGCCCCGGAGAGGAGGATAAAGATTCCGGAAAACGCTCCACGCAGGTCGTGGGAGATCGCAACGGCATGAACTACAAGCAGGTGCAGCGGTATATCCGCCTGACCGAGCTTGTGCCGGATTTGCAGAAAATGGTGGACGAGAAAAAGCTGGCGTTCACCCCGGCGGTGGAGATCTCATTCATCCGCCCCAAAAATCAGAGGTATATCGCCGTGTCCATTGAGGGGCAGCAGTCCTCGCCCTCGCTGTCGCAGGCACAGAAAATGCGGGAGCTGGACAAGGACGGCAAGCTCAACGGTGATGTGATCGACGGTATTCTGTCACAGGAGAAAAAGGAGGTAGACAAGGTGATCATCAATAGTGCGGAACTGGAAAAGTATTTCGGCAAGGACAAGTCCCCGAGGGAAATGAAAGACAAGATCATTTCTCTGCTGGATGACTGGAAAGCCAAGCAGCCGCCCGAGCTGGGCAAGCCCGAAAAGAAAACGGATCTTGAAAAGTGACCTTGGGACTTTTTGTCCCGAGGTCTTTCGTTTCCCCGGATGGCTCTTGTGGTTATATCCCCCGTCGCCGCCTGTATTTCAGCATGGCCGGGAGCGGGCTGTCAAGGGTGCATCGCACCGCTGTTTTCAGCGGCCAGCCCTTGACCGCCTGTCCCGGCTATGCTTTTTCTCCGGCAAGCGGCGGGGGTATATCCTCCAGAGCCGCCCCCTTTCCCAAGAATGGGAAAGGGCGTGGGGTTTGGGTTGACCCACTACATTATAGAATTGGAGGTTTTCAGGATGAAACGACCCCTTGCATATATCACCGCCGCATGGTGCGGCAGCGACCACGAAAACACAAAGCTGGCGGCGCAGTATTGCCGCACGGTGTATGAAGCGGGCTTTTCGCCCATCTGCCCGACGCTCTATCAGCCGCTTTTCCTCAATGACGCCGTTCCCGAGGAGCATAAGAGCGGCATCGACATGGGGCGCGACCTGCTCCGCCGCTCTCATGTGCTGGTGGTGTGCGGTCATACCGTCACCGAGGCCATGAAGAACGACATCGCCGTTGCCCAGCGGCTCGGGATCACCGCCACCACCCTTGAGGGCATTTTGACCGTCAAGGGACAGGGGCGCAGATAAGATGACGGCGCTCCGGCTGGGGAGCCTGTTTGACGGGATCGGCGTGTTTCCGCTGGCGGCGGTGCGCTGCGGCATTGAGCCGGTATGGGCAAGTGAGATCGAAAAAGCCCCTATTTCCATCACCAAGCGCCACTTTCCCGATATGGCGCATTTGGGGGATGTGACAAAGCTGGACGGGCGGGATCTCCCGCCCGTCCATATCATCACCTTTGGCTCACCGTGTCAAAATCTCTCGCAGATCGGCAACCGCAAGGGGCTTGCGGGAGAAAAGTCCAGCCTGTTCTTTCAAGCCATCCGCATTATCCGTGAAATGAGGGAGGCGACAAATGGTCTATTTCCAGCAATCGCTGTTTGGGAAAATGTCATGGGAGCGTTTTCATCAAATGACCGGATGGATTTTAGAGCCGTCCTATCCGCTTTCACAGACACCGATGTTTCAATGCCTGCTTCTGGAAGATGGGCAGGAGCCGGAATGGTGCGAGGGCGAACGCCTGACCTCTGCTGGCGGCTCATGGACGCCCAGCATTGGGCAAGCCCCCGGCTGGCACGACGGCAGCGCATCTTTCTTGTGGCAGACTTTGGAGGACGGCGTTCCCACGAAATACTTTTTAAGCCCCGCACAATGCAGTCACTTCCTGCACTTGGCGGAGATCGCGGGCTGCCCGCCGCCTGCGGAGATCGAGGCTCTTTTATTGAAGCAGGGCGGCGTGTACCAATTACCCGACCCTTTCAATGCTTCCGTATGCGGGCGTCCGCCAAGGAGCGGACGGAAACAGCGTTCCGAAACAGCTTCGGACTGCCAACTGACCCTTTTCCCACTCTGTTAGCGGGCGGCATTTCGCCCTTTGCCTTTTGGTATGAGGACGATCCCGCCGGGGGCTGCGTCCGCTTTCCCACGGAAACGGAATGTGAGCGGCTCATGGGGCTGCCGGAGGGCTGGACAAGGTACGGTGCGGACGGCGAGGAAATTCTATCCTCCCACCGTTACCGGGCATTGGGAAACGCCATCGCGCTGCCCTGTGCCGAGTACATCATGGCGGGGATTGCGGAGGCGCTGACAAAAGGAGGTGCAAATGACGGTATTTGAAGCCTACATCACCAACCTCGGCAAATACGCCGAGGGGCAGCTTGTGGGTGAAACGCTGAAATTTCCGGCCACCACGGAGGAGGTGCAATCGCTTCTGAAGAACATCGGCGTGGACGGTGTGCGGTATGAGGAGTTTTTCATCACCGCCTTTGACGGCGATGTGATGGGCTTATACGACTATCTCACCGAGTATGAAAACTTGGACGAGCTGAACCATCTGGCGCATCTCATTTCCGAGCTGGACAGCGACGAGATCGAAACGCTGGAGGCTGCGCTCAACAAGGGCGACCATACTTCCAGCGTAGAGGACATCATCAACCTTGTTCACAATCTGGACTGCTACGATTTACACCCCGGCGTGACCGACGATGAAACGCTGGGGCGCATCTATGTGGAGGACATGGAACTACTGGATGTGCCGGACAATGTGCTACCCTACTTCGATTTTGAAGCCTACGGACGGGATATGCGGATCAACGAGGGCGGTCACTTCGCCCCCACGGGCTATCTGACCCGCAGCGGCGACTTCAAGGAGGTGTACCACGGCATCGAGGACATTCCCGCCGAACACCGCATTTTTGCATACCCCAAATTGAATATCCGGGAGCAGATGGCGGCCTACAAGGAGATCATAGACCGCTCATCCTTGGAGGGCGAGCGCCTGCACCCGAGAAAGGAGCATGATGACCGCTGACTTTGGGACAACTTGTCCCAAAGCGGAAAAGAAGGCGAGCAGTTTAGTCTGCTCGCCTTTTATCGGTGCCGTAAATAACACATAGCATTTATTTAGGGGCATTTACGAAGCGTGCGATGATAGATCAAATCATCCGCAGACGGAGTTGTCACAATAGTGAACATTCCCTCTTTGATAAACTTCTCCATCCGCAGCGCGATCCACGCATCTCCGATGCCAAGCTGATTTTTGCCCAGGACATTCCCAATTAGGTTTGCTTCTGAAAATTCGTCCGCTTGCTCGTCCACCTCTCGCAGAATAAAACTGTCATAGATATTTTCCGAAGCGCTCTGAAGTTTTCCGTTGAGATAAATACGCAAGGGGGCGTTTTCTTGTTGGAGCTGTTTCCAGCGCATAGCACAGGCATTTAATAATGCCGGTTTGACCTCCCGTTGCAGAGGCAGATATTTCCCCCATTCTTCGGGCGAGATTTCTCCCCAACCAATGTGCGTACAAAGGGTGTTATCGGTAGAGTATTCCCATTCCGGCAGTTTGACAGCATATATTGAGCCGATTGCGGGCAGCTTTTTGAGCTGCGCCAGCAGCCAATAGAACCCGCAAATTTCATCGGGATTATGGCTATACCAAATCCGCACAGGCTCACCCCGAGAGGCGCGGTCAAGGATTTCGTGCAAAGCCGTTTTCGCTGAGCGGAGTGTCTCCAAAATATATTGTTCATTATCTTCTCTGTTCGGCCAAACAAAGAAGGCTTGTTCTAATACGCTCTTGCGGTTGTTGCCAATCTCATCATCGGAAATATCACCCATGCTCCATGCGACATCGATGCAATAGACATCCGCCGGATTTCCACCTAACGGAATTGAGGTTTCCCATTTGCGGTGAGCCTGCAATTCTGCATCTGCTTTTAATGTTTCAAGTTCTTCCGGGGATATATTTGTACGGCCTGATAAAACAAGGCCGATGGATGCGCTTGAATGTTTATCTGCACCACAGTTTTGTGCCAGCTTTAGACTTCCGTATGCGCTCTTGCTAAATACAGTCTCTATCATAACAATATCTCCTCGGCATTGGACTTTATAAATCAGTTTTCATTATATCCGAGATATGTGAACAATTCAACTAAGGCAACACGGACTTACCATTTTATAACTGTGAAAGGAGGCGATGACGGCTGGTAGACGAAGATATTTCCCGGCGCACGATCGCCATATCGGTAAAGGCGTCGAAGCTGACCGCTCGGGGGCTTGCCTATGTTGTTCGGGCGGTGGGACGCAAAATTGCCAAGGCACACCGGGCAAAGCAGACGCCACACGGCAAGCAGACCGTGAAAAAACTCATGGCGCACAGCGCATCCACCAACAGCCTTGAACTGTCCGGGGATACAAAACTCTTTGACCGGGTAGCCCGGAAATGGAATGTGGACTATGCCTTTTATCAGACCGAACCGGGGAAATACCTGCTGTTCTTCAAATCCGGGCAGGCGGACGCTATGACCGCCTGCTTTTCGGAATACTCCCGCAAGGTGCTGGATAAGGCCAAGTCCCGCCAGCCCACGATCCCCGAACAGATGAAGCAGGCGGAACAGCAGCTTGCCAAGGAAAAGCCGCCCAAGGAGCATATCAAGGAGGTGTCGCATGACAGATAAGCTCCGTAAATATGTGCTGCCCAACATTCCCTATGTGTTCATCGGCTGGGTGTTCCTCAAGCTGGGGACGGCCTACCGCCTGGCCGCTGGCGCAGGCTTCGGGGAAAAGCTTCTGGGGCTGGGACAGACCATCGGCGCGGCCTTTGCCGACTTTGCCCCCGGCCTTACCCTCTTTGACTGGCTGGTGGGCATTGTGGGGGCAGTGGCGTTCCGTCTGCTGATCTACTTCAAAAGCAAGAACGCAAAGAAGTTTCGCCGGGATGCGGAATACGGCACAGCCCGCTGGGGCAACGAAAAGGACATCAAGCCCTTTGTCGATCCCAAGTTTGAAAACAATATGCTGCTGACCGCCACGGAACGGCTCACCATGAACACCCGTCCGAAAAATCCCGCCAACGCCCGCAACCTCAATTTCTGCGGGATCGGCTCGTCCGGCTCCGGCAAGACCCGCTTTTGGCTCACGCCCCAGCTCCTGCAAGCCCATTCTTCCTATGTGGTGGTAGACCCCAAGGGCGGTGTGCTGGGGCAGGTCGGCTCGTTTTTGCAAAAGCGGGGCTACAAAATTAAGGTGTTCAACAGCATTGATTTTTCAAAATCCATGCACTATAACCCGCTGGCGTATATCAAGACCGAGGCTGACATTCTAAAGTTTGTCAACGCCCTCATTTCCAACACCAAGGGCGAGGGCAAGGAGGGCGACCCGTTCTGGACGAAGGCGGAAACGCTTTTGTACTGCGCCTTGCTGGGCTACATCATTTTTGAGGGAGCCGAGGAGGATCGCAACATGAATACGCTGGTGGACATGATCTCCGGCATGGAGGTCAAGGAGGATGACGAGGACTTTCTCAACGCCGTGGACTATATGTTCAAGGGGCTGGAACAGCGCAAACCGAATTGCTTTGCGGTGAAGCAGTATCTCACAAAGGGGCCTACCGTGCATTGCTGAAGGTGCGCTGTATGGTAATCGACCACATGGCAAAAGTACCTCTTGGTGCGCTGAATGAACGCAGCACCGGCGAGATTAAAACGGTTCTGAATGAGGACATTGAAAAGCTGGAACTGTTTCTGGCCCACAATGTGCCTGAATTGATCTGTTACCTTATAGGGCCGGTGGTGGTGTTTATTTACCTTCTGACCGTAAATGTACCTTTGGCATTGGTATCGCTGGTGCCTTTGGTATTGGCGTTATTCGTCATGTGCGGGATGTTTATGGGAGCATCCAGCATGATGGGGCGTGCCAATCAATCTGTTGCTAATTTGAACTCCGTAATGGTGGAGTATATCAGCGGTATGAAGCTGATAAAAGCCTATAACATGGGAAGTAAATCATTTCAGAAATTTTCTGCTGCTGTAAAAGAGGAAAATGATGTTTGGAATGAAATGTCTAAACGGATGGGGCCATTTTACGCTTCTTTTATCGTTGTGATTGAGTGCGGGATGCTGTTGCTGGTGCCGCTGGGCGGTATGCTTTTCCTGAATGGTTCCATTACAGCCAGTGTATTCCTGTTGTTTGCTTTTGTCGGTTCCATGTACCTGACGGAGATCCGTCCTTTGCAGGAAATATCCAGCAATATGGCGCAGGTACTCAAGGCGGTTACAAAAACAGAGGAAATTTTAGAGCTGCCGATTTATGAGGGCGGCGGTGATTTTCCCCAGGCACACGACATTGAACTGCGGAATGTGCGGTTTTCTTACGATGGTAAGGTAAATGTTCTGGAACATTGTAATCTAAAAGTCAAAAATGGAGAGCGTATGGCTCTGGTAGGTCGCTCCGGCGCAGGAAAAAGCACCGTGATTGAATTGATTTCCCGTTTTTACGATGTGCAGGAAGGCGAGGTACTGATAGGCGGTAAGAATGTCAAGGAGATCAACTACGAAACACTTTTGCAGAATATAGCGATTGTATTCCAAAAGACCTTTCTTACCCGTGACAGCGTGTTTGAAAATATCCGTATGGGCAGCAATGCCACTCTGGAAGAAGTGCGGGCTGCCGCAAAAGAAGCTCAGATTGATGATTTTATCATGTCTTTGCCGGACGGTTACGATACGAAGGTGGGGAGTTTCGGTTCCCGCTTCTCCGGCGGCGAAAAGCAGCGGATTGCAATAGCGCGTGCTATCCTGAAAAATGCGCCTATTCTGATTTTAGACGAGGCTACAAGTGCCGCAGACCCCGAAAATCAGGTGGAGATTGATAAGGCTATTGAAAACCTGTGCAAAGGCAAGACGGTAATCGTTGTCGCTCACCGGCTGGGGGCCTTGAAAATGTGTAATCGAGTGGCCGTTGTCGAAAATCACTCGATTACGAGTGTAGGAACGCATGATGAAGTCCGGCAGGATAATGCTTATTACAACCAGGCTTGGACAGATTATGAAACGGCCCGCAATATTACTTATCAGTTGGAGGGAGGTGCAGATCATGCGTGAAAATCCATTAAAGAAAAATAGCCGGTTTTATCTTGGCATGGTTCTAAATGTTGCGGAAGGTATGCTGTCCGGTTTTAACTTTCTGCTCCTTTATGAAGCGATGAAGATGCTGTGGAATGGTACAATCAACTCGCCCTCGCTGCTCCGGCTTTCCCTGTTTTTAGGAGGCGTTTTCATTCTGCGTATTGTGATTTACAGCATTGGCTATACACAAAGTCAGATCGGAGGTGCAGCGGTCAGCAACCGTACCCGGCTATTCCTGGGAGATAAAATAAAGCGCATACCTCTGTCCAGGTTTACGCAAGGCCAGACTGGACAATACATCAACATCGTTACCAGCGATGTCAATAACTATGAAAAAATCCTTACTCATACAGTTGGGGATATTTTGAAACATATTACCTTCTGCACGATGATGGTTATTTTTGTAGGCTGTATCTGGCTGCCGGGAGGCATCATCCTTGCCTGCGTCGAATTGGTTTTAATTCCATTCCTCTGGCTCTCTTTCCGGGTTGTCCGCAAGTATGGTACAGAGAAAAACGCTGTCAGCGCCGAAACAGTCAGTAGCATTGTGGAATATGCCACGGGTATTCAGACCTTTCGGGCCTATGGTATTGGCGGGACAAAAAATGAGACGGTAACATCTACTCTACAACATTTCAGTGATGTGAGCTACAACTACGAGAAACATGGTATTCCGACAAATGCAATACAATGTATTTTTTTGTGGATCGGACTACCTGTAATGATATGGGCGGCTTCTATCCCTATGCTGTCCGGGAAACTGGACCCGATTTCCTATTTGTTGATTTGTATGCTACCCATGCTGCTTGCAAAACTTTCGGACTCCATCTCCCGTGGCCTGATGAGCTACAAAAACTTGAAAATCTCCAAAGATAAAGTTGTAGATATTATTGAAGAACCAGAGGAAACCGGCAGTATGGAGCCGCTTCATACTGCCACACATGAAATTACCTTTGACAATGTGGACTTCTCGTATGTACCTGGAGAGCCGGTGCTGAAACACGCCACCTTTACGGTGCCAGACCAGAAGCTCACGGCCATTGTCGGGGACTCCGGTTCCGGAAAATCTACCATTCTGAACCTGATTGCAAAATACTATGAGGCGGATGGGGGAACTATTTCAATCGGCGGCAAACCAATCAACCATGTGGCCGCAGAGCGTGTACTGGAACAAATCTCTATGGTAGATCAGGATGTATTTCTCTTTGATGATACCATTCGTGAGAACATCCGGCACGCCCGCCCCAATGCCACGGACGAGGAAATCGAGGCTGCCTGCCGTGAGGCCAACTGTGACGGCTTCATCCGCAAGATCCAAAATGATTCGCTGTCTACAATTAAACTTCGGGACATCTTGTCCCAAAGTGGTGAAAGCTCGACATCCTTGTGTGCCTATTTCCCCAGCGGTATAATATGGGTAGAAGGACAAACCAACCCGATTTTTTAATGGAGGTAGCTGCTATGATCGTTCTCAAAATCCTTGCCGCCCCCGTGATGGTGGCGCTGTCCCTGCTGGCCGCTATGGTCACATTCCTGTTCTGCGTGGCGTCCGCCGTGTGCGAGTTGGGCTGCATTGTGCTGACGCTGCTCTCCCTGATCTTGTTCATCGGCGGGCAGACGGTGGGCGGGATCGTGTTCCTCGTCCTTGCGTTCCTCGTTTCTCCCTTTGGCGTTCCCGCCATCGCTGAGTGGCTGGTGGACAAGCTGCACTCGGCCAAGTTCGCCCTGCGGGATTTCATCACCGGCTGATACTTCGGGACAAAATGTCCCAAAGCTGAAACGACGGCGGCTGACCACAGCCGCCGTCTGTCATATCGGAAGGAGGGCTTCCTACGGCCACGACCTACTACAAGAAGCACAAAATCAGCAAGGGCGAAACCATCG
>OIWS01000582.1_pt1 | contig 46073 bp, 42 predicted proteins | sample 1587611 | NCBI WGS metagenome assembly OIWS01 (sample SAMEA3888919, study PRJEB22519) | human gut metagenome | biome: human gut; feature: human-associated habitat; material: faeces | place: Denmark | collected 2010 | reverse complement strand
TTTCCCCCCGAAAGCCGTTCGGCTTCCCGACGGGCCTCTTCTTGCGCTAAGCGCTTCGCGGCTTCGGCTTCTGCTTTTTCTTTGGCAAGACGCGCTTCTTCGGCTCGCTGTCGGGCGAGTTTGATTTCCGCTTCCCGCGCGAGTTCTTCCGCGGTGGGGCCCGGATCCGGTTCGGGTTCCGGTTCCTTTACGGCCGGGGGCGGCGCAGTCTTCACGGGTTCGGGCGCAGGCGTCGGTTGGGGTTCGGGAACCGGCTGCTCTTGCGGCGTCGGAAGCGGTTCTTCTTTCGCCGCCAATTCCGGCGCCTGGTTCATTTCGGGCTCGGGCGGCATCTCGTCTGTCGTTTCGGATGACTGCCCCTGCACGTTGCGCCCCGAGGCGTCTTCCGGTGCCCAGAGTTCGGCGTAGACGGTTTCGCTGTCCGTATTCCACTGAAACACGTAAAAAAGGGCGAAAAAGAGCGCTACATGCACCGCGGCCGCCGCGATGAGCCCCAGCGGCGCATCAAAGAAACGGCTGTTTTTGGGTGCGAGTTTTTCCACTGGCATGACGTCGCTCATTTTGAACGCTCAATCTTGAGCGCGAGTCCCACGCGTTCGACCTTGGCGTCCTGCAGACTCTTCATGACGTTGACGACGGTTTCGTAGCGTACGTCGCGGTCAGCGGAAATGACGACGGGGGTAGCGGCTTCCCCTTGAGCTGCACGCACGTTCGCGATCAAAGCCGGCATATCCACCGTATGCAGCCCGTTTTTCGCCTTCACGGTAAGGTGCCCGTCGGCGTAGACCACGACCTCCACGGGATCCGCGGGGGCGGCGGACGCCTTGGAAACGGAGGGGAGATTCACCACCGACGGATTCACGAAGGGCGCCGCCACCATGAGGATGACGACGAGGACGAGCATGACGTCGATGTAGGGAACGACGTTCATGTCGCTCATCATGCGCCGTTTGGGGCGCGCACCGGAACGCAGGGACATGACGCCTCCTTAGTGCTGACGCGCGAGGATGTTGAGGAACTCTTCGCTGAAGCTGTCAAAACGGTTGGTGACGCGTTCGAGGCGGTTCGCAAAGTAGTTGTAGGCAGCCGTTGCCGGAATGGCTGCAAAAAGGCCGATCGCCGTCGCGACGAGCGCTTCGGCAATGCCGGGGGCGACGACGGCGAGGGAGACGTTGTCCAACGTGGAAAGCCCCGTGAAGGCATTCATGATGCCCCAGACCGTGCCGAAAAGGCCGACGTAGGGAGAAACGGAACCGATGGACGCCAAAAGAGGAAGTCCTTTTTCAAGGTCGTCCACTTCCCGCTGAAACGCCGCCGTCATGCCGCGGCGTACGCCGGACAATTGTTCGGCTTCGGGTTTGCCGGAAAGCTTCACGAATTCGGACATGCCGGCGACGAAAATTCGTTCTTCGGCCCCCGTGCGGTCGCTGCGGCTCGTGGCGGTTTCAAAGAGTTTCGCAAGATCGGTGCCGGACCAGAAGCGCCCTTCGAATTCGTCCGTCTGGCGCACGGCGCGCGACAAAACGATCATTTTGGAAAAGATGGTGGTCCAGCTCAGGAGCGAAGCGAGCACCAGAAGCCCCAGAACGCACTGCACCACGACGGAGGCGTTCATGACGAGAGTGATGATGGAAAGATCGGCGGACGAATTCATGATGAGTTATCGGGCAGAGTCGTCGGAAAGGGTTTGAGAAAAAAGCGAGCGGAGCGCTTCGGGGATTACGACCGGAATGCCGCGCGTCTTGTCGACGGCTGCACAGCGGATTTCGCCCGTGACGAGAAGCGTCTCCCCGCGGAAGATCTTTTGTTCGAAGACGACCGAGGCGCTGCGCATGAGTTTGATGCGGGTGCGGACGGTGAGCAGGTCGTCCAACTTGGCGGGACGGTGAAATTTGAGCGACGCATCCGCCACAACGATGACGGGTTCGCCCGAGGCCTGCATCCGGTGCTGTTCGTAGCCCAAGTCCCGCAGCATTTCGCCGCGGGCCCGCTCCATGTACCGGAGGTAATTGGCGTGATAAACAATGCCGCCCGCGTCGGTATCTTCCCAATAGATCCGCACGGGGAGCGAAAATTCTCGCTGGGTCATGAAAAAAACGAAAGGAATACGCTCTGCTGCCGAGGAAATTTTCGGTTGAATCGTTCAGAATCCGAAACTGAGGGCGGGCAGAAGCGCAACAATTTTCTGTAAATCCGCAAGTATATTTGTTTTTCCTTCGGTTTTCGGGGTGACGCATTGAATTATCGGGCGAAAAAATTCGCGGGGATCCTTTTGGCCGGAGGACTGACGGCTTTGACGGGGTGTACGGACCCCGTGAATGCCCCGCGTCCTTTGGCAGACTACGCCGGCAATACGATTTTCAGTGCTTTTTCCGGGCGCAGCCCCAAGACGCTCGATCCTCAGGTCTCCTATTCGAATGACGAGTCCTTCTACACCTACGCGGTCTACGAACCGCTTTTGGGGTACCACTATCTCAAGCGTCCTTACGAAATCGTTCCCAAAACGGTGACGGAAATACCGACGCCCGAGGTGCTTCCCGACGGTCGTACCCGTTACCGTTTTACGCTGCGGGACGATATTCGCTACGCGCCGCACCCGGCGTTTGCGAAAGATGCCGAAGGCCGCTATCGGTATCACCGGCTGTCAGACGCCGCGGCGAGGGACTTAAAAAATCCCCTGGATCTGCCGGAAAAAGCTACGCGGACCCTTTCGGCCGAGGACTATGTCTACGGCATCAAGCGTCTTGCGGATCCTCGTGTGGTGAGTCCCGTGCTCTCCGTCGTGTCGGACTATTTGCCGGGACTGAAAACCCTGAATGCCGCTCTGCGGCGGGATATTGAGGCGGCAAAGGCGGCGGGACGACCGGCGCCGGATTTGCGCGATTATGCGTTGGACGGCGTAGCGGCGCCGGATGCGAAGACGCTTGAAATTACGGTTCAAGGCCGGTCCCCGGCGTTTTTAAATTGGCTCACGATGGCTTTTTTTGCGCCGGTGCCGTGGGAAGCCGCGGCGTTTTATGACGCTAATCCCCTCCTAAAGACGAACGGCGTGACGCTCGCGGCTTGGCCCGTGGGTACCGGTCCCTATCAACTCACGGTCTCGCGCACGAATCGGGAGCATGTTCTTGAAAGAAATCCCTTCTATCACCGGGCGACGTATCCGTGTGAAGGGGCGCCGGGCGACCGGGAAAAAGGACTCCTTGAAGACTGCGGTAAGCCTCTGCCTTTCGTGGATCGCTACGTGATGACGATGGAAAAAGAAGCGGTGCCCGTGACGAGCAAATTCCTGCAGGGGTATTACGACAGTCCGCAGATTGCGCGCGTGGATACCGGTCAGGGCTTTTTGGTGGCGGCTGCCGACAGTGCGGACAAACGGACGCTTTACGAAGAGCGGGAACTCGTTTTCCCGGAAACCGTGGAAGCGAACTTGTGGTACCTGGGATTTAATTGGCTCGATCCCGTGGTGGGGGAAGGCAAGACGCCCGAAGAAAAAATCCGTCACCGGAAACTGCGGCAGGCGATTTCGATTGCCGTCGATTGGGAAGAAGAAATCGCTATTTTCGAAAAAGAGCAGGGCGCAGCATCGCACGGTCCCCTGCCGCCGGGACTCTTCGGCTATCGTGAGGACGGGCCCGCGGCGTTTAATCCGGTGGTGTACCGTAAGGACGAGCGGGGGCGCGTCGTGAGGCGCTCCGTCAATGACGCCAAGCGCCTCTTGGCCGAAGCGGGGTATCCCGGAGGCAGGGATCAGGCGACGGGACGCCCCTTGGTGCTTTATTTTGACTGGCAGGGGGCGGCCGCGAACGCCAAATCATTTTTGGAGTGGTTTGCCCGGCAGTTTGCCAAGATCGGCATTCAGCTTGAAATCCGCGGGTCGGACTACAACCGCTTTCAGGATAAGATGAACCGCGGGGCGGCTCAGATTTATTACTGGGGTTGGATTGCGGACTATCCGGATCCGGAGAATTTTCTTGCGCTTCTTTATGGTCCCAACCGCAAGGCGGAAGGTAACGGCGGTGAAAATGCGAGCAACTACCGTAACCCCCGCTATGACGCTCTTTTCGAAGCGATGAGGGTACTGCCCGAAGGGAAAGAAAAAGCGGCTTTGATTGACGAAATGATCCGCACGGTGCAAAACGATGCGCCGTGGAGTTTCGGTTATTCCCCGAAGGAAGCGGCGGCACTGCACCGCTGGGTGAAGAACGCCAAACCCACGGCGACGGTGAGAGACAGTCTTCAGTACTTCAAGGTGGATGCCGCGGAGCGAAGTAACCGAATTCGTCGTTGGAACCGACCGGTGCTGTGGCCGGCTTTTTTGCTCGCAGCGGTTGTGGTGTTGCTCGCGGGGGCGGCCGTACGGTTTCACGGGCGGCGCCGGAAACTTACGGGACGGGAGACGATGCCATGATCGGGTACCTTCTGAGGCGCCTCGTTTACGGCGTGTCGGTGTTGTTGGGGGTGAATTTTCTCACCTTTGTCCTCTTTTTTGCCGTTAATACGCCGGACGATATGGCGAGGCTCAACTTGGGCGGACGCTACGTGACGGCAGAGGCCGTTGCGGATTGGAAAACTGCGCATGGGTACGATCAGCCGCTTTTTTACAATGTCGCCGAAAAGGGTACCGGTAAGATCACGAAGACGCTTTTTTGGTCGAAGTCCGTTCCGCTTCTGACCGGCGACCTAGGGATGACGGACGCGGGGCGCAGCATCAACGAGGACGTCAGGGAGCGGGCGCCGGCCTCCCTGGCGCTGGCCGTCCCGACCTTCGTGCTGGGGGTGGCGGTAATGCTCGTTTTTTCATTGCTTCTCGTGTGGGTGCGGCGCACCGGTTGGGAGACGGCGGGGGTGGTGACGAGCATCGGCATCATGAGCGTATCGTCCCTTTTTTACATCATTCTCGGTCAGTGGCTCTTTGCCAAGACGCTGCGCTGGGTACCGGTTTCGGGCTTTGCCGACGGCATCGGCATGGTGCATTTTTTGGTCCTTCCCGTGGCGATTGCGTTGTTTTCCCGCTTAGGGGGTGACGCACTGCTTTATCGGGCGCTCTTTTTGGAAGAAATCGGCAAGGACTACGTGAGAACGGCACGCGCCAAAGGGGCGGGTGAACTGCAGGTGCTTTTCGGACACGTGCTGCGAAACGCGATGCTTCCGATTCTGACGAGTACGGTGGCGGCAATCCCGATGCTTTTCATGGGGTCGCTCATCATGGAAAACTTTTTCGGCATTCCGGGGTTGGGCGCCTATACGATCGATGCCATCAACGCACAGGATTTTTCCGTGGTGCGTTCGATGGTGTTTTTGGGAACGGCGGCTTACGTGGCGGGGCTGATTTTGACGGATTTTGCGTATGCGGCGGCTGATCCCCGCATTCGGTTGCAATGAAAGGAAACGAAAGAATGTGGGTGGTGCTTTATACCGACGTCGTCATGTGGCTTCTTGCGGCGCTTTTGCTGGGGACGGCGTGGTACGTGTCGCGGGTGCCGGATCTGCGGGCAAAATGGAAGGCGGTGTTTCTGCGGCCGGCGGCGCAGGCTTCGGCCGCGGTGCTTCTTTTGTTTTTCCTGACGGCGTTTGCCGACAGCGTGCATTGGCGGCCGGCGCTATCCGCAGCGGATTCGGGCGCGGCAGTCGTTTATGACGTGAAGACCGTGTCGCTTTTGGATGCGGTGCTTAAAAATCGGACGGCGGCGCAGGAGCGGAGTTACTCGGCGCCGTTTGCCCTGCGGGACTTTGACAAGACGACGGCGGTGCAGGAAGACGGCACTGCGGTGCGGGATTATCAGCGGCTAAAAGGCGTCTCGGCGGACGTACCCGAAGAACACGCGTCGGTCATGCTGGGCAAACGCTTTTTTGCGTCGCTTTTGTCCGGCGTGATGCTGCTCACGGTTCTGTGGTTTGTGTTGGCCGGCCTTCACAAGGCGATGTTTAAGACGCCTTTTACCGTGAGCCTCACGCGGGTGACGGCACGCATCAATCCCGCGCGTCCGGCGATTCAGGTGCTGCAGTTGGCGCTGTTGGCGGCCGTGGTATTGTCGTTTATTTGGCCCGTGCGGCACGTGTTGGGGACGGATGCCGTCGGAAACGACGTCTTGGTGTCTGCTTTTAAGTCCGTGCGTACGGCGGTCGTAATCGGCACCTTGGCAACGCTCTCGTCCTTACCCTTTGCCGTGGTGCTGGGGCTGGCGGCGGGTTACTTCCGCGGTTGGGTCGATGAGGCGGTGCAGTATGTGTACACCGTGATTTCGTCCATACCGTCGGTACTCCTGATTGCCGCGTCGGTGCTTCTCATTCAGGTCTTCATTGACCAGAACCCGCAGCTTTATGAAACGGGGCTGGAGCGGGCGGATCTGCGGCTCTTTCTTTTGGCCGTCATCATCGGCGTGACGAGTTGGGCGGGGTTGGCGCGTCTTCTGCGGGCGGAAACGATGAAGACGGCGGCGACGGACTTCGTGACGGCGGCAAAAGCGTTCGGGGTGCCGTCGTGGAAAATTCTGGCGCGGCACGTGCTGCCCAACGTCATCCATATCGTCCTCATTGTGGCGGTGCTCGATTTTTCGGGAATCGTGCTTTATGAAGCGGTTTTAAGTTACGTGGGCGTGGGCGTTGATCCGGTAATCCACAGCTTCGGTACGATGATCAATGCGGCTGCGGGCGAAATGAGCCGTTCGCCCGTCATTTGGTGGAATTTGGCGGCGGCCCTTCTTTTCATGGGGACGCTCGTCTTGGCGGCAAACCTCTTCGCGGCCGCCGTCCGCGAGGTGTTCGATCCGACAAGCCCCCGTCTCTTCGGACGGCCGGCGCGGAGAAAGTGATGCTTACCGTCACGAATCTCACCGTAGACATCGCCGGCCCCGAGGGAGCACTTCGGGTTGTGAACGACGTCTCGTTTTCTCTTGCGGCCGGGGAGACGCTGGCGCTTGTGGGGGAATCGGGATGCGGCAAGAGCATGACGGCGCTCGCGCTGATGCGGCTCTTGCCTCAGGATGCGTTTGTCGCCGCGGGCGACGTGACGCTTGCCGGGGAGTCCCTCATTGACCTCACGGAAAGTGCGATGTGTGCCCGGCGAGGCCGCCGTATCGCCATGGTGTTTCAGGAAGCGTCGGGAAGTTTGAATCCGGTGCTGACGGTGGGGGAGCAGATTGACGAAGTCCTGCGTCTCAATACGGTGCTCTCGCGCGAAGAGCGGCGAAGCGAAGTCATTCGGTGGCTCGACCGCGTGGGGATTCCGGATCCCGAGAATCGGTTCGGGGCGTACCCCATGGAACTTTCGGGCGGGCAAAAGCAGCGCGTTTTGATTGCCATGGCCTTGGCGGGGCATCCCGACGTCGTCATCGCGGACGAGCCGACGACGGCGCTTGACGTGACGCTGCAGGCGCAGGTGATGACGCTTCTGAAGAAGCTGCAGCAGGAGCGGGGAACGGCACTGCTGCTCATTACGCACGATCTGGCGGTGGTGAAGCAGTACGCCGACCGCGTGGCTCTGATGTACGCCGGGGAAATCGTGGAAACGGCGCCGTGCCGGGACTTTTTTGCGTCGCCCCGGCACCCTTATGCCCGGGGACTTTTGGCGGCCGTGCCGACGCGGGACAAACGTGGGGCGGCGCTCGAGGGGATTCCGGGACGGGTGCCGACATTGTCGGAACTTACGCAGATGACGGGATGCCGCTTTGCACCGCGTTGTCCGGCCGCGCACGCGGCTTGCCGCCGTCAGGTGCCGCCGTGGCAAAAAGAAAATGAGCACGCCGTACGCTGTGTGGGACGATCGGCGGTGCTGTCCCCGTCGGCAGCGTCGACGTCGGCCGCGGCGGGGCAAAGTTCCTGCGTGCTCACCGTTGAGCGCCTCTCGGTGACGTATGAGCGGCGCCGCGGTTTTTGGCGGACGCCGGAAGGGATTCCTGCCGTGAAGAACGTGTCGTTCACGCTCTCAGAAGGCGAGACGCTCGCGTTGGTGGGGGAATCCGGTTCCGGCAAGACGACGTTGGGAAGAGCGCTCTTGGGGCTTGCGGGGGCCGGAGCCCGGGTGTCGGGCCGCGTAACGCTTGCCGGTGAACCGGTACTCGCGGGGACGGCGTTTGACGCCGCAGCGGTGCGCCGAACCGTGCAGATGATTTTCCAGGATCCGTATGCGTCGCTCGATCCCCGGATGACGGTGGGGGAGACGATCGCGGAAGGCATGCGGGCTTTGTCGGTGGGCAGAAATGAAGCGCAGCGCCGCAAACGCGTCGAAGAACTGCTGGATTGGGTGGAGCTGCCGCGAGACGCCGCCCGGAAACTACCGCATGAATTTTCGGGCGGACAGCGTCAGCGGATTGCCATTGCCCGGGCGCTTGCCGTCTCTCCGAAGGTTTTGATCTGCGACGAACCTACGAGTGCCCTGGACGTCTCGGTGCAGGCGCAGACCGTGAATCTTTTGAAACGACTGCAGGCGGCGACGAAAACGGCATATCTTTTCATTACGCACAACTTTGCGGTAGTGGAATACTTTGCCGACCGCGTGGCCGTCATGAAGGCGGGGAGCATTCTGGAAACCGGGGTGACGGAAACGGTGCTTTCGCATCCGGAGAATGACTACACCCGAACTCTTTTGAATGCCGTTCCGAGGCTTTGACGTTATGGAAGCGGATATTCTCCATTACCTCATCATTTGTCCCCTCGTTTTTCTCGGGGGTTTCGTGGATGCCATTGCCGGAGGCGGCGGACTGATTTCGCTGCCGGCGTACTTTTTGGCAGGGATTCCGGCGCATTTGGCCCTGGGAACCAACAAACTCTCAAGCCTCATGGGAACGGCGATGGCGACGGGACGCCTCTGGCGGGCGGGGTGTATTGAAGGGAAGCGTGCGCTTCCCGCCGTCGTTGCGGCGTTGATCGGAAGTTCGTCGGGAGCGAGGATGGCGCTCCTTATCCCCGCGCAGTGGTTTCAACTTTTTTTGGCAGTGCTCCTTCCCATAGTGGCGTTTTTCGTCGTCTTTCGCCGGACGGCGATTCGGGCCGAAGAAGCGCCGATGCCGGAAAAACGGCGCCTGGTGATTCTCACGGCGTCGGCCTTGATCTGCGGAACGTACGACGGGTTTTACGGGCCGGGTTGCGGTACCTTTATGCTTCTCGCCTTTACGCTTTGGGCCAAACTCGATGTCCGGCGGGCCAACGGCGAAGTGAAGGCCGTGAATCTTGCGAGCAACACGGCGGCGTTCGTGACGTTTCTTCTCTCGGGCAACGTGATGTGGACGTTGGGGGTGACGGCCGGGATTTTCGGCATCGTCGGCAACTACTTGGGCGCAGGATTGGTGCTCAATAAGGGGGCGAGCATCGTGCGTCCCATCATTGTGACGGTGTTGGTACTTTTGTTGGTAAAGACCGGGTGGGATTTTCTGGTTTGACCAAAAGAGAAGCAGCGACCCTGTTCGTCTTGGCTAAAATAAAAAATGTACTTTGATTTTCCTCAGTGGTGACGGCAGTGAAGAATGCGTCTTTGGATCTACGGCATATCAAAATTTTTCTGACGGTGGTGGAAAAAGCGGGGGTTCGTGCCGCTGCGGCGGCGCTCGGAATGTCGCCTGCTGCCGTGTCGCAGGCCGTGGCGGCTTTGGAAGCCAATCTTGCCGTGATGCTCTTTGAACGGGATACCCGCCCCTTGAAACTGACGGCTGCGGGACGCCGCCTATTGGAAGACGGTGAAGCACTTTTAAGAAGTGTACAGCGCATCCGCACTCGCGTGGTTTCCGAAGAAATGACCTTTCAGAAGCTGCGTCTCGGCATGGGGGAATCCGTGGCGACGACATCGAGTCCTTGGCTTTTAAACCGCCTTTTGAAACGGGTTGCCGGTTTGTCGGTTTGCACGGACTCCTATAAGCCCCTCGTGACGAAACTTCGTGACGACCAGTTGGACGTTATTCTCTGCGCCGGCGTGGATGATGACGATGAACGCTGGGTACGGGAAGAAGCGTACCGTGAGGAACTCCTTTTGGTGACGTCCAAAGATTGCCCGGAAATTCGCTCGACGGCGGATCTGCAGAAAGCGGTGCGGGATCGGCCGGTGTTGACGGAAACCGACGGCAGCGCCGACCAGGAACGCGTGAAACGCATTCTGGGCGCGATGAATGCCTCGCCCGTACAGGAAATTGCCGTGAGTTCGAGTTATGCCTTTGTGGGACTCGTGGCGGAAGCGGGCGGTCTCGGGATTATGCCGCCCACGAGCCTTTGGTGCGGACGGCAGTTTTTGGAAGCCGTGCGGTTTCAGCCGCTGCCGGGCGGACTCCGGGCGCAGCGTTCGATGTGGGTGACGGGGAGCGCTGACCGCAGCTTGGAGCAGGTCGAACTCGTGCGTAAAGAACTGCAGAGCGTGATTCGGGAAAATATGCAGCCCGAGATGGAAAGAACGCTGTCCGGACTCTCGGGGTTCGTTTACGTGAGTGACTGAGCAAAGGGCTGTGCGGTAGCGGCGGGTGTTGAGACAGACTATCGCAAATCTTTTCGACAAAACACCGCAAATCTCTTCGGTAAAGACAATCAAACTTGGATCTAACGAGATTGATTATGGGGCAAAATATTTGATGAAGCTTGGGAATTTGGTGCGGGAAAAATGCGACGGAAACTCAAGTGCCGCTGGCGTTGCCGACGTTGAAAATTGTGCTGACGGGAACTGAATACGGGTACCGTCGTGATGACGAGGTATTTGTCATTCCGTTAGGTTATCTTTGGGATTGACGAAAAAAACGACCGTCCGAAACGCATTCGGCGGTCGTTTTTGGTCTGGCGGGGCGACGCTTTATCGGGCGTCGCTCGCGCGGAATTTCTTTTCGAGCACGCTTACGATGCGGGTGATGGTGAGCGTCATCACGAGGTAGATGATGGCGACCGCGGACCAGATTTCAAGCGAGCCGTAAGTTTCGGCGATGATGAGCTGTCCGGAACGCGTCAGTTCTTCAAAGCCGATGACGGAGACGAGGGACGAGTCCTTCAGCATGGCGATGAATTCGTTCCCGAGCGGCGGAATGATGCGCTTAAAGGCCTGCGGCAGAATGATGTAGCGCATCGTCATCGTCCAATTCATGCCGAGGCTCAAGCCCGCACGCATCTGCCCGATGTCGATCGACTGAATGCCGGCGCGGAAGATTTCCGCGACGTACGCCCCGGAGTTGATGGAGCAGGCTGCGACCGCTGCGAAGAAGGGGTCAATGCGGTGCCCGATGACGACGGGAAGCGCAAAGTAAATGATGAAGATCTGAACGAGGAGCGGCGTGCCGCGGATGAAGTCCACGTAAACCTTCGCAGTGAGACGGAGCGGTGCGAACTTGGAGAGTTGTGCCAAGGCCGCCACCAAACCGAAAACCAGGCCGAGACCCACGGCAAGGGCAGTAATTTCCAGCGTTACGAGCGCGCCCTGCAGCAAAAGGGGCAACGAATCGGTAACGAGCGAAAGGTCAAATTCCATCGGGGCGACTCCGAAAATGCGTCAGTAGAAAGAAGTCGGAACAAACGGGTTCCGAACTGCGAATGATAAAGAATTCGAAAAGCAGAAAGAAGCGGGCGCCCGAAAGTTTTTTCATTTCGGGCGCCGACCTGCATTTCAGAAACGATTATTTGCCGAAATATTTTTCGTAGAGCGCACGGTATTCACCGGACGCCTTGGCGTCTTCAAGCGCCTTATCAAGCGCTTTTGCGAGCTTCGGATTCTTCTTGGAGAGGCAGAAACCGAACTGTTCGGCGGTGAGCGTGAGGGGAAGGTGGTAGTAGGAACCGTCCGAGTCGCCCTTCGTCGCCATGAAATAACCCGTGACGGGTTTGTCGGCTACGACGGCTCGGCAGCCCTTGTTCTTCAATTCGAGGTAGGCGTCAGGGAGTGCGTTGTAGCTCGTCACCTTGGCGCCCTTCACCTTTCCGGCGTAAATGGCGCCCGAAGTACCGATCTGCACGCAGATCTTTTTGCCTTCGAGGTCTTTTTCGCTTCGGATGACGTTTTTGTCTTCTTTACGCACCAGGATGGAAAGCCCGGAATCGTAGTAGGGTTTGGTAAAGAGAACGCGCTTGGCGCGTTCGGGGGTAATCGTAAAGCCCGCGGCCCCGACGTCGATCGTTCCCGTAAGAATACCCGGGATGATGGCATCAAACCCCATGGCAGTGATCTCGGTGTCGTACCCGGCCTTCTTCGCGAGAAGTCGGATGAGATCGAGATCAAACCCTTCCAATTCATGGGTTTCGCTGTTGACGTATTCAAACGGAGCAAAAGCGGCTTCGGTCGCAACGCGCAGCGTGGCGGCCTGAGAGGCGCAGACCGCGGCACTAAGAGCGGCGGCTGCGAGGATTTTCGTTGTGGTCTTCATTGTTTTCCTTTTATTCATGAAGCCCGTCAGGCCCACCGAGGGGGAGGCCTGACGTAAGAAAGAAGGCGCCGCAGGAGAAAATCCGCGAAAGCATATCCGACGGCGTCTTCCGTGGCCGGGAATTACTTCCCGAAATACTTACTGTAAAGCGCCTGGTATTCGCCGTTTTCCTTGACGGCTTTGAGAGCGTCGTTCAACTGTTTCTGCAGTTCAGGGTGCTTTTTGGAGACGGCAAACCCGAACTGTTCGGCGTTGAGCGTAACGGGAAGATGGTAGTAGGAACCGTCCGCATCACCGTGTTCGGCCATAAAGAAGCCGTTGACGGGTTTGTCGGCAATGACGGCGGCGCAGCCCTTGTTTTTCAGTTCCAGATAGGCTTCGGGCATCGTGTTGAAGTTGCGGACGACGGTTCCCTTAATTTTTCCGGCACGCATGGCACCCGACGTACCGATCTGTACGCAGATCTTTTGGCCTTCGAGGGCGTTTTCGCTCGTGAACTTAGCTTTGTCGTCGCGGTGCACGATGATGGAAAGCCCTGCGTCATAGTAGGGATCGGTAAAGAGGACGCGTTTGGCGCGTTCCGGCGTAATCGTGATGCCGGCGGCACCCACGTCGGTCGTGCCCGTAATGAGCCCCGGCACGATGGCGTCAAAACCGACGGATTCAATCACCGGGGTGTAGCCCGCCTTTTTGGCGATCAGTCGGATCAAGTCCATGTCAAAGCCCACGTATTCATGCGTCTTCGTGTCCACGGATTCAAACGGCGGAAACGTGGGTTCGGTGGCGATCCGGAGCGTCGCGGCACCGGCGTTCACGGCAAAGGCCGCAGCAAGGGCAGCCAAAAGAAAACGGGACTTCATGGTGGGTGATCCTTTCATTGAAAAGCCGGTTGCCGGGTGTTCTTTTTCTGGGGCGACCGGGGTTCGGGGCGGAACGCGTTTCAACGGATTCCGCCGGGCACGGAGGCGAAGGATACTGCGAACCGACGGTAAGTGCTAAGGAAAAACGCTTGGGAAGAACAAAAAGCAGTTTGCAGAAATGAAAAACCTGAGTGAAACGCTCAACTATTCGGGTGAAATTCCTGTATGATTCCTGACAAATTCAGTCAGCTATTAAAAACACCCCGAAAAAAGCGGCTGAACGACGGAGATTTTTTGGAAATGAAACTCACCACACGCGGCCGCTTTGCGGTGACGAGCATGATCGATTTGGCGCTCTACGGCGAAAAAGGGCCGGTGCGTCTGTCGGACATTGCCAGGCGTCAGTCGATTTCGGTGGCGTACTTGGAGCAGATTTTCTGCAAGCTGCGGCGCGCCGAGTTGGTTACGAGTTCCCGAGGCCCCGGCGGCGGCTACCGTCTCGCGCGCGGTGCGGATGAAATCACGGCGGGCGAAATCGTCTCCGCCGTAGAGGAACAGGTGGACGCGACGCAGTGCAAAGGCGGCGCCACCTGCCGCGGCGGCGCCGAATGCCTCGCACACGGTCTCTGGTCGGAATTAAACGTGAGGATGGCGCAGTTTCTGAATGCTCAGACGCTGGCCGACATCCGTGAACGCTACGAAGAACGAAGGGCCGCCCACGAAGCGGCTGCGAGGGCTCGGGAGGCCGTCATCAGACCGCCGGAACCCTTAAATTAAGTCACTTCCAACAAGAATTTTTTCCATTCTTTTTAACTAACGAAAGGCGCCGGCATTGCCCAACGTAAGCGGCCGGCGGTCAGAAAATGACGCTCAAACTGCCTGTGTATCTTGACTACTCCGCCACGACCCCTGTGGATCCCCGCGTGGCCGTGAAGATGTTCACGTACCTCTGCGACAAGTTCGGCAATCCCGCGAGCCGCTCGCACGCTTACGGTTGGGAAGCGGAAAAAGCGGTGGAAGAAGCGCGTGCCAACGTCGCCGCCTACATCAATGCCGATCCCCGCGAGATCGTGTGGACGTCGGGCGCGACGGAAGCCGACAACCTGGCAGTGAAGGGGGCGGCGCACTTTTATAAGGACAAGGGTAAGCACCTTATTACGGTCAAAACCGAACATAAGGCGATTTTGGATTCCATGCGGCACCTCGAAGAAGAAGGCTTTGAAGTGACGTATATGGACGTGCAGGAAAACGGGCTTCTCGACCTGAAGGCCCTCGAAGCCGCGATTCGTCCGGATACGACGTTGGTGTCCGTGATGGGCGTCAACAACGAAATCGGCGTCATTCAGGACATTGCCGCGATCGGCGAACTCTGCCGCAGCAAGGGCGTGATCTTCCACTGCGACGCGACGCAGGCCGTAGGGAAGATGGATCTTGATATGCAAAAGCTGAAGGTGGATCTGATGAGCCTTTCCGGTCACAAGGTCTACGGCCCCAAGGGAATCGGTGCGCTTTACGTGCGCCGTAAGCCCCGCGTGCGTCTCGAAGCCCAGATTCACGGTGGCGGCCACGAACGCGGCATGCGCTCCGGCACCTTGGCGACGCACCAGATCGTCGGCATGGGTGAAGCCTACCGCATCATGAAACTCGAACAGGCCGAAGAAATGAAGCGCGAACGCCGTCTGCGCGACCGGCTTCTTGAAGGCATTCGGAAGAACATTCCGGAAATCGTCATCAACGGCGACATGGAACACCGCGCCTGCACGAACCTCAACGTCTCTTTCAAATACATCGAAGGCGAAAGCCTCATGATGGCCGTCAAAGACCTGGCGGTGAGTTCTGGGTCGGCCTGCACGTCGGCGTCCCTTGAACCGAGCTACGTTCTGAAGGCCCTGGGACGCGACGACGAATTAGCGCACAGCTCCATCCGCTTTACGCTCGGGCGCTTCACGACGGAAGAAGAAATCGATTTTGCGATTGAAACGCTCACCCGCGAAGTAGCGCGTCTGCGTGAGATGTCACCCTTGTGGGAAATGCACAAGGAAGGGGTGAATCTCGCCGACGTGAAGTGGAGCGAACACTAAGAAACACCGAAGTTGCCGGACGTCCGTCGTCCGGCAGCGCCGACAACGGAGACAAAGAATGCCTTACAGCGAAAAATTGATGGATCACTACGAGCATCCCCGCAATGTGGGGACGCTTGATAAGGACGACAGCCAGGTCGGTACCGGCATGGTGGGAGCGCCCGCCTGCGGCGACGTGATGCGTCTGCAGATCAAGGTGAACGACAAGGGCGTCATTGAAGACGCGAAATTCAAAACCTACGGCTGCGGTTCCGCGATTGCCTCTTCGTCTTTGGTGACGGAATGGGTGAAGGGAAAGAGCCTTGATGACGCCGAAAAGATTACGAATTCGGCGATTGCCGAAGAATTGGCATTGCCCCCGGTGAAGATTCACTGTTCGATTCTTGCCGAAGATGCGGTGAAGGCCGCCATTGAAGACTACCGCAAGAAGCAGGCGACGAAGTAAGGAGATACTCGATGGCAGTAACGTTGACGGAAGCGGCCGCCCGGCACGTGGCGGCGTTTCTCGCGAAGCGCGGTAAGGGCTTGGGCCTCAGACTCGGCGTCAAGACGTCGGGGTGCTCCGGCATGGCTTATAAACTCGAATTTGCGGATGCTTTAAATGACGATGACCAGATGTGGGAAAGCCACGGCGTTAAGGTCATTGTGGACGCAAAGAGTCTTCCCTACATTGACGGCACCGAATTGGATTACGTGAAGCAGGGACTGCAGGAAGGCTTCAAATACAACAACCCCAATGAAAAGGAACGCTGCGGCTGCGGCAAGTCCTTCCACGTCTGAGAAAAATCATGGCGCAGATGACAGCTTTTTCGCTGCTGGGACTTCCGGAAAAGTTCGCGATTACCGCAGACGAGGTGGAAGCCGCGTGGAAGAAGGCGATTGCGTTGGTGCATCCGGATCGATTTGCCGGACGTCCTGCCGCGGAGCGGCGGGTGGCTGAACAGTGGGCAGGCCGCATCAACGAAGCGCGCGATGTGTTGGCGTCCGACGTGGGACGGGCGACGGAACTCTTGAAACTCAGGGGTGTCGACATCCGGACGGAAACCGATACCCGGATGGATTCCGCGTTTCTGATGCAGCAGATGGATTGGCGAGAACGGTTGGAAACCGCGGATGAGGCGGGGCGTGCTGCACTCGCCTCGGACGTCGCGGCCGCTAAAGACGCGGAAAAAGCCGTACTTACGAACGCGCTTGATGAGTCCTTTGACGCAGAAAAAGCGCGAAGCGCCGTGCGTCGCCTGATGTTTATTGAAAAAATGGCGGCTGCAGTTGCAGGCCTGCGGGAAACCTTATGACGGATTTTGATTCAATGGGGCTCATGCAGATTGCCGAGCCCGGTATGTCGGCGGCGCCGCACGAAGAGCGGCTTGCGGTCGGTATTGATTTGGGAACGACAAATTCTTTGGTGGCGTCCGTCATCAACGGCGCGGCCGAAGTGATTCCGGACGAAATGGGGCGGTCGCTTTTTCCGTCCGTCGTCCGGTTTTTCCCGGACGGATCGGTGCATACCGGCTGGGAAGCACTTGCGGAACAGACGTCCGACCCCTTAAATACGGTGAGCAGCGCGAAGCGCCTCATCGGCCGGGGGCTGAAGGACATCGCGGGCAACGTGACGCTCCCCTATCGGTTCGCAGACGGCGACGGTATGGTGCGCCTTGTGACGGCGGCGGGTGTGAAAAGTCCGGTGGAAGTTTCCGCCGAGGTTCTCAAAGCGCTTAAGGCTCGTGCCGAAGCGCGCTTGGGCGGCGAACTGGTGGGTGCGGTCATCACGGTGCCCGCGTATTTTGACGATGCACAGCGCCAGGCGACGAAGGACGCGGCAAAACTGGCCGGTCTCAACGTTCTGCGGCTTTTGAACGAACCGACGGCGGCAGCGCTTGCCTACGGGCTCGACAACGGTGCCGAAGGTCTGTACCTCATCTACGATTTGGGCGGCGGCACGTTCGACGTGTCGCTTTTGGAACTCACGAGGGGCGTTTTCGAAGTACTCGCGACGGGCGGTAATTCCGCCTTGGGCGGGGACGACTTCGATCACCGCGTGGTCTGCTGGGCTTTGGAGGGCTTTGCTGCGGACGGCGACGTACTTTCCGCGCAGGATAAAAGGCGTCTCACGCAGGCGGCGAAGACGGCACGCGAATCGCTGACGGACTCTGAAGAAGCGGTGATCGACCTCACGCTCGTCGACGGTCGCAAGATTCACAAGACGCTTACCCGCACCGAATTCAACGCCATGGCCCGTCCCCTCATCAAAAAGACGACGGACGCCGTGGCGCAGGTTTTGAAGGACGCCAAAAAAACGGCTGCCGACATCAAGGGCGTGGTGCTCGTCGGGGGCGCCACGCGTATGCCCTGCGTCAGGGACGCGGTGGCGGACTATTTCGGCCGTGCGCCGTTGTCGGACATTGATCCCGATAAGGTGGTGGCCGTCGGCGCGTCGATGCAGGCCAATAAGCTCGCGGGCAACACCGCCTCGGGCGACGATTGGCTGCTTCTCGATGTGACGCCGCTTTCTCTGGGGCTTGAAACCATGGGCGGGCTCGTTGAGAAAGTCATTCCCCGCAACACGGCGATTCCGACCGCGATGGCGCAGGACTTTACGACGTTCAAGGACGGTCAGACTGCGATGGCGATCCACGTGGTGCAGGGCGAACGCGAAGTGGTGGATGCCTGCCGTTCGCTCGCGCGCTTTGAACTGCGGGGGATTCCTCCGATGGCGGCGGGGGCGGCCCGCATCCGCGTGACGTTCCAAATTGATGCCGACGGGCTTCTCTCCGTGTCGGCCCGTGAGCAGACGACGGGGGTGGAAAGTTCGGTGCGCGTCAAACCTTCCTACGGTTTGTCCGACGACGACATCATCCATATGCTTCAGGACGGAAACGCTGCTGCAAAAGCCGATATGGTGGAGCGGGAACTCCGAGAAAACCGCGTGGAGGCCGACCGCCTCATCGAATCGACGGATTCGGCGTTGGCCGAAGACGCGGATTTGCTTTCCGACGCGGAACGTGCTGCGATTGAAGTCGCCGAAGCGTCCCTCAGAAAAGCCGCGGCCGGAAGCGATGCCGCAGCGATTAAAAAAGAACTCGACCATCTGACCCAAGCCACGGGGGAATTTGCCGCGCGCCGTATGGACCGCAGCATCCGCCGGGCTTTGGCCGGTCAAAACATCAATACTATTTAAAAGGACTCCAACCATGCCTATCGTTACCGTATTGCCGAATGAAAAGATCTGTCCCGAAGGCGCTCAGGTCGAAGTAAAGACGGGTGAAAAGCTTGCCCAGGCATTGAACAAAGCCGGTGTGGCGCTGCCGCATGCCTGCGAATACAACTGCGCCTGCGCGACCTGCCACGTGATCGTGAAGAAGGGGTTTGAAAGTCTCGCAGAACCCTCAGACGACGAATACGACCATTTGGACAACGCGTTCGGTGTGACGGCACAGTCGCGCCTGGCGTGCCAGACCGTGATGGGCACCGAAGACATCACGATCGAAATTCCGGTGCGCAACCGCAACATCGTGACGGAATAGTCGCGCGCGAGTGAATCCCAAAGCCTGTCGCTCGGTAACGGACGACGGGCTTTTCTTTGGAGAGAAAACCAATGACGCTCAAGTGGACGGATGCTCAGGCGATTGCCGAAGAACTTTATGACGCGAATCCGGATTTGGATCCCGTGACGCTCCGGATGACGGAACTTCACGCCATGATTCTGGCGCTTCCCGATTTTGACGATGATCCGCAAAAGAGTAACGAAGCGCGGCTCGAAGCGGTTCTGCAGGCGTGGCTCGACGAAAAAGATTGATTTGACGATGAGAATCGGCCTCCTCGTCAAGAAAAGGCGAGGAGGCCGTGCGGGGGCTTTCCTGAAAATCTGAAAAAGCCGTAGGAGGCTGTTGCGGAAAGTATCAGCCGCAGGCTGACTCAAGAGCGTCCTGCAGATCCGAAAGCATGAGCGTCATGCGATTGGCCTGTCGGCGCAGCTTTACGAGGAGACACTGACGGGTGAAGTCCTCGGCAGAGGCAAGCTTGTCAATGGCGCGCAGCATCGGCATCGGACAGGTGGCGACGGCAGGATCGGGTTCCCAAAGCGCTTTTTCCACATACCCCAGCGCCACGAAGGTGCGGGAAGCGAGTTTCAGAGCGCGCCGGACTCGGTCGTCTGAAAGTCGTGCGGGGAGCTCTTCGGGGGTGACGAGCCGTGCCAGAGACGCTTCCGCGGCCTTGCAGGCTTCCTGAACCGGCGAGAGGTCAAGCGCCGCGCCGGCCTTTTCCTGCCAGCGGATGATCTCCTCTTCGACTTCTCGGGCTTCTGCGAGGAGGTCCACGGGCCAGGTCTTTGTCGTGACAGACTGCCAGAGCGCGGCCAGAAAGACGCGCACGTCGCGCTGAAGGTTCTGTGAATCGAGCTTGTCGGGGGTGTCTTCCGTCGTGTGCCACCACCAGCCGAAGCCGCCGCTCTTGCCGCCGCCGAAGAGAATCTTGAAGGCGTCAGCGGCGGCGCCCGTGGCGGGCGGTTGCTCGGAGACTTGAGAAAAGAGGCTCGGAACGCCGCAGCCCCAGAAGCTCTGGTCGCAACTGCGGTTAAATCGCGTGCCTTCCCAGTCTTCGACCGAGGCGCCTGCCTTGAGTGCAAAACGCGCAAGATCCGCGGTGCAGGCCATCGCCGGGCTCTGGGTGAGCACGGTGGCGCCCCGGCCGCCGAGGCAGTCCGTGTTGATGTTGAGAAGGCCGTGTTGGGCGAGCTCCATGAAATGAGCGTCCAGATAGGCGGTGGATCCTGCGTAGCGGCCGTGGGAATGGCCGCCCCAGATAACGAAACGAATGGTGAGAAGTCGCTTTTCCCGGGGAACGGAGGCCATAAGGCGGGCGAGTTCAAGCTCGCAGGCGTTGCCGGAAGCGTTGTCAAGCGCTCCGAGTCCCCAGCTGTCGTTGTGTCCCGTCACCATCACGAAATCGTCCGAGACACCGGGAAGCGTCGCCGTCAGGGCGGGAATCGTCGTCCAGCGTGAATGAACTTCTGTGGCAAGACGGGCGCAGGCATTTTCCTTGGCGAGCTTCTTGAGGGAATTTCCCGTCGACAGCGAGGTGCTGGCAACGGGAATGCCCACGTAGTCATGACGCGTTTCCGGCGTGGGGGAGCCCCAAACGCGGGAGACGATCATGTTGTGCGTGAAGCGGCCGGTGATGAAGATGACGCCTCGGGCGCCGCGGGCTTCAAAGGCGCGGACGCGCGGCTCCATGGCGAGCCCTTCGGTGAGAACGATCGAGTCCGCCAGGTCATTAGCCTCTGCGTCGTGCCCGGCGGCGACGTAGCGCAGGCGGCCTTCAACGGCCGCGGACGGCGTCATGGGGTGGGTGAGGCAGGGAAAGGCTTCACCGTTGACGCGAAGCGCCGCCTTTTCGGGGGTGCTCACGTAGCCCGGGAGCCATTCCATGGCGACTTCGCACCCGGCCTTTGCGAAGGCTTTCGCCAGGAACTCAAAGGACGCTTTTTCCGCAGCGTTCGAAAGCCGCTCGCCGGTGCAGATGGCGTCTACGTCTGACATGAGGCGCCGGTCGTCCACCTGGGCGAGTAAGGCGTTCAATTCTGAGAGGTCTTTCTTCATAGCGCACCTTTCAGCAGTTTCTACGCCCAGGTCTTCTCGGGCAGGGGAACCTTCGCGAAAGCGTCCACGAACCGGTTGATCCAGTCGGAGACGCCGTCCATCATCTCTTCGCCCCAGGCGACGGTGGCGTACTTCGACTCGAGTCCGCCGAGTCCTCCGGTGTTCACGGTGTCACGGATTTCGCGAATAATCTTCACCGGCGCGTCTTCAAAGAGCACGGTGTTGATGTGCACCTGCGTGAAGTCCGCAGAGGGCGGCGTCACGACGTTGTCAAGGAGGTATTCCTTCTTGATGAGGTCCGGCCGGAACGCAAGGATAGCCGCGACTTCCTGCGCATCGCCGTGCCCCGTGGGCCAGTCGGGATTCAATTTCGGCGCGATCGCCCACCAGTCGATCAAGGAGACGAGTCCGCCCCGGCGGTAGATTTCCAGCGCCGCCTTCTCGATCGCGGGGTCGTTGCCGCCGTGGCCGTTCACGACCACAAAACGCCGGGCGCCGTGCTTGAAGAGGCTTTCAAAGACATGCCCCATCACGGCGCACATCGTTTCGAGCCCCATGTCGATCGTGCCGGGGAAGTTGACGTGGTGCGTTGCGACGCCGAAGGGGATGACGGGCGTCACAATGAGGGGCGCCGTCGTCTTCATGCGACGGCAGAATTCTTCGGGGATGAGCCAGTCGGTCCCGAGCGGCCCGACGCAACCGTGCTGCTCCGTGGAGCCCACCGGGATGACGACGACGCTTTCGGGATTCTTCAGTGCTTTTTCGGCTTCCTGCCAGCACATTTCAGCGAGTTTCATATTCATGTTTTCCATAGCTTCGAGCGCTTGAAAACGCTCCTTGCCCCAAGATGGTGCGGTTTCTGCTCCGTCTTGGGGCAAGGAAGGCGAGGCATTCAAAGCGCTTGTCAATGATCAGTCAAAGTGGCGGGCGAGCGTGGCGTCCGACGCGGGTTTCGTCACGAGACTCACGAGAACGAGAACCGCCACAGTGAAGATGAAGGCCACGATGAGGGGGTTGAACCCGCAGGCGATCCACTTGAAGTTCGTGAGCATGGCGATGTAGAAGATTTCGCCCGCGATCACGGAAATCCAGACGCCTGCGCGGCTCGTGCGCTTCCAGTACATTCCGACGACGATCGGAGCCGCCCAGATGCCGAGGCCGCCGAAGGCGAAGAGAATGATGGTGAAGATGGAGCCGGGTTTGAGGATGCCGATTGCAATCGCGATCACGCCGAGTACCGCCGTCACGATACGGGAGACCTTGAGCGTGTCTTCATCCGTCGCGTCGCGCTTCAGAATCCGCTGGTAGAGGTCGCGGGAGACGGCCGACGTGGAGGTGAGCAGCAGCGAGCTGATCGTGGACATGCCCGCCGAGAAGATGCCGGCGACCATGAGTGCGGAGACGACGGAGGGAAGGCCCGCCTGCAGGATGAGCGGCACTACGAAGTCGCTGTTCTTGCCGACGATGCCGGGGAAGCTCGCAGCACCCGTGACGCCGCACCACTCGATGAAGGAGGCGGAGAACCACATGCCGAGCGTGCCGAGGATCACGGCCTTGAACATCGTCGAGTAGTTCTTCATCGTGAAGAACTTCGTGAAGAGGTGAGGCTGACCGATGCAGAAGAAGGACCACATGACGATCATGGAGGCGTAGTTCTGCCAGGGGTAGCTGTTGTTGTGGCCCGGGAACTTCAGGTAGTTGGGGTCCATGGCGCCCAGCTTGGCGTTGATGGCTTCAAGGCCGCCGCCGAGCTTGAGAGACACGAAGAACGTCGTCACGGCCGTGAAGACCATCAGAACGCCCTGGATCACGTCCGTCATCATGACCGAGCGGATGCCGCCCGCCATGCAGTAGAGAATTACCGTGACGCCCATGACGACGATGCCCACCCACTGCGGTGCACCTGTGTAGGTCGTGAAGATGACGCCCGCGCCGATCGTCTGCGCGCCCATCATCGGAACGAGGAAGATTAGCATCAGAACGGCGAGAAGGCCGCGCAGTCCCGTCGACTCATAGCGGTCGGCGAGGTAGTCTGCCATCGTGAGCATTCCGTAGCGGTGCCCGAGACGGATGAGCTTGCGGCCCACGAGGAGCGCCGGGATGATCATCGAAAACGCGATGCCGGGCACCGAGACGCTCATACCGGCGTAGCCCACGTGGTAGATCGAACCCGGCACGCCCATGAAGGTGGACATGGAGTATTGGGTGGAGAAGTACGCAAGACCCGCGAGAATCGCGCCTGCGGATCCCGACATCGTGAAGAAGTCCCGGAGGTTCTTGTTCTGGCGGTTGCCCCACCAGCCGATGACGGCAAGGAGCACAAAATAGGAAAGGGTGACGGCGAGAAATGGTCCCGTCGAGGTTTCAACCTGATACGGCATGATCATTCCTCCTCGTATTCATGGTATTCGGGGCGCTTCAGGCAGGCTCTCCACCACACGAAGATCGTGAAGATCACGAAGAGCCCGTAAGCGAGCCAGCAGAAGATAAACCGCGGCACGCCGAAGAACCACGGCGTGTAGTTCACGTCGTAGAAGAAAGGAAAAGGCAGAATGATGAACAGAATCTCCGCAAGGAAGATGATTGTCCATCGCCTTTCAAAAGCATTGTCCCATGCATTCATGGCGATTCTCCTTGAAACTCCGCCTCCCTTTTTAACGAGGGAAGACGAAGCGGAATGACTGATATGCGCAGCGAGAGCTTTCTGCGGCCCAAAATTAGAGGTCGTCCGCGCTCTGTTTTGTCGCAAGAATAGCTAAGCAAAAGTCGTGCCAATTGACAAGGCGCAGCTGTGCCTTGCAGTCTGCAACGCCGGCGTACGTCCGTATTGCGAAAAGTCTGCCGGGGGGGAACCTGGATAATACATGAGGCCATTTTTAGTAGCAGCAAAGTTGAAAAAAATGGTCTCACAAAAGCAAGAGAGTGCCGGCTAAAGAAGCGTCATCACGACGGGGGCATGATCGCTCGGTTTTTCCGCCGCACGAGGCGCCGTGTCGATCGTTACGTCCGTAACGCGTTTTAACAGTGAGGCGGAACCCAGCATCAGGTCGATGCGGAGTCCGTGATTTTTTTCAAACCCTGATTGCCGGTAATCCCACCAGGAAAAAGTGTCCGGGGCATGAAGGCCGATTTCCCACGCGTCGTTAAGCCCCGCGCCCTTGAGGGCCGTCAGCGCACTTCGTTCAGGGACGGAGACCAGAATCTTGTCTTTCCAGTAGGTTGTATTCCAAACGTCGGCGTCCGTTGGGGCGATGTTGAAGTCGCCCGCGACCACAACCTGCTTGTCGTCGGCCGTTGCTTGTCGCGCCCACCGGGTGAGGGCGGCGAGCCAATCCAACTTATAAAGGTATTTTGCAGACGCTACCTCTTGACCGTTCGGAACGTAAACGCCGGCCACGGTGAGAACGCTGCCGTCCTGCGTTGTGAGATCCGCTGCAATAAAACGCTTTTGATCATCGGGGTAACCGGGAATGCCGCGGGTGACGCGGGAAACCTCTGCGACGCCCTTTTTGACGGCCATCGCGACGCCGTTGTAGGTTTTCTGGCCGTCGAAAACGACATCGTAGCCGGCGGCTTCAAAAAGCGAAGCTGGGAAAGCGTCGTCGGTGGTTTTCGTTTCCTGCATGACGAGTACGTCGACGGCGGTACTTGTAAGCCAGGAGACGACCTGTTCGGCGCGCATTTTGATGCTGTTGACGTTCCAAGTCGCAATTTTCATAGAAATTCGGCGCGGAAACCTCTGTCTTCAGACAGGGGAGGAAGCGCCGTCCTCGTTTCTAAGTTCGGTTAAATAGGTGCTTCTCTTTTCGAGAAGCGTGAGCTTCCTGTAGCTGATGCCGGAAGAAAGCTTTACGCCGTCCAGCCTCCGGACATCGAAGTAGCCGGACGATCTTCGCCCGAAGATGAAGCCGGTTTGCTCAAGACATCTCACCTTGTCGAAGAGCCTGAAGTTCTTGACCAGATGCGGTGTTTGATTGAGCTTTCGGTATCCGATCTTCGTGCCGTCCTTAAGCGTCTTCGAGAGCACCGTACACTTGTGAATCTGACGGTTGTGCTTGCGCACCTGTCGCTGATAGAGGTAGACGCCTCTTCGTACGGCCTTGAAGTTCCCCGCGATGCAGTAAGCATCGACGCAATGCGTTTTGGGGAGTTCCAGGGTGATGCGCGTGTTCTTCGTCAGATAGCCGTAGGTGTTCTCAACAGGCAAGCCAGGATGCGCCTTGCGCACGCGATCGAGCAATGTCCAACGCATGATGCCCATGAAGGTTTCCGCCCTGAACGATTGAGCGCGCTTAACCTTCAACTTAATCTTCCCGGCGTGATAGGCCTTGTGGCAGGTCTCGCAGAGCGTAATCAAGTTGTTGGGCGCATCGCCGCCGGTTTGACGGCTTTCGAGGTGGTGCACGTTGAGGATCTTGTCCTTCGAATGACCGTGACAGTGTTGGCAAACGTGACCGTCTCTAAAGAGAACGTATTCACGCACGTTCCAAAAGCCGAGCTGATTGCCCTGCTGATAGTCCGTGCCTTCCACAGTCGGATTCCTGATCTTCTGAATGTCGAACGATGCCGTCTCAATCACGATCTTGGTGACGGGAAGCAGTTTGCAGACCGCATCGATGCGCGACATGTGCGCCTGAATGCGGTTTTCAACGGAAGGGGCAAGCCATCCCTTGTGTTTCGAGCGTACACGGTTCAAAAAGCGCGGCGCACGGTAGCGCGTCTTGCGATGGCGGCGCTCACGACGCAGCGAGAGCCGAGCAGCCAGAAGCCCCGTGATGTCTTGTCGAAGTTCGACTTCGGACGCAAAGACCTCTTCTTTTTCCATCGTAGCGGAAAGGCCGACATGCTTTGCGCCGGCGTCAACGCCCAGCGTCACGCTCTGCTTCGTTTCACCGGTAGCGATTCGAAGTTGAATCGTGAACGGCGTTCGACGCCTCACCATGGCCTTGCCTGCCTTGAGCAGATGCCTCGCCTTTGCAGGCGAGCACGGCATCAAGGGCTGTCCGCGCATATTCAAAACAAATACTTTCAAAGTATCTCCTTTGCGGATACCCGCAGGTTCCGCTTACACAGCCCGAAGGCCAGTTGACATCCTTCGCCAATGTTGGACGGGGTTTGGAGCCTGCAACACCGCTCCTACCTCTCGGAGCTTTTAATCACAGGCCGCAGTGCGTGGAACTAGGATGTACATCCCACGGTGCCTATACATTCCCACCCAACGTAGCGCCTCTCGAAAGAGGGGCGCTGAGGCTAGTCAATAAAAGCTCTTTCAAGCCTCTGCCTTTAGGCAGGGGGTATTGACGAGGCACTCACAAAAGATTTAATTGTCGCAGCGACGCTTCGGTGTCGCAGGTTAATTGTTCATCACGGGCAAGAAGCGGCAGTGCTTCAAGGGGGACGGCCTTAAATTCAGCGACTTCGCCGTCCCGGTTATGGGGAACGATGCCGTGAGCTGTTTCCACCCGGTAAGTGTAGGTGATTTCGCTGAGAATGCCCTCGGGAACCTTCCGACAGGTATGGTGCAGGAGAGGCTGCGTCGCAAACCGGACGCCGGGTTCGGTGAGCCCCGCTTCTTCAAGGGTTTCCCGCCGCAGTGCGTTTTCCGGAGTTTCGCCAGCGGCGACGAGACCGCGCGCCAAGGTATCCCAAAGACCGGGATTGATGCGCTTTCGGTGGCTGCGGCGCCCGAGCCACACGCAGCGATCGGGCGTGAGGGCAACTGCTGCTATACAGCGCGTCGTAAGCCCCAAAAAGCGAAAGGCGCTGCGCTCCAACGTGAGTCCCGTCAGAATGCCCGTCGGGGTGACGACGTCGAGTCGTTCGCCGCGCCCGGGCGGCAGGTGTCCCTCAGCGTCCAGGCAGGTCACAAAGCGCGCGAGCCAATCGTCGGCTGCGGTGTTTTCGTCGGGGAGCATCAAGGTTACGGCGTCGTCGCCCCAAGAAAAAGCCCGGGCGAATTCTCCGGGCAATTTCCGAAGTGCCGCCAGGGAACTCGGTGAGAGTTCCCCGAGGACGGCACGTCGGAGGATGAGCGACCGGCCGGACGCAGCCGACCGGAGGTCTTCAGCCATCGTTTAGGCTTCCGGACGCAGCGTCGGGAAGAGCAGCACTTCGCGGATCGAAGCGGCGTTCGTCAAAAGCATCACGAAGCGGTCGATACCGATGCCGCAGCCCGCCGTCGGGGGCAGGCCGTATTCCAACGCGCGGATGAAGTCGCCGTCGTAGTACATGGCTTCATCGTCGCCGTGGCTTTTCGCGTCGGCCTGGGCCTGGAAGCGCTGCGCCTGGTCTTCCGGATCGTTCAATTCGGAGAAGCCGTTGGCGAGTTCGCGGCCGTAGATGAAGAGTTCAAAGCGTTCCGTAAGGCCCGGACGCGTATCGGAAGCGCGGGCCAAGGGGCTGATTTCCACGGGGTAGTCGATGATGAACGTGGGTTCGATGAGTTTGCCTTCCGCAACGGCTTCAAAAAGGCCCATCACCAGGGCGCCCATGCCGACCCATTCGGGCTGCGGTTCGCCGAGGCGCTTCAATTCGGCGCGCAGGAACGCTTCGTCCTTGAGATTGGCTTCCGTGTACTGCGGCGCGTACTTGAGAATAGCCTCTTCAGGCGTCAACTTCGCAAAGGGCTTTTCGAGATCGATTTCGGTACCCTGGTAGTTGAACTTCATCGAGCCGATGGCCTTCTGAGCAACGGTGCGAAGGAGGTTTTCCGTGAATTCCATCTGATCGCGGTACGTCCAGTAGGTGGCGTAGAACTCGATCGTCGTGAATTCGGGATTGTGGCGCGTGTCAATGCCTTCGTTGCGGAAGCAGCGGTTGATTTCGAAGACGCGTTCAAAGCCGCCCACGACGAGGCGCTTCAGATAAAGTTCCGGCGCAATGCGAAGGAACAACTGCATGTCGAGCGCGTTGTGATGCGTTTCGAAGGGTTTGGCGTTGGCACCGCCCGGAATCGGGTTCAACATCGGCGTTTCCACTTCCATGAAGCGATGTGCGCCCATGAATTCACGCACGCCCGCAACGATCTTGCTGCGGGTTTCAAAGCGTTCGCGGCTTTCGTTGTTGACGATCAAGTCCACATAACGCTGGCGGCAGCACTGTTCGGGATCGCAGAGCCCCTTATGCTTGTCGGGGAGCGGGCGAATGGACTTCGTCATGAGGCGCAGCGTTTTCACGCGCACGGAGAGTTCGCCGCGGTTCGTGCGGAAAAGCGTCCCTTCGGCGGCGACGATGTCTCCCAAGTCCATGGTCTTAAACAGGGCGTAGGCTTCGTCACCGACTTCCGACGGGGTGATGAAGTACTGCATCGTGCCCGTGAAGTCGCGCACGGTGGCAAAGCTCGCCTTACCCATCACGCGCTTTAACATCATGCGGCCGGAGACGGCGACGGTGGGCGCTGCGGCTTCGAGGTCTTCTTTCGGGGTGTCGCCCCACTTTGCACGCAGGTCACCGAAAAGATCGGTGCGCTTGAAGTCGTTGGGGTAGGCAACGCCCGCGGCACGCAGCGCGGCCAATTTCGCACGGCGTTCCGCGATGATGTGGTTTTCGTCTTCGGCCGCGATCTCGGCCTGAGTCTGTTTCGTCTGTTCGGTCATGTTGTGATATCCGAAAAATAAAAGGGGTACGCCGGACGTTACACGCCCATCTTGAGGCTTGCCTGAATGAACTGATCCAAGTCACCGTCCAACACCGCGCCCGTGTTGCCGGTTTCGACGTTGGTGCGCAGGTCTTTCACGCGGCTCTGATCAAGAACGTAGCTGCGGATCTGATGCCCCCAGCCGATGTCGCTCTTGGCTTCTTCAAGCTTTTCTTGTTCGGCCATGCGTTTACGAAGTTCCGCTTCGTAAAGTTTGGCCTTCAACTGGCGCATCGCCTGTTCGCGGTTGTTGTGCTGACTGCGGTCGTCCTGACAGACCGTCACGATCCCCGTGGGGATATGCGTGATTCGGACGGCGGATTCCGTCTTCTGAATGTGCTGGCCGCCCGCGCCCGAAGCACGGAAAACGTCCACGCGCAGGTCGGCGGGATTAATGGTGATTTCGATCGAGTCGTCCACTTCCGGGTAAATGTAGACGGAAGCAAAGGACGTATGACGACGAGCGTTCGCATCAAAGGGGCTCTTACGGACCAAGCGGTGAATGCCGGTTTCCGTGCGCAGCGTACCGTAGGCCCATTCGCCTTCGACGTAAATCGTGCAGCCCTTGATTCCGGCGACGTCGCCTTCGGTTTCTTCGGTGAGTTTTGCGGAGAAACCGGCGCGTTCCGTGTACCGCAGATACATGCGTTCCAGCATGCTCGCCCAGTCCTGAGCTTCGGTGCCGCCCGCGCCCGCCTGAATTTCGATGTAGCAGTTCGCCGAATCCATCGGCTGATTGAACATGCGTTTGAATTCAAGCTTTTCAACGTCTTTGGCGTAACCGTCGACCTCAGCGGCGATCGCTTCGGCGCCGGCTTCGTCTTCTTCCGCAAGACTCATGTCAAAGAGTTCTTTGGCGTCCGTGATGCCGGACGTAAGACGCGTGAAGCTGCCGACGAGATCGTCGAGCATCTTCTTTTCTTTGCTTACTTTCTGAGCGTGTTCCGGATCGTTCCAGAGATCCGGGTTTTCCATTTCCTGATTAACTTCTTCGAGCCGACGTTCCTTTTGGTCGACGTCAAAGATACCCCCTAAGCTCAACAAGACGGTGAGCCAGGTCTTCACAGGTGCGGTAAACGTAATTGATGCGTTCGGCGTCCATTGTGTCTGAAGATGATTTTGGTTAAAAAAAGAGGGCGCCGGAGGAAAACCCACGGCGCGATATGCGAACCCTCAATTATACGGAGAAGAAGAACGTTTAAGAAACTGAAAACGCGAAGGAAAAAGCCTTCAGAGGAATTCGTCGGTTGTTTGCCGTTAATCTTCGGAAAGTCGGTGCTGAGCGCGAATGCGGCGGAGGTAGAGGTCAGCGGCGACCTTTTCAGGATGCCGCTGATTTCTTTCGCAATAGAACGGTTCCGGTCTCTGCGGGGGATTGACCGTCTTCAGCGTCGTTTGACGGTCGTTCCTCGGCAGTGTTTTAGGTTGTGCCATGGAGGCTTGGGTATTTTTTCAGATTTCAGCCGCTTCTACGACGAGCTGCACCGTCCGCCGGTCCTGAAACTCATTGATTTCCGGCCGATACGCCAACCGGACCTTTTCCGGCAGCGGCGTGTTGTGACGGAAAAAGATGGCGTCAAAACGAGTTCCTGCCAAGTCCAAAAAGAGTTTCAGATGGGCGTCTTTTAAAACGCGTTGCGAGAGAACGGTGAAGTCGTTGGCGAACACCGGGGGTTCAAACCCCTGCCCCCAGATGCGCGAAGCGATCGCTTCCACCAGGGGAAACGAAATTTCTTCCGGGGACAAGGCGCCGTCCACCTTCACGATCCGATCAAAGACGCTCGGATCCGTCATGCGGTTTACGCACAATTCAAAAAGGCCGCTGAAACGACGCAGATTCTCTTTTTTAATCGTGAGTCCCGCCGCCAAAGCGTGTCCTCCGAAGCGCTCGATGACGTCGGGTGCCATTTTGCTTACGGCGTCCAACGCGTCCCGCAGATGAACGCCTTCAATGGATCGCCCGGAGCCTTTTAGCGTATCGTCGCCGTCGTTTGCAAACGCAATCACCGGACGGTGAATCTTTTCCTTCACGCGGCTGGCGACGAGCCCCACGACTCCCTGATGCCACCCGCCGTCGTAAAGCGTGACGGTTGCCTTCGTGTGCCAGTCGATCTGAGCGACATAATCCGCGGCGTCGCTCTGCATGGCGTCTTCGAGGTCGCGCCGTTCTCGGTTGAGGTTATCAAGCTGCAGCGCCGTCTGCTGCGCGGTGTCCGTGTCGTCCGCCAAAAGGCAGCGGATGCCGACCCCCATGCCGGTCAAGCGCCCCGCGGCATTGATGCGGGGGGCGACCGCAAACGCGAAATCGCGCGCCGAGGCTTTTTCCCAATCGCGGCCGGCGGCGGCAAAAAGGGCGGAGACTCCGGGGTGTGCGAGCCCTCTGCGGATGCGGGAAAGGCCCTGAGAGACGAGAATCCGGTTGTTTTTGTCGAGTTTGACGACGTCGGCCACCGTCCCCAGGGCGACGAGGTCAATCAAGGTATCAAGCCGCGGCTGCGTTTGTGCCGTAAAAACGCCGCGGCGCCGCAGTTCCGCCCGAAGCGCCAAAAGGACGTAGTACATCACGCCGCACCCGGCGAGTGCCTTACTTGGGAAGGCACTCGTTTTGAGGTTGGGATTGACGATGCAGTCGGCTTCGGGGAGCATTTCCGCCGGAAGGTGATGGTCGGTGATGAGAACGGCGAGCCCCAGCGCTTTGGCGTGGGCAACCCCTTCGACGCTCGCAATTCCGTTGTCGACCGTAATGATGAGATCCGGTTTCGGATCGGCCGCTGCGCAGAGATCCACGATTTCGGGCGACAAGCCGTACCCCAGTTTGAAGCGGTCGGGGACGACGTAGGAAACGGCAATGCCGAGCGCCGTAAGCCCCCGAACCGCGACGGCGCACGCCGTCGCACCGTCGCAGTCGTAGTCAGCGACGATGACCGCGCGGCCCTTCTTTTCGCGAAGATCGGCCAACAGCCGAGCGGCTTTTTCCGTGCCTTCGAGCGCTGCGGGCGGAAGCATCGCTTTCCAGTCTTCCCGAAGGTCTTCGGCACACGTGACGCCGCGGGCGGCGAGAGCCTGCGCAACGGGGCGCAGGACGCCTGAGGCCGTGAGGGATTCAAACGCCGTTTTGTCGTAAGAACGAATCTGAAACTGAGTAGCCATGACGCGTCGCCTATTCAAAGAGCCACGAAGCGGCGGGAAGGCGCTTTTGCGTGAGTCGGGCGAGAAGTCCCGATGCCGGCGCGGCCGGGGCGGTGAGCGTGACGGTATCCGTCATGCCGCAGGCAACGATGAGTGCCGTGGTGCAGTTTTTCTTTTTGGAGGCGGCAGCAAGCGTTTCAAACGCGTTCACCGCGTCCGGAAGGCGTTGTGACCAAAGCGTCCAGTTGCGGTTTAACCAAGGTTCGTAAAGCGCGTCGACAACGGCGACTACGTCCCCGGCAGGCGCGTCTTCCGGCCAGACGGTCGTGCCCGTCACGCGTCCCGTGCGGTGGTTGAGAATGCCGGATTCCTGGGCCCAGCTGCGGATAAAGGGCGTGTCCGCCAAGACGCTGCGGATTTTTGTGGGCGGGTTAAAGCGCTGTTGGCAGCCGCCCCCTGTGACGGCCAGTCCCGTAATCGGGCGGCCTTCGGCATCCGTGAGACGGGCGTCGGCAAGAAGCCGATTGAGTTCGTGCAGATCGTCGAGCGCTCCGGTGAGTACCGACGTGTCCGCTTCCGGGAGCGGCGCGAGGGAGTCGTAGGGCACGAGCCCCGCGCGGATCACCGGCCATTCGGGCGCGACGACGCCCCAGCCCGTTTGGCGCGTGAGGTAAAACGTTTTGTCCCAGCGCTGCAGCGTGAAGCCTCGTTCTTCCAAGGGACGCCGCAGCAGGACGGCGAGATTTTCCACGGTGTCGTCCGTAAGCGCGATGTCCGCAGGGCGGCCGTTTTCTGTGGTAAAACACGTGAGCGACCAAATTTCGCTCGTGAGATCAGGACCGTCGTCAATCAGCCAAGCAAAGGGGGCGGACGAAAAGGGCAAGGGGCGGCGAGTCACGACCTGCCAAACCCACGCCAAATGCACGCTTCCGGTCAAGGGGCCTGCCACAAGCGTCTGCCGTACGACGTTGCCTTTGACGGCGGACGACAAACGGTCGGCGACGGCAAGCGTTTCGGTTGAGAGGTGAGGACGGGCTTCTTCCGGCAGCAGCAGTCCGGGAAAAAGAAAATAAGCTTGCGACATGACGATTCGGCCGATAACAAACCGCGGCGCAGAAACAAAGGAAAAGAGAAGACTCAAAGGCGTTCGCCCGAATCCATCACCACCCGCATCAGGTCGGCGACCGTTCCCGATGCGGTTTTATCCATGATGGAGGCGCGGTGCGCTTCCACGGTTTTAATCGAAATACCGAGGTCGTCCGCAATCTGCTTGTTAAGGCGCCCTGAGACGATGCGCTCGAGTACCTGGCGTTCGCGCGGCGTCAATTTCGCCATCTTCTGTCGGCCGATCAATTCCCGTTCATTTTGGCTGCGGCGCCGTACGGCTTCCACGAGCATTTTTTCGACGAGCTGCCGCAGGGCTGCATGGTCAAAGGGCTTTTCAATGAAGTCTACGGCGCCCTTTTTGAGGGCGGTCACCGCCATCTGTACGTCGCCGTAGGCGGTGAGCATGATGATGGGAAGGTCGGACTTGCGGGCGATCAGGTGATCCTGCACCTCAAGGCCGCTCATGCCGTTCATGCGCACGTCAAGAAGCAGCACCCCCACTTGGTCGGGCTGATAGTGCGTCATGAAGCTTTCGCCGCTGTCAAAGAGCTCGACTTTGTAGTTGCTCGACTCAAGAAGCCAGCGGATGGAGTCGCGGACGGCTTCATCATCGTCCACTACGAAGACGGTGCCCAACGGTTGGGGTGAAGCAGTGAGGTAATCGGTAATAGACATGCAGCGACTCCGCAAAAAATATCGGCAGACGAACTTCGAAGGAAGTCGTCCGAAAGGTGGGGCGGATTTTAGCGCACCTAGGGAAAACTCGTAAGGGTTTTTTCGCCGTTGAGGTCAGTTGCCGGTCGGGATCGTGAAACGGGCGCAGAGTCGAGTACCGTCCGTTGAGAAGGTGAGCGGTGCGCCGTGGGCCTGCAGGATGCGTTTGGCGAGCAGCAGTCCGAGTCCCGTGCCGCCCGGCGAGCGGCTTATGGCAGGGGTGCGGAGGATTTTAAGGGCGGCCTCCGGGTCGGCGGCGGGGTTGCTCAGCGTAAATCGCACGCCGTCCGTCGTTGCCGAGAGCGTGAGGGCCACGGCGTCCGTCGGGCGGTCTTTTTGTGCTGCCAGAGCGTTTTCGATGAGATTGGTGAGGGCTTCCGTCAAAAGATCGGCATCGGCCCGAAGGGGCGAAAGAGACGACGTAATCGTGAGGGTAAAACGGTTGCCGAAGTCCCGGCGGAGGGTTTGACAAAGGGTGACGGCATTCACGGGCGCTGATACCGGGTGCTCGGCGCGGAAAAGGCGCTTGAGGGCCGCGGCCGTTTTCTGCGCCCGTTCAGTTTCCCGCAGGATGCGCTGCAGGCCGTCCGCCGTTTTTTCCGGCGTGAGCGTCCCCGCTTTTAGGGCGGTTGCCATGGCGGCGGCGTAGTTACCGACCGCGGTCACGGGGCTCAAAAGTTGGTGCGCCAGGGCGCTTACTTCATTTTCCGGAGACAACGTCGTCATTTTTTCTGCGGCCTTCTGTCAGAATTACGGTTGAAAGGCGGGCGCTCGGGCCCGTCGTCATTATCGGGGAAATTGTATGGATCAGAATGCCTTGAAGAAGGCGGTGGCGTACGCCGCGTTGGATTACGTGAAAGACGGTGAAGTGCTCGGCGTGGGTACGGGGTCGACGGTGGACTTTTTTATCGACGGCTTGGCAGAAACGGGGAAAAAGCCCTCAGCCTGCGTCTCAAGTTCCGTGCGTTCGAGTGAAAAACTCAAAAAATTGGGGTTTAAGGTCATTGATCTTAATGAACTCACCGGCGACATTTCAGTTTACGTGGACGGCGCTGACGAAATCAACGGACAGTTTGAAATGGTGAAGGGCGGGGGCGGCGCGTTGACCCGTGAAAAGATTGTGGCAAGTGCGTCGACGACGTTCGTCTGCATTGCGGATGCAACGAAAAAAGTGGAAACCCTGGGAAAATTCCCCCTGCCGGTGGAAGTGATTCCGATGGCGGCGGGTCTCTTGGCGCGCCGCATCAAGGCGCGTTGGGGGGGAGACCCCGTGGAACGCGACTTCACGACGGACAACGGCAACCGCATTCTCGACGTGAAGGGGCTCTCGATTACGGAAGCAAAGGCGATGGAACTTGAGATGAGCGCGATGGCGGGGGTCGTCACCTGCGGGCTCTTTGCCGCACGCCCGGCAGACGTGCTTCTTTTGGGCACTGCGGATGGCGTGAAAAAATTCGTGCGTGAGTGACGGATAAAAAGAAACCGGCGGTCGCTGCAAAAGACGCCGCCGGTTTCGCCGAGCCCGAACGGTTATTCGACGGGTACGTGGTTCGGCACGGACTCGACGCCCTTGCCGAAGAAATACTGTTCGCACTGGCTCATGAGATGCTGACGCACCTTGATGTCGGCGCAGTTGAGACCGTATTCGTTGATCATCATGGTCTGCAGTTTCTTCCAGTTTTCCCAGGCTTCTTTACTCACCTCGGCCCAGATGCGCTTGCCGAGTTCGCCCGGCACCGGCGGAAAATCAAGACCTTCGGCGTCTTTTTTGAGCTTAATGCAGTGAACGGTGCGTGCCATAATATTTCGTTCTCCTAAAAACGGGGGAGGCGTGCTTTTTTGAGAAGCGCGCCGCAGATGATCCCGATTGTAGACGCAGACGCCGCGGGCTGTCTGTGTTTTTCGTTTTTCTTTTGTTTGTTTTAATTGAGTGCCATGTCCGAAGCTGCGACGAGCCGACCTTTTGATACCCTGCGTCAGATGATGGAAAAAACGGTGAAAAAGGCCCCGGAGGCGCCTCAAAAAACCGTCGAACCGCCGAAGAAAACGCCGGCTGCCCTCGCGGTGCCGACGGTGAAGACCTTGCCAAAGAAAACCTTTCTTGCAACGACGGATGGCCGCCCCGCGGTGAAGACGGGCGGCAAAGCGAAGGTCTTTGCCGGCCGCATGCCGACTAAGGTGAAAAAGCCCGCCGATAAAGCGACGGGAGATGCGGCCCCGCAGAAACGGACGTTTGCGGAAACCCGCACGCCGATTCCTCCTTTTACGCTGATGCCGGGACTTCCGGTTTCCGAGCGCGGCGACGAACTCGTGAAAGCCGTGAAGGCCAATCAGGTCATCATCGTCTGCGGCGAAACGGGGTCGGGGAAAACGACGCAGCTCCCGAAAATCTGTCTGATGGCCGGACGCGGCAAGACGGGGTTGATCGGGCACACGCAGCCGCGGCGCATTGCCGCAAGTTCCATCGCGAAGCGCCTGGCCGAAGAACTGCATACCGAGCCAGGGGAGGTCGTGGGCTACAAGGTGCGTTTTACGGATGAAACGGGCCCCGGGGCCACGATCAAACTCATGACGGACGGGATTCTTTTGGCGGAAACCCAGACTGATCCCCTTTTAAAGCGCTACGACACGATCATCATCGACGAAGCGCACGAACGTTCGATCAACATCGATTTTCTCTTGGGGTACCTCAAGAAGCTGTTGCCTCGACGTCCTGACCTCAAAGTGATCGTTACGTCGGCCACGATTGATGCCGAACGCTTTGCGAAGCATTTCGGGCGGGATGCCGAGCATCCGGCGCCGATCTTTACGATTTCCGGGCGCACCTATCCCGTGGAAATCCGTTGGCGTCCGGTGGAAGATGTGGACGAAGCGGACGATAAAACCGGGATGGAAGCGATTGCGGACGCCGTGGAGGAATTGGAAAGCGCCGGGCGTGGCGATATTCTCGTTTTCCTGCCGGGGGAACGGGAAATTCGGGAAGCGGCGGACGTCATCAGCCGGCGTCATCGTCCCGGAACGATCGACGTACTTCCCTTATTCGCCCGCTTGTCCGCGGCCGATCAGGAACGCGTCTTCCGACCGGGCGGCCTGCGGCGCGTGGTGTTGGCGACGAACGTCGCGGAAACGTCGTTGACGGTTCCCGGCATCCGTTTTGTGGTGGATACGGGGCTGGCCCGCGTCAAGCGTTACTCCTACCGCAATAAGGTGGAGCAGCTCCTGGTGGAGCCCGTGAGTCAGGCCTCCGCCAACCAGCGCGCCGGCCGCTGCGGCCGTGTCGCGGACGGCATCTGCATTCGGCTTTACGATGAAAATGACTGGGCTCGGCGTCCGGCTTTTACCGACCCTGAAATTTTGCGCAGTAATTTGGCGGCCGTCATTTTGAGGATGAAATCCCTCAAGTTGGGCGAGGTGCGGGATTTTCCGTTCGTGGAACCGCCGCCTGCGCGCGCGATTGCCGACGGCTACGCCGTCCTGACGGAATTGGGGGCGATTGATGAGCGAGGGGAACTCACGCCCGTGGGACGGCAACTAGCGAAACTTCCGGTGGATCCGAAGTTGTCCCGTATGCTCCTGGCGGCTTCGGAAAAAGGCGCTTTAACCGAAGCCCTCGTCATCGTTTCCGGACTCTCCGTTCAGGATCCGCGCGAGCGGCCGTCGGACGCTCAGCAGGCGGCGGATACGGCGCACAAAGCCTTTAAGGACGAGCGCAGCGACTTCTTGAGCTACGTCAAGATGTGGCAGTGGTTTGAAAAAGCCCGGTCGGAAAAAGAAAGCAACAAAAAATTGACGGAAAGCGTGCGGCAGAAATTCCTGTCGCCGCGGCGACTGCGCGAGTGGCGCGACGTCTATAAGCAGCTCTTGGAATTGACGAACGACATCGGTTGGAAAAGAAATACGGTACCCGCCGAATACGACGAGCTGCATCAGGCGCTCTTGACCGGGCTCTTGGGAAATTTGGGCTGCCGGCAGCTGGACGCGGATTTTCGCTCGCCCCCGTACTTGGGCGCCCGCGGCATTCACTTTTGGCTGTGGCCGGGAAGCGCCATTGCCAAAAAGGGGTGCCGCTGGGTGATGGCGGCCGAAATTGTGGAAACGAGCCGGCTTTTTGCGCGCTGCGCGGCGGACATCGAGCCGGAGTGGGTGGAGGCCGCCGCGGGGAGCCGCTTAAAGAAAAGCTGGTCGGAACCGCATTGGGAAAAGAAGCGCGGTGCGGTGACGGCGTTTGAACGAGGCACGCTCTACGGACTTCCCGTGTATCAGCAGCGGCGCGTTACCTACACGAAGCACGATCCGAAATTGTCCCGCGAACTCTTCATTCGTCAGGCATTGGTTGAAGGGGAATTTGAAAGCCGCGCGGCATTCTTCCGCCACAACCAAGATCTCGTGAAAGAAATCCGCGACATTGAAAACAAAAGCCGCCGGCCGGACGTGTTGGTCGACGATGAATTGATCTACGCCTATTACGACGAACATATCGCGGCGGACGTGGCGGATCAGGCTTCCTTTGAAGCGTGGCTGAAGGAAGCGCAGAAAAAGAATCCTAAGATCCTTTTCCTCTCCCGCGAAGAACTGATGCGGCACGAGGCGCAGGGGGTGACGACGGACTACTTCCCGAAGAAACTCAAAATGGCCGGGGCCGACATGGCGGTCACGTACCACTTTGAACCGGGGGCGCCGAGAGACGGGGTGACGCTGACGGTGCCGCTTTTTGCGCTGAATCAGATCGATCCCGTGCGCTGCGATTGGCTGGTGCCGGGGATGGTTAAGGAAAAGGTGCAGAGTCTTTTAAAGAGTCTGCCGCAGAAACTGCGCCGGCACTGCGTGCCCTTGACGGACTATGCGGCAGGGTTCTTCACGCGAACTCAGAACGGGACGCCCGTGGCCGGTAAAACCCTTATCGATGTACTGATCGACGACATTGCGGCGGAAACCGGCATCCGCTGCAATCGGGAAGACTTCAAGACGGAATTTCTCGCAAAGCACCTCGTCATGAATTTCAAGGTGGTGGACGAACACGGCCGGCAGCTTGCGATGGGTCGCAACTTGGCGGAATTGCGAAGTGAACTCGGGCAAGCCGCTCAGGAAAGTTTCCGGACGGTCGCCGAGGCCGACGAGAGCGTGGCGGAAGATTTGGCTGATCACATTACGGTGTGGAATTTCGGCGAGCTGCCGGAATTGATGGAAATCCGGCGCAAGAACGAAACGCTCATCGGACACCCTGCTCTGGTGGATCGGGGCGACTTTTGTTCGCTTGAAGTGTTTGACGATCCGCAGCAGGCGGAAAAAGAGCACCGTTCGGGACTGCGGCGACTCTTCATGATTCAGATGAAGGAGCAGGTGAAGTTTCTTGAGAAAAACCTCAATTCGTTGCACCGCGTGCAGATGATGGCAGGCGTCGTGGAATCCGCGGCCGCGGGGTTTGAGAGTTTCGAGGGACTCCGAGCCGACGTGGTGGCGTTGGCCGTTGAAATCTGCGCGATGGAAAAGCCTTGGCCCGTCAACGCAGCGGAATTCGGCGCCCGTAAAGATGCGGCCCGGGCGAAACTCTCCTTGATCGGTCAGGAAATTGCCCGTACGGTGGAAGCGGTGGCCGCCGAACTCTCGACGATTCCCAAGAAACTCCAGGCGGCCCGCGCGTACCCCGACACCGTGAAGGATATAACGCAGCAGTTAAAGCGCCTCTTTCCCAAACACTTCCTCTTGTCGGTGAATGAAGAGCGCCTGCGGCACTACGTGCGGTATGTGAAGGCGGTCAACGTGCGGTTGGACAAACTCAGAAATGATCCGGCCCGCGACGCGCAGAAGCAGCAGGAATGGAATCAGCTCGCGGTGCCTTACTATCGGGAACTGGCGGCACGACGCGGCCAGGCCGATGACCGTCTGACGGACTTCGGCTGGCTTCTGGAAGAGTTGCGCGTCTCGTTTTTTGCTCAGGAATTAAGAACGTCGGTCCCCGTGAGCGTCAAGCGTCTCATGCGCGTGTGGGAATCCATCCGGCGATTGTGATGCTTGAAAAAAATGTAAAAAAGCTGGAATACCCGGGAAAAACCACGTAACATCCGTCCGTTTTTACGTCTGAGGATTTTTTCCCGTGTCTTTCCGTGTTCATTGCCTGATGGCCGCCGCTTGCGCGGCGTTGGCTTTTTCGTCGCCGTCGTTTGCGGCAACGACGGAAGTGGCGTCGCTGCGTCCGGTGACGACGCAGCAGACGCAGGAACGTTCGGTGGCACCGAAGCGGGTTCGATCCTCCCTGCGCCGCAGGGGGCCGTCGGCGGCGATGTTGGCGGGGTTGCGCGACACGCCCGATCCTCTGGAACTTTCAAGTTCCGTCGCCTACATGGCCGATGAAGACACCGGAGAAGTCTTTTTTGAAAAGAACGCCGACGTGCCGCTGCCCATTGCGTCCGTCACGAAGTTGATGACGGCCTTGGTCATCATGGAAAGCGAACTGCCGATGACTGCCAAATTGACGGTGACGCGGGCGGACTACGTGAAGTGCAAGGCGGAAAGCCAGTTAAAGAGCGGCATGATCTTGACGCGTGAAGCGACGTTGCGGGCGGCCCTTATGAGTTCGGACAACCGGGCGGCGCATATGCTGGCGCGCACGTATCCGGGGGGCGTGAAGGCCTTTGTGGCAGCGATGAATGCGAAGGCGGCGGAATTGGGAATGGACGCGAGTCACTTCTCGGATCCGACGGGGCTCTCCAACGACAACGTGTCGACCGCCCGGGATTTGGGGTATCTTGCGGCTGCAGCACATCAGCATGAGATGATCCGTCGGGCTTCGACGACGCCCGTCGCGGTGATTGATGCCGGGGTGAAGAAACTTCATATGCAGACGACGAATCGTTTGATCGGTGATCCCCGTTGGAAGGTGGGACTGCAGAAAACGGGCTTTACGACGGCGGCGGGACGCTGCATGGTCGTGCAGAGTGAATTTGCCGGGCACCGGCTGGTGATGGTGGTGCTTGATTCCGAAAATAACAGCCGCCGTGCCGACGACATGCTGCGGATGCGCCGGTGGCTTGAAGACGAAACGGAATTCCATACGGTGTTTGCCGAAGGAAAACCCTGGGAACTGATGTGATTCGGTACTGACGAAAAAGGCTGTCCGCTTCGGGCGGCCTTTTTTGATTGCGGTGGCATCAAAATTGATAAAGCTTTGTGCCGCTTAGTCGGTGTTCTGATATCCTTTCCCGATAACCACCGCAAACCGGCGGTTTGCGGTTTCGTCATCGTCAGGGCGGTTTTTTTGAAAAAGAGCCGCCTCAGTTGAGGAGAGCAGCAGAAATGAAGCGTATCGGTATTGTGGCAGGGGCTCACCCGGAACGGGCCGTGGCTCTGAAAGCAGCCATTTTGGCGCAGGACAAGACAGCGCGCGTCGCCATTGAAGAAACGGCGTTGCGGCAGGATGCACCCGATGACCGGATGAAGCTCGGGGATCGCAAGATTGAACTCTTCAACGCCGAAGAAGCGTTGGCGGAAAAAGGTTGGGCGGTGGTGGCCTTTACCTGTGCCTGCCCCCACAAGTGGTTCGGGGAACTCGTGCACGAAGCGACGGCGACCGTCGTGGACCCGTGTGACGACGCCGGCGAACTCCTTCCCGTGGAAAAGTACGCGGAAAAACTCTTGGCCGTCGCGGAAGAAATTCCCGCGAAGCCCTTTAAGATCGGCATGATCGGGGGGCTCGGGCCCGCCGCCACCGTGGATCTTTACGACAAGATTACGAAAGCGACCCCCGCAAAGAACGACCAGGAACACATCCGCGTGGTGATTGAACAGAATCCTCAGATTCCGGATCGCACGAAGTGCCTCCTGGACAACGGCGAAGATCCGACGCTCGCGCTTTATAACTGCGCGAAGCGCCTTGAAAAAGACGGGTGTGATGCGCTCATCATCCCGTGCAATACGGCGCATGCATTTGCCCCCTACATGGAACGGCATCTCTCCATTCCCTTTATCAACATGCAGAAAGCCTGCATGGATGAAATCGAGGCAAAATTCGGCGAAAAAGCTCGCGTGGGGTTGTTGGCGACGACGGGTACCGTGAAGACCGGCATCTACTCGAAGAAAGCCGAAGCGATGGGGATTGCCATGTTCGTGCCGGATGCGGAGCATCAGGAACGCGTGATGGCGGCGATTTACGGTCCCAAGGGCGCGAAGGCCGGCTTTACGGACGGCGTCTGCCGCGATGATTTGGTGAGCGCCGCCGAATACATGGTGAAGACCTACGACTGTAACGTTCTCATCTTGGGCTGCACGGAACTGCCGCTCATTTTGGATGAAGGGGACATGGAAGTCGCGGGTAAGACCGTCTTCGTGATTGACCCGACGTCTGCGCTCGCGCGCCGTGTGGTGAAGACGGCCCTCGAAGCCAATAAGGAACGCGGGTTCTGATCGGCTTTCGTCAGGCTTTGAGAAAATGTCGGCCCGCTTTTTCCTCAGAGGGGGAAAAGCGGGCCGAACCGTATCCTGCGTTATGAGAGCGTCGCCTGGCGTACGGGCGCTGCGGCAAGAAGGCGGCTTGCGTCGGCAGCGGCCTTCGTGATGAGATCGACGTATCGGGGTTTGTCTGCCATGTCGCCTTCGCTCATCAGCGTGATGGCCGCAATGATGCGTCCGGTTTCGTCACGGATCGGAGCCCCGACGCAGCGGATGCCGTATTCGAGTTCTTCGTTGTCTTCGGACCAACCGCGTTCGCGTACTTTGTCAAGCGCCATGACGAGGCGCTCACGCGTCGCAATGGATTTATCCGTGCGGGCTTTGAGACCGGTGCGGGTGATGTAGCCCGCCAATTCGTCCGGCGTGAAGGCGCTCAGGAAAAGTTTGCCGCCTGAGGAGCAGTGCAGAGGCGCAAGTGCACCGATCTGACGGGAGAATCGGACGCCCGTGTCGGCGCGGTAGACGTGGTTGACATAGATGATGCTGTCGCCCGCGCGCATCGAGAGGTGAACGGCAAGCCCCGTTTTTTCAAAGAGCGACCGCATGATGTCGGCGGCTGCCGCCCGCACGGGGAGCGCCTTCATGACGCGGTTGCTGTACTCCAAAAACCGCAGACCGAGGTGCCAGGTGCCGTCTTCGCGGTGTTCCAAAAACCCAAAATCGGTTAAGGTCCAAAGCAGCCGATGCAGGCTCGAAGCATTGAGCCCCGTGGCTTTGGCGATTTCGTTGCTTGCGAGCGGCTGGTCGCTGCCCGCAATGACGTCGAGCGCGTGCGCAGCGCGCTCGAGAACTTGAACGTTTTTGCCGGAAGATTCGATGGTTACGTTCATGATGAGTGAGTTAACGTTGACTGTCGGAAAGGCGGTCTGCGACGATTTCCGCAATGTCGCGGATCGCGAAAGGCGTATCGGATTTGGTCTGCGCGGCGGCACTTGTGAGCATCGTCATGCAGTGCGGACAGGACGAGACGGCGGTTGCAGCCGCAGTGTCCCGCAGTTCTTTTAAGCGGATGACGTTGAGGCGCGCCGGACGATCCATGAAGATCTGGCCGCCGCCCGCGCCGCAACAATTCGTGGCTTCGCCGTGAGAAGCCGCTTCTTTGACGGGAACGCTGAGCGAGGCGAGGATGTCGCGCGGGGCTTCGGTAATGCCGTTCATGCGCGCGAGATAGCAGGGGTCGTGGTAAACGACGGCGTCTGCGTCGGCCGAAGTTATGGTGAGGCGTCCGGTCTTTAAGAGTTCCGCAATGAAACTCGTGTGATCGATGACGTCAAACTGACCGCCCTCAAACTGCGGATATTCGTTTTTGAGCGTATTAAAGCAGTGGGGACACGCGGCAAGCAGGCGCTTAAAGCGGTACTTCGAGAGATTTTCGATATTTTCCGCAGCGGCGGTTTGAAAGAGATACTCTTCACCGGCACGACGGGCAAAATCGCCGTGGCAGCGTTCTTCGGCCATGACGGCAAAACGGACGCCGGCGGCTTGGAGAATTTTCACCATGGCGCGGGCAATTTTCTGCGCCCGCTTGTCGTACGACGCAGAGCATCCCACCCAATAAAGAATGTCGTATTCAACGCCCGTTTGAGCCCGCGGCACGTTGAGGTCCTTCGCCCAGGCGAGGCGGCTCCCCGGATCCATGCCCCAGGGATTGCCGACGGACGCCGTGTTTTCGAGACTCCCCGCCAGACCATCGGGAAATTCGCCCTGTTCAAGCGCGAGGTGTCGGCGCATCGACACCACCATATCCGGAATCGGAATGTCGGCGGGGCAGACGCGGGTGCAGGCGCCGCAGGTGGTGCAGCTCCAAAGCGCGTCTTTGGGGATGATGCCGCCCACGAGCTCCCGGGAGTCACTCGGGTTGTTGAGTCGCGTTTTGAGTGCCGTGACGAGTTTCTTGGGATCCAGCGGCGTTCCGGCTTTCACCGCGGGGCAGACGCTGCGGCAGCGGCCGCATTCCGTGCAGCCGTCCATACGGGTACGGTCAACGGCGCTGAATTGTTCGAATTTGGAAATACCGAAGGATTCCTGTTCTTCAATCGCTTCAATTTTGGCGATGGCACCGGCGGGCGCCGTTTTTTTGCGGGCAACGGAAAGCGGGGTCTTAAAAAGATGCGAGTAGTACGTGAGGGGAAGCGCCGCAATAAAAGCGAGGGACGCCAAGCCGTGAATGACCCAGACAAAAATGTGGAGGGTTTTCAGAGATTCGGCGTCAAATCCCGAAAAAAGTTGCGACAGAAGGTTGCCGACCGGGGAGAAAGTTCGCCACGCCGGAGCGGTTGCCGCGAGACGCAGGGCTTCGGTGAAGAACCCCGTAAGAATGATGGCGGCTAAAGAAGCGAGCAGGTACGCAAAACGGGCGTTCGCCTCAACGCGCGGATCATGAAAAACGTAACGTCGGCAGGCGGCGAAAGCGAGTCCCAGGAGGACGGCGGCACCGGCCACGTCGAGAATGAGCTTATAGGTGAGGTAAATCCGCCCCCTGAGAAATTGTTCGCCGAAGAGATAGTGTCCGACGTCCCAATCGAGTGTTGCGGTTGCCGTGCCTAAAAAAAGGAGAATGAAGCCCCAAAAGAGCGCGGCGTGCATTTTGCCTGCGCCGGTCTGACGCACTTTCGACTGACCGAAAACTTCCGAGAGGAAGCCGGACCAGGAAAAAGGCGAAACGGGAGTGGTTTCGGATGCGGCCGCCTTGTGATTGCGCAGCACGCGGATGACGCCGGCCGCGCAAACGGCGACGGTGATGAGCGCCAGAACATAGACGCCGATTTCTGCCCAGAAGGGGACGTTCCAAAAGCCGGGGCGAACCGGAACGGTTTCGTACATAGTGAGAATCGTGAGACAAGAAGGTTGACGGCGAAAAGACGGTCTCTTTTTATGTTTTACACCGAAAGAATGTCGCCGGAATCAATGCGGCGCGATTGTAACGCACACGAGCGCGCGTTCGCGCAGTTTCTGATTACGATTTTTGCGCCCAATGAGCGGCGGTATCCGCGCAGTCGGCAGGAAAAAGCGGCCCGTGGAAAATGAATCCCGAAAAAAGCTGTACGAGCAAAGCGCCGGCGTCGAGCCGTTCCACGACATCATTTTCAGAGAGAATGCCGCCCGAAGCGATGAGAGGAAGCGCTCCGTCCAAATGCTCGGCAGCCGTCCGAAGCGCCGAAAGTGCTCGTTCTTTGAGGGGAGCGCCCGAGAGACGGGTGCCGGCGGGTAGGGGCGTGGGGCCCAGGGCGCCGAGTTGGGTGGAGCCGGTCAAAACGAGAGCGTCAACGGTGTCGGCAGCGATGTCGAGCAGCTTTAAAAAAACAACATCCTCCAGGTCGGGGGAGAGCTTCAGGGCAACGGGGCAGTGCTTTTCCTGAAAGACCGGTGTGAGCGTCGTGAGGTGATCCGTGATGTCGGCGGCCGAAAGACCGTCGGTGTTGAGCGTCAGATAATCGGCTGATCGGGCGGCTTGGATCACCGTATCCGGCGTCAGGTCGCTCAAGGGAAGGTTGATGCCCAGAATACCGCCCCGGAGTTTGTAGGCTTGTGCGCTTTTTAAATTTTCTTCGACGGCAGTCAGGCCGATGCCGTCGGGGTGTCCGATTTCAGTAACGGCTTCATCTTTATTAAAGCGCCGGATGCGGTGCCGCGGTTCCGAACGGTGACCTTTCGGAAAGACCGTGCCGACTTCCACGTGACCGAATCCGAAAGAACCGAGTGCGCTCACGGCCGTTCCTTCCGTGTCAAAACCGGCCGCGAGTCCGATGCGGTTGGGAAAACGAAGTCCCATCACCGTGACCGGATCTTCCGCGGGGACCCGGGTAATGTCGGCGGTGTAACCGAGCGTCGTTGCCCAATCGAGATGCCGGACCGTGAGTTTTCGGGCGGTTTCGGGCGTTAGGTGCGGGAGTATCGCCAGGGCGGTTTGGGTAAGAAAAGACATGATGAAAAGCGTTGAACCTAAACAAGAAACAAAATTTTAGCAGACGTTTAACGGCCCCTGAATGTTGAAATTATTGAAATCAAGAGATCGTTTTCAGGGGAGTCGTTTGCCGTCTCGGAAAATTTTCAGACCATAAAATTTGACATCTGTAAAAAGGGTGCGTAATATACGCAGTCTCGCTGATGAGCAGCGAAACAAAAACGGATCGCGGGGTGGAGCAGTCCGGTAGCTCGTCGGGCTCATAACCCGAAGGTCG
>OIWS01000579.1_pt1 | contig 46188 bp, 46 predicted proteins | sample 1587611 | NCBI WGS metagenome assembly OIWS01 (sample SAMEA3888919, study PRJEB22519) | human gut metagenome | biome: human gut; feature: human-associated habitat; material: faeces | place: Denmark | collected 2010 | reverse complement strand
AGTACTTCTTGCCGACTTCCATAACGACGTCGGAGAACATCTGGATGAAGCGGCGGTAGGAGTCGTAAACGAAACGCTCGAACTTAGGATCGGGGTTGCCCTTGATCATGGCGGCGACGACGTCGTCATTCAGGCCGAGGTTCAGGATAGTGTCCATCATGCCGGGCATGGAGGCGCGGGCGCCGGAACGCACGGAGACGAGCATGGGGTTCTGGAGGTCGCCGAACTTCTTGCCGTTCATTTCCTCCATCTTTGCGACGTACTGCATGATCTCAGCCATGATCTCGTCGTTGATCTGACGGCCGTCCTCATAGTACTGGGTGCAGGCTTCGGTGGTGATGGTGAAGCCCTGGGGAACAGGCAGACCGATGTTGGTCATTTCGGCCAGGTTTGCACCCTTGCCGCCCAGCAGCTCACGCATGTTTGCGTTGCCTTCGGAAAACAGGTAAACGTATTTCTTGCTCATCTTTTTTATCCTTTCTATGGTAAATTAAGATTTCGCTGATAAATATGAATGCAGTATTCTGCACTCCTTAGGATATCACATAAAGCGCCATTTTTTCAATACATTTTAATCACAAATCTGTATTTATTATAGCCAATATTTTGTCTGAGATTTTCGCAAAACCACTAATATCCAATACTTCTCCGCGGATCCGCGGATCGTATCCGCATTCTGCGAGCGCCCGCTCGGCCTGATCCTTGGTGATTTCGCCCAACTGCGAGCTTATTGCGTTCACAAGCGTCTTGCGTCTCTGGTTGAAGGCGGCGCGGATTATGCGGAACATGAGCTTTTCATCTTTGACCTCGGCGGGGTGCTCCTCACGCCTTTTCAAACGGATGACGCTCGATGTCACCTTCGGCTGCGGAACGAAGCAGGACGGCGGCACATCGAACAGCAGCTCCGGTTCCTCGTACCACTGCACAAAGATGCCGAACGCACCGTAGTCCGCCGTGCCGGGCTTTGAGCAGATACGCCGCGCGACCTCGCGCTGGATCATGACCGTGATGCTCTCAAAGCAGCCGGCCTCGATAAGCGCCGTGAGGAGCGGAGAGGTAACATTATACGGCAGGTTTGCGCACACCACGGGGCGCAGCCCATTGAGCTTTTCCGCGACGAGCGCCGGGATATCCTGCTTGAGTATATCCCCATAGACCATCTCGACGTTTTTGCAGCCGATGAGCGTCTCGGCAAGGATAGGCTCGAGCGCGCGGTCAAGCTCTACGCACACTACCTTTCCCGCTCTCGCCGAAAGCTCGCGCGTGAGACAGCCGACGCCCGCGCCGATCTCCAGCACGCCCGTGTTCTCATTAAGCCCCGCGGACTCGGCGATGTCCTCCGGCACCCATGAGGCCGTGAGGAAGTTCTGCCCGAGCGACTTTGAAAAGCGGAAGCCGTGCCGCGCGAGCAGGTCATGTATATAATTGATGTCCGTCAGCAGATTCATTTCTTGTCCTTCAGTATTTTTTCAAAGGCCTGCCGGTGCGGGTCGTGTCCCGGCTCGCCGGTGATGAGGATATTTCCCCGGTAACGGTAGCCGCTGCTGCGCAGCAGCTTCTGCATGGGCTTATTGTTGCGGTGCGTGTCGATCCTGACATAGCGCCGCCCGTGGCTGCGCGTCAGCTCCTCAACACATTTGATAAGGTAGCCCGACATGCCGTTGCCGCGATACTCCTCGGCTATCGCGCTGCGGTGCATGACGCAGTAGGGTGCGTCGGAGCTCCACTTGCCGTCGGTGATGTCGGCATAGGTCGGCTCCTCGCGGTCGGAGAGCATGAAGAAGCCCGCAAGGTCGCCGCCGTGCATGAGCTTATACAGCTCGCCGCGCTCGATGTCGCCCTCGAAGGTCGCCCTGTCGGGGTAGTCGCCCTGCCACTGGTCGACGTTCAGCACCCTGAGCGACCTGCGCGCGTAGTCGACGATCTCCATAATACGGTCGACGTCCTCTTTTTCCGCCGGGACGCACTGAAGCTTTTCCGTGAGCTTTATGCGCCCGTCGCTGCGCTCTACGTCCTTCATAAGCTTTCTGTCCGTCTCGTCCTGCGGCTCGAATTTTTCGTACATATCCGGTCTTTTCTCCTTTGTTCTCTCAAGCTGCTGGCGGCGGCGCCACAGCTCTACGCGGCTGTGATCTCCGTTCAGCAGCACCTCCGGCACGGCGCGCCCTTCCCAGACCTCCGGGCGCGTATACTGCGGGTACTCCAGCAGCCCGTCCCAGTGGCTCTCGCCGGTGTAGCACTGCTCATCGGCAAGCACTCCCGGCACAAGGCGGCACACCGAATCGGCCACGGCCATCGCCGCGATCTCGCCGCCGGTGAGGACAAAGTCGCCAAGGGATATCTCCTCATCGACGCACTCCTCGATGAAGCGCTCGTCCACACCCTCATAGTGCCCGCAGACGAGTACAAGATGATCGTAATCGCGCTTGAGGCGCTTTGCCGTCTCCTGCGTGTAGGGCTTGCCCTGCGGTGACATGTATATCACGCGGCGGCGCATCCCCTCCGTCTGTGCCTTTATCGCGTCAAGGCAGCTCTTGAGCGGCTGCGCCATCATCACACAGCCGAAGCCGCCGCCGTAGGGGTAGTCGTCCACTTGATTCTGCTTGTTCTCGGTATAGTCGCGTATCTGCACGCAGTTTATTTCAACTATGCCCTTCTTCGCCGCGCGGCCTATGATGCTCTCATGAAGCACCGCATCGACCGTCGCGGGGAAAAGCGTCATTATATCTATGCGCATTGCCTTACATTCCCTCGATAAGCCTCACGGTTATGACGCCGTTCTCAGCGTCCGTCGCCAGTACGAACTCCGGCACGGCGGGGATCAGGTGCTCCGTCTCCCCTTTCACGACATACACATTTGACGCCGGGCGCTCCATTATCTCGACCAGCTCGCCTATCTCGTTCCCATCCTCGTCCACTACACGCGCGCCGAGGATATCCTGAAGGAAGAACGCCCCGTGCGGCAGCGCCGCGTCCTCGCGGCGGACTGTTACCTCGCGACCCTTGAGCGCCATCGCGGCGTTTATATCGTCAATGCCCTCAAGCTTTGCTATTACGAAGTCCTTATGCGTCCTTGCGGAGACGACCTTCATCTCCCGCTCGCCGAGGTATATGCGCTTGAAGCTCCGGAAGAACTTCGGCGAATCCAGCCAGACCTCTATCTTCACCTCGCCCGCGACGCCGTGCGTGTTCACGATGCGTCCCGCGTCGATAAATTCACGTTTTTCCATATCTCAAATGCGCCGCGCGTCCCGCGCCGCTCCTCCGTTGAGTTGTTAACTATAGTATTATACCATGCGCCGCCGCCTTTGCCAACAAAATCTTGCGCAAAAGGCCGTCTTGTATATGACATGTGTTAGGCAGTCGGTGGTAATAGTCTGTCTTGATAAGGCTGCAAATTTCTGCTATAATAATAAATTAAGACTAACAATCATCCCCGGCGTGTGCCGGGGTAAAGGACGGATAAATGGGACTTTCTGCAAAACTTGTCAGGTCGCAGCTCAATTTCTTCAAGCCCTTTGTCGCCTCATGCTCGCTTGAGGTGACGCGCAAGGGGCAGGACAAGCTCGGCGAGCTTATGGAGGTCATCCACCGCCACAACGTCATCGTGAAGGATCACCCCTTTGAGGGCTTCGAGGGCGCGTGGATAATCCCCAAGGAGGAGCGGCGCTCCGGCGTCGTTCTGTATCTGCACGGCGGCGGCTATACCTGCGGCGACCTTGAATATGCCAAGGGCTTCGGCTCGACGCTCGCGGCGGAGTGCGGAGTGCGCGTGTTCTGCGCGGCCTACCGCCTCGCGCCCGAATCGCCCTACCCCGCCGCGGTGGACGACGCGGAGGAGAGCTACCGCTATCTGCTGTCCAAGGGCTACACGCCGGGTCAGATATGCCTGTGCGGCGAGAGCGCCGGCGGCGGACTCATCTACGCGCTGTGCCTGCGCCTGAAGTCAAAGGGCATGACGCTGCCCTGCGGCATCATTGCCATCTCGCCGTGGACGGATCTCACCTGCTCGGGCGAAAGCTATGCAGTGAACCGCGACAATGACCCCTCGCTCACTGAGGAGCTGCTGAATTTCTACTCGGGGTGCTACACCGGCGGCGTGACGCCGAAGGACGCACCGGAGGTATCGCCGCTCTTCGGCGACCTCACGGGTCTGCCGCCGTCGCTTATCTTCGTCGGCGGGGATGAGATACTGCTGGACGATTCGCGCAGGATGCACGAAAGGCTGCTGGAGGCCGGGTGCTCAAGCCAGATGATCATAGCGCCCGAGCGCTGGCACGCCTATGTGCTCTATATGCTCAATGAGAACATGTCTGACTTTGAGGATATGAACAAGTTCCTCACAAAGGTCATGGCCGCGGAGCAGAAGCAGAAGTGGCTGCGGCTGGATAACGCAGCAAAGATATACCCCGCCGCGCGGCGCAAGAAGTGGAGCAATGTCTTTCGCCTGTCCGCAACACTCACGGAACCGGTCGACAAGGAGGTGCTGCGCACGGCGCTCGACGTCACGCTGCGCCGCTTCCCGTCCATCGGCGTGCGGCTGCGGCGCGGGCTGTTCTGGTTCTACCTCGAGCGCGTACCGGAGGTCCCGGAGATACAGAGCGAGCAGGCCTACCCCCTCGCGCACATGTCCCATAAGGAGATGAGACAGTGCGCTTTCCGCGTAATCGCCTATAAGAACCGCATAGCCGTGGAGATATTCCACGCGCTCACCGACGGCACGGGCGGGATGATATTCCTCAAGACCCTCGTTGCCGAGTACCTGACGCGCAAATACGGCATCAGCATCCCGGCGGAAAACGGCGTGCTCGGCAGGCTCGAAGAGCCGTCGCCCGAGGAACTGGAGGACAGCTTCCTCAAGAACTGCGGCCCCTACGCCGCAAGCCGCAAGGAGGCCAACGCCTACACGCTCAAGGGCGAGACGGAGCCGGACGGCTTTGTGCACCTGACGACCTTTATGCTCGATTCCGACGCCGTGCGCAAAACGGCGCATGAGTATAACGCGACGGTCACGGAGTTTCTGACGGCGGCGATGATGCAGGCGATACTCCGCCTACAGGCCGAGCAGGTGCCGTTCCGCCGGCTGCGCAAGCCCGTCAAGGTGCTTGTACCGGTCAATCTGCGCAGCCTGTTCCCGAGCAAGACCATGCGCAACTTTGCGCTCTATGTAACGCCTGAGATAGATCCCAAGCTCGGCGAATACAGCTTTGCGGAGATATGCAACAATGTCCATCACCGCATGGGCATGGAGGTCACGGCAAAGCAGATGAGCACCAAGATCGCCACGAACGTCAACAGCGAGAAGTCGCCGATACTCAAGGTGATGCCGCTGGTGGTAAAGAACGCGGCAATGAAGGCGGTGTTCGATGCGGTGGGCGAATGCAAGTCCTGCCTGTGCATGTCGAACCTCGGCCTTGTGAAGCTGCCGGAGGTCATGCAGCAGTATGTTACGCGCATGGACTTCATCATAGGCGTGCCGTCAAGGACGGCGTACAACTGCGCGCTGCTGTCCTACGGCGGGACGATATACCTCAATCTCGTGCGCTCGATCATCGAGCCGGAGCTTGAGATGCACTTCTATAAGGTGCTGCGCGAGCTTGGCGTTCACGTCAAGGTCGAGAGCAACGAACGCTGACGCGCGGAAAGGAATGAGAGATAGATGTACTGTATAAAATGCGGAGTCGAGCTGGCTGACAGCGAGAAGAAATGCCCCCTGTGCGGGACTGTTGTTTTTAACCCGGAGCTGAGCCGCCCGGACGGTGAGCCGCAATATCCGCGCATGCCTGCGACGCAGCCGGAAAAGGTGAACCACTCGGGTATAATGTTCGTCGTGACGATGCTGTTCCTGCTGCCGATAGTCACCACGCTCCTGTGTGACTGGCAGATAAATGGGAAGATAATCTGGTCGGGCTACGCTGTCGGCGCGGTCGTGCTGCTCTATACGCTCGTAGTCCTGCCGCTCTGGTTCCGGCACCCGAACCCCGTCATCTTCATCCCGGTGGACTTTGCGATGACGGCGCTTTACCTGCTGTATATAAACTGCGCGACCGGCGGGCACTGGTTTTTGAGCTTCGCCCTGCCCGTGACGGCGGCGGCCGGGCTCATCCTCACCGCGGCGGTCACGCTGCTCAAGTACGTGCGCAAGGGCTACCTGTTCATCTTCGGCGGGACGATAATCCTCTCGGGCGCTTACACGGTGCTGGTGGAGTTCCTGCTGAACCTGAACTTCCATGTGCACGATGAGTTTATCTGGTCGTTCTATCCGTTCTCGGTGAGCTTCATCCTCGGCGTAATGCTGATAGTCATCGGCATATGCCGCCCGCTCAGAGAATCGCTGCATAAAAAATTCTTCCTGTAAATTAAAATTATAAAATGAGGCGATCAACATGAAAGAAATCAAAAACCCCAAAAGACCGCTTGTATACTATGCCGTCGTCGCCATGCTGGCGGTGCTGCTGTTTAATCTCCTCGCCGTGCCCGCGATGGCGAACGCGGCTGTCAAAGAGGTCGACTACGGCACCTTCATGGACATGACCGAAAAGGGAGATATAGGCAAGGTCGAGATCGAGAGCAACCAGATCATCTTCACCGACAAGTCCGGGCAGAGCTTCTATAAGACCGGCCTGATGGACGACCCCGACCGCACCGAGCGCCTGTATAAAGCCGGGGCGGAGTTCTCCAGCGAGATCGTCGAGCAGACCTCCCCGCTCCTGAGCTTCGTGCTGACATGGGTGCTGCCTATACTTATCTTCGTCTGGATCGGCGACGTGATGAGCAAGAAGATGATGAACGGCGGGCCGAACTCCCTGATGTTCAACATGGGCGGCTCGAGCGCGAAGGTCTATGTCAAGTCTGCCGACGGCATAAGGTTTGACGACGTCGCCGGTGAGGAGGAAGCCAAGGAGAACCTCACCGAGATCGTCGAATACCTGCATAACCCCGAAAAGTACCGCGAGGTCGGCGCGAACATGCCCAAAGGCGTGCTGCTCGTAGGCCCTCCGGGAACCGGTAAGACGATGCTGGCAAAGGCCGTTGCGGGTGAAGCGAACGTGCCGTTCTTCTCCATGTCGGGCTCCGAGTTTGTGGAGATGTTCGTCGGCATGGGCGCGAGCAAGGTGCGCGACCTCTTCAAGCAGGCCAAGGAAAAGGCGCCCTGCATCGTGTTCATCGACGAGATAGACGCGATAGGCAAGAAGCGTCAGGGCAACGTCATGGGCAATGACGAGCGTGAGCAGACCCTCAACCAGCTGCTGACCGAAATGGACGGCTTCGAGGGCAACAACGGCGTTATCATCCTCGCTGCGACGAACCAGCCCGACGCCCTCGACCCGGCGCTGACGCGTCCCGGCCGTTTCGACCGCCGCGTACCGGTCGAGCTGCCCGACCTCAAGGGCAGAGAGGAGATACTCAAGGTCCACGCGAAGAAGATAAAGCTCGCTGACAATGTCGACTTCAACAAGATCGCGCGTATGGCCTCCGGCGCTTCCGGCGCGGAGCTTGCAAACATTGTGAACGAAGCGGCGCTGCGCGCGGTCAGGAACGGGCGCAAGATAGTCGAAGAGGCTGACCTTGAGGAGAGCATCGAGGTCGTCATCGCGGGCTACCAGAAGAAGAACGCGATACTCACCGACCACGAAAAGCACATCGTCGCCTACCATGAGATAGGCCACGCGCTCGTCGCGGCAAAGCAGACTAACTCCGCCCCCGTGCAGAAGATAACCATCGTGCCGAGAACCTCCGGCGCGCTCGGCTACACGATGCAGGTCGACGAAGGCAACCACTATCTTATGACGAAGGACGAGCTTATAAACAAGATCGCGACTCTCACCGGCGGCCGCGCGGCGGAGGAGCTCATCTTCGGCTCCATTACGACCGGCGCATCGAACGACATTGAGCAGGCCACGAAGCTTGCCCGCGCGATGATAACCCGCTACGGTATGAGCGAGGAGTTTGACATGGTCGCGCTCGAAACGGTGACGAACCAGTACCTCGGCGGGGATACCTCGCTTGCCTGCTCCGCAGACACCCAGCGTGAGATCGACCGCAAGGTCGTGGAGCTGGTAAAGAGCCAGCACGAAAAGGCGCTGAAGATCCTCACCGACAACCGCGAAAAGCTCGACGAGCTTGCAAAGCACCTCTACGAGAAAGAGACCATCACCGGCGAGGAGTTCATGAGCATCCTCAACGGCTGATAATAATACACACGGAAAACGGACGTACCTTACTTGGTACGTCCGTTTTGCATATCAAAGGTTTCACCGCTTCTGCGCTTTGATGAGGTTCTGATAGAAGCTCACCGCGCCGGGCAGGCAGTTGTATTCGATGTTCTCGTTCAGACCGTGCATGCCCTTCATCTGCTCGGGGCCGTAGATAACGGGCGCGAAGCGGATGCAGCTCGGGCATATCGGCTGATAGAACTGCGCGTCGGTCGCGCCGGTCATTACATAGGGGCTGACAGGCAGGCCGGGGAAGGTCTCGCCGATGACCTTTTCGACGAGCTTAAACGCCTCGCCGTTTATGTCGACAGGCTCGGTATAGTCGTTGGAGTGGACGATCTCGGTCTCAAGGCCGTGCTTTGCGGCAAGGGCTTTGATAATTTCAAGGCTCTCCTTTTCACCCTGATGCGGGATGAAGCGCATGTTTGCGCCGAGCGTCGCCTCCTGCGGTAGGACGTTATATGCATCGGAACCTGACTGCATGGTGAAGGCTATCGTCGTCTGGAGCATCGCGCCGGCCTGCGCGCTTATCTTGCCGAGGACGGGCTTCATTATCGGGGCGAAGAGCCAGAGGTTCCCCATGACGAGCTTGAGTCCGAACGGAGCGTAGGGCGCAAGGCGCGCGAACATCGCGCTCACCTCGGGCAGGAACTTTCTCTTAAAGGGCGTGTGCGTCTCGACCTCGTTCACGAACGCCGCAAGGCGCGCGATAGGCGTGTTCTTCGCCGGGGCGCTGGCGTGCCCGCCGGTGGAGCGCGCGGTGAATTTCACATCGGCCTTGCCTTTCTCGAACACGCCGACCATTGCAAAGTTCCCCTTTATGCCGCCGATGGGCTCGGAGATTATGCCGCCGCCCTCGTCGCAGACTATAAACAGCTCCACGCCGCGGCGCTTGAGCTCCTCAACGATCTTCGGCGCGCCGTCGCCTGCCCACTCCTCGGTGCAGGAGGAGGCAAGGTACACGTCGCAATCGGGGGTATAGCCCTCGCGCAGCAGCTCTTCTACCGCCTCAAAGAAAGCCATGACCGAGCACTTGGTGTCGGATGCGCCGCGCCCCCAGACCTTGCCGTCAGCAATGTCGCCGGAAAACGGCTCGTGCAGCCACTCGCCCTCAGCAGGGACAACGTCCTGATGGCTCATAAGGAGGATGGGCTTTTCACTGCTTTTGCCTTTCCAGTAATACAGGAGGTTGCCGTCAATGACGGTGCGCTCGAGCTTTTCATGCACCAGCGGGAACAGCTCTTCAAGTACCTTATGAAAGCCGAGGAACTTCTCTTCCTCGTGGACATTCGCGTGAGAGGTCGTGTCGTATTGGATCATCTTCGAGAGCTTCTGCGCAAGTAGCATCGCCCTGGCGTCTGCCTCCGGGGCGGCGTAATCAGAGCGCTTGTTCGGCATGAGCAGTGTGCGCACAACGGCGATGAGCAGGAGCAGCACCAGCAGCGCCGGTATCAGCAGAAGATATTTCATGTCCTCGCCCCTTTCTTATAAAGCATGTATGCAATGCCGATGGCCATCGCGCCCGACGGTATTATCATAAAGCTCGTCGACGCGGTGAGCGACGGGACGAATACGAACAGCATGCTCATGATAAACAGCGGCGCCGCAGCGATCTTCATATTGCCGCGGAAATATTTATACGCCATCGCGCCGAAGAGCGCGGGGACGACGTTTTCAAACGCGGGCTGGAGCGCTGGGCTCTGGAGCACCGGCTGCAGCGGCACGAGCAGCAGCACGCCGAGCGCGAGCACCACTATCGTCACAAGTGATGAGGTTGCGATGGAGAGCGTGGAGATGATCTCATTCTCGGGCGTACCGGTCTTTGCGCCGACGATATCGCGCGCGTTGACAGCGCAGGGTATCTTCATATTTATGAGGTTGCCGGTAATAAATGCGAGGTAGCCGCCGCCCGCGCCGAGCATCGGCGTGTAGACAAGGAACTCCACAACGCTGCTCACCGTCCACACAAGGCCGACAGAGATAAAAGCCTTGGCCGCCGCGCCGAGGTCGGGCATTGCGCCGAGGTACGCGCCGATGAGAAACGGCGCGCCGACGAGCATTACAAGAACGATAACGGAGCTCACGCGCCCGATGGTATGTGTGCGGGAATTGTAGCGCTCAAAGTAATTTTTATCCATATCCGCACCTCCTTAAAGCTTTATGAGCACGGCAGCCGCCATGCCGATGAGCATGCTGCCGGCAACGGAGAAGCTGTCGACCCAGCCCTGCTTTTTCTTTTCCGCAAGGTAGACGAACAGCGCCATCACAGCGCCCGAGACGACGGCGACGATAAGCGGCATGACATTACCGGTGAAGGTGAACAGGCCGTTTCCGGAGACGATGGTGCCGATATAGCTGCCTATGTACGCCGAGACAAGGCCGATGAACATCGCGGTCATGGCGATATCGCCGAAGCCCGCGCCGCCGGTGCCGGTCTTCTTGCCGCTGCCGAGACGGCCGAGATAGCGCTTGTTGAAGAACACCGACAGAACCATCCCCCACATGATGCACACGCTCATCAGGAGCGCAATGGTGGAAAAGGCCTGCGCGGTCATGTCCGCCGCAGAGAGCCCGCCTATGCCGACGGCCTCTGCCGCCGCCTGCGCGACCTGCGTTTCATAATGCAGTGCGCCGATGACGGACAGGCGCAGCCACGGCCACGGTGTGCCGAGGCTTCCGGAGAGCGCGATGACGCCCAGAAGGATGCCGACGCTCGGCAGGACGGAGAATGTGGCGCTGGAGGTGATCGCGCGCTTGAGCTTCACCGGGTCCATACCCATGGCGATACCGGCGCGGTAGGCGCGGCCCATGAACACGATGCACACAGCGGCGACAAAGGCGATTATCCCGCCGCAGATGGCATACATCGGAGCGCTGTTGAGCAGCGAAAGAATACCCATATGCTATCCCTTCCTCTTTTATATAAGATTGACTTAATAATATCACTGCCGTGCTCCGGTGTCAAAAAGTCTTTTGCTTGCGCGGGCATATGGTTCTGTGTTAGAATATTTATATAAAGAATAGAAAGAGTACGCACAGATGACGCAGACGGAAAAACAGAAGATGATGCTCACAGCCCCGGTCGAGGGGCTTATTTGCCGCATGGCCGTGCCGACGATAATAAGCATGCTCATAACGGCGCTGTACAATATGGCCGATACCTACTTTGTCGGAAAGCTCGGCTCCAACGCCGCGACGGGCGCGGTGGGCGTCGCGCTGCCGCTGATGGCGATCATTCAAGCGACGGGCTTTTTCTTCGGGCACGGCTCGGGCAATTCCATCTCCCGGCACCTCGGCGCGGGAGACGTGGAGGACGCGGAGACGCTGGCCGTCTGCGGCTTTGCAGGCGCCATCGGTGCGGGGCTTATAATATGCGTCCTCGGCCAGCTGTTCCTCGAACCTCTCTCCCTGCTCCTCGGCTCGACGGCGACGATACTGCCATATGCCAAAGAATACATGCGGTATATACTTTTTGCCGCACCGTATATGACGGCGGCGCTCGTGCTCAATAACCAACTCCGTCTTCAGGGCAACGCAAATTTTGCCATGATCGGCATCACCTCAGGCGCGGTGCTCAATGTTGCGCTCGACCCGCTGTTCATCTTCACCTTTGATATGGGTGTCGCGGGCGCCGCGGCGGCTACAGCGCTCAGCCAGCTCGTGAGCTTTGTGATACTGCTCTGGGCACTGAGACGCGCGGGCTGTGTGCCGCTCCGGTTCAGATACGTGCGCTGCATGCCGTCCGTAATGGGGCAGATATTCGGCGGCGGTCTTCCCTCTTTGGTGCGGCAGGGGCTCGGCAGTCTCTCAGTTATGATGCTCAACCGCGCCGCCGGGCCTTACGGGGACGCGGCTATCGCTGCAATGTCGATTGTCGGGCGCATATGCCAGTTTGCAGGCTCGGCGGTGATAGGCTTCGGCCAGGGATTCCAGCCGGTCTGCGGCTTCAACTATGGCGCTGGCAAGCGTGAGCGCGTCGAAAAGGCGTTCTGGTTCGGCGTCAAGGTCGCGTCGGCCGTCCTGCTGGTGACAGCAGTCGTGGGCTTTGTACTCTCTGACAGGCTCATCGCCCTGTTCCGTCAGGGCGACGCCGAGGTCATCGCCATCGGCTCCTTCGCCCTGCGCTGCCAGTGCGTGACGCTCCCGCTCGTCGGCTGGGTGATAATGAACAACATGATGTTCCAGACCTGCGGCTACACCAGCCCCGCAAGTCTCCTCGCCGCCGCGCGGCAGGGCTTGTTCTTCATCCCCGCGGTCATGCTGCTGCCGCTGCCGCTCGGGCTGCTCGGCGTGCAGATAAGCCAGAGCGTCTCCGACCTGCTGGCTTTCGCCCTCGCGGTGTATATGTACAAAAAGTACGAGCCGCGTATGTGGGAAATGTACAAGGTATAGCTTTCACAAAGCCTTAATATAACAAACAGGAGGAAACTTAGATGAGAAAAAAATTAGTCGTCTATTTTTCCGCGAGCGGCGTCACCAAAAATGCCGCGGAGAAGCTCGCCAAAGCCGCGGGTGCGGATATCTTTGAGCTTAGACCCACTGTACCCTATACCCGCGCAGACCTCAACTGGATGGACAAGAACAGCCGCAGCAGCAAAGAAATGAACGATGCGGCTTCCCGTCCGGAGATCGCCGCGCTGCCGCAGGATATGAGCGGGTATGACACCGTCTTCATTGGCTTTCCGATCTGGTGGTACACTGCCCCGCGCATCATAGAGACGTTTCTTGACAGCTGCGATCTTTCCGGTAAGACCGCCGTCTGCTTCGCCACCTCCGGCGGGAGCACCGTTGCAAAGGCCGAGAAGGAGCTGAAGGCAAAGTACCCCGCCGTCATTTGGAAGTCCGGCAGGATGCTGAACTCTGCCTCTGACAGCGCCATCGCGGCCTTGCTCGGTCAGCTCTGAGACCCCGCGCACGGCACAATGCCCTGGTGCTCCATCCGTGTGCCGTTGATCGAATAATTGTCGCCTGACAGGCGACCAAACCCTCCTTCAGTTACGCTACAATGCAGACGTAAACAAACGAAGGAGGGTTTCTCATTATGACAGAATTGGTTTTTATTTTGGATCGCAGCGGCTCTATGTCAGGACTGGAGGCGGACACCATCGGCGGCTTCAACTCCATGATCGCAAAGCAGAAGAAAGAATCCGGCGAGGCGTTCGTCTCCACCGTGCTCTTCGACAATGAAAGCACAGTCATCCACGACCGTCTGCCGCTCGGCGAAGTTCCGCCCATGACGGAGAAGGAATATTTCACCCGCGGCTGCACAGCGCTGCTTGACGCTGTCGGCGGAGCCATCCATCACATCGGGAACATACACAAGTATGCCCGCCCGGAGGACGTACCGGAAAAGACGCTCTTCGTCATCACCACCGACGGTCAGGAAAATTCCAGCCGCCGCTACAACTATGAAACGGTGCGCCGCATGATCGATCACGAGAAGGAAAAGTACGGCTGGGAGTTTCTTTTCCTCGGCGCGAATATCGACGCGGCAAAGGAAGCTGCGCGCTTCGGGATTAGCTCTGACCGCGCGGTGACCTACAAGTGCGATGAAATCGGCACAGCGCTGAATTATGAGGTCATCGGCGAGACAGTCGCCTGCTTCTGCGCCTCCCGTCCCATCAGCGCTGACTGGAAAGACAGTATTGAGGAGGACGTACGCGAACGCGGCAGATAACGCAGAACATACGCGCTGCACCCCGCACTGCCGCATCAGTTGCGATAAATCCGTTTCCGTATCAATAATCAAGCGTGCCGCAATGTGTTTGCGGCACGCCCGTTTTTTATTCTTCCGATTTTTTCCAAGTACGCTCGCTGATTATATAGCGCGGGCGGTGCTTGGTCTCCATGTATATCTTCCCGATGTACTCGCCTATGATGCCGAGGCAGATAAGCTGCACACCGCTGACAAAGCAGACAATGCAGGTCATGCTTGCCCAGCCCGCGACGGCTTTGCCGCACAGCGCCGTGATGAGCGCCCAGAGGCAGCCGATAAAGCTTATTAGCGCAACAATGATGCCGAAGCCCGTGATGAACTGGAGCGGCTTTACCGAAAGGCTCGTGATGCCGTCGACCGCGAGGGCGATCATCTTCTTGAGCGGATAGTGGCTCTCGCCGGCGATGCGCTCGGCACGGGAATAGCTCACAGATGTGCTCTTGAAGCCGACGAGCGGTATCAGCCCGCGCAGGAAGAGGTTGACCTCCTTGAAGTTTGCAAACTCCTTGAGGACGCGCGCACTTATAAGGCGGTAGTCGGCATGGTTATAGACGACCTCCGCGCCCATCATTGCAAGGAACTTATAGAAGCTCTGCGCGGTGAAGCGCTTGAAGAAGGTGTCTGTCTCGCGGCTGGAGCGCACGCCGTAGACGACCTCACAGCCATCGAGATAAGCATCGACCATCGCGTCCATCGCGTTTATGTCGTCCTGCCCGTCGCAGTCAATGGAGATCGTGATATCGCACTTGTCCTTCGCCTCCATGAGTCCGGCAAGGACGGCGTTCTGGTGCCCGCGGTTGCGGCTCTGGCTGATGCCGATATAATGCTCGTCCGTCTTCGAGAGCTCCTGGATGATGCTCCATGTGTTGTCCTTGCTGCCGTCGTTTACGAAAAGCACACGGCTGTCGGAGCTGATCTTGCTCGCTGCGGCAAGGGAGTTGAGCTTTTCGAGGAACATAGGCGCGGTTATCGGGAGAACCTCCTGCTCGTTATAACATGGAATAACGATGAATAGTCTTGGTGTCATGCTGACCTCCTTGATGTTTCACTGCCGCCCAGTGCAAAGGCGGCCAATATTATGATGACGGGAATTATCGAGTAATGGTACCGGCTTGAGACCTCGACCAGCATATGTGCCAGCGTGAGCCCCAGCATATACAGCGGCGGCAGCAGGCACGCGCTCAGCCGCGAGCTGTGCCGGAGCACAAATATGCCGCGGATCGCCAGCAGCATGCAGCCGTAATAGAATACATTGCATATCACCATGCACAGCTTGACGAACAGCTCTGTCCGGGTAAAGCGGTATGTGTAGCCGCCGAGCTCGTCATTGCCCATAAACGCTATGAGCTTTGAGGCGAAGAGCCGGCCGAAATCTATCCCCGAGGAGAGGCGCTCTTTCAGGTGCGGAAGCATCTCCTCCTGCGCCTCGCTCGTCGTCGCGCCGGGACGGCTCAGATAGGAGAACAGCAGATCCATGTCCTCTGCGCTCCACTGCCCCTGCGTCTCTTCATTAAAACCGACGTATATGTTATATACCGGGAAGGACGCGGGCTCCATGCCGAGCACGTTTTCAACGTGCCTGTCCCACAGCTCCCCCGTCGCTTTGTATATGCCGAGGAGCGCCACGAGGATAACGAGCCACATTTTCCATTGCGCGCCGTCTTTTATGTCGTGTCCGCGCAGGAACAGCAGCCAGAGCACGAGCGCGATAATAAGTATCGCCGAGATTGGGCGGACAATATTCACCGCGCGCAGCAGCACGCCGAGTGCCAACCCCCACAGCAGGCATACGCCAAGCCGCCGCGGCAGGCTCCCACGCTGCTGTTCAATAAGCACGATGAGGTAAAAGAACAGCAGGATAAGGCAGGTATACAGCGGCTCGGAGAACATGAGCGGATTGAGCATCATCTTTGACGGGCAGACTATCCACAGCAGATATGCCAGCGCCGCCGTCAGCGGTGACGCAAGGCGCAGGCATATGCTGTATATCAGCAGCCCGCTCAGGCAGGTGAGGATAACGTTTATAACAGCAGCGACCATGACGTGCTCGCCGAAAATTTTCAGAAAGGCGCTGAGAAATGTTGAACAGCCGAGGATGTGCGGGTACATGGCAATGTACCACGGGGCGTCAATCTCTCCGCCGGAAGCCAGCGCGCAGGCTGTCTGCCAATACGTTTCATAATCGCTGAACGGCTCGATGCGTACGGCGAGCACCCACGCAAGGTTCACCGCCGCGCACAGCAGCGTCAGCAGCAGCGCAGTCCTTTTTGTGTTTGCCGAAGCAAGCGCTCTGAGCTTGCCGCGTGTGCACAGACGGTACAGGATAAACGCCCACACGGCGCCCGCCAGCAGCGCTATCAGATATGAATGCTGCGTGAGCCCGTTCACTGCTGTCAGCAGCAGCGCCGCCGACATGATGAGCAGCAGGATGCCAAGCATTATTTTTCTGAAAATGTCTGACGCTCGTCCCATTTTTCCGGTATAACCGCCTGTCGTTCAATGTGATGTTATTATATTCCATTGGGCACATAACGTCAAGAAATTCGTCGGTTCCGGCATTCATCGCGCCATTGTATAAACTCCCAAAAGCTGCAAACAATATCACGGAAGACAATCTGAGCCAAAGGAGAAATATATATGAAAGCTACCGGAATAGTCCGCAGGATCGACGATTTGGGCCGTGTCGTGATCCCGAAGGAGATCCGCCGAACTATGCGTATCCGCGAGGGTGACCCGTTACAGATCACATTGACACCGTGGGAGCAGTTCTGCTTCGGCATGCTCGATCTGGCAAGACGGGAAGGGTGGGGATAGTACATAGTGAGCAAAGCATGGGGCTTGTGGACGGGCGCAAGGTATATATCTCGCGCATCGACGCTGCGACGAACACCATTGAGCTTGCACTCTGGGAGGAGCTTTTCAAGACAGAGGTCTGGGCGCGGAACTTCAACTGGCTCATTGACGAGCTGCGTGAGCCGATACGCGCGAGTGTGCGCGTGCGGCACACGAAATGGGAAAACCCGCCCTGCACCGCGACGGTGCAGGACGGACTTGTACACATCGTATGTGATGAACCCGTGCGCGCCCCGGCGGCGGGGCAGTCCGCCGTGCCGTACGATGGCGGCCGGCTCCTCGGCGGCGGGTTCATTGTGCACAGATAAAGATTTTCTCACAAAAAAGAAGTAACCCCTGACCGCTCGTCTCTTTTCTGCGATCAGGGGTTACTTCTGCGAATTCTTAGTATCTAACATCTTGGTTACCTCTCTTTCTTCAATTTTTCCGGCACCGCCTGTCACGGGACACTGTAGCTAAGCACTCATAAATTCCACTCTGGGATCTCTGAAGCGAGATAGGCTCTGTGCTTACTGTCCGCCAGCGTATTTCGATCTGCAGCGCCGACCCTGCTGCCTTTGGCACTCAGGGCTTTTCTTACCTGTACATCGGTATCACCCTTTCTGATGATAATATACCAAATCCCCGTCCCGCTTTCAAGAGCAATACTCCATGATTTTAAGCGCCGGTTTTTGTGCATGTATACATTTTTATCGTTTCTCCCTGCGAATATTATGTTTAATATTGACAAGCGCGGTCCATTTCAAATATAATAGGTGTGTTATGAGCCGTGCGGCGGTGCGGCGCACGGCAGATAAGGAGCCGCCTATGACCGAAAGCATAATTGAACTTGACGTACACGGTATGACGCTCTATCAGGCAAAGGTCGTGATAGACTCAAAGCTTCGCCGCAGCGCCGGTGCATACCGCATTCGCGTCATCCATGGCTATCACGGCGGCACTTCCCTGCGGGACGGAATACGCAAAGAGTACGCAAAGCACCCGAAGGTGCTCAGAATAGAGCTTGGGCTGAACCCCGGTGAGACAGACCTTGTCCTGCGGGAATTTTAACGTGACTATATAAACGCATTGGGCGTGCTGCAAGAATGCAGCACGCCCTTTCAGTTTTCTATTCCTTCTTTTCCTTGAGCAGTACGAACTTCTCCACTGGGAAGAGCACGGCCATCTGAAATGTCCCCGCGGCTGCCGCGGCTATCGTCGGCGCAAGCGCGCTCCACAGCTCCGCGCCGGTCGAGCGCAGCGCGTTCGCGATTACGCCTTGCAGCCACGTTGAGAACAGGATCAGACAGACCATCAGCGCCAGATACACCGCAAAGCACCACGCGGGTGCATCGGACTTGAAGGTCGTCTTTTTGTTCTGAATGTACCCGTAGATATTCGCGAGCAGGTTCGAGGCGAAGAACGGGAACACATAGCCCCAGTTGTCGTTCCCAGCGCCGACGACGGACGCGCTGAATATCCCGGTCAGGAAGCCCGGCAGCGGCGCTTTCCAATCGGCCAGCGCCCAGCACAGCAGGTTCACCAGAATGATCTGAAGTATGCCGGCGATCCCGCTCACGAGCAGGAACTTTATAAACTGCCACAGGGTCTTGCGCTCATGCTTGGGCGCATTTTTATTTTCGTCCATACGCTCTTCCTCCTCTGCCGGAATAAAATCAGCGCTTGATAAGCTTTTCGAGCATCGCCGCGTCTATTTGGTTCACGGTCACGAATTTCCCGTCATAGAACACCGCCCAGTTGTTGAACACACAGGGCAACGCCTTTGCCTTTTCAAGCGAATCGACAAGAATAAACTCTGCCGGTATGCCGTTTGAATCGCAGTGCTCCCGCAGCTTTTCAACTCGCTGCGGAATATACGGGCACTGGAGATCATAATAAACCGTCAGCCCCTTGGCGTCAACGGTCATTTGCTTCGCCCCTGCCGCAAAGCGCGGGATGCTGCCGTCGAAGGACAGCGCTAAAAGCTCATAGCCGTTGTCCGTCCTGTCCACCGCCGTGAAGCCGAACTTCTTCGCAAAGCTCTGGTCGGACAGCCACGCCTTCTGCTTCTCCGCGCCGAGCATACACACGCCCGACCTGCCGTGCGCGCGGGCATCCTCAATGCAGCTCTCCATCAATGTGCGTCCATAGCCATGCCCTTTGGGTTCGCCCTGCACCCAAAGGCAGTATATATAATAGAAGTTGTCGCCGACGACCGGCACCCATGCCGTCTCCAGCGGCGCATACTCGATGAACGCGCAGCCCTTGACATTCAGCTTGCGGAACACGTGCCCTTCGCTGAGGCGCTCTTTGAGCCACGCGCGCTTGGCCTCAATGCCGGGGTGTCCCTTCTTCGTGCGGATGATGCAGCACAGGTGTTCATCCCCGATATTCTCCGGAGCAAGGTCGATAAACTCAGCGTCCATATCCGTCCGGTTCCTTTCGTTATTTATAATTGCAGGATGCCGCTGACCTCATACAGCGACGGCAGCACGGCCCATGCCATGCGCCGCACCGCCTCTGACGGTGCTTTTATATCCGGCACACATATCACGTCTATCCCCGCGGCATACGCCGCATGAACTCCGGCCTCGCTGTCCTCCAGCACGAGGCAGTCCTCCGCGCGCTCCCCCGCTTTCTCGTGTGCTTTTAGAAAAACATCCGGCGCGGGCTTGCCGTGCTCGACCTCGGGGCCGAAGACCATATCGTCAAAGTACCCGTCCACGCCGTTTGCGCGCAGCACGCCCACGGCGCGGTCACGGACGCTGGAGGTAGCAAGGATGATGCGCACGCCGCGCGCTCTGAGCTTCTTCAAAAGCTCCTCGGCGCCGGGCTTCAGCGGTATGCCGCGGTCGAAATATACCTTTTCATTTGAAGTATAGAACTCCGCGCCCTCCTCAAGCGTTATGGGCATGTCGAAATCCGCTATAAACTGGTTCACGTTGTCGATAAGCGCCTTGCCGCTGTACCTTTCGGTGTACGCAGAGAGCGTCAGCTCATGCCCGTATTTGCGCACAAGGTCGCCGTATATCTTAAAGCAGGTGGACTCGGTGTCGATAAGCAGCCCGTCAAGATCGAATATAACAGCCTTCTTCATGTGTACCTCACCGTTTAAAAAACATTTTTCATAACGTGTCCGTTAAGATAGTCCCGGAAGCAGTTATACTCCGCCGCGCTCAGTTTCCCCGGGCGGGACATGACGACAAGCTCGTGCCCCTTATACCCCCGGTGATACGGCGGGTGTACATGCGCATACGGGTTTTCCGCGAAGCCGCTGCGCTCATAAAAGCCGCGGCGGCGGATGGATATATCGTCGACCGGCGGATCTATCTCGAGGATCACCTTTTTGTTCTCCGCTGCAAGTAGCTCAAGAACTTTGCCGCCGTATGCTTTATTCCGCATCTCCGACAGGATGCAGAGGTGCTCGGCATAAATGTAGCCGTCCCATTCCCAGTACAGCACCTCGCCCACGAAGGTCTCGCCGTCATAGGCCAGTGCAAAATGGTACTCACTGTCGCCGAGTATCGAAGCCTGAGACTTCGCCTCGCACTGCTCATGCAGCGGGAAGCTGTTTGCATACAGCTCCATGGCCTTTTTGTACATCTCATGCTGTGTGTCCGTAATGCGATCAAATCTCATTTTACGTTCCTCCATGGGGATGCTGTGCCACATATAATACCACAGCACGCTCCGCTGCGCCAGTAGCAGTTATAAACAAAGCGCTTGACAATCAGTACCAGCGATGCTATAATTTTGGTAAACGATCGTTTACCAAAATTATAAAGAAGCGAGGAATTACAATGAATAAAGAAACTTGCACAATAAGACTCGAACGCCCCGAAGAGCGGCATGAGGTAGAAAACCTCGTACGCGAGGCGTTCTGTAACGTCTACCGCCCCGGCTGTCTGGAGCATTACGTCCTGCATAAGCTCCGCGATGACCCGGATTTTGTCCCGGAGCTGGACTTCGTGATGGAAAAGGACGGGCAGCTCATCGGTCAGAACATATTCATACGCACCGTCATACACGCGGACGACGGCAGAGACGTCCCCATTATGACTATGGGGCCGATAGGCATCGCGCCCGAGTACAAGCGTCAGGGCTACGGCAAAATGCTGCTTGACTATTCGCTTGAAAAGGCGGCGGAGCTCGGCGTGGGTGCGCTGTGCTTCGAGGGCAACATAGACTTCTACGGCAAAAGCGGTTTCGACTATGCCAGCCGTTTCGGCATCCGCTACCACGGTCTGCCCGAGGGTGAGGACGCCTCTTTCTTCCTCTGCCGCGAGCTGATTCCCAGCTATCTCGACGGCATTACCGGCGAGTATGCCACCCCGCAGGGCTACTTCGTAGACGAAGCAGAAGCCGAGGAGTTTGATAAGCAGTTCACGCCGAAGGAAAAGCTGCGGCTTCCTGGACAGATATTCTGACGAGGACGGCTGCGGAGTAACACTGAGCGCGCATCAGAGCAACACAGGTCGAACTTGCTGTCTCATAGTCCCAAAAGGTGCAATAATACTTTTTCTGCTTATTTATAGCAATTTTTAGTCGCTTTTGTTCCGTTAAAGTTACTCTTTGGCGCTCTTAATTCCGCTGTTTCCGTGTGCTCCGGAGCTGTCTGTGGTAATCTATGTGGTCAAAAACGCTTCCCATCCGGTTTCCGGTGAACTTTCACCGGTGCCGGACAGGAAGCGTTTCTCGTTTCAGGTGGTCGTATTGTAACTCTGCGGGCAGGGTTATGCAAGTGGTTTCTGCGTAGGCAGCAGCTCACCACCTGCGGCGCAATAGACAAGGAAGAATGGGCATCAAGGCATTTATAAGTGAAACTCAACGGTCAAATCGCCATTTTATAAGTTATAACTGATAAAATTCAAAATTCGACAAGAAGTTTCAGATAAACTTGAGAAGCATATTGTGTCAGTGCTGTGCCGCTGGTATAATGGAGCTTACAACGAAAGCACTGAAGATATTACGAAAGATATCAAGCGCGCATGAAAATAATATGCGCAGCCCGACCCGGTCACTGAAAGCCGCCGACGGCGGCTTTTGAAAAGCGGTCGAGTTAGCGTAATTTAACCGGTATTGAACGGAGGATCATTGAAAATGGATATTGCTAAAATGAGGATATTGATTTATGGGGCGGGAGTGATCGGCTCGTTGTATGCGTCGCTGTTTTCTGAGGCCGGTATAGATACGACGGTATACGCCAGAGGACGACGGTTGGAAAGCTTGCGGCAGAATGGGCTGCAATACAAAAAGGACGGAAAGATTCAAACCGCAAATGTTAGGGTATTGGATGCGCTGGCAAACGATGACATCTACGACTTTATCTTCGTGCCTGTGCGGGAAAATCAGCTTCACAAAGTGCTGACGCAATTACGGGATAACCAAAGCCCATATATCGTGACGATGGTCAATTCCCTTGAGGACTATTGCCTATGGGAGCAGCTTTGCGGTGCAGGGCGAATCATCCCGGCGTTCCCCGGCGCAGGAGGCGGATTTGAGGACTGTGTTCTCCATGCGGCACTGACGCCAAGGCTCATTCAACCCACGACCTTCGGCATCCTTGACCCCGAGCAGGAGCCGCAGGCATGCGCGCTGAAAGCCTTGTTCCGGCATGCGAAGATCCCCTATCAGCAGGTAACGGATATGCATGCGTGGCAGCTTTGTCATCTTGGCATGGTCGTGCCGATTGCGGATGCCTATTACGAAACAGACGATCCTGCAAACGCAGGATCTGACAAGGCGGTCATGGAACATACCGCAAAAATGCTGCGGGAAAATTTCAGGACGCTGGCACGAGACGGCGTGCATCTGTCGCCCGCTAAAATGCAGATGTTTCGTTTTCTTCCGCTGCCCGTACTGAGACTCGCGCTGAAGATAACCTTTCAAAGCAGCTTCGGCGATGTGTTTATGTACCGCCATGCCATGAAAGCTCCGGATGAGATGCGGCGTCTGCACGAGCAGTTTTATGGGTATCTCTCCGGAATGGAATGCAGGAAAGAATAAAAGCTGTCTGAAGCATAGAAGGCTTTTGGCAGCGAAAGAGACGGCATCTGCTCTTGTGAACAGATGCCGTCTCTTTTTCTAATCGGCTTTTCTTTATAAGGGCAGCGCTTAAAAGACAAGCAGCCCGATATGATACACGGCACAGGCGATCAGCAGAGATGCGAGCGTGTAGAACACGCCGATCTTAGCAGTCCATTTGACCGAGTGGGTTTCTCTTGCGGTCGCGGCCAAGGCGCTGACGCAGGGCATATTGAAGCTTATCGCGAAGATGAAGGCCAGTCCCTCCGCCTTGGTAAAGTTGGCGGACAGTATCTGTGAAATGCCTGCGGCGGCGGTGCCGGAAACCTTGGCTCCGAAAGTGGAGCTGACAAGGCTGCCTCCGGTGCCGTAGAGAGTATTCAGCACACCAAGCAGTGACTCCTTGGAGATCGCCGACGCGCAGAATGCCAGGAATGCCTGCCATTTCAGGCCAAAGAACATAGTCACGGGTTCGATCAGCACGCCGAGCTTATAGAGGATGCTGTTTTCCGCGCTGCCGCCGAATCCGTAGGTCAGCACAAAGAACACGATAGACACCAGCGAGATTACACGCAGAGCGCGGAGGAAAATATCAAGGGTGCGCTGGAAGGTCACGTAGAGAATGTTGCGGAATGCGGGCTTATGGTAGGGCGGCAGCTCCATGATCAGTCCCACGCGCTCCTCTTTCGGTGCAAGGGAATTGCCGAGCACCTTGTAGACCACCCACATCATCAGGAACATGAACAGGAAAATCGACACCATGACGAGAAATCCGCCGGTGCTGCCGAACAGTGCAATAGCAATGGTGGGTACCACGGAAAGCGTCGCCGCGCAGGGCACTGCCCAGCTCATGGCTATGGCCAGCACGCGCTGCCCCCAGTTATCCACGACGCGCGTACCGGTAGTGCCCGCAATGGTGCAGCCAAGCCCCATGAAAAACGGCATGATGGTCTTGCCCTGCAAACCGACCTTGGACATGGTGTTGTCGAACAGAAACGAGATTCGGGCAAGGTAGCCGGTCTCCTCCATCAGGTTAAAGCCCAGCGAGATGCCGAGCACGAAGGACGCCATCATCAGTGCAAAATAAAGCACATTTATCAGCACATCGCAGATGAGGGAGATCAGCAGGGCGTGTACATGGATGTGCTCCATCCCCGTCCGCAGAACGCCGCTGAGTGGCGTCAGCACCGCCGATGCGATCCCCGAAACAACACCGGAGAAGATCATGGACAGCAGGAAAATCAGCAGAATGATGCCGAACGCCATCAGCTTCCCGCGAACCGGAGAAAGCGCCTTTCGGTCAAACTTGCCGAATGCGCGGCCGGCATCCTTTCCCGCTGTAATGACGCCATCCAGCAGATCATCTATGTAATCCATCTTTTCCTTTGCGGAGCTCATGGTATCTCCTGATATGACAGGCTTCTGTGCCAATGCATTTTCGATGCTTTCATAGAGTCCACGATAGTCCTTTTTTCGGATGGCCGACATGGGAACCACCGGGATCCCCAGCTTCCGAGACAGTGCATCCGTATCTATAGAAATGCCCTGTCCCTTTGCCACGTCCATCATATTGAGCACCAGCACAGCCGGGACCTTTGTACCCACGAAGTCGGCCAGCATATAAAGGCTGCGCTTCAGTTGGGAGGCATCCGCCATCACCAGCACCAAATCTGCATTTCCGGAGCTAATGTAGTCCCGTGTTATGACCTCCTCATCGGAACCGGCGGAGAGAGAGTAACTGCCCGGAAGGTCCGCCAGTATCATCCGCTGACCGTTCCATTTGCATTCGCCCTCTTTTTGATCTACCGTTTTTCCCGGCCAGTTGCCAACGTGCTGATGGGAGCCGGTCATCATATTGAAAATCGTCGACTTGCCGGAGTTGGGCTGTCCCAGCAGGGCAACGACCGGTGTCCCGTCGTCCTTCCTGTAAAACTGGCTGCTGCCATGATATCTGCAATTCTTGCTGGCTGCGTAGGCTTCACAACTGCTCATTGCTCAGCACCTCCCACCATGATTTTTTTGCTTTCTTCCCGCCCGATGGCGACCAGAGTATCTCTGGCAAAAAGCAGAACCGGCTGCTTCTTATAGTTCTGGCAAATTTCTACGGTGCTGCCGCAGAGCAAGCCCATCGAGGACAGACGGTTGACCAGGCGATTCTCTTCTTTGATCTCCATGATGCAATACCGTTTTCCCGGCTGCGCATCGGAAAGCGTAATTGTGTTCATATCTCGGCCTCCTGTTCCAAATAACGTTTGGTTAGAACTCTCTAATCGCGTATTATCATATCAGAAGTGCAGGCTCCGGTAAAATCCGTTTATATGATTTGAGCCCGTTTAGCAGCAAATGCTCCCCTGCTTCTTGCGATTTGGCGCGCCAACTGATAGAATGATGCCATGAATACACAAAACTACCATCTTTGCTTTCAAAAAGGAAATGAGGGACGACTGAACCTCTATGCATTAGCGCCGGGTATACGCATTTCGTTCAACGAGATTTACACGAGCAGTTGGGAAAAAGGAGACAGCTCCATTTTCGGAGAGCGAATGCTTATCCTGAATTTCTGCATCCACGGCCGATGTGATGTTTCCCTCGCGCAGAACAGGTACGCGATCGTCAAAGAAAGCCAAGTCTGTGTCAGCACTGTCCTTCCCACGAAGGACTTCTATTATCCCGGAAAGCTGTATGAGGGCATTCAGCTCTATTTGAATCTGGATATTCTGTATCGGACGGATGGCCAGAACCTGCTCTCCGGTTTGGGCGTCCCACCAGAACAAATCGTAGAAGTGTTCTGCGGAAAGGACGGCCTTTACCTGCACCAGATGAACGATGTGCTGAGCGCACTTGTCAGAGAAGCATGGGCGGGTAAGGATGACCCTGAGATCGGTGCGCTGCGATACCTTACTGTCCGCCTTTTGCATGAGCTGATGACCATGCCCGCCGAGAGCGAACCGGACACATACTTCACCCGGTCGCAGATTGCCATTGTAAAAGAGGCGGAAGCACTGATCCTCAGCGACCTGTCCCAGCGGGTCACCGCCAAAGAATTGGCCGACCGGTTCGGCGTCAGCGAGAGCAGCTTCAAGTTCTATGTGAAAGGCATCCTTGGTGACAGCTACCTGAACTATTTTCGGAAGAAGCGGATGGAGAAGGCGGCTGAACTGCTGGAATCCACCACGCTGAGGGTCATTGAGATTGCAAGTGCGGTGGGCTATGAGAATCAAGGGAAATTCGCCAAGGTCTTTGCCGAAACCTACGGTGTTTCTCCGTTGGAATTTCGACGGCTGTCCAAGTGATCAAACACGATCAAATCAAAAATCCTGCTGTGGATGTCTCCATAGCAGGATAAATTTATATTTCAAGGTGGTTGAATGCCGCCTGCAATGCCTCAATCCATGTGAGTCTTTTTTAGTTCTGACATTATGCCGTCTTTATCGCAAAGCCACGTGTAAGCTGAATTGCAGCTCTCGCAATGAGCAATCCCATTGAATCCGTTTGGTGAATGTTCATTGTCGGTTATACTTACGACATTCAACGGCGTCCCACATACCGGGCAGGCCCTGCTCTTCCTCACCTGTCGAGTGATTCTGTCTCTCTGCTCTGTTTCAAGCATCTCCAAAAAGCCCTGCCAGAGTGCTGTATTCGGCTCGTACTCTCCGCGGTCCTCAAAGTGACGCCGGATATCGTTGGCCGCAAGCGCAAGGAATTTGTCGTCCAGTAGCCGAATATGCCGCTTGATATAACCGGCAACCACTAACGGCATATAGGTATTCCTGCCAATCGCATACCGCATCGCAGAGAGCACGATCAAACGGAAGTCATTATCGCAGAGTGGGGCAAGAAGCCCCTGTGGGAATAGCAGGAACTCCTTGCCGTCCTTCATGGACACACGCAGTGGCTGCCGCTCCCTTGTCGCATGATTCAGCAGTCTGCTGGGCTGACTTTTTAGTTCGTCAATGGTGACCGACTCGCAGCCTTGAAACAGTTTTTCTTCATAGTTCATCGCTTTACCTCCGTTCGTTTTGCCTGAATGGTGTTCGCATTGTAGCTCTGAGCTCACGTAGGTTCAACTGTTTGTTTTTAGATCCTGCGGAATTAAAAATCGTGCGAATGTATTATTTTCTTGCTTGTTTCCATTGAATATGCTATCATAATAAACAACGCTGTCAAGTGTTGTAAGGCCTTGGCAGGATAGCCGTACAGACCGTATGCTCTGCCGAGAGGCAGAGCATTTTTATATCACCAGGAGGAAAACGTATGTCTGTGCAAAAGCTGGCATCAGCCTAGTGCCTGTCACTATTCTAAACACATATTACGTCAACGTCACTACGAATCATAATGGTGCATGTAACGTGGAGCATCAAATTTGAAGATATCACAGAAATCGGGTCAGTCGGAAGCTAATTTAAAAAATATATTGCTTGAGGTGAATTTATGGAAGTGAATCGGCTGGTTACTCACTATAAAGCGAATTATGAGCACAAAGTGTTTATGACCCGATTGTCCCACACTATGCAGAATGCATATATAATGTACATATATGACTATCCACACGAACTAAAAAACTTCTCGGATACCTTTTTGGCATACCTTCCATTCTACATTCGGAACTCTGACTATTTTGAGACTGTCAACGAAAATGAGGATGTTGATGCGCAACTTATAGCAAGGTCAAAAAACATGAGAAAGAACAGCAAAATTATTCCTCATCGTCGAATTGCGTCTGATGGTATTTATGGTGAATTGTTTCTTGACTTCTATCTACGTATTGTTAATGGCAGAAAAGCAGTTATAACTTATGCCAATAAACGTTCGTTTGATTCGAACTACGAGTCTACAGGCCCGGATAATATTGTTTATTTTTTGGACGAAAACGAGAAAATAAATATCTGTTTTTGCGAGGCAAAGTTTGTAACTGGTGCTGCGAAAGCGAAGAACAATTTGATTGAGGATATTGTTGGAAAGACTAATACGCCCGGAAAAACAGATGGAAAACCCGCACATATTAGCGTTGCATATCTAAATGATTATTTTCAGTTTATCGTGGAAAAAGGTAATGCAATTCAAGAGCCAGATAAAACTATATTTAAATCTTTTTTTACTGATTTAAATGCGCAGTTAGATGCCGGAAATGATTTTGTCTCCGTACTCATAGCACACAATATATGCGTTAATTTTATTTTCTTTGCAATATTTGATAGCAAGCAGAGACTTCCCGAAAAATTAGAACAACATTATAACGATATACACGAGCAATGCGAGCAAAGCATTAAATCCATTGGATTCACGAACTATAGAATCGAAATCGTATTTGTTCCTACAGAAAATTCGACAATGGACATTAAACGGGCTATGGAGAAATCTTATGAATAATACAGAATTTGTGTCTGCACTTAATGATTATTCTTTTAATGGTGAAAATGATAAGATTCTCAAAATCCTTAATGGGTTGTTTGATTCTGGTGAATATAAAGCATATTTGAATCTTGTATTTAATGCGATTTCACTAACACAAATGTATGGCTTCTTAGCTTACCTCGATGACAATGAAAAGGCTTCTTTTTTAGCTTGGGATAAAGTACGAAGTGATTCTTACGCTGGAAAAGTAATGCCATTCTACAATAGCGGACAACTTTCTTTGTTGTTAGAATTGGAAAAGTATCAGAAAATCTTTCTATCTGCTCCCACCTCTTTTGGAAAAACCAGCCTGCTTCTTGAATTTATAATTCAGCACCACGAATCCCTTGCTAATGTGTTGATTATTGTTCCTACAAACTCATTGCTCGAAGAACTATATATCAAACTCATACTCAACAACAGAACCTTTAAAATGAACTATTGCATATCTACTCAGCCATACTTCAGGCAAGGTTTACGAAATTTTCTAATTGTTACTCCAGAGAGGTTTCTTCTATTATACGAAGGATGTGACTTATCGTCTTTCAACATCATAATCATGGACGAAACCTATAAGATAGTTGATTCTAAAAATGAACACATTAGCGATTTTATTGAGGCACGGTCAGTTAGGTTCCGGAAAGTTGCCGACATAATTGGTCAAACCAACAACCGGCTAATTTTGCTATCTCCTTTTACATATGAGTTAACTGATTCTATGGAAAGATATCTAACGCGGCATGGAATCAAGAAAATCGACCGTAAAATAGAGTATGTGAACAAGAAGATTTATCAAATTGTTGACGCAGAATCGTTTAAGAATTATTTCAAAATCAAAGTTGTTGGTTACAAAAAATCAGCAAGCATCTCGAATAAAACCAATATTCTTCTTCGAGTTTTACAAGATGATAAAAACATAGTTTATGTATCACAATATGCGAAAGCCTATGAAATCGTCGAAACGTTAAGCTGGACGAGAAAAGTTAAAGTTACAGAGCGCTATTTGAAATTCATAGCCCATTTGGAAAAAACATATTCAATTGATGATACTTACGAATGGAAAATAATAAGTGCTCTAAAAAAAGGCGTGGGCATTTATATTTCGCCATTGCCTAGATATATCAAAAGGGAGATAATTAACCTTTTTGAAGATGACGTGATTGGAACTCTTATAGTTACGACTTCATTCACAGAAGGCGTGAACACAAGTGCAAGCAACTTGATTTTTACAAGTTTAATCAATGGCCCGACAACTAATAAATTGTCTGATATAGATATTCTAAATGTATCTGGACGGGCTGGTCGTTTCGCGCAAAATAGCATTGGCAAGGTATATTGTATCACAGCAGAGGTATATGAAAAAGTTACTCAATTACAACGGGAGGCACAAATAAAATTAGAGAATTACAACTATTGTATACAGGGACACAAACGAATCGATTATGAAATCGATATGATTGAAGATGTATATCTATCTGCAGCTGAAAAGGAGGAAAAAAACAAAACATTCGAAGAGGTACTGGCGTTAGGACTTACCACATCTGATATGCGTTTGTCATTGAACGTCTCAACAAGATGGAAAGTCGCTCTTTACAAATATTTTCAGCTGCATCCGGAGCAAGTAACAATTTCATATGAAAAAGCAAAAGATATTTTGGAAGCACAACCAAAAGCTATGATTGAATCTTTGAGTTATATTTTCAACATTCTTAGAGAGGCGTTCGGAGCAGCAGAAATAGATGGATTTTCATGTGAACCGTATGAAATCAAAGCTTTTGACTCTCAAAATAATTTTATCTGGGGAAGATTATATCGTGTATATTGCTCCGGTAGAATAGCCAACGTTATCTCTAGTAACAAGAAATTCATAACCGGGCGATACGAGAACTTCATAAGCGAACACGACCTTACACACATCACGGAAAAGCAGATGATGCAACGATATTTTAATGAAGCACAGCTTGGTTGGATATTACGATATTACAAATCCGATTTGACGCCAAACATTGATGCTTTCTATTCGGAGACTTTTAAATTTATTTCTTCTATCATTCAATACAAAATTCCTTTCTATACATCATTTTTTGTATCAATCTTAAAACTATTTCTTCAGAAAAACTCCTTAGGTACAGCATTAGACCTTTCGTGCTTGGATGCAAAGAAAATAACGTTGCTGTTTGAGGATGGCAGCATCTACGACGACTATTCAAAGCTTATTGATTACGGAATCCCAAATGATTTAGTTATGAAATTGCATGACAGACATATCACAACTGCAGAACTGCAAGAAAGTAAATATGACAAAGCAGAATTTGATGACTATGAGCAATTGCTTTTGAACGATTTCTTGTCAATTTTGTAATCGATTTGAACATAACAAAGTTCAAAAATTAGTGTTGTTCGCCAGAACATTGTTGCTGATTTTTCGATTCTCCTGTGGTATACTTATTAAACGTAGACCAACGATCCGGCGTCTGCCGGTGCTAATATGAGCTACGGCTCGGTCTATGAAAAATAAGCGAGCTGACCGAACGTCGGTCAAAGGAGGGCTTTATATGCAAAAGACGATTTGCGAATTATTCGCAGGTGTCGGCGGGTTCCGATTGGGATTCGACCGACTTGAGTCAGGCTGGGAAACCACATGGTTCTCACAGTGGGAACCTGGAGCAAGGACACAATGGGCACATGACTGTTATGTGCAGCACTTTGGAGATAGTCCGGATTTGAATAATGAATTTCATACCGGGGAAGACATCAGCACAATGGACAAGTATGCGATTCCAGACCACACACTTCTCGTAGGAGGTTTCCCCTGTCAAGACTATAGTGTGGCACACACATTGTCTTCTTCTCACGGTATTGAGGGTAAAAAAGGCGTCCTATGGTGGCAAATCAGAGACACGATCATAGCGAAGGATCCTCCCTTCTGTATCTTCGAGAATGTTGACAGATTACTTAAATCTCCCGCCAAGCAAAGAGGGCGTGACTTTGGTGTTATTCTCGCGTGTCTCGCAGAGGAAGGCTATAGCGTAGAATGGAGGATCGTAAACGCGGCACAATATGGTGCAGCACAGAGGCGTCGTAGAACGTTCATCTTCGCGTACAGAAACGACACAGTTTATGGGCAGAAGATGGCTGACGTGTCTGCTGATTCAATCATCAAAAAAGAAGGTCTTATGCCCAGAGCCTTTCCTATTCAAGATATGAGTCAAATAGCAGAGACCGTTATTGGCAATAATATCGTTGATGTGAGCGACAACTTTGCGTTCGCATTCGAAAATGCAGGTTATATGCACGATGGTAAGGTCTACACTTCTAAAATCATCGAGTTAGAAGAGGACCCAATCAAGCTCGGGTCGATTCTGCAAAGAGATGTTGATGAAAAATATTATATTCCCGGTGACAAGATGGCAAAGTGGACTTATCTTAAAGGCGCTAAGAGGATCCCTAGAAAATCAGCAGATGGTCACGAGTATACATTTTCCGAAGGACCCATCGCGTTCCCAGACCCGTGGGATAGACCTAGTCGTACAATGTTAACCAGCGAATCCACACTCAATCGTTCTACGCATGTCGTGTCGGATCCCGGCACCGGTCGACTTCGCTTATTGACTCCTGTTGAAGCTGAACGCCTACAGTGCTTCGACGATGATTGGACGAATACAGGTATGCCCGATAGAATGAGATATTTTTGCATGGGTAATGCCTTGGTCGTACATATGATTACCAGAATGGGTAAAGTTCTGGATACGATCATAGCTGATGAAAAATAAGCTATATCAAAATCGGAATGATATCCATGGGTCTTGTGCTCTGCTGCGCAAGACCCATGGTCGTTCATAATAAAATCACAGAAAAGGAGTTGGGTGCAGTGGAAGGAACACAGTATGTGACCAAAGAAGCCATCCTGCGACGCGCGCAAGAAATCAAAGGTATCCCACTTCGGAACGTCGATAAGACCGGCCGCTTGGCGACAGGTAAAGGTGCTATCGGGACTGTTATCGAAGAGAGCTGGTTCGGCTACACGCCCAACTCTGAATCTGAACCTGATTTTCCGGAAGCTGGTGTAGAGCTAAAGGTCACGCCCTATCTACGTGGAAAGAATGGGATTCGCGCCAAGGAACGGTTGGTCTGTAATATTATCAACTACATGGAAGAATATGACAAGACTTTCCAAACCAGTGCATTTTGGCATAAGTGCAATACTATGCTCCTCATGTCCTATGAGCATCTTGTGGACAAACCCAAAGGTGATTTTCGAATAGACGAGGCTGTTTTGTTTAGCTTCCCGGAAGAAGACCTTGTTATCATTGAACACGACTGGGAGACTATCATGGAAAAGGTCCGTACCGGTCGCGCCCATGAGATTTCGGAGGGCGACACACTTTACCTTGCAGCTTGCACTAAGGGAGCCAATGCCTCCAGTGTCCGTCAGCAGCCGTTTTCAGAGCTCCCTGCAAAGCAACGAGCCTATTCTCTGAAATCATCGTACATGACGCAGATCCTCAACAAGTACATATTTGGTAATGCAGAGAGTCCACGTATTATAAAATCCATAGCTGTTTTGCACACCAAAACTTTTGAGGAATATATTATCGACAAAGTTCGCCCTTACTACGGGATGACTCAAAGCGAACTCAAAATCAGACTTGGTGTAGACAGCAATGCCAAGAGCCTTAATGAGATTCTATTAGCAAGAATGCTGGATGTAAAAGGTCGCATTGCATATACGGAGGAGTTCCAAAAAGCAGGTATCGTCCCAAAAACAATACGCGTTCAAAGCAACGGTAAAATCAAAGAAAGCATGTCCTTCCCCACATTTGACTTTATTGAGTTGAGTAAGGAAGAGACCTGGGAAGAATCAGAGCTTTATAACTATCTGGCACCTACAAAGTTCATGTTTGTTATTTTTCAGGAGCAGAATGATGGCGCGTATGTATTCGACCGCGTAATGTTTTGGAACATACCAAATGCTGACCTTGAAGAAGTACAACGTGTTTGGGCTAGAACTGTCCAAACGATTCGAAAAGGGGTACAATTGATTCGGACGCCACGTGGGATCCATAATGATCTGCCGAAACAGACTGAAAGTTCTGTTGCCCACGTTAGGCCGCATGGAAAAGATGCTTCTGATAAATTGCCGTTGCCCGATGGCCGTATGATGACCAAGCAGTGTTTCTGGCTGAATAACACATATATTGCAGAACAAATCAAGAGGGTGAGATAATGGCTGGATATGTATTTGCCATTGGCGGGGATGAGAACCCTATCAATATCATTCGGGAATGTGCAGAAAAGGGAATATACTCGACATATTTGAGAGGAATCTCTCCGTTACCTTTTGAGGGTACTCTGGCAGATTATATGTCGATGAAACCAGGCGATAACATTTATTTCTTTTGTAAACGTAGATATTATGGCGTCGGTGAGCTGATTTCCGTTGGGCCAGATTGCAAGTATTGTAATTACCCTCATTCGTCTGCAAGAGTCAATGTGAAGTATGAAGATATAGCTGATGACTTGCTTGTTAACTTTGGACGACAAAGCCCCAATTACCGATGGTTATGTACATTTAAGGGTGCCCCATATTTTTTTGAAGAAGGAATCGATACAGATGAGATTTTGACATATAAGCCAAACACTTTTAAAATGCTGCGTGCTTTCTGGAAAGTCTCATTTATTAAGCTTAGCGACGAAGAGAACACCTCACTAAAAGAGATTTTTTTGCTGCGGCGGCAACAAGAGACGTCGACAAAAACCAAAATCTTTCCTGAGCTCAACAATATCCACAATGCAATAGCAGCCAAAGAACTAGAAAAATATTTTATTAAACCAACAGATATGCTGCAAACATGTACTTCGGGTACGCGTGTAAAGCACGAAATGGCACTTGAAGCGGCTGTTGTGTTTGACCTGTGCCACAACCGAATTCATGAATTGGGAATTTGGGATTATGTTTCTCATCAGGTGATAGCTTCCCCATTTAAGCCAATTGACTATATGGACAAAATCGACGTATTAGCAATGCGGTATTTGCCAAACTCGAAAATCCCATGCAAGTATCTTGTCGCAGAATTGAAGAAAGATGTAGCAGACAATGCGACCATTGACCAAGTCCTAAAATATGTCGACTGGGTCTGTTCCGAATATGCTTATGGAGATTATGAGGCGATCCAAGCTTGTATTATTGCTGCAGAATACCCTGATAACATTGCTTCCTATTACGACGAAGTAGTTCAGCGATACTATACCTTGGGCAGTCACCCCGTTCGGAATAAACAATGGAACAGTTTAAAGCTTTTGCGCTATTCATATGCTGCCGGAGAAATATCTTATGATGATGTTACGCCTCACCATGAGATGCTTGACTAATATTTAAAAGAAAGCAATTCATGAAACACCCTAAATCATATGATTCCACTCCGGAAACCAGGAAACGTATGTCCAAGGTCAAGCTTAAAGGCGGGAAGGCGGAAACGCTCTTAGCCAAAGCTCTCTGGCACCAGGGCTATCGTTACCGAAAAAATGATAAAAGATTACCTGGCTCCCCAGATATCGCGATTCTTAAACACCACATCGCAGTATTTGTTGATGGTGAGTTTTGGCACGGAAAAGACTGGGAAGCCCGAAAAGGCCGACTCAAGCGTAATCGTGAATATTGGGTCGATAAGATAGAAGAAAACATGGCTCGTGACATTCGCGATGACCAATTGTTGATGCAAGCAGGATGGACACCGATCCGCTTCTGGGAAAAAGAAGTCATTAAAGATTTGCCTGCATGTGTTGTCGAAATCGAGGACGCTATATTTGCACAACTAATAAATAGTGCGGAAGATTTAAGATCCGTGGACTACGACGAATAATATCACGGTCTCACATAGGGGTTGCCATTCATGGAGACTATCAGAACAGTAGAGCTTTTTGCAGGCGTAGGCGGTTTCCGTTTAGGCCTAGAAGCTGCGTCTGATAAATTCAAGATCATATGGGCAAACCAATGGGAACCATCCATGAGAGAGCAGTATGCTTTCAAGTGTTATACCGCACATTTTGGTAGCAGCAATCACCACGTCTGCCAAGATATCGCCAAAGCTAAGACCAATGTACCTGACCACGATTTACTTGTAGGAGGTTTTCCTTGTCAGGACTATTCCATTATGAAGAAAAACTCTGCGGGTATCGAGGGAGCTAAAGGCGTTCTCTGGTGGCAAATAGATGATATCCTCAGAGAAAAAAGGCCAAAGCATGTGTTGCTTGAGAATGTGGATAGAATAATTCGTTCTCCAGCCAAACAATGTGGCCGTGATTTTTCCATTATATTGCGTAGTCTGTATGAAAAAGGTTATGCTGTGGAATGGCGAGTCATCAATGCCGCTGACTATGGATATGCTCAAAGACGGCGGAGGACGTTCATCATAGCCTATCATAACAGGACAGATACCTTCCGTGATTTTGCGGAAGATGTATGTGCGTGCGGGCTCAAGTCTATGCACAGGTACGTCATGGAGAAGGGTATTTTGGCAAACGCGTTTCCCGTCCAAAATCATTGCAGTTCATATGTTGACAGTTGGATCGACGAGTTGGAATATGCCGATATCAAAACTGTTTCAAGAGAACAGAAGATATATCTCTACAACGCTGGCGTCATGATGAACGGACGGATATATTCTGTTGATGTGACTCCGCAGCGAATATCGCCTACACCAATCAAGGACATACTAGAGCAAGTTCCTGTGGATGAGCATTATTTTCTCCGTGACAAAGATATGCCTCGATGGCTCTACGCCAAGGGTGCAAAGCACGAAATGCGCAAAAGGCGAGATGGTAGTCAGTATTACTTCTCTGAGGGTAGCGTTCAGTTTCCTGAACCTTTGGACAAACCTTCAAGAACGATGCTTACATCAGAATCTCAGATAGGAAGAACTTCTCATGTCGTACGCGATCAGGCAACAAATCGTTTGCGGGTGCTGACACCAATCGAATGTGAACGCCTGAATGGTTTCCCAGACGGTTGGACAGATACAGGAATGCCAGAACAGATGAGATATTTCTGTATGGGCAATGCGTTGGTCGTCCCTGTTGTTACAAGAATCGCAAGTATATTAGCTGTGACAATATAAGGAAAGTGCAACGCAAACGTATGCTGTAAGTATAATCTATAAAAACCTGCATGGTGGTGAGATATTGGAACTGAAAAGCAGCTATATTCTTTTGAAAAACCCATACATTAGAGGCAAAAAGACAGATGATTATTTTGAAAATAGAGCTGCAGCGTTGGCCGCTAACAATACTTTGGATTGTCTCATCAAGGCTTCTTTTCCTAAAATAGTCAGAGTTGATGATTGGGGAAGTTTTTATAAGAGAAAATATACTACAGACCTTCCATGCGGTAGTGTGACCTGCCGAGTTGAATTTATTATTACTGAGGTAGTTGATACTAAGTATCTTGACATCGTAGCAATGGGGAGCTCCAAGAAACAAATCGCTGAGTGTATGGAGGATATTCAACAAAAGTTTTTCTCCTCTTGCGTTCGTGAGAGATACATAGACATCATTTCTTATGATGCTGTATCGGAATATTACTGCAATAAAATCTATCCAAAGCTGAATACGCTAGAAAGAAATTTAAGAAAGCTGCTTTTCAACATTTATGTCGTTAATTTCGGTCTGAATTATTATAAAGCTACGATTAATGAAGGGCTTCAAAATAAAGCCAAACAGGTCGTCAACAGAGACAGTCGCAAGAAAGAAAAAGACCATATTAAAGAGAAGTATACAGCGACAACAAGAAAAGAAGTAGAGGAAATTGAGCTACTGCAGCGTTTCTTCTATTCTCTTGAATATGGCGATATTCAGGACCTCCTGTTCACACCAACGTGGACAAGCACAGACGAAGCAGAGAAACTTGCTTTTTTAAGTGAGCACAAAAATCTTTCTGATTTGTCCAACGAAAAGTTAAGAGAAGCATTCTCACGATATGTACCAAGGAGTGATTGGGAGCGCTTTTTTAGCAGCAAAATTCAAATCCCTGATATTAAGGAATCGTTCGAGCAAATACGTTTATGTAGGAATAGTGTTGCCCACTGTAAGTTTTTCTACAAAGAAGAATACGACACGTGCAATGTACTTGTGAATCGTCTAAACGCTGCAATCATCAAGGCTATTAGAATCACCGAAGATAAGGACTTTGCTAACAAGAATGCTGAATCTCTATCCAAAGCACTGGATGTTTTTTCAAATAAATTCGCCATGTTTTCAAAATCCTTTATGGAAGTGGCATCCAAAACGTTCACTGACGTTATTATCCCCGCGCTTACGCTCGCCCAAGAAAGTATAGCAACCGAGTCACTTAGTGATTTTAAAACAAATGCTGCCCCACCATCGGAAGAAAGATAAACGTTCGACTAGCTTAAGACAGTTGGGGGCTGCTGCGTTAGCACGAGACAACATTGGTTTTGGGACTGATGACCAGGCAAATCAGTGACACATGACGGTGAAATACAGGAGTGTCCTAAAAACGGTCCGAAAAAGGGAGCCGCGAGTTGACTATAAATTGTAGTCGACTGAAACTATGCTCGACTATCGGAGTAATCTAAAGAGATAGCTCAAATCCAAGAATGCAGGTGAATCGTACGAAAAAATCGTACACTTCAAAATGGCAGCTCCTAACATCAAACCCGCTGGCCGATGTAGCTAAGATTCACTCCTCCGCATCTTCCGTCACCAATCAAGCCCTGACCATTGCAAACTGGTCATAAGCACATTGGTTCTCTCCCTCCGGAACAATACCAATATCCCCATCACCACCTCACCAGATACTCCGCCATAGACAATGAAAGACATGACGCTGACCATTACACGGTCGACGTCATGTCTCTTTTTATTATTCCGAAGTCTTCAGCCAAGCGTAAAACTCCTCGGCTGAAATAATATCCCGGTCGCATTTCTTTTTCTGTTCTCTTGCGCGCTCGCTCCAGTCGTAAAACTGCTTGTCCGTGATGCGCCCGGCCTTGATCCAGGCAAAGCGCCGCTTGTATTCCTTGCGGTACGCCTTGAATACCGGATCCTCCGACTGGCGTATCGTCCACTGCTTCAGCGCGCCGATCTCCCGGCAACGAGTCTGCCCGGATGGGACAGGGCGCTCGCAGTACTCTGCGCTCACGCGGCCTGTCTGCGGGAAATAGCGTCCGCAGTTCTTGCAGCGGCGGACGGTGATGCCGCGCTCAACGCAACTGCGCAGCGAGTAGTCGATCATGTCAGCAATGCTTCCCGAGTATAAAACCGGAGAACACTTCTGGTATTCCACCGGCTCAAAGCTGAGCGGAATGGGATGGAACCTGAACAAGTCCGGATCATTCGGGATGTCGTAATAATAGTTCTTCGATGCCTGGACCTGCGGTTCGCGTCCGGCAGTGTCAACATCCAGCACCAAGTCAAAAAACCGCTGCACCTGCTTTTGATACACCGGAAGTACCTCCGGCAAGCGCCGCAGCTCGGCGAGCATCTGCTCGTCCTCGGCACTGCCCCGGTCTTCGGAAAAGGCCAGTCTTGACATCCGCTCATAGAAGCGCACATACAGGAGCTGAAAATATATGTGCCTCGCCCCAAGCTCGCCGAGCTTCATCATCGCAGCGGTGAGCGCATCCTTGTCGTCCTCCGCAATATACTTGCTCCAGCAGTCGGCAATGTCCTTGAGCAGCGGCGTCTGCTCCGCAATGTTAAGCTCTTGAAACGAGAGCAGGCTCTCCAAGAAAGGAAGCTCCTGCTGCACAGAGGGAGCACCTTGAGTCCCCATAGAATCGTATTGAAAAATTTCTCTGTCGCCTGAGAAATACATCTTTGCGTACCAAGACATAGCGTCCTCCAAATAGACAATCGCAAAATTTTTATAATATAAGTCTTGACAAATCTCGAAATACATGTTACTATGCAAATCCCAAAAATAGACTGTCAAAATAAATTTGAGATAAGTCTATCACCAGAGCAGTCGATTGTCAACAGAAAATTATGACACGCCGCACTGAACCTTGAAAACTGAACACCCATCGCCAGAGATGATACTCACCGGGGAAGTAACGCAATGAAGCGCCGCTGAGCGTACCAAGGATGATGCAAACGCTGTGTTGGTCAAGCAAGACCGCAGGGCAGGAACGGGTATGGCGCATGGCAAACGAATACTGAGAGGGGTGATGAAAGCAAAAAAATGAAGCCGCCAAACTGCTGCAACAGTTCAGCGGCACGCTACGTTTCGGAAAACGCAGGCTCCATCTGCAAACAGTCTAACAGAGAGACCTCCGAAACGCAAGAAAAATTTTCTTGAACAAAATCTACTTGAAGGAGGGATCGAATGCAGGAGTCCATATTCACTAACTACAATCAGCTTCCGCTGTTCCTCAGCGCGAACACAGTGGCGCAGGTGCTGGGAGTGTCGATCTCCAGCGCATACGAGCTGATGCACGAGAAGGGCTTCCCCGCTCTGCGGGTCGGCAACCGCATCATAGTTCCCAAGGAAAAATTTTGTCAGTGGGTGGAGGAGCAGACAGGAGGTGGTGCCTGATGTTTCAGCGCTGGCCTAAACGCGACCCGGTCAAGCACTACTACCTTGTGCCCAACGAAGTTTTCAGTCTCGGTCTCAGCTCTTATGAGATCTCGGTCTATAATTTTCTTCTCCGCTGTGAGGATCGCGTGACCTATCAATGTCATCCTAGCTACCGCACCATCGGCAAGGCGGTGCGGCTGAGTGAAAACACAGTGCGGAAGTACGTAGCCAGCCTTGAGGAAAAGGGGCTCATCCGTACCGAGCCGAGCACGATCGTCACAAAGGACGGCCGCGTGCGAAACGGCAGTCTCATCTACACCATCCGTCCTATACAAGAAGCACTGGAGCTCAACTACGAGCGGCAGCTCCTGCAAGCGGAGCTCGACACAGAGCGGCTGCGAGTTGAAAAACATCTGACGGAACTAAATCAGCGAAGGGAGTGTGACCGCGCATGATAGAGTACCTTGCAAATCACATCGTAGAACATGATCCGATGGCGGTCGTCTGGCGCACACGCGACACGGTGCGTTACATACAAGCAGAGTGGAGCAAGATTCACACGGAACCTATCGACGAAGGTGAGCTTCTTCTCTTTCTCTGCGATGAGCACCGCGGTGCTCTGACCGAAGAACAAAAGTCCCTCGCCCGCCGTTGCCGCGACGAGATGCGCGCAGCCTACGGCGCAGTGGTGTTCCGGCTGATGTTGTACGAAGAAATGCTGCACTGCGGCATGGCGGCAGATTTTCAAACCTGCCGAAGTCTATTTTCCCCGGAGGGAAGCGACGCGCCATGGCTGCCGAACCGGGCGGTATGAGGGCGTTTCCCCTCGAGGCGCGCGGCAGCGCCGAAAATTCTCGCCTCGAGAATGACAAGTTTCGCCTTTGTGGTACGGGACGGGGCGTTTGCCCCGTTCCCCGCCCACTTCGGCAGACAAGCGGGCTAAGCCCACACCCCTATCAGCATTTAAGGAGGCATGGTTTATGGCAAAAAATCAATTCATCCGCGCCCGCGTTGCAGGCTGGGAAAAGGAGCTCATACGCCGCAAGGCGCAAGCCGCCCACATGTCCGAGAGCGAGTTCGTGCGCCGCGCCGCCATGGAGCGTGAGGTCGTTGTCATAGAAGGCATGGATGAAATCCTGCGCGAGCTGCGCTATCAGGGCAACAACCTGAACCAGCTCACGGTCATGGCGCGGCAGGGACGCATCACGCAGGTGAACTACGAACCCTTCATGGAGGTGTACCGCAGGATATGGCAAACGTTAAATTCATTGCTGTCTCACGCAGTCTGAGCGGCATACTCGACTACGTCACGAACCGGGAGAAAACCGTAGACAGTCTCATCTCCGGCGTCAACTGCGTTGCCGAGACTGCGCAGGCTGAATTTGAAGCGGTAAAGAAACTGTTCCGCAAAACGGACGGACGCAGTTACTATCACATCGTCCAAGCCTTTTCCCCCGACGATTCGCTGGACTTCAAGACCGCGCATGAGATCGGTCTGAAGTTCGCGGAATACTTCAAGTGCTATCAGTGCGTGGTCGTCACGCACATGAACACGGCGCACATACATAACCACATCGTCATGAACTCGGTAAACTTCGAGACCGGGCGGAAATTCCATCAGACCGCGCGTGAGATGCAGCAGGCCAAGGAGTATAACAATCAGCTCTGCCGTGAGTACGGTCTGTCCTTCACCGAGACGAAAGCAGACCCGTTCCACATTCCCGTATGGAAAGAGCAGCTATGCTATACCATCAAGGAGGCCATGGAGAACTGCGCCACGCGCGAGGAGTTCATAGACTTCATGGAGCAGTTCGGTTACAAGGTGCGCTGGGAGCCGAACCAGAAATACATCACCTACACCACACCGGAAAATATCCGCTGCCGAGACAGCAAGCTCTTCGACCAGACGCTTCTGCGCAGCAGCATGGAAGCCTACTTCGACATGGGCGGCTGCGAGTATCTCGAAAGCCGCATCGACGCCACTGAGTACGGTGAGCTCCTGCCCACGGTCGACGACGCCGTCTGCGGTCTGCTCTCCATTATGGACGCGATGAACACCGGCGACAACGACCGCTTCCATCTTGAGACTCTGCACCACAGCAAGGAGGAGATACAGCGCATCCTTGAGCGCGGCGGAAAGGTCGACCGCACCGTGAAGTACGTCGTCGACGATGATGAGGACGACGAGTACGAGCAGTACCACGGTTTCAACATGCGGATGTGAAAATTTCCGATAGCTATTTTGCGCAAAGTGTGGTAGTTGTTTGTGTTGAAAAAAATCTCAGTCAAAGGAAGTGAAGCACATGGCAAAACGAAGGCCGTCCGGTGACGGCATGGTGCGTAGGCGTGACGACAGGCGCTGGGAAGGGCGCATCGTCATCGGTCACAAGGAAAACGGCGAACCGCTGTTCCGCCACGTCTACGCCAAGACGCAGAAAGCGCTGCTGGACAAGCTCCATCAGAACATCGAGAACTACCGAGATGTGGAGCTGACTGAGGACAGCCGCATGACGCTCGGCGAATGGCTCGACCGCTGGCTCTCGGAGTATAAGGCGGGCACAGTGCGCCCCGGCACGCTCGAGAGCTACCGCCGCTACATAGGCCTCTACATCAAGCCGCAGCTCGGCGGCAAGCAGGTCTCCCTCGTCTCACAGCAGGACATCCAGCGGATGTACCGGCGGCTTAAAACAGACGGGCGCATCCGCGAGCATCCGGAGCTTGACCATCAGCTCTCCGACGCCATGATCCGCCACATACATTCAATGCTCCACGCCGCGATGAAGGACGCGGTGCAGGCGCATGTCATTCCAAAGAACCCGACCGAGGGCGCGACAACGCCGAAGCCCAACTACAAGCCGAAGCGCATCCTCACCCGCGCGGAGCTCGACGCATTCCTTGAGGTAGTAGAGCAGGATGAGGTCTGGCGGGACTTCTTCCAGACGGAGCTGATGACCGGCCTGCGCCGCGGCGAAATCTGCGGTCTGCAATGGGGCGACTTCGACGGGGATGCCGGGACGCTGAAAGTGTGCCGCACACTGCACAGCAGAAAAAAGGGCGAGTACACTCTCGGCGAGACGAAGACCGACAAGGGCATGCGCACCATCATCCTGCCGAAAAGCGTCGCCGACATTCTGCGTCGGCGCAAGGCGGAAGCACTAAGTCAGTGGATATTCCCCGACCCGGTAAAACCGGAAGATCCCATGAACCCTGACACGGCGTATCACCACATGAAAACGCTGCTCCAACGGGCGGGGCTGCCGAGCATACGCTTTCACGATCTTCGTCATACATTCGCGACACATGCTCTCACGAGCGGCGTAGACGCGAAAACGCTCTCCGGTATCTTGGGTCACACCAATGCGTCCTTCACGCTGGACACCTATACCCACGTCACATCAGATATGCAGAAGCAGGCCAGCAGCGTCGTGGGCGGCTTCATGGAAAATTTGTTTGGGAAGGAGCTGAAACCGTGGCAAGAAAACGCAAAGCCGGAGACGGGACTGTAAGGCAGCGCAAGGACGGACGCTGGGAGGGACGCGTCGTCATCGGCTACGATGACAACGGCTATCCCAAAACGAAAAACGTCCTCGCCAAAACAAAGAAAGAGTGCTTGGAAAAGCTCCAAAAGCTCAAGGAGGAGTGCGGCGGGCAGGCTCCTGCGAAGGTGCGTCCCGAAATGCCCTTCGGGGACTGGCTGAAATACTGGTACGAAAATCACTCCAAACCGAAGATACGCCCCACTACGCAGAAAACATACGAGGATCGCATACGCCTGCACATCATCCCGGAAATCGGTGACATCCCGCTCAACAAGCTGGCGCAGAATGACCTGCAGCAGTTTTACGGGCGGATCAAAAAAGGCGGTCGGAAGCGTCTCACCGAAAAGTACGGCGAAGGGCTGTCCGACCGGACGGTACGTATGTGTCACGCCACCTGCCGCTCCGCGTTGGAGAAGGCGGTGCAGGAGGGGCTCATCCGTGTGAACCCGGCCATCGGCTGCAAGATACCGCCGAAGAAGGCACGGGAGATGCAGGTGCTCACAAGGGCGGAGCTGCAGCGGTTTCTCATTCAGGCGAAAGCCGAGGGCTACTATGAACTCTTCCTTCTGGACTTGGCTACCGGGCTGCGCCGCGGCGAGCTCATGGCTTTGCAGTGGGACGACCTGAACTTCAAGACCGGTGTGCTTAATGTGAACAAGCAGGTCTACGATGTGCGCGGTGAGCTTCAGCTCAGCACTCCCAAGACGAAAAGCTCCATCCGTAAGATCGTCCTGCCGCCCGCCGTGGTGGAGGTGCTGCGGGAGTACAAAGAAACGGTGAACTCCCGCTGGATGTTCCCATCGCCGGTTAAGGAGGACTGCCCCATCACTCCCGGCGTGGTGCGCCGCAGGCTCCAGCTCATCTTGGAGCACGCGAGCTGCAAGCACGTTCGCTTTCATGATATTCGTCATACGTTCGCGACCTTGGCTCTGGAAAACGGCATGGACGTGAAAACGCTCTCCGCCATGCTGGGTCATGTGTCGGCGGCGACAACGCTGGATATATACACCCACATCACCGACGACATGCAGCGCGCCGCTGCCGCGAACATTGACCGCGGTATCGGCAAAGCAGCGCCGCAGGAGGACGCTTCGGCAGCTGGACAAGAGACTGCCCAACCCGCGGCGGGGAAGCCGAGTATGACCGATTTCAAGCCCTACATGGGGCTCAGGCGCAAGCCCGGTACCGGCTGCGTCTCCGAGCTCAACGACCATCTGTTTGAAGGGCGCTACTCCCCCAAGTGGCCTGACGGCAAAAAGCACTCCCGCAATGTCTACGCTCACACCCGCGAGGAGTGCGAGGAAAAGCTCAAGGTGCTCATCGCGGAGATGAAAGCCGAGATCGCAGAGGCGAAGCGGATGATGGAAATGGGTAAAGGCAACGGGCAGCCGGCAAAAGTGAAGTAAGAAAACATCATCCCCTGCGCCGCAATAGACAATGAATGAGAATGCATCTGCTCGTATGAACAGATGCGTTCTCATTCTGATTTGCCGTGCTGGTCGCCTGTCTCCTCCGGAATGTAATATTATCCCTCACCCGATCAGTTTCAAAATTTGCTTCTCATTGATTCCCGGCAGGATGCTTCCCAGATGCGCAATGATGCGCGCTCTCGACTCCTCCGGCTCTCTGCCATACGCCGATGTCACGAAGTCATATCCGAACAGCGCCTCCGGAGTGGTGTATTTTGCGACGCCCCAACCGTAGGGCTTTCCGTATTTGTCCTGCATATAAACAAAGTCGCTGACGGTCAGATATGCCTGCATCTGAAGCCGCGTGATCACCGTGTCAAAGCCGGTGTTCCCGCCCTTCCCGTAATTGCAAAGGCGCTTGAGCTCTTTTGAGAGCAGTGCGCCGCGCTCGGCCACCGTGTCATAGACCGTCTTATCCTTGCGGGACGCAAGCCCGTCGTCATAACGGGCGTCAAAGTCATATCCATCCCTACGGAAATTGGCAAAGTCGGGAAGCCACTCCCGGCTGATAAAGCCTGCCCTGCCGCCGAAGAATTTCCCATATACGCAGCGTCCGCTTCGGGCAACAGGCCCTTTCCATTCCCATGGGCCATCCTCTTCTTCTGAAAACCACAGCTCCGGTGGGTAGCACTCCTCGACGGAAAAGCCGGGAATTTCCCCTGCGAAAAAGGGCAGAAAGCCCCATTCCTCCGTGAGCGCGGCTATGTCCTCTGGGCTGCGGAGCTCATAAGTTTTCATTCAGAAATTCCCTCCTGTCCGTATTGCGGAAGTGTAAGCAAATAACAGTTGCGCAAACTAGAATTTATCGCTATTTGTAGATATATCGGACTTCTCGCAATTCTTTCCCTCCGATATTATCATCTAAAAAATCATCTGTCGGTGAAAAACCAAATTGTTCATAAAAATGCCTTGCTCTGCTGTTTTCTTCAAGAACCCACAAAAAGATATTTTCGTATCCTTGTATTTTTAATTCTGAAATGGTAGATTTCATAAGAGTTTTTCCATAGCCTTTACCCATATAATTCGGTAGCAGATATATCGAAATAACTTCACCCCAGTCGTGAAACTGCTCAAAACGGGATTTACAAAAACTGCTTGTTCCCACGATTCTGCCATTGTCAATACAAATCAATGTTTTCCAGTTTGGGTTATCTAAGGTTGACGACCAGCGTCCATTAGAAATTGAATCCAGATAGTCTTGAGGTATTATGCCTTTATATGCGCACTTCCAACTTTCCTCATATATCCTGCTTATTTCCATTCTATCATCAGTAGGTATAATATATCGAATTTCCATTTTCTCACCTTTCCAAATCCCGATTAGTAATATATAAGCGAGGGTGTTACAGCCTTCGCTTTTCCTTTAAGATGAAGGTGATTGGCTGACGGAATTTCCGATTGGGACTTCACGCCCGCAAACAAATGTGTCAGCCAGCCTTCATCATTCTGCATTCGATTCAGC